>JACDJC010000085.1_pt1 | contig 122945 bp, 107 predicted proteins | sample 7454191 | NCBI WGS metagenome assembly JACDJC01 (sample SAMN14253291, study PRJNA609438) | sludge metagenome | isolation source: sludge after 25d culture with pyrite and EDTA | collected 2018-12-20 | reverse complement strand
GGGGCACATCAACCCGAACGAGTGCATCAGCTGCCTGCACTGCCAGGTGCTGTACCACCACGACTACAAGTGCCCGGTGCGCATCCAGCGGCGCGTCAAGCGCGAGAAGCGGCAGGCGATGACCAGCCCGGCCGCTTCGATCGTCGCCGCCAACCCCGAGATGCAGTCGCGTTCGCACGGACACGTCACCGGCGCATGATGCCTTTTCACCGATCGACCCACCTCGCGGAGCCAGAAGCGATGAAAGACGAAGACCGCAAGACCGGAATGCACGACCCCGGACGCCGAGCCGTGCTCGGCGGCAGCGCCAAAGCGGTGGCCGCCGTGGGACTGGGCGGCGTGCTCACGGCCTGCGGACGAGAGGAGAACCCTGCAGCGTCGACGCAAGGCGCCGTCTCCGAGAGCGCGACCTCGGCCCCGCCGGGGGCTCCGGTCGCGAGCGCTGCGGCGCCGGCATCCGCGTCGGACGTCGACAAGGCGATCGCCAGTACGCACGTCGGTCCGGGCGAGCTCGACGAGTACTACGTGTTCTTCTCGAGCGGCCAGTGCGGGGAGCTGCGGATCGTCGGGCTGCCGTCGATGCGCGAGTTGATGCGCGTGCCGGTGTTCAACCGCTGCAGCGCCACCGGCTGGGGGCAGACGAACGAGAGCCGCAAGATCCTCACCGAAGGACTCACGCCCGAGACGCGGAAATATCTCGAAAGCCGGGGTGGCATCTACCTGAACGGCGACCTGCACCATCCCCACATGTCGTTCACCGACGGCACCTACGACGGTCGCTATCTGTTCATGAACGACAAGGCGAACACGCGCGTCGCGCGCGTGCGCTGCGACGTGATGAAGTGCGACAAGATCATCGAGTTGCCGAACCAGCAGACGGTGCACGGGCTGCGCGTGCAGAAATACCCGAAGACGGGCTACGTCTTCTGCAACGGCGAGAACCGCGTGCCGATCCCGAACGACGGCGGCGACGTCGAGAGCCACGAAAAATACGAGTGCGTGTTCACCGCCGTCGACGGCGACACGATGACGGTGGCCTGGCAGGTGCTCGTCGACGGCAATCTCGACAATTGCGATGCCGACTACCAGGGCAAGTACGCGTTCTCGACCTGCTACAACTCCGAGGAGGGGCTGACGCTCGCCGAGATGACGGCCAGCGAGCAGGACTGGATCGTCGTCTTCAACATTCCCCGTATCGAGGAAGCCGTCAAGAGCGGCAAGGCGAAGATGATCGGCGGCGTTCCGGTCGTCGACGGCAAGCACGGTTCGCCATACACGCGCTACATCCCGATTCCGAACAGCCCGCACGGCATCAACACCGCGCCCGACGGCATCCATGTCGTCGCCAACGGCAAGCTCTCGCCGACGGTGAGCGTGTTCGACGTGCGCAAGTTCGACGATCTCTTCGACGACAGGATCGAACCGCGCGACTGCGTCGTTGCCGAGCCCGAACTCGGGCTGGGGCCGCTGCACACCGCCTTCGACGGACGCGGCAACGCGTACACGACGTTGTTCATCGACAGCCAGATCGTCAAGTGGAACATCCAGAAGGCCGTCGACGCGTTCGCCGGCAAGGACGTCGATCCGATCGTGCAGAAGCTCGACGTGCACTACCAGCCGGGGCACAACCACACGTCGATGGGGCAGACCAAGAATGCCGACGGCAAGTGGCTGATCTCGCTGAACAAGTTCTCGAAGGATCGGTTCCTCAACGTCGGGCCGCTGAAGCCCGAATGCGACCAGCTGATCGACATTTCGGGCGACGAGATGATTCTCGTGCACGACGGCCCCAGCTTCGCCGAACCGCACGATGCGACGATCGTGCATCGGTCGATCGTCAATCCGGTCAATCTGTGGAAGCGCGACGACCCGATGTTCGCCGACGCGGTGAAGCAGGCCAGGGCCGACAACGTCGTGCTCGAGGAAGCGGCCAGCGTCGTTCGCGACGGCAGGAAAGTGCGCGTCTACATGTTCTCCGCGGCGCCGGTCTTCAGCCTCACCGAGTTCAAGGTGAAGCAGGGCGACGAGGTCACGATCTACGTGACGAACCGCGACGAGGTCGAGGATCTGACGCACGGCTTCACGATCGTCAACTACGGCATCGCGATGGAAGTGGCGCCGCAGGCGACGGCTTCGGTGACCTTCGTCGCCGACCGGCCGGGCGTGTACTGGTACTACTGCCAGTGGTTCTGCCATGCGCTGCACATGGAAATGAAGGGGCGGATGATGGTGGAGCGCGCGTAGGCGCGGGGCGGCGTGCCAGGTGCCGTGTCGCGCGCAGCGGTGCGCGCCGCTGTGCGCGCGTTGCTCGTCGCGGGTGTCGCGGCGCTCGGCCCGAATGCGGGCGCGGGCGCCGGCGCCCGCGCGGCCGAGCAGCGCGCCGAGCCGGGTGAATCGCTGCAGGCGCTGGTCGACGCCGCGCGTGCGGGCGACACGATCCGGCTCGCCGCCGGTCGGCACGCCGGCCCGATTCGCGTGGAGCGGACGATCGCGCTGGTCGGCGAGGCCGGTGCAGTGCTCGCCGGAACCGGCGTGGGCAGCGTGTTGACGATCGCCGCCGACGACGTGCGCGTCGAGGGGATCGAGATCACCGGCTCCGGGAGCGACCTGCCCGCGATGGACTCGGCGGTTCTCGTCACGCGACAGGCGAAGCGCGCGCTTGTGCGCGGCAACCGGCTGGTCGGCAACCTGTTCGGCGTGTACCTGCACGGCGCTGCCGGGTCGGTGATCGAGGGCAACGAGATCGTCGGGCGCAGCGACCTGCGGCTGTCGGAGGCGGGCAACGGCGTGTCGATCTGGAACGCGCCGGGCGCGCAGGTGATCGGCAACACGATTCGCGGCGGGCGCGACGGCATCTTCGTGAAGACCAGCCGCGACAACGTGTTCGCCGGCAACACCTTCACGCAGTTGCGCTTCGCGATCCACTACATGTACACGCACGACAGTCGTATCGTCGGCAACCGCTCGCGAGGCAACCACGTCGGCTGGGCGATCATGTATTCCGACCGGCTCGAGATCCGCGACAACGTCTCGGACGACGATCGCGACCACGGACTGCTGCTGAACTCGACGAACCTGTCGGAGATCGTCGGCAATGTCGTGCGCAACGGCCGCGAGAAGTGCGTGTTCGTCTACAACGCCACGCGCAACGACCTGCGCGACAACTGGTTCGAGGGCTGTCCGATCGGCATCCACTTCACGGCCGGATCCGACGGCAACACGATGACCGGCAACGCCTTCGTCGCCAATCGCGTGCAGGTCAAGTACGTCGGAACGCGCTTCATCGACTGGGCGCACGGCGGGCGCGGCAACTACTGGAGCGACAACCCGGCCTTCGACCTCGACGGCGACGGAATCGCCGACCGTCCCTACCGGCCGAACGACGTGATGGACGAGGTGCTCTGGACGTTGCCGGCGGCCAAGGCGCTGCTGAACAGCCCGGCGGTGCAGATGGTGCGCTGGGCACAGGCGCGCTTCCCCGCGCTGTACCCCGGCGGCGTCTTCGACAGCGCACCGCTGATGCGTCCGCCGAGGGTGCCGCCGCCGCCTTCGTTGCCTGCGCCATCGGCGCGGCCCGCGTCGCTGCCGTCCTCGCCCGGCGGGGAACGCGGATGACGGTCGCCGAATGGAGCGGCGTGACGAAGCGCTACGGCGACGTCATCGCCGTGCGCGACGTCTCGCTGGCGCTGCGCGCCGGCGAGGCGACCGCGCTCGTCGGGCACAACGGCGCCGGCAAGACGACGTTGATCAAGCTGATGCTCGGCCTGGTGCGCCCGGACGAGGGAACGGTGCGCGTCCTGGGCGTCGATCCCGCCGGCGCGCAGGGCGCCGGCGCGCGCCGTGCACTCGGCTTCCTGCCCGAGAACGTCGCTTTCCACGGGGCGCTCACCGGTCGAGAGTCGCTGGCGTTCTACGCACGGCTGAAGGGCCGGCCGGCGAGCGCGAACGCGGCGCTCCTCGAGCGCGTCGGCATTGCTCGCGCCGCCGACCGGAGGGTGGCGACCTACTCCAAGGGGATGCGCCAGCGACTCGGCATCGCGCAGGCACTCATCGGCGCGCCGCGCCTGCTGCTGTTCGACGAGCCGACCAGCGGGCTCGATCCCGATTCGCGCGCCGAGGTCTACGAAACGATCGACGAACTGCGCGCCGCCGGAGCCACCGTGCTCGTCTCGACGCATGCGCTCGAGGAGATCGAGCGCCGGGTGGATCGGGCAGCGATCGTGCACGGCGGCCGCCTCGTCGCCGCCGGTACGCTCGACGAACTGCGCCGCGGCGCGGGCGCGCAGTTGCGGCTGCGGCTGCGCGTGCGCGCGTGCGCGGCCGACACGGTGCTCGCGCGGCTGCCCGGAAGCGTGCGCTGCGTCGAGCGCGAGCCCGAGCGCGAGCGCGAGTTCAAGCCCGAGCGCGAGTTCAATCCCGAGCGCGCGTCGCTCGTGCTGCTCGCACCGGCCGACGCGAAGATGGCCGTGCTGCGCGCGCTGGGTTCGCTCGGCGAGATCGTCGAGGACGTCGACATCGAGGCGCCGGGCCTGCAGCAGCTGTACCGACAGTGGATCGAATCGAGCGACGCGCACGAGGTGGCGACGTGAACGTCGCGACGATCGCGATGCACGAGGTGCGCATCGGAATGCGCAATCGCTGGGCGGTGGCGACCACGCTCGTGCTTGCCGCGCTCGCGCTGTCGCTCGCGCTGCTCGGCAGCGCGCCGACCGGGGTCGTGAAGACCGATCCGTTGGCCGTCGTCGTCGTGAGCCTGTCGTCGCTCACGATCCTGCTGATTCCGCTGATCGCGCTGATGCTCTCGTTCGACGCGATCGTGGGCGAACACGAACGCGGCACGCTGGCGCTGCTGCTGTCGTATCCGGTGGCCCGGTGGCAGGTGGTCGTCGGCAAGATCGCCGGACAGACGGCGATCCTCGGCGCGGCCACCGTCCTCGGCTACGGCGCCGCCGCGGCCGCGATCGGGAAGACCGGCGCGGCCGTGCAGCCGGCGTGGGGCGCCTTCGCCGCCATGGTGGGCACGTCGATCCTGCTCGGGGCGAGCTTCGTCGCGCTCGGCTGCCTCGCGAGCGCGCTCGTGCGCGAGCGGGCAACCGCGGCGGGAATCGCGGTCGCGCTGTGGCTGTTCTTCGTGCTGCTGTACGACACCGCGCTGCTCGGCGTGCTCGTCGCCGACCAGGGGCGAACGCTCGGACGCACTGCGCTCGACGCGTTGCTGCTGCTCAATCCGGCCGACGCGTATCGGCTGTTCAACATGAGCGCGAGCGACGCCGTCTCGGTCTACAGCGGCATGGCCGGGCCGGGCGACGCGAGCCGCTTGCCGATCGCGGCGCTGCTCGGCGCGCTCGTTGCCTGGGTCGTCGTTCCCGCACTGGCGGCGGTGGCGGTGTTTCGGCGCAGGGCGGTATGACGCGCGCCTCGACGCCGTTGCCGAACGAGCGTCTCGCGACGCGCGCGAAGCGGCGCGCGCGGGCCTTCGCCGCCGTGCTCGTCGTCGCGGCCGCCGGCGCGATGCTCGCCGGCTGCGAGCGGGGTGCGCCTTCGGCCGCCCGGGCGCCGACGCCCGACGAAGTGCTCGCCGAAGCCACCGGCTACTACTGCGGAATGCTGCTGTCCGATCACGAGGGGCCGAAAGGGCAGGTGCATCTCGCCGGTCGCGACGCGCCGCTGTGGTTCTCGTCGGTGCGCGATACGCTCGCGTTCCTGCGGCTGCCCGAAGAACCGCGCGAGATCACCGCGGTCTACGTCAACGACATGGCGCGCGCGAAGAACTGGGCGCAGCCCGAGCCCGGCGCCTGGGTCGAGGCGCACGACGCGTGGTTCGTGCTCGGCAGCGACCGGTCGGGCGGGATGGGCGTTCCCGAGGCGATACCCTTCTCGCGCGAGGATGCCGCGCGGGACTTCGCCGCGCAGCACGGCGGGCGACTCGTGCGGCTTGCCGAGATTCCCGACGACTACGTGCTCGGCGCGGTCGGTGCGGGCGCACACGAACGAGGTGAACGATGAGATCGATGGTCGAGCGCAGGCGTTTCCTGGCGGTGGTGGGCGCATCGGCGGCGTGCGCCGGATTGCCGATGGCGCGCGCCGCCGCGCGCAGCGCGCCGGACCCGGTCGTCTGGAAGGGAACGGCGCTCGGCGCGTTCGCCTCGATCACGCTCGTGCACGAGCGCCGCGCGCATGCGCGCCGCGTGCTCGATGCGTGCCTCGAAGAGGTCGAGCGCCTCGAGCGAATCTTCAGCCTGTATCGCGCCGACTCGGCGCTGGTGCGACTGAACGACGCGGGCGAGCTGCGCGCGCCGCCGCCGGAACTGGTCGAGCTGCTGTCGGCATCGCTCGCGCTCGCGCGTGCCAGCGGCGGCGCCTTCGATCCGACGATCCAGCCGCTGTACCGCCTGTACGAAGCGCATTTCCGTGCGCCGGACGCCGCGCCCGAAGGGCCGGACGACACCGCCGTCGCCGGTGCGCTGCGCCGGGTCGACCATCGTCGCGTCCAGGTCGACGCAGATCGCGTCGCGCTCGGTGCACGCGGGATGGCGCTCACGCTGAACGGCATTGCGCAGGGATACGTCACCGACCGTGTCGCCGACCGGCTGCGCGGCGACGGCTTCGCCGGGGTGGCGATCGACCTGGGCGAGGCGCGCGCGGCGGGACGTCGCGCCGACGGGCGCGCGTGGACGGCGGCGGTGGTCGACCCCGACGAGCCGTCGCGCACGCTGTTCGAGTTGACGATGGGCGACGGTGCCGGGCAGGTCGCGGCACTGGCCACTTCGGCCGGCGCCGGCACGCGCTTCGGAGCGGACCCGCGCGTGCATCACCTGTTCGATCCGCGCACGGGCCGCAGCGCGAATCGTTATGCGTCGGTGTCGGTGGCGGCGGCGCGTGCGACGATCGCCGACGGGCTGTCGACCGCGCTGTCGGTCGTCGCGCCCGAGCGAGCGCGAGCGTTGCTCGCGGCGTATCCGTCGGCGCGCGCGTGGCTGCTGCACGTCGACGGAACGATCGAGACGATGTCGGTCGGCTGACGGTTCACCGCGCAGCCTGCCCGCTCGCGCCTGCGCAACCGAGCGGCCGCGTGCCCGCATCGTTCGCGTGCGCTGCGATAAGCAGCATTTCGCCAGACGCAAACCGTTGCGGCACCGAAAGCGCCGCTTTTTGCAGCTCGACGGCCAGCGCGCGATACGGTTCGGCGTGCTCGGGCCGGGCGGTGCAGGCGCAAGCGACGTGGACGGCGCGCGTGCATCACAACCGCCGCGAACGCCGGCGAAGGCGACGGGTCGCGGCCTTATACTGGCGCCGCTCATGATCAGTGTCACCAGCTTGCCGAGCGCGGATCGCCGGCGGATCGCAACCTTCGTCGCATGGGCGGCCGTCCTCTGGATCGCGTTCAGCGGTGCATTCGCCTTCGCGCAGAACAAGCCGGCCCTGCTCGACTCCTACCTGTCCCGGTTGTCGGCGGCCGACGTGTATCCGGGCGCCGACCGCTTCGGACCCGTGCACGGCTCGCCGCCGGTAGCGCCGGTGTTCCGGGCAAACGAGCGCGTCGGCTTCGCGTACCTGACCTCGGATTTCGTCGACACCCGCGGCTATTCGGGCAAGCCGATCCACACCGTCGTCGCGCTCGACAACAGCGCGACGATCGTCGGGCTGCGCATCGTCGAGCACAGCGAGCCGATCCTGATGGTCGGCGTGCCCGAAAAGCGCATCGTCGAGGCGTTGAATCTCTATCTCGGCTTCAATCCGGTGCGCGCGCGTGCGGCCGGCAGCGGACCGCCGCAGGCCGACATCGTCAGCGGCGCGACCGCGACCGTGCTGATCCTCGGCGAGTCGGTGGTGCGCTCGGCGAGCCGCGTCGCGCGCATGCTGCAACTCGGCGCGACCGCCGTGGCACCGGCTGCTGCGGGGGCACCCGGCGCCGTCGGGCCGGCGGGTCGTACCGCCGGCGCACCGGGCGCATCGAGCGCATCGAGCGCATCGGGCGCATCGGGCGCATCGGGCGTCCCCGGCGCACCCGGCGCATCGGGCGCACCCGGCGCATCGGGCGTCCCCGGCGCATCGGGCGTCCCCGGCGCACCCGGCGCTGCGCCGACCGCGGGGGTCGCCGGGGCCGCGACCGCCGAACGCGCGGATGCGCGCGTCGTCGATCCGACGGCGGGCAGCGTCACCGACTGGACGACGCTGCGCAACGAGGGCGCGATCGCCCATCTTCGCGTGACCGCCGGCGAAGTGAACCGGGCATTTGCCGAGTCGGGCAACACCGACGCGGCGAAGTTGACGCAGACCGGAACGCCAGACGCCGTCTTCATCGATTTGTACGCAACGCTCGTTTCGCAGCCGTCGATCGGTCGCAGCCTGCTCGAGGCGAGCGAGTACGCCAGCGTGCAGCGGATGCTGGCCCCCGGGCAGCAGGCGGTGCTCGTCGCCGCCAGCGGCCGCTATTCGTTCAAGGGTTCGTCGTGGTTCCGCGGCGGCATCTTCGATCGCATCGCGCTGATCCAGGGGGTCGAGACGATCCGGTTCTGGGATCGTCATCACCTGCGCGTCGGGCGCCTCGTCGCCGACGACGCGCCCGAGCTGCGCGAGATCGGCGTGTTCGCGATTCCCGAAGGCGTCGAGTTCGATCCGACCGCACCGTGGCAGTTGCAGCTGCTGGTGCAGCAGCAGACCGGTACGCTCGAACAGGCCTTCGTCTCGTTCTCGCTTCCCTATCGGCTACCCGAGCGTTACACGAAGCCGGCGCCGCCGCAGCCGGCGACGACCCCGGCGGGCGGAACGGCGTCCGCCTTCGGTGCGCCTGCGTCGGCGTCCGGCGCAGCGACATCCGCGTCGGGCGCAGCCGCGCCCGCGACCGGCGCAGCGCCGACGGCCGGCACTGCAGCGGACGCGACGTCGACCGCTGCCGCATCCGTCGCCTCGGACGCCGCGACGGACGCGCTCGACGACGCCGACGAGGTCCCGCTCTGGCAGCGGATCTGGAAAAGCCGGATTGCGTCGATCGTCGTGCTCGGGCTGATGCTCGGCGCGCTGACGATCATCTTCTTCTTCCAGAACCTGATCGTCCCGCACGAGAAGCTGTTCGACCGCATCCGCCTCGTGTATCTCGCGGTCACGCTGCTGTGGCTGGGCTGGGTCGCGCAGGCGCAGCTGTCGGTGGTCAACGTGCTGACGTTCACCAACTCGCTGCGCACGGGTTTTCGCTGGGAGTCGTTCCTCGTCGATCCGCTGATCTTCATCCTCTGGTGCTCGGTGGCGGCGGCGCTGCTGTTCTGGGGGCGCGGGCCCTTCTGCGGGTGGCTGTGTCCGTTCGGCGCCTTGCAGGAGCTGACCAACCGGGCGGCGAAGGCGCTGAAGGTGCCGCAGATCCGCATTCCGTGGGGCGTGCACGAGCGGCTGTGGCCGATCAAGTACATCGTGTTCCTGGTGCTCTTCGGGGTGTCGCTGGGCTCGCTGATCTGGGCCGAGCGGCTGGCGGAGATCGAGCCGTTCAAGACGGCGATCGTGCTGCGCTTCGTGCGCGAATGGTGGTTCGTCGCGTTCGCGCTGGCGCTGTTGGCGGCGGGGCTGTTCGTCGAGCGCTTCTTCTGCCGCTACCTGTGTCCGCTGGGCGCGGCGCTGGCGATTCCGGGTCGCATGCGCATGTTCGACTGGCTGCGCCGGTATCGCGAATGCGGCAATCCGTGCATGCGCTGCTACAACGAGTGCCCGGTGGAGGCGATCCACCCGGAGGGGCACATCAACCCGAACGAGTGCATCAGCTGCCTGCACTGCCAGGTGCTGTACCACCACGACTACAAGTGCCCGGTGCGCATCCAGCGGCGCGTCAAGCGCGAGAAGCGGCAGGCGACGGCACGCCCCGCAGCCTCGGCCGCCGTCGAGATGCCGGTGGCGGTGCACGGGGGCTCGAGCGAGTCCGCGTGAGCCGGGCGGCGGCGCGTCGCGCCGACGCGGCGCCGGCGCATTGCGCGCAGCCTTCGGCGGGTACACTGCCCGCGCCGTGTCGTCGCGTCCTCTCCTGCTGGTCTTCGCCAATCGCCGCATCGCGGCGATGCTGCTGCTCGGTTTCGCCAGCGGCCTGCCGCTTGCGCTGACCGCCGGGACGCTGCAGGCGTGGCTGACCGTCGAGGGACTCGACGTGAAGACGATCGGCTTCTTCGCGCTGGTCGGCCTGCCTTACACCTTCAAGTTCGTCTGGGCGCCGCTCGCCGACCGCTTCGAGCCGCCGCTGCTCGGTCGTCGCCGCGGCTGGCTGTTCATCACGCAGCTCGGGCTCGCGGCGCTGTGCTTCGCCATGGCGAGGCTCGACCCCGGTGCGCAGGTCTACGCCGTCGGTGCCTGTGCGGTGGCGATCGCCTTCCTGTCGGCTTCGCAGGACATCGTCTTCGATGCGTATCGCACCGATCTGCTGCCCGACGAGGAGCGCGGCGCCGGCGCGGCGGTTTCGGTGCTCGGCTATCGGGTGGCGATGCTCGTCTCCGGCGGACTGGCGATGATCGTCGCCGACCAGTGGCTCGGCTGGCCCGGAATGTTCCGCTCGATGGCGGTGCTCTTCGTCGTGCTCTCGCTGGTCACGGTGTGGGCGCCGAAGGTGCCGAAGGTCGACGTGCTGCGCAGCGACGTGCGCGCGGAACTGCTCGGTTTCGTCGCGATGCTTGCCGCCGGCTTCGCGGCCTTCTGGTTGCTGCGACAGCTGCCCTGGCAGTGGCTGGGCGCCGGACGCTTCGCGTCTCTCGCCGCCGACACGATCGTGCTCCTGCTCGCCTGCGTGGTGGCGCTGCAGGCGGCGCGCCGCGCCGGCTTTCCGTCGTTCCTCGCGCCGTGGGACGCGTTCTTCCGGCGCGATCGCGCCGTCGCGCTGCTGGCGATGATCGTGCTGTACAAGCTGGGCGATGCCTTCGCGGGAAGCCTCTCGACGACCTTCCTGATCCGCGGCGCCGGATTCACGCCGACCGAGGTCGGCGCCGTCAACAAGGTGCTCGGGCTCGCCGCGACGATCGTCGGCGCCGTCGCCGGCGGAGCGTGGCTCGCAAGGCGCCCGCTCTACGCTTCGCTGATGCTCTTCGGCATCCTGCAGGCGGTGTCGAACTTCGGCTACTGGCTCCTGTCGGTGGCGCCGAAGAGCTACGCGCTGATGGCCGCCGCCATCGGCTTCGAGAACCTGTGCGGCGGGATGGGCACGGCAGCCTTCGTCGCGTTCCTGATGGCGCTCACCGACCGACGCTACTCGGCAGCGCAGTACGCATTGCTGTCGGCGCTGGCGGCGGTCGGGCGCGTCTACGTCGGACCGGTGTCCGGCGTGTACGTCGACGCCTTCGGCTGGCCGGCGTTCTTCGTCTTCTCGGTGGCGGCCGCCCTGCCCGGACTCGCGTTGCTGCGCTGGCTGCGCGCCGACGTGCGGGCGCTCGACGCTTCGCGCGCATTTTCCTGAGCCGTCGCAAGGCGCGCACCGGTTGCCGCGGTGCAAAATCGCGGCTTCGACTCGATAGGGGACCATGCCGTGAACGAAGTCTTTCTCTGCGACGCCGTGCGTACGCCGATCGGCCGCTACGGTGGCGTGCTGTCGGCGGTGCGCACCGACGATCTGGCGGCGGTGCCGCTGAAGGCGCTGCTCGCGCGCAACCCCGAACTCGACCCGTCGGCGGTCGACGAGGTGATCCTCGGCTGCGCCAACCAGGCGGGCGAAGACAACCGCAACGTCGCGCGCATGGCGTTGCTGCTCGCCGGTTATCCGGTCGAAGTGCCCGGCGCGACCGTCAACCGGCTCTGCGGCTCGGGCATGGACGCGGTCGGCACGATCGCGCGCGCGATCCGCTGCGGGGAGATCGAGCTGGGCATCGCCGGCGGCGTCGAGAGCATGTCGCGCGCACCGTTCGTGATTCCGAAGGCGGCCAGCGCCTTCGCGCGCGGCAGCGCGATCCACGACACGACGATCGGCTGGCGCTTCGTCAACCCGGAGATGAAGCGCCAGTACGGCATCGACTCGATGCCCGAGACCGCCGAGAACGTCGCGGTCGAGCATCGCATCTCGCGGCAGGACCAGGACGCGATGGCGTTGCGCAGCCAGCAGCGCGCCGCGCGCGCGCAGCGCGACGGCTTCTTCTCGGAGGAGATCGTCGCCGTGACGATCCCGCAGCGCAAGGGCGAAGCGCTCGTCGTCGATCGCGACGAGCACCCGCGCGAGACGACGATCGAGGCGTTGGCGAAGCTCGCGCCGATCGTGCGTCCCGACGGCACGATCACCGCGGGCAATGCCTCCGGCGTGAACGACGGCGCGGCTGCGCTGATTCTCGCCACCGAGGCGGCCGCGCGCCGGTACGGCCTGACGCCGCGTGCGCGCTTCGTCGGCATGGCCACCGCCGGCGTCGCGCCGCGCGTGATGGGCTTCGGCCCGGCGCCCGCAGTGCGCAAGCTGCTCGAGCGTACCGGTCACGCGATCGGCGACGTCGACGTCCTCGAGCTGAACGAAGCCTTCGCCGCGCAGGGGCTCGCGGTGCTGCGCGCGCTCGGCGTCGCGGACGATGCACCGTTCGTGAACCCCAACGGCGGCGCGATCGCGCTCGGGCATCCGCTGGGCATGTCGGGAGCGCGCATCGTGCTCACCGCCGCGCACCAGCTGCAGCGCACCGGCGCACGACGTGCCGTGGCAACCATGTGCATCGGCGTCGGGCAGGGGATCGCGACGATGATCGAGCGCGTCTGAAGCCGTCGGCAACGCACCACGCGATCTGTCGAGTGTTCCCTGCATACGGGATCGCGCCCGCCTCGTAGGGTTGCCGTGGCGGGCGTGCGCCTGGGCTCCGGGCCGGCGTTCGAGGCCCGGGGGCCGGCGCAGCCTGCTGCTTGAAAATCGGCGGCTTCGCCCGGACCTACGTACCGAGCGCCGGATCGAAATTCCGGCGAGGCCAGACAACGCAGGAGCCAGGACAATGACCCGACTTTCCGTATACGACCCGTTCGCCGAAGTCTTTCCCGAGTTGTTCCGCGGATTCTTCCAGCCGGCGGTTCGCGGCAGCGACGGCGCCGGCAAGGAGCTCGAGATCCGTCTCGACGTGAAGGAAGCCGAAGGCGAGTACAAGGTGCAGGCCGAGATGCCCGGCGTGAAGAAGGACGACATCCACGTCCAGATCGACGGCAACCGCGTCGCGATCAGCGCGGAGGTCAAGCGCGAATCCGAGCAGAAGGACGGCGAGCGCGTGCTGCGCAGCGAGCGGTACTACGGATCGGTCGGCCGCAGCTTCCAGCTGGCCACCGAGATCGACGAGGCCGCTGCGAGCGCGAAGTTCGAGGACGGCGTGCTGACGCTCACGCTCCCGAAGAAGCAGGCGCCCGCTGCGAAACGGCTGCAGATCAGCTGACGCGTCGCGGCCACGCACTTCGCGTGCGTGGCCGTGCAGAGCCGGACGGCGCGGTGCCGTCCGGCGTTCGCGGATGTGCGGACGCGCTCAGGCCGGACGCGCCTTCGCCTCGTAACCGGCGTCGGCGATCGCCCGCTCGAGTCGCTCGGGCGGCATCGTCGAGTCGACTTCCACCTTTGCGCCTGCAAGGTCTACCTGGACCTTCGCCTGCGAATCGATTTCGTGCACCGCCTTCGTCACCGCGTTCACGCAGTGTCCGCAGGTCATCCCCTTGACGTCGAGTGTGGTCATCGTGAGTTTCCGGGTTGTCTGAAAATGTCGAACAGGCGCAGCCGCGGCCCGGCGCGCCGGGCGGGAACGCGGCCTGCTCGGGGCGATTCTTAAGCCAGCCCTAAGTCGCCGCAAGCACGATTCCGTGGAGTTGCGGTTGCCGCCGTTCTTGCCAGGGAAACGATCGAAGGGAGTATCCAGTGGAAGCCTTGCCAGTACGATTCACGATCGAATTGCCGGTCGAGCGCGCATCGGCGCTGCTGCGCCGCGTGCTCGAGCGCGAGGGATTCATCGTCGCGGGCGAAGTGCAGCCCGAGGGCGAAGATGCGGAAGGCCGCAGCGCGTCGCTCGCACTGTACGCCTATCACGGCCCGACCATGCAGGCCGCCTCGCGTGCCGATCGCCGCGTCGGCCTGTACATGCTGTGCGCCGTGACGATCCGCCCGGCCGGACAGGGTTCGAGCGAGATCCAGGGCGTGTCGCCGAGCCAGCTGGCCGGCGTCTGGGGCGGTCGTCGCCTCGAGCAGCACGCGGTGGCACAGCGCCAGCATTTCGAGCGTGCGCTCAGCCGGCTCGAGTTCGACTACGCGCCGGCCGAAGCCGGCGCGCAGATGCGTCGCCGCGCGGCCTGAACGCCGGCCGTCGTCCTACCCGTCGCGGCCATCGAGCCGCGGCGAGGTGAGCACCCCGACGTACTTCACCAGGTAGACGGCGAACGCCAGGCTCCAGGCGGCAGCGGCGGCCGTCGTCCATGGCAGGTACGGCAGCGCCGGGATCAGCATCGGGCTGAGCCGCAACAGGACGGCGACCTGCACGAGCACGTAGGCGGTCGTCTCGATTCCTTCCGCCTTCAGCGGCCGGCCCGTATGACCGAGCGCGGTGCGGGTGATCATTCCGATGATCAGGCCGCCGATCGCGCCCAGCGTCAGCGCGTGCAGCCCGGCCGATTCGGGCACGACGCCGAAGGCGCCGAGCGCCAGCAGCACGAGACCCACGGGAATCCACGCGTACGAAACGTGCAGGATCCACAGGATCGGCGTGCGGCGCGTCGCCCACGGATTCCACCCGATCAGGCGAGCGATCTGCAGCGCGGCGGCCGCGACGCAGGCGGTGGCCACGAGAGCGGCCGGAACCGGCGACAGCGCGAGCAGCAGCGCCAGGATGGTGCCGGCGAGCGCCGCCCAGTCCAGGCGCCGGTTCCTCCACTGCCGCACGCCGCGCAGCGCGTTCGCGGTGAAGGTGGGAATCACCCTGCCGCCGATGACGCAGGTCAGCACGATGATCACGAATACGAAGAAGTGCGCCGCCGCCAGCGGCGACGCGTCGATGCGCCCGGCCAGCGCCAGGTGGAACAGCGAATTCGCCACCAGGAATGCCGTCAGGATCGCCAGCACGAACAGGTTGCGGTGGTTGCGTGCCTTCAGCAGCACGACGCCGATGGCCGCCATCGATGCGACGATGAACGCCGCATCGAGCACCATCGCCATGCCGCTCGGGCCGGTGTAGTTGAAGACCCGGGCGGCGATCCACAGCGCGGCAAGCGCCGCCAGGCGCGTGCCGGTCGGCGTCGGCAGGCCGGTCCATGCACGCGCGCCCGTCAGCAGGAAGCCGACGATGACGGCGAGCGCGAACCCGAAGGTCATCTCGTGCGCGTGCCACAGCAGCGCCGGATACGCGGCGGGCGGCGGCAGGAGGCCGGCGTACTGCGCGATCCACAGCGGTACGGCCAGTGCGGCCCACACGGCGGCGAGCAGGTAGAAGGGCCGAAACCCGAGGCGGAACAGCGCGTTGCGGCTGTGCTGCGGAACGGTCGGTTCGGGTTCGAGCAGCGGGACGAGCCCGCCGCGCGCGGAAACGGATTTCATCGGGGCGCCCGCCTTCAAAGATGGATGAACTATACATCTTGAAGGCGGGGTGTCACCCGGGATTGCGTCAATGCCCGTGCATGCGGCTGCCGTGGGCTGCGCCCAGCGGGCGGATCGGCGCCTGCACGTCGATGCGCTCGCGCTGACCCTGGGCGTTCTCGATCGTGAGCGTCAGCGCCACGCCGTGGCCCGCTTCGAGCGGTTTCCCCAGGTCGAGCAGCATCAGGTGATGGCCGCCGGGGCGAAGTTCGACCGGCTTGCCCGCCGGCAGCGGCAGGCTGTCGATGGGACGCATGCGCATCACGTTGTTCTCCAGCGCCATCTCGTGGATCTCGACCGCTCCGGCGGCCGGCGATTCCGCGGCGACCAGGCGGGCATCGCTCGTCGAGGTCAGCGTCATGAAGGCGCCGCTCGCCTTCTGCCCGGCGACGGTGGCGCGCGCCCACGGCTCGTCCACGCGGACCTCGGCGGCTGCGCCGGCGGCCAGCGTGAACGCGAAGATCGATACGGCGAGCCGCGCGGACACCCGCGAACGGCACAGCTGCGAAGGGGCGGGAAGTGCAGCGCGGAAGGAGATCGGTTCGGTTTTCATCGGAAATCCTCGGAATGTCGCGGCAGCGGAGCGGACAGCGTCACCGGCTCGCGTTGCCGAAACACGAAAAGCGGGAGCCGGCCGGTGCCGGCGGAGCGGAGCCGGCGGGCGCCGGCGTCGGTCGATGGCGCGTTCAGCCGCGCGGCGGTGCGCGGGGTTCCTGCGGGCGTCCTCGCGCCGCCAGCGGCGGCGGGACGTCGGCCTCGGCCAGCGGCGCGCCCACGCCGGTATCGATCGGTGCGGCGTCCCAGGTCCACGCTTCGGGCGCCGGCGCGCAGGCACCGATCGGCAGCGCGCAGAACGGACAGTGCGCGGCGCTCGGCAAGGCGGGTGGCGGTGCCGGCGACGGGGTGTCGGTCGTCGCCGCGGCGAGCCGCAGGCCGGCAGCATTCGAGTCGACCGAGCAGAGTCGGCCCGGATCGAACTGCGCGCGGGCGGCGCTCGCGGCGGCGTGCGCGAACGCCGGGACGAGGCTTTGCAGCACGAACGCCAGGCAGGCGATCGAGGCTGCAAGCCTGCTGCGCAGGCGGTGGCGACGAGGACGTGTCACGCGCGCGATGATAACAGCGGCGCGCCCGTGGTCAGTCGCTGTCGAGCGGCTCGGCGATGCAGCGCGTCACCACCGGCGGCACGTCGCCGACGTGCAGCGCGAGCCGGCGCTGGCGCAGCGCGATGTCGGACGCCGTGAACCGGTCGAAGCGGCGCAGGTGCTCGACCCAGGTTTCGTCGATGAAGTACTCGACGAAGCGATCGGGATCGAGCGTGTCGCGAAACAGCTCCCACGACAGCACGCCGCCCCGCAGCCGGCTGCGCCGTGTCTGCTGCATCACCCTGCGGAATTCGTCGATGCGTGCCGGATCGACGCGGTACTCGATCGTCGTGAGCACGGGGCCGGCCGCGGGGGCGACCGGCTCGCGGGTGACCGGCGCCTTCCACGACTGGGGCGTCAGGTCTTCCTCGGTGCCGCCGTGGATCGAACGATGCCGCGTGAGCCACAGCAGCACCGCGCCGGTCGTCGCCGCAGCGGCGATGCCCGTTCGCACGTCGGTCCAGGCGGCCACCTGTCCCCACAGCGCCGCACCGAGACCTGCGCCGCCCATCAGCGCGACCTGGTAGATCGACATGCCGCGCGCGCGCACCCAGTCGGGCAACGCCAGCTGCGCGGAAACCGACAGCGAGTTGGCGGCGATGAGCCACGCGCCGCCGCCCAGCATCATCGTCGGCACGGCGACCCACAGGTTCGGCGCGAAGGCGACGACCGCCATCGCCAGTGCCTGGACGTGCGAGCCGTGGCGCAGCAACTCGTCGCGCGTCGTCGTCGCGCGCACCTTCGGCAGCACGAGCGCCGATGCGATCGCGCCGAGCCCCATCGCCGCCAGCAGCAACGTGAAGGTGGCTGCCGAACCGTCGCCGATGCGCCGCGCGAGCAGCGGCAGCAGCGCGATCAGCGCCGTCGACTGGCTGAAGAAGATCACCACGTGCAGCAGCACCGAGCGCATCCGGTCGGACTGGCGCACGTACTGCACGCCGACGCGGATCGCGCCGAGAAAGCGCTCGCCGGGCAGCGCGCTCGTCTTCTTCTCGGTCTTCCAGCGCAGGATCACGAACGCGGCAACGAGCGACAGCACCGCATTGAGCACGAACACGTATTCGGTGCCGGCGCCCGAGATGAGGATGCCCGCGACGATCGGGCCCATGATGCGCGACGCGTTCATCGCGACGCCGTTCAATGCCAGCGCCGCGGGCAACTGCGCGCGCGGCACCAGGCCGGGCACGATGGCCGAGTACACCGGCCAGCGCATCGCCAGGCCGACTCCGTTCAGGAACACGAGCACGAGCAGCAGCACCGGATCGATCACGCCCGACAGCGTCGCCAGGCACAGCAGCGTCGCCGTGCCGGAGACCCAGAACTGCGTCACGACGAGGAAGCGTCGGCGATCCAGGATGTCGGCCAGCGCGCCGCTGCCCAGGCCGAGCAGGAACACCGGCAGCGTCGATGCGGTCTGCACGAGCGCGACCATGACCGGCGACGGCGTGAGCGTGCTCATCAACCACGCTGCGGCGACGTCGTTCATCCACATCGTCGTGTTCGCCGTCATCCAGACGAGCCACAACATGCGGAACACCGGCAACGACAGCGGCGCCCACGCGCTGGTCGAGGCGACCGGACGAATCGGCGCCTCGGGTGAAGAGATCGGCAAGGAAAAGACTCCGGGGACGCGCTGTGGGGGCGCAACCGACGCGGATTGTCGCTCAGCTACGGTCGCTGCGGTCGCTGCGGTCGCCCCGGTCCCCCGGGCAGGCGCCGGGCCGCCGCACCCCGGCATCCGGATTGCTGCAGGGGACTTTCCACCCGGAGGCCCTGAAATGAACGAATGCAAGGTGGCGGTTCTCGTCGGCAGCCTGCGCCAGGATTCCTTCAATCGCCGCCTGGCGCGCGCGGTCGAGAAACTCGCGCCGAAGGAGTTGAAGTTCGAACACGTGCGCATCGACGACCTGCCGCTGTACTCGCAGGACTTCGACGCCGACTATCCCGACAACGCGCAGCGACTCAAGCGCGACATCGAGTCGGCGCAGGCGCTGCTGTTCGTGACGCCCGAATACAACCGCAGCGTGCCGGGCGTGCTCAAGAACGCCATCGACATCGCGTCGCGGCCGTGGGGCAAGAACTCGTTCGCCGGCAAGCCCGGCGCGGTGATCGGCGCTTCGATCGGCGCGATCGGCACGGCGATCGCGCAGCATCACCTGCGCAGTTCGCTCGCCTACCTCGACGTTCCCACGCTCGGCCAGCCCGAGGTCTACCTGCATTTTCACGACGACATCGTCGCTGCCGACGGAACGATCACGAACGACTCGACGCGAGGGTTCCTGCAGCGGTTCGTGGACGCCTACGCGGCGTGGGTCGGACGCTTCGCAGCGAAGTGAGGCCCGCCGAAGGGCCGCAGGAGAAACTTCCGCCTGCACCTTCCACCCTTCGGCCCGGACCTTCACAGCCTCCCGATCACGGCCGGGCAACGCGCCATGCGTTGTCGTATCCGTCGCCGGCGCGATCGCCGGGCTTGACGTCCTTCGACCAGTAGTACAGCGGGTGGCCCTTGTAGGCCCATTGCAGCCGGCCGTCGGCGCGCTGGATGATCGACCAGTCGCCGCCGGCGCGGCTGCCCGCCGGCGCGTACAGCGGCGGCCAGTTCTCGGCACACGGCCCGACGCAGGCGCTGGTGCCGGCGGCGTCGCGATCGTAGCGGTACAGCGTCATCCCGTTGGGTCCGGTCCAGGCGCCCTCGACGTTGCGGGCCGGCGCCTGCTGGTAGGCGACACCCTTGTCCATGTCGGTGGACCAGGGTGGGTTGGGCGCGCAACCGGCGAGAATCGCGGTGGCGCCGACAGCGAACATGAGTCGGATCATCTGCGTCTCCGATGGATGGACCCGCGGTAGGCCGGTCCCTGGAAGCGAAAACGGAGCACGCGGGGTTCCCGCTGCGGCAAGCATGCTGCCGGCCGTGCCCGATTCCGTCTGCCTCCCGTTGCTCACGCCGAGCCGAACCCGTGACCGCCGCCGAACCGCGATCCCTTCCTGGCCGTGCTTTGCCTGGCCGCGCTGCTTCGCAGCGCGCGATCGGCATCCTCTGTCTCGTGATCACGTCGGTCGGCTGGGGACTGAACTGGCCGGTGATGAAGATGCTGCTGCAGCAGTGGCCGCCGTTTCTCGCCCGCGGCAGCGCCGGCGTGGTGGCGGCGATCGGCATCGGTGCGCTGGCGCTGGCGCGCGGCGAGTCGATGGCGGTGCCCGTACGCGTCGTGCCGCGACTGCTCGCGGTTGCCTTCGTCAACGTCTTCGCGTGGATGGGCTTCTCCACTTTGTCGCTGCTGTGGCTCGGCGCCGGCGAAGCCGCGCTGCTCGTCTACACGATGCCGATCTGGGCGATGCTCTTTGCCTGGCCGGTGCTCGGCGCACGGCCGACGACGGCAGGCGTTGCGGCACTCGCGCTCGGCTTCGCCGGCGTCGCGGTGCTGCTCGGATCGCAGGGCGTCGCGGTCGGCGTGCAGAAGCTGCCCGGGGTGCTGCTCACGCTGTCGGCCGCCGTGCTCTTTGCCTTCGGCACCGTCGTCTGGCGCTCGCCGTTGCCGCTCGCGCCGCTGGCGTCGGTCGCCTGGCAGGTCGGCCTCGGTTGCCTGCCGATGCTCGCCTACGGCCTCGCCGTCGAGCCGGCGCCGGCGCATTCGTCGGCCGCGGGCTGGTTCGCGATGGCCTACATGACGGTCGTACCGATGGGCGTCTGCTACCTTACCTGGTTCGCGGCGCTGCGGCGCCTGCCGCCGCAGACCGCGTCGATGACGACGCTGCTCGTGCCGGTGGTCGGCGTCCTCGCTGCCGCGATCACGCTCGGCGAGCCGCTCGGTGCCGTGCAGTGGCTCGCGCTGGCGTTGACGCTCGGCGGCGTCGCGCTCGCATTGCTGCGAAGGTCTTCATGAGCGAATCCGTTGCAGGCAGCATCTGGACGATCGGACATTCTTCGCGCCCGATCGACGAGTTTCTCGCGTTGCTGCAGGCCAGTCGCATCGAGTGCGTCGCCGACGTCCGTCGGCACGCCGGCTCGCGAAAGCATCCGCATTTCGGCCCCGACGCGCTCGCGCGCTCGCTGCACGCGCTCGGCATCGACTACGTCGCGCTGCCCGATCTGGGCGGACGGCGTGCGGCGCGCGACGACTCTGCGCATACGGTGTGGCGCAACCCGTCGTTCCGCGGCTATGCCGACTACATGGACACGGACGAATTCGACCGCGCGCTGCACGCACTGCAGGTGCTCGCGGCAACGAAGCGCACCGCGATGATGTGCTCGGAGGCGGTCTGGTGGCGATGCCATCGATCGATGATCGCCGACGCGCTGAAGGCGAAGGGCTGGCTGGTGCTCCATATCCTGGGCGAAGGAGCGCCGAAGGAGCATCCGTACACGCCGGCGGCATCGATCGTCGGCGGGCGGCTCGAATACGGCGCCGCCGGCGACCCGGTGGACCGACGATGAACGAGCGCCGCCGTCACGGGCCGGCAGGGCGCCGGTCGTCGAGCCCCGGCGACTCGCGCACGCTCTGCGCGATGCCCCATTGCGCGAACCAGTACGTTGCGAGCACCCAGAGCGAGGCGAGCGGGACGGGCGCGCGGAAGCGGTCGATCGCCAGCAGCGCGTCGGACGCGACGAACAGCGTCGCGCCGATCGCGGCGGCGTTGGTCGCGCGCGAAGGTCGGGCGCGCCGCCGTGCGAAGGCCTGCGCGGCCATCGCGACGATGACGACGACGTAGGCGAGCACCGGCAGCTTCAGCGGCGCCGGCAGCGAGGTCCACAGCACGGCGAGCACGCCGGCGCCGAGTGCGGCGAGGATCGCGAGCGCCAGTCGATCGCCGAACCATCGCGCATCGAAGCTGAACGCACGCAGGTAGCACAGATGCGCGACGAGGAAGGCGACGAGCCCGGCGACGAACAGCCGCGGCGAGAGCATCAGCAGCACGTCGCCGGCGAGCGAGCAGGCCGCCCCCGCGATCACCGCGTTGCGCAGCCGCCGCGGAGCAAGCGGCGAATGGCGTGCGACGAGCACGACGATCGCAAGGGTGGCGAGCGGCTTGGCGATCCAGTGCAGCAGCGTCCAGCCGTCGACGAGGTCGCGATCTCGCAGCGTCGCGCCGGCGACGGCAGCAGCCGCGGCGAGCGCAACGAGCCACGCGCCACGGCGCCAGGCCGAAGCCGACGGCAGGCCTTCGATTGCAGCTGCGCTCGGGATCATCGCGCTCCAGACCTTCGCCGACCTCGGCCGAAACCATTCTGGTTTCCCGTCCCGGGCGGGTCAAGCCGCATAGTCGCTGCGCAATGACGGGCTTGGCGTGCCTTGCGGCGCACGGGGTTATCGTTTGCTCATGAACTCGATGCTCGAACAGGTGATCGATCCCCGGCGCCACGACCTCGGCGGTTTCGAGGTCGATCGGCTGCTGCCGTTCCGTTCCCGGCGCATGGTCGGACCCTTCGTGTTCTTCGATCGCATGGGGCCGCACCGGATGCAGGCGCCGATTCCGCGCGACGTCGACGTCCGCCCGCATCCGCACATCGGCCTGTCCACCGTCACCTACCTGTTCGAAGGCGAGATGACGCACCGGGACAGCACCGGGGCGACGCAGGCGATCCGTCCCGGCGCGCTGAACTGGATGACGGCCGGACGCGGGATCGTGCACTCCGAGCGCTTCGACGGCATGCGCCAGACCGGCGGGCCGATCGACGGGATCCAGAGCTGGGTCGCGTTGCCGCGCGTCGACGAGGAAGACGATCCTTCGTTCGAGCACTACGACGCCGACGTGCTGCCGCGCGGCGACGAGAGCGGAATCTCGTTGCGGCTGATCGCGGGCGAAGCCTTCGGGCTGCGCAGCCCGGCGAAGACGCATTCGCCGCTCTTCTACGTCCACGCCGAGTTGCAGCCCGGCGCCCGCATCGCCCTTCCGGCCGGGTATGCCGAGCGTGCCGTCTACGTCGCCCGCGGGCAGGTGCGCTGCGATGGCGTAGTGCACGATTGCGGACGCCTGCTCGTGTTTCGCGCCGGCGCCACGCCGGACGTGCAGGCAATGGGCAGCGCGCGCCTGATGCTGCTGGGCGGCGAGCCCGTCGGCGAGCGGTTCCTCTGGTGGAACTTCGTCTCGTCGAGTCGCGAGCGCATCGAGCAGGCGAAGGCCGACTGGTCCGCAGGCCGCATGCGAATGCCGCCGGACGACGCCGACGAACGCATTCCGTTGCCGGCTGCAGCGCGCGCGCCAGGTCCTGAACCGATGTCCTGAACGAGGAGCCGTGGTGGCCGACCCAGACGCAAACCGTTCGCACGCGACCCGATCGCCGACGCCAGCGCCGCGGCCCGGAAGAGGGCCCGATCTGCCGGGCGGCAAAGGACCGCAGATTCCCGGCGGCGGACGCTTCGGCAACATCCCGCCGAGCCGCACCTGGATCGTGTTCGCGCTGATCCTGCTGGCGAACTGGTTCCTCGTGCGCTACCTGTTCCCGGCGCCCGGCGAGGCGATTCCGCTGCCCTACACGGCGTTCAAGCAGGAGGTCGCCAAGGGCAACGTCGAGGCCATCTACAACCAGGGGCAGTCGATCGAGGGGCGCCTGAAGTCGGCGATCACCTGGCCGCCGCCGGGCGAGAACGTCCAGGCCGCACCCGGCGCGAGCCGCGCCGAGCAGCGCCGCCAGCAGGAGCCGCGCACCTCCGACACCTTCACCACGGTGCTGCCGGCTTTCGTCGACAACGGGCTCGAGGCCTTCCTGATCGAGCACAAGGTCGAGATCAGCGCGGTGCCGATCCAGACCGGCAGCAGCCCGCTGGCGACGCTGCTGTTCGGCTTCGGCCCGGCGATCCTGTTCATCGCGTTCTACGTCTGGCTTTTCCGCCGTGCACAGCAGGGCATGGGCGGAATGGGCGCAGGCGGCCTCATGGGCATCGGCAAGAGCCGCGCACGGCGCTACGACCAGGAGAGCGCGCAGAAAGTCACCTTCGACGATGTCGCCGGCATCGACGAGGCCGAGAACGAACTGGTCGAGATCGTCGACTTCCTGAAGGACCCGGCAAAGTACCAGCGGCTGGGCGGCACCGCACCGAAGGGCGTGCTGCTGGTCGGCGCGCCCGGCACCGGCAAGACGCTGCTCGCGCGTGCGGTCGCCGGCGAGGCAGGCGTGCCGTTCTTCTCGATGAGCGGGGCCGAGTTCGTCGAGATGATCGTCGGTGTCGGCGCCGCGCGCGTGCGCGATCTCTTCAAGCAGGCTCGCGAGCACGCGCCGGCGATTATCTTCATCGACGAGCTCGACGCGATCGGTCGCGCGCGCGGCCAGGTGGCGATCGGCGGCTCGAGCGAGCAGGAACAGACGCTCAACCAGATTCTCACCGAGATGGACGGCTTCTCGAGCCGCGAGGGCATCATCGTGCTCTCGGCCACGAACCAGCCCGACGTGCTCGACAAGGCGCTGCTGCGCCCGGGGCGCTTCGACCGGCGCGTCGTCGTCAACCTGCCCGACCGCAAGGGGCGCGAGGCGATCCTCAAAGTGCACGTTCGCAAGGTGCCGCTCGACGCCGACGTGTCGCTGACCGAGATCGCGGCGTCGACGCCCGGCCTGTCGGGCGCCGACCTGAAGAACCTCGTCAACGAGGCGGCGCTGCTCGCGGCCCGGCGCGAGCTGAACGCGGTGCGTGCGAAGGACTTCACCGATGCACTCGAGAAGATCGTGCTCGGCCCCGAGCGGCCGCTGCTGCTCAGCGACGAGGATCGCGAGCGCATCGCCTACCACGAGAGCGGGCACGCGATCCTCGGGCTGGTCGTTCCGGGCGCCGACCCGGTGCATCGCGTGACGATCGTCCCGCGCGGGCGTGCGCTCGGCGTCACCTACCAGCGCCCCGACGCCGATCGCTACAACTATCCCGAGGCGTATCTGCGCGCGAAGATCGTCGGCATGCTCGGCGGCCGAGTCGCCGAGGAGGTCGTCTACGGAACGCGGACCACCGGCGCCGAGAACGACATCGAGCAGGCGACGCAGCTCGCGCGCAACATGGTCACGCGATGGGGAATGAGCGACCGGCTCGGCATGGTGCAGCTCGCGCCGCGCGAGAACCCGTACCTGAGCGGGCCGTCCTTCGGCGGCTTCGGCGGCGAAAAGCCGTTCAGCGACGAGACCGCGCAAGTGATCGACGCCGAGGTGCTGCGCATCATCGGCGAGAGCCACGACGAGGCGACGCGGCTGCTGAAGGAGCACCGGCGCGAACTCGATGCGTTGGTGGCCGCGCTGATGGCGCGCGAGACGCTCGACGAACGGGAGATTCTCGAGGTCACCGGACTGCCGCCGGCGCCGCAGCTGGAGACGCGGCCGCTCGTCGAAGCCGAGGCGCCGGCGGGCGACGCACCGGCGGGCGACGCGACCGCGCGCGGCGAGGTGCAGCGCGCGTGAGGCGCGGTGCAGCGGGCGCGAGGCGCACGGCCCCGGGCCGGTGCGGGCGACGCCGCGGTCCTCACCATGCGTTGCGAAGTTCGCGCAGCTTCAGGAAAACGGTCTTCGGATCGGGACGCTCGGGCAGTCCGGGGAAGCGTTCGCGCAACTGCTCGATGACGCTCTCGCTGGTCAGGCGCAGGAAGGTGTTGATGCGCTTTTCCTGGGCGAGCGTCGTCACCACCGATCGCGCCGGGTCGTGTCCGGCCACCTGCGCGAGCAGTTCGTGCGCGTCCTCGTTGTCGGGCTCGTTGGACAGCGTGAACTTCAGGTTGCTCTCGATGTAGTCGTGGCCCGGGTAGATGCGCGTGCCGTCGGGCAGCTTCGCCAGCTGCTCGACGAAGGTGGTGTACAGCTCGACCGGGTCGCCGCCGTTGTGGCAGTTGCCCGCGCCCGCGTTGAACAGCGTGTCGCCCGAAAAGAGCGCGGGCTCGTCGCCGTGTGAGCGCAGGCAGACGTGGCACATCGTGTGTCCGGGCGTGTCCATGCACTCGAGCTCTACCGTGCGACCCACCTTGATCACGTCGCCGGCCTTCACGCCGCGGTCGACGCCGGGGATGCTGCGCCCGGCCTTGTGGTGCGCGATCACCTTCGCCCCGGTGGCGGCGACCACCGCTTCGTTGCCGCCGATGTGGTCGAAGTGCTCGTGCGTGTTCAGGATCTGCGTGATCTGCCAGCCGCGATCCTTCGCCGTGTGCAGGCACTTGGCATGGTCGAGCGGGTCGATCGCGAGCGCCTCGCCCGTTTCCGGGCAGGCGATCAGGTAGTTGAAATTGCGATAGGCGTTCGCCGTCCAGATGCGTTCGACGATCATCGCGCGGCTCTCCTCGTTGGTCAGCGGCGGGGCACGAGATCCGGCGCAGGCAGTGCAACGTATGGCCGCCGGTCGGATCGGCATTGCCACTCGCGCCGACGGCGCGACAGAAGCGCCGGCGCTTCGCCGTAATTCGGACAAATGGCGCGTACGCGTACGCGATACGTTGCTCTCCGTGGCCCGTGGAGCGGATTCGCTACGCGATCTTCGGGGCCCGATGCACCGAGTTTGCCATGAATCCGATCGGAGAAAAGATGAACAAGCTGAAGATATCCACGCGACTGCTCGTGCTCATCGGCCTGCTGTCGCTGCTGCTCGCGGTGATTGGCGGGCTGGGGCTGTACGGGATCGAGAAGACCAACGCCAGCGTCGAGACGGTCTACCGAAGCAACACCGTGCCGATGGGGCAGATCGCTGAAATCCAGGAGCGGCTGCTGCGCAACCGGCTCGCCATCGCCGTGGCACTCGTCACGCCGGATGCCGAGACGATCCAGCGCACCACGGCCGAGGTCGAGGAGAACATCGCGGCGATCACGCGCGTCTGGGATTCGTACTTTGCGGGTGTCGCCGCGCCGAAGGAGAAGGAACTGGCCTCGACCTTCGCCGTGAACCGCAGCCGATTCGTGCAGGAGGGGCTGCGGCCGGCGGTCGCCGCGCTGCGTGCGAAGGATGTCGACGCGGCGAACCGCGTCGTCGTCGAGCAGATCCGCCCGCTCTATGCGCCGGTCGGCGCCGGCATCCAGGCGCTCAAGCAGTATCAACTGGACGCTGCGGCGCTCGAGTACGACACGGCGGTCGCGCGCTACGGGCAGATCCGGGCGATCGCGGTAAGCACGGTCGTCGCCGGCGCGCTGTTCGCGGCGGTGTTCGGCTTCCTGCTGATCCGTGGCATCTCGCGCGCGCTCGGCGACGCGGTGCGCGCTTCGAACGCGGTGGCCGACGGCGACCTCTCGGTGCCGATCGACGTGCGCGGCCGCGACGAGATCTCCGATCTGCTGCGCGCGCTGCACACGATGAAGCAGAGCCTCGTGCGGGTGGTGGGCGACGTGCGCGCCAATGCCGAAGGCGTGGCGCTGGCGAGCACGCAGATCGCGCAGGGCAACCTCGACCTGTCGAGCCGCACCGAGGAGCAGGCGTCGGCACTCGAGGAGACCGCCGCGTCGATGGAGCAGCTCAGCTCCACCGTGAAGCAGAACGCCGACAACGCGCGGCTGGCCGACCAGCTGGCCAAGAGCGCGAGCACCGTGGCGACGCAGGGCGGGCAGGTCGTCGGCGAGGTGATCGAGACGATGAAGGGCATCAGCGACAGCTCGCGCCGCATCGCCGACATCATCGGCGTCATCGACGGCATCGCATTCCAGACGAACATCCTCGCGTTGAACGCGGCCGTCGAGGCGGCGCGGGCGGGGCAGCAGGGGCGAGGCTTTGCCGTCGTCGCCACCGAGGTGCGCAGTCTCGCGCAGCGGAGCGCCGAGGCGGCCAAGGAGATCAAGGAGCTGATCACCGCGAGCGTCGAGCAGGTCGGCCACGGCGCACAGCTCGTCGACAAGGCCGGAGAGACGATGGGGGAGGTCGTGCAATCGGTGCTTCGCGTGAGCGACATCATGGGCGAGATCAATTCGGCGAGCACCGAGCAAAGCGCGGGCGTCACGCAGGTGAGCGAGGCCGTCTCGCAGATGGACCACAACACGCAGCAGAACGCCGCCCTGGTCGAGGAGAGTGCGGCGGCGGCCGAGAGCCTGAAGGACCAGGCGCAGCGGCTCGTGCAGGCGGTCGCCGTCTTCCGGCTCGAGCACGACGCGCTCGTCTCGTCGCCGGCGCGCACCGGTTCGCGTGCGGCGGCGCCGAAGCTCGCGCTGGCCGGCGCACAGGCACCGCGAGACCACGCCGCTGCGCAGGCGTCGTCGACCATCGAGGCGATTCGCAAGCGGGCAGCCGCGCGCCCGCGCGTGTCCGCGGCCGCTGCAGGGGTGGCCTCGGTCGCTGGCGGCGCCGCCGCGGACTCCGCGCGTTCTGCGGACGCCGACGGCGACTGGCAGTCGTTCTGACGGTGCTCCCGGGTCCGGGTTCGACATGAGCGCGCTGCCGCCGGCGGTGCAGGACGTCGCCGCCGCTTCGTCCTCCGGCGCACCGCGTGCGGCGCCGGTTGCCTCGACGTACGTCGCGAGGCATTCGTCTCCGGGTGCGCTGCGACGAACGAGCTTCCTCGTCGCCGCCGTCGTGGCGCCGGTGCTGCTGCTCGCGACGATCGATCTCCCGGCGCCCGTTGCGGCCGGGCCGGGCATGTTCGCGCCTTTCGCCGTGCTCGTCGCACTGGTCGCGTTCGCCGTGTATGCGAACGCGAGCCGGCGCCGCGCCGCGCGGGCGGCCGCCTCGTGCCGGGGGCGAGGCTTCGTCGACGCGCTCGGCACTCCGATGCATCGGCGCGTTCGCATCGCGATGCATTCGGTGTTGTTGGCAGTCGCCGCGCAGGCGGCGATGCACGCGTGGCTCGCCGAGAGCGCCGAGCGTGTCCGCGTCCAGGATGCGCGCATCGCCGATCTCGCCGCCGTGCAGCGTATGCTCAGCCAGCGCATCGGGCGGCTCGCCTCGACACTGTTCACACCCGATGCCGATCCGGCGTCCGGACTGCAGGAGCTCGACGAGGTGCTCGAGCGCGCTGACGTCGACGCGCGGCGGCTCGAGTCGATGCTGCGCGACCAGGGGAGCCTGCTGCGGCCCGATGCGCCGGAGCTGAACGCAGCCTGGTCGGCCTGGAAAAGTGCGCACGCGAACCTGCTCGCCGCCGGGCGTGCGCTCGCGCGCAACGGACCGCACGTGGATGCGCCCTCGCGCATGAGCTTCGTCGCGTCGGTGCAGGCGCAGTCGGACCCGGCGCTCGACGGCGCGCAGCGGTTGGTCGAGGCGCTGTCGGCACTGGCGCGCGATCGCGAGATGGCCGCGATCAGCCAGGCGCGCACCCGGTCGCTGCTGGCGCTCGCCGTGCTGCTCGGGCTGGCCGTCTTCGTGGCGGAGCCGGCCGCGCGTTGGGTCAAGCGCCAGCACCGTTTCCTCGCCGAGCGGATGGACGACTTGCAGCGCCTCGCGCTCGTCGCCGAACGCACGACGAACATCGTTGTGCTCACCGACGATCGGCAACGCATCCTCTGGGTGAACGAGGCGTTCTGCCGCGTCACCGGCTACGACGGCGTGCAAGCGCTGGGATGCACGCCGGAGCAGCTGCTCGTCGACCCGCACTCGAACGCGCGCGCGCTCGCGAAGGTGCGCGAGGCACTCGCACGCGGCGAAGGTGCGCGGGCGCAGCTGCTCAATCGCACGCGCGAAGGCCGCGAGCTGTGGCTCGACGTCGAAATCCAGCCGCTGCGCGACGCCAGCGGCAGGCTCACCGGGTTCGTCGACGTTGCCTCCGACGTCACCGAGCGTCGGCGGGCGCAGGCCGATCTTCGCATCGCCGCGATCGCCTTCGACTCGCTCGAGGCGATCGCGATCACCGATGCGAACCAGGTGATCCTGCGCGTGAACCCCGCCTTCACGCGGATCACCGGCTACGAAGCGCAGGAGGCGATCGGCCAGACGCCCGGGCGCCTGCTCGGGTCGGGCCGGCAGGACCGCGATTTCTACGCCGTGCTGCACCATTCGCTCGAGCGCGATCGGCACTGGCAGGGCGAATTGTGGAACCGTCACAAGGACGGCGAGCTGTACCTCCAGTGGCTGAGCATCACCGCGGTGACCGACGACGAGGGCGACGTCGAGAACTACGTCGCGGTGTTCACCGACATCACGCAGAAGCGCCGGGCCGACGAGACGATTCACCGCCTTGCGTACTACGACCCGCTCACGGAGTTGCCGAACCGGCGCCTGCTGCGCGATCGACTGCAGCAGGCGAGGCAGTCGAGCGAGCGGTCGCGCCGCCACGCGGCCGTGCTGTTCATCGACCTCGACCGTTTCAAGATGCTGAACGACACGCGCGGGCACGAGATGGGCGACCTGCTGCTCGTCGAAGTCGCGCGCCGGCTGATCGCGGGCGTGCGGGCGAGCGACACCGTCGCGCGGCAGGGCGGCGACGAATTCGTCATCGTCGTCGGTGACCTCGCGATCGACGAGGCACAGGCGAGGGAGCAGGTGGAACGCATCGCCGCCGCGCTGCGCGTGTCGCTGACCCAGCCGTACGACCTTGCCGGATACGAGCACTACAGCACGCCCAGCATCGGCATCCATCTGTTCGTCGGCCAGCAGCAGACGGCCGACGAGCTGGTCGAGCGCGCCGACGTCGCGATGTACCAGGCCAAGCGCTCGGGTCGCAACCGCGTGGGCTTCTTCGATGCGCGTACGCACGCCGCGATCACCGAACGCGCCGCCCTGGAAGCCGACCTGCGCCTCGCGCTGCCCGGAAACCAGCTGCAGCTGCATTTCCAGCCCCAGGTCGACCAGCACGGCGCGACGATCGGCGCGGAGGTCCTGCTGCGCTGGCTGCATCCGCAACGGGGCCTGATTCCACCGGCCGACTTCATCGCGGTGGCCGAGGAAAGCGAGCTGATCGTCGGCATCGGCGACTGGGTGTTGCAGCGCGCCTGCGCGCAACTCGCTTCGTGGGCCGAATCCGAGGAATTCCGCTGCCTGCATCTCTCGGTGAACGTGAGCCCGAAGCAGTTCCGCCAGGCGGGTTTCGTCGACCGGGTGCGCAGCGCCGTGCGTGCGGCCGGCGTCGCCCCGGGACGGCTGAAGCTCGAACTCACCGAGAGTCTCGTCGTGCTCGACGTGGACGAGACGGTTGCGACGATGCGGCAGATCCGCGAACTCGGCGTGGGTTTTTCCATGGACGATTTCGGCACCGGCCAGTCGTCGTTGACCTACCTGGCGCGGTTGCCGCTCGATCAGCTGAAGATCGATCAGTCGTTCGTGCGAAACCTCGTCAGCAACCGCAGCGACGCCGTGGTGGTGCAGACGATCATCGGAATGGCGGCGAACCTGTCGATCGAGGTGATCGCCGAAGGCGTCGAGACCGCCGGGCAACGCGCCTTCCTCGAGGCGAACGGGTGTCGACGTTTCCAGGGTTACCTGTTCGGCAGGCCGGTGCCGATCGGCGAGTTCGAGCGTCGCCTGCGCGATGCCGTCAGCGTGCAGTGCGCGTGAGGCGGCGTCCGGCGGCAAGGGCCGCGTCGATCGTGCGCAGCAGCTCGGGCACCGACAGCGGCTTCTCGACGAAGCGGAAGAAGCCGCAGCCTTCGATGCGCTGCCGATTCCGCTCCGATGTGTCGGCGGTGATCGCGATCACCGGGACGTCGCGCATTCGTGCGTCGATTTTCAGCTCGCGCAGCAGCGCGAATGCGTCGAGCGCGGCGGAATCGATGTCGAGCAGGACGACGTCGGGGCGCTGTGCGTGCGCATGCGCGAGTTCGAGGGCGAGCCGCGCGGACGGCGAAGGCAGCAGGCCGACCCGCGAGTCGGCGCGAAACACCTCCTGCATCAGTGACAGCCCGGCGAGGTCGTCGTCGACATAGAGCAGGCAGGAACGACGCCGCGTTGCCGGACCGGCGACTGCGCCGTCCACGGGTGCCGCTGCGTCGAGTTCGTCCGGCGCGGCGTCGCAGGCGTCGGGCGGCGCACACGGGAGCCGAACGATGAAGGTCTCGATTCGCGCGCTCGCATCCCGCTCGCCGAAAACGTCGGGGGGCATCTGCGCTTCGAGCGTCCCTCCCATCGCGGCGAGCAGCAGGCCCGCCAGGTGACGGCCGTCGTCCGCGGCATCGACGCTGTCTGCGACGTTCGCATCGGTCTGGCGAACGACGCGGATTGCGATGGCACCGCGGTCCGCGATCGGATCGCCGTCGCGCGCTGCCCGGTCGCCCCACGCCGAGAGCCAAGCGCGCGACGTTGCTGCGAGCAGCGCCCGCAGCGCCTGCACGAGGCGCATCGGGTCGCAGCATGCGGCGAGGTGCTCCCCCGATTCGATCGTCGCGCGAAACGGAAGCTCTCCGCCGACGCCGGGTGCGAGCAGATCGCGGAACACACGTTCGAGCGGGACCGGCTCGATGCGCAACGACAGGCGCCCGGCTTCGGCGCGAGCCAGGTCGAGCACGTCGCCGGCGACGTGCAGCGCCCGCTCGCCGGCATCGACGATGTGATGCAGGTACTGGTGCGCGACGGCGGAGAGTTCCGGGCGCGCCGCGAGCATGCGCGCGGACGCGAGAACCGTCTGCGTAGGGCCGCGCAGCGCCTCGCTCACTCGTTCCACGAGCCGGCACGCGTCCTCGCGCGCGTGCTCGAGCCGGGTCCTCGCGGCGGCGACGGCCCGTTCGTGCGCCAGCGTCTCGCCGGCGTCGCGAAAGCGGTGCGCGAAGTAGTGCACGTCGCCGCGGGAATCGTGCGCCACCGTGATCTCGCCTCGTGCGACGAAGCACGTCCCGTCGAGCCGTCGCATCGGCAGGTCGCCGCGATGATGGAATGCGGGGCCTGCGCGCTGGATTTCGCGCTCGAGCGCCTCCCGCGCGGGTGACTCGCAGGCGGCGAGCAGTTCGCCGGAGGGCCGTCGGTCCGGGTCGTGGCCGATGATGTGCCGCCATGCCGCGTTGGCGTAGACGAGGTCGCCGTACCGGTCGGCGATCGCGATCGCGTCTTCGCCCATGGCGAGGATCCGTCGCATCAGCCGCGCGCACTCCTCGCGGCGCACCGCGTCGGTCACGTCCTGCACGGTCCCGGCGACGGCGACGACGCGGCCGGACTCGTCGATCTCGGGTTGTGCGCTCAGCCGCACCCAACGGCGTTCGCCGTCCGGAAGGGCGATGCGGTGCAGGCAATCGGCATCGTGACCGCCGCGTGCGCTCTCCAGCGCTCCGGCGAGCAGCGCAGCGTCGCGCGCGTCGGCTGCCTGCGCGAAGCTGTCGGATCGCGGGTGAAACGATGCCGGGTCGCGCCGGTAGATGTCGTACAGCGCCGTCGACCACCATGTCTCGCCGCCTGCATCGTCGATCCGCCAGTCGCCGACACGAGCGAGCGCCTGCGTGCGTGCCAGGCGCTGTCGCTCGCGCTCCAACTCGGCTGCGAGCCGCTTGCGTTCGGTGACGTCCTGCACCACGCCGACCATCCGCGTCGGTCGACCGCGCTCGTCGCGGATCACGCGGCCGCGCTCGCGCAGCCAGCGCACGGTGCCGTCGGGCTGGATGCAGCGGTGCTCGAGATCGTAGGGCCTGGCGAACTGCAGGCATTCGTCGACCGCGTCGACGACCTGTCGGCGATCGCTCGGATGAATCGCAGCGAGGAACGTGTCGACGCTTGTCTCGGTCTCGGCCGCCTGCAGCCCGAACAGCGCCGCCGTGCTTGCCGACCAGTGCAGCCGGCGCGTTCGGAGATCGCTGTCCCACGTGCCCGATCCTGCGGACTCCTGGATCCGGTGCAGCCGCTCGTCGCACTCGCGCAGTCGGGCGCGCAACGCCTGCAGTTCCGTCGCGTCGTCGACCAGCGCGACGACGTGCGTGCGCACGCCGGAGTCGAGCACCGGCGAGAGCCGCACGTGAAACGCGAAGCGCGAATCGTCGGCACGGGTGCCGTGCAGCAGCATCGAACCGCCATCGGTCGAGCGCGTCAGCGCATCGAGCGCATCGAAGGTCCCGGCGGGTTGGCCGCCGCCGAGCAGCTCCCGCAACGACAGGCCGCGCAACTCGTTCGCGCCGCGCGCGAATATCCGCTCGATCGCCGGGCTCGTGTACGTGATCGGCAATTCGGGTCGAAGCGCGTCGGCGACGACGACCCCGCCGCTGCCTGCGGCGACGGCCCGCTCGAGCAGCGTCAGGCGCTCGTCGAACCAGCGGTCCGCGCTAACCTCGCTGCGTATCGAAACGTACTCCTCCGGCTTGCCCGAAGTACCGAGCACCGGAATGATCGTCGAACGCACCCAGTAGTACGAGCCGTCCTTGCGCCGGTTGCAGATCTCCCCGTTCCAGATCCGGCCGGCGGCGATCGTCCTCCACAGTTCGCGGTAGAACTCCGGCGGGTGCCGGCCGGACTTCACGATCGAGTGCTTCTCCCCGAGCAGTTCGTCGCGTGCGAAGCCGCTGATGCGACAGAACGCCTGGTTGACCTCGACGATCGTTCCGTGCCGGTCGGTGACGCTGACGATCGCGTGGTCGTCCAGCGCGAGGTTCGCCTGGTACAGGCGCGTGAATGCGCGCGAGAGCAACGCGGAGAAGCGCTCTGACACCCCGGAGGCGCGCCCCGGCAATGCGTTCGCCGCTTCGACTGGCGCTTCCCAGGGACCGGGCCTCCAGCCCGGCGGCGCGCCCGCCGCCTCGAGCATCGCCCGATCGCGCAACGTCAGCAGTCGCTCGACGAAAGGGCCGCGGTCTGCGACGACGGCCGGGTCGAAGAGATCTGCTGTCTCGAGTGCGTGGAGAACCGCCTCGACGGCCGCATCGTCCTCGGGATGGTCGCCGCTCGACCAGGCGAGCAGCAGTCCGCGCAGCGCCGCATCGATCGCGCGGCCGCGCTCGACCGTCCAGTCACCGGCCGCGAAGAGACGCACGGTGGCGTCGGCGACACCGTGCAATCGCCGGAATCGTTCGACGGCGGGCAAGGGCAAGGGCAGGAGCAAGGGCAAGGACGGGCCGAATCGATAGCATATTGCGTACGCGGACGCAAATCCTGCACGCGGCGTCATGCGAGCGTGCGCGTACGGTGTCAAAATCGTCGAACAAGAGAAAACAAGAGGGAATCCGATGGACGGATCCGTCGTTCGCCCGCACCGCCTGCGCAGGACTCGATCCGAGCAGAAGGAGCTTCACGAGCAGGCCGTGCGAGCCTCGCTGCGGATGTTCGAGGACGGCGGCTACGAGGCGCTGTCGATGCGCAGGCTCGCCAGCGAGGTCGGCGTGCCGCCGATGTCCCTGTACCGCTACTTTCCCACCAAGGCGCACCTGATCCGCCACATCTGGGCCGACCTGCTGCTGCGGGCACACAGTCAAGCGCTGTCGTCGCAGGAGCAGGCGGGGACGGCACGCGAACGACTGGCGTCGTACCTGGATGCGTGGCTGCAGTACTGGCTCGACAACCGCCGGCACTACTGGGTCGTGTTCGCGATCCGCGACTCGGGCCGCGACTGGCTCGATGCGACCGGCAAGGCGCCCTGCCCCGATCCGTGGCGGCTGCTCGCCACGCTCGGCGAACTCGTCGACCGCTGCGCGGCCGAAACCCACGGCGTACCCGCGCACCCGCACGTGGTCGAGGCGCTGTTCTGCAAGACTCTCGGCTTCCTCACCGGCGTGATCGGCATGGCGTCGCTCGCCCGGGCCGACGTCGAGGGGCTGAAGCGGGCGCTGGTCGCGGAGATGATCGAGCAGGTCGTCTCGGAACGCACGAGCACGCTGCCGGAGAACGGCAGCGTCTGATCCGCAGACGGCCGACCCCTGGCGCTGCGAGCCCGACGCGGTCGCGCTCGCGCTCGGCGTCGATCCGCAAACCGGCCTCGACGACGCCGAGGCCGCCCGCCGGCTGTCGACCCAGGGGCCGAACCGCCTGCGCGGCCGGCCAGCGCCGTCGTTCTGGCGGCGATCGCTCGGGCAATTTCGCGACCCCCTGATCCATCTGCTGCTCGCCGCCGCGGCGATCTCGCTCGTTGCGTGGATCCTCGAAGGCCGCGACGGTTGGCCGATCGACGCAGTCGTGATCGGCGCGATCGTGCTGGCGAATGCGCTGCTCGGTGCGTTGCAGGAGGCGCGCGCGCAGAGTGCCGTCGCCGCGCTGGCGAAGCTCGCTGCCGCCACCTCGTCGGTGCTGCGCGGCGGGCGCGTACTGCGCGTGCCGACCGAGACGCTGGTCCGCGGCGACGTGCTCGCGCTCGCCGAGGGCGATGCCGTGGGCGCCGACGCGCGCGTCATCGAAGCCGCGTCGCTGCGCGTGCAGGAAGCCTCGCTTACCGGCGAGAGCGAAGCGGTCGACAAGGACCCGCGAACGCTGCACGCAGCGGTTGCGCTCGCCGATCGCACCGACATGGTGTTCGCCGGCACGATCGTCGTGCAGGGCAGCGGGCGCGCGATCGTCACCGCCACCGGCATGGGCACCGAGGTCGGCGCGATCGCGGGGTTGGTCGAGTCGGCCCGCGAACCGCCGACGCCGCTCGAGCGCGAGATCGCGCACATCGGTCGGGTGCTGGGAATCGCCGTGGTCGGCATCGCGGCCGTCGTCGTCGCGACGATCCTGGCGCTCAGCGAATGGCGCGGTGCGACCCAGGTCGTCGAAGTGCTGCTGCTCGGCGTCTCGCTCGCGGTGGCGGCCGTTCCCGAAGGCTTGCCTGCGATCGTCTCGCTGGTGCTCGCGCTCGGCGTGCAGCGCATGGCAGCGCACAACGCGATCGTCAAGAACCTGTCGTCGGTGGAGACGCTCGGCTCGGCTTCGGTGATCGCCGCCGACAAGACCGGAACGCTGACCCGCTCCGAGATGACCATCGCGCGCGTGATGACGGCTTCGGGCGCGGCGCGCGTCACCGGCGCAGGCTATGCGCCGAACGGGCGCATCGAGTCGCTGGGGGAGCCCGGGGCCGACGGCGACGCGCGAAGCGAGGCGAAACGCGCCGAGGACATCGTCGTGCTCGGCGGCGGCAGTCTCGCCGGGAACGCCGAGCTGTACCGGGCGCCCGACGGCAACTGGCGCGTGCAGGGCGACCCCACCGAGGCGGCGTTTCTCGTGGCCGAGCGCAAGGCCGGCATCACCGAACGTCGCCAGCGCCGCTTCGAGCGCGTCGCCGAGATCGCGTTCACCTCCGAGCGCAAGCGGATGTCGAGCGTCGAGATCGACCGCGAGCGCGCAGGCGAACGCGTCGTCGTCACCAAGGGCGCGCCCGACGTGCTCGTCGGCCTGTGCGACCGCGTGCGCGTCGGCAGCGAGGTCGTTGCGCTCGACGAGGCGATGCGCGCACGCATTCTCGCCGACGTCGACGAAATGTCCGATGCCGCGCTGCGTACGCTCGCAGTCGCCTATCGACCCCTCGCGGCGCACGAGCGCGTGGAAGACGGCGAGGCGCTCGAGCGCGAGCTCATCTTCGCCGGCACGGTCGGCATCGTCGACCCGCCGCGCGACGAAGTCGCACCGGCAATCGCCGAAGCGCATCGCGCCGGAATCCGCGTGATCATGATCACCGGCGACCACCCGCATACGGCGCTGCGCATCGCGCAGGATCTCGGCATCGCAGCGCAGGACGGCACCGTGCTGACGGGTCTGCAGATCGACGAGATGGACGACGAGGCCTTCGTCCGCGCGATTCGGCACACGAACGTCTACGCGCGGGTGGCGCCGGCGCACAAGCTGCGCATCGTCGATGCGCTGCAGGCCGACGGCCACGTGGTCGCGATGACGGGCGACGGCGTCAACGACGCGCCGGCGCTGAAGTCCGCCGACATCGGCGTCGCGATGGGCATCACCGGCACCGAGGTCACGCGCCAGGCCGCGCGCATGATCCTCGCCGACGACAACTTCGCCACGATCGTCGCTGCGGTGCGCGAGGGGCGCGTGATCTTCGAGAACATCCGCAAGTTCCTGCGCTACCTGCTGTCGTCGAACATCGGCGAGGTGCTCACGGTGTTCCTCGGCGTCGTGTTCGCCGATGCGATCGGACTCGTTGCGTCGTCCGCCGGCGGCGTCGTGCTGCCGCTGCTTGCGTCGCAGATTCTGTGGATCAACCTGATCACCGACTCGGGGCCGGCGCTGGCGATGGGTGTCGATCCGGCGATCGGCGATCCGATGTCGCGTGCGCCGCGACGCCCGGGCGTGCGCGTGATCGACGCCCGGATGTGGGCGGGCGTGCTCGGCATCGGCGCGGTGATGGCAGCCGTCACGCTGCTCACGCTCGATGCGTACCTGCCGGGAGGGTGGATCCACGGCGAGCGCGATCTCGCGAACGCGCGCACGGCCGCGTTCACGACGCTCGTTCTCGCACAGCTCTTCAACTGCCTGAACGCACGCTCGGCCTCGGCAAGCGCCCTGCGCAAGCTTTTCGCCAACCACTGGCTGTGGGCGGCGATCGCGCTTTCGGTGCTGCTGCAGATCGCCTGCGTCGAGCTCCCGGCGATGAACGCCGCCTTCGGCACCGTGCCGCTTTCGGCCGGGCAGTGGGCGTTCTGCACCGCGATGGCGAGCGTCGTTTTGTGGTTCTCCGAACTGGCCAAGCTGCTGATGCGCGGCGTGCGCACGCTGCGCCGACGCGTGCACGGCGCGCAGGACTCGCCCGCTGCGGTCGGTTAGTCTTTGCCGGATCAACGAGGCGCCGAGGCGGCGCAGGGAGTCGGAATGACGTTCGGCATCGTGGAGAGCGGCATCGTGCTCGTCCTTTCGGGCCTGTTGATCATGACGGTCGGCTACGCGGCGCGTGCCCGTCCGATCGGCCCGGTGTTGATCGGCATCGGCATCGTCGTTTCGCTCGCCGTCGTCGCGCATTACGTCCTGGGCTCGCTTCGATAGCGCCTGTCTACGCAATGTCGACCGACGTGCGCGATGCATCCGGCCGCCCGCCCGAACTCGACGTGGTCATCGAGATTCCGCGCGGCAGCTTCCTGAAGCGGGGATCGACCGGGCAGGTGGACTTCGTCTCGCCGCTGCCGTGCCCGTTCAATTACGGGTCCGTCCCGGACTACATCGGCCTGGAGGGCGACCTGCTCGATGCACTCGTCCTGGGGCCGCGCCTTCGCGCGGGAACGCGAATCCGCGTGCGCGCCTGGGGGGCGGTGACGATGAGCGATCGCGGCATGCAGGACGACAAGCTCGTCTGCAGCGCGCGGGCGCCCGACGAAGCGCAGCGCCGGGCGGTGCTGCGCTTCTTTCGCTTCTATGCCCGTGCGAAGGGCCTGCTCAACCGGTGGCGCGGACGCGGCGGGCGCAATGCGTGCGAGGGATGGATCGACGCTTCGCATGCGATCGAGCGCGCCCGGCCGCGCGACGAGCAATGGTCGGGGCCGCCGGTGGCGTTCTAGTCGGCGAGCGCGCTGCGACCGGGCACGCGCCGCCTTTTCGCGCACGCCGGATGTGCGCAGTCGTACACTCGTCGGGCGCGATTCGCCGGGGCACGGGGCCGGCGGAAAGGGGAGATCATGGAGAACGTCGACAAGCCGCTGGCCGAGAACCGGCTCGATGCGCCCGGACCGATCGTCGTGTCGCGCTGGCGCAGCCAGGCGCACGGCGTCGACCGGGGGCGCACACGCGCCCGTCGGATCGCGTCCGACGAATTGCAGGAGCGGCTCGCCGCGTCGGCCGATCTTCTGCAGGCGAGCCGTCCGCACCTCGAATGGCTGGCGGCGTACTTCGCCGACATCCGCCACGTCGTCTATCTCACCGACGCGGACGGCGTCGTTCTCGCGAGCTTCGGAGACCCGGAGTCGCAACAGGAATTCGCGCTGCTCCCCGGCAACGTCTGGTCCGAACGCGAAATGGGAACCAACGGCGCCGGCACCGCGCTCGCCACCGGGCGTCCGGTGGTAGTGCAGGGCGACGAGCATTACCTCGAAGCGTTCCGGTCCTTCACCTGCGTTGCCGCGCCGATTCGCGACGGAGGCGGAAACCTGGTCGGAGCGATCGACCTGAGCACCTCGCTGGCCGACGGCAAGCCGGCCAACATCGGCTTGATGAGCTACGTGGCGCTGATGATCGAGCGCGACCTGGTCCATGCCCGTCGCGAATACCAGTGGCGCAATGCGCGCCAGGCCGCCGACGAGCTGGCGGCGCGCGAGACGCAGTGGCGCCGCGCGCACGAGCGCCTGCAGCTCATCCTCGACCACGTACCGGTGCTGGTGTATCTCGTCGACGAGTCGGGGCGCATCGTCGAGGTCAACAAGGCCTGGCAGTCGCTATCGGGTCTCGACGCATCGTCGGTGGTCGGCCGCACGCTGGACGAGGTTTTCGATCGTCCCGTCGCGAGCCGGTTCGCGGCCCACAACCGCCTTGTGCTCGACACCGGTCAACCGCGTTCGTTCGAAGAGGAATACGCCGGTCGCAGCTACCTTTCGGTGAAGGTTCCGGTGCGCGATCCCGACGGACGGAGCGGTGCCGTCTGCGGTCTGTCGATCGACATCACCGAGCGCAAGCGCGCCGAGGACCTGCTGCGAGCGGAGGAGGAGCGCTTCCGGGTGATGGCCGACTGGCTGCCGCTCATCATCTGGGTCCACGACGCCGACGGCGCCCTGCAGTTCGTGAATCGTACGTACTGCGAGTTCTTCGGCGTGACGCTCGACCAGGCGTGCGCCGGCGGCTGGCAGTCGCTGGTCCACCCCGACGACGCTGCGTACGCCGTGCAGTTCGCGGACGCGGTGCGACGCCAGGGGCCTTTCCATGCGCAGGTGCGCGTGCGTCGCGCCGACGGGCAGTGGCGCTGGATCGAGTCGTGGGGTCGACCGCGCTTCTCGGAGGACGGACGCTTTCTCGGCTTCGTCGGCAGCAGCGCCGACGTCACCGAACGAAGATCCACCGAGGAGCGGCTGCGCGAGGCGCAGGGCGCACTCGAGGAGGCGATCCGCCGGAAGAACGAGTTCATCGCGACGCTCGCGCACGAGATCCGCAATCCGCTGGCGGCGATCCGCAACGCGTCGGCGGCCCTCGGCGCGCCGGCGGCCGATCTCGACAAGGCGCGCGGAATCATCGATCGGCAGATCGATTCGCTGGTGCGCCTGGTCGAAGACCTGCTCGAGATGAGCCGACTGCGGCTCGGCAAGACTCGCCTCGTTTGCCGCCGGCTCGATGTCCGCAGTGTCGTCGACGACGCCGTCGTCGCCTGCCAGGCGCTGTTTGCATCGTCGCACCAACGACTTCGGGTCGAACGACCCGAGGACCCCGTCTGGGTCAGGGCCGACCCCGTTCGGCTCGGCCAGATCGTGACCAACCTGCTGAGCAACGCTGCGCGTTACACGCAGGCAAGCGGTCACATCCGGCTGGCGCTGCAGGCCGACGAACACGACGCGATCGTTTCCGTCGAGGACGATGGCGCCGGCTTGACCGCCGAAGAGATCGCGGTCGTCTTCGAACCCTTTCGCACCGGCGAATCGCGCGTCGGCAAGCACCGCACCGGCCTGGGCGTGGGCCTGGCCATCGTCCGGCGACTGGTCGAGTTGCACGGAGGCAGCGTCCAGGTGAGCAGTCCCGGCAAGGGCCTGGGGAGCCGTTTCACGGTTCGGTTGCCGCTGACGTCGGCCGGGAGCGGCGGCCGGTCGGCTTCGCGGCCGTGACGTCGCTTCGGCCGATGAGCAAGCAGCAGGCGTCAGCCGCCGCGCCCGGGTTCCTGTTGTGACGCGCCGCCATCGACTTCGCCTTGCGGCCACGCCAGACGCGTGCACGTCTCGCAGTACGTGGGGCGCCGCGGCAGGTTCTCGTCGAGCTGCTGACCCCAGGCCGAAACGGGAATCGCCGTCGGCATGGTCGGCGTGCCGCACAGCGAACGCATGATGTTGGACCGGCGCGAAAGATGGTAGTCCCAGATGCCGTGGGAACTCTCGGTGACGACGATCTCGTTCCTCTCGGCGTCCGTCGTGGGAATCGGTACTCCCTTCATCGATTCGAACAGGCTCATGGCGTGCCCCGCTGACGTGAACGACGAAAGGCTACCCGATCGCCGCTTCCCGGCGCTGCGCGTTGCAGCACTCTTGGCCACGCAAGCCGTTTCGGCTACGCAAATGCTGCATTTCGCAGACCGCCCGCAGGCGCGCCGGTCATTCGACCGTCACGCTTTTTGCCAGGTTCCGGGGCTTGTCCACATCCGTTCCGCGCACGAGCGCGACGTGATACGCCAGCAGCTGCAGCGGTACGACGTGCAGGATCGGTGACAGCAGTCCGGCGTGATCGCCGAGGTTGATGATGTTGATGCCGTCGCTCGGCTCGATGTGCGTGTCGCGATCGGCGAAGATGAAGAGTTCCCCGCCGCGCGCGCGCACTTCCTGCAGGTTCGACTTCAGTTTCTCGATCAGCGAGTCGTTGGGGGCGACGACGACCACCGGCATGTCGCGGTCGACGAGCGCGAGCGGGCCGTGCTTGAGTTCGCCCGCCGCGTACGCCTCGGCGTGGATGTAGGTGACTTCCTCGAGCTTGAGTGCGCCTTCCTGTGCGATCGGGTAGTGCACGCCGCGGCCGAGAAAGAGCGCGTGCTGCTTGGGCGCGAAGCGGTTCGCCCAGTGGCGCACCGCGTCCTCGCACTGGAGCACGTGGTTCAGCGCCGCGGGCAGGTGGCGCAACTGCGCCAGCAGTTCCTTCTCCCGGCTCGCCGCCAGTCGCTTGCGCTGGCGTGCGAGCACGAGCGCGAGCACGAACAGCACGGTGAGCTGCGTCGTGAAGGCCTTCGTCGACGCCACGCCGATCTCGGGACCCGCGCGCGTGAGGAAGCGCAGGCGGCTTTGCCGGATCAGCGCCGATTCGGCCACGTTGCAGATCGACAGCGAATCGCGCAGGCCGAGCGTGGTGGCGTGTTGCAGCGCGGCCAGCGTGTCGGCCGTCTCGCCCGATTGCGAAACGGTGATCACCAGCGTCTTCGGCAGCGCCACCGACTCGCGGTAGCGGTACTCGCTGGCGATCTCCACCGAGACCGGAATGCCGGCGATCGCCTCGAGCCAGTACTTCGCGACGAGCCCCGCGTGATAACTCGTTCCGCAGGCCAGGATCAGGATGTGCCGGGTACGCGCGAACACTTCCTCGGCTTCGGCGCCGAACAGGCCCGCGGAGACCATCGACGCGTTCGTCACCATCTCGAGCGTGTTGGCGATCGCTCCGGGCTGCTCGAAGATCTCCTTTTGCATGTAGTGCTGGTACTGGCCGAGTTCGATCGAGTCGGCCGACAACTGGCTCTCGACCACCGGTCGTTGCACCGCCCTGCCTTCGGCGTCGACGATCGAGTAGCCGTCGATGCCGATGCGAACGACGTCGCCGTCTTCCAGGTACGCGACGCGACGCGTGACCTGCAGCAGCGCCGAGGTGTCGGAGGCCAGGAAGTTCTCGCTTCCCTCGGCGCTCGACTCCCCCACGCCGAGCAGCAACGGTGAGCCGCGCCGCGCACCGACGACGGTGTGCGGCTCGCCGACGTGGATCGCGGCGATCGCGTACGCGCCGTCGAGTTCGCGCACGGTGCGCTGCACCGCCTCGAAGAGCTTCATCCCCGAGGCCACGTAGCTGTGCAGCAGATGCGCGACGACCTCGGTGTCGGTGTCGCTGACGAAGGGGTAGCCGGCCGCGAGCAGCCGGGCGCGCAGCGCCTCGTGGTTCTCGATGATGCCGTTGTGTACGACGCAGACCTCGACGCCGGCCCCCGACGAGAAGTGCGGATGCGCGTTCTTCTCCGAGACGCCGCCGTGCGTGGCCCAGCGCGTGTGCGCGATGCCGGTGGGCGCGATCGCGCGCATCTCGTTCGCGCGCGCGGCGAGGTCGGACACGCGCCCGACCGAACGCACGCGGTTCATCGCGCCGTTCAGGATCGCGATGCCGGCCGAGTCGTAGCCGCGGTATTCGAGTCGGCGCAGACCCTCGATCAGGATCGGTACGACGTTGCGCTGGGCGACCGCCCCGACGATTCCACACATGTTGCCGACTGCTCCAGTGCGCCGGCCCGGCCGGACACCCTCGCGGACCTCCGGACGCGCTGCAGCGCGGGTTTTCCGATCATCCGGTGCGGGTCTTGCCGCGTACCGGCCGTTTCCAGGAATCGACGGTGGACTGTCGCGTGCGCGACAGCGTCAGCCGGCCCTCGGGCGCGTCGCGCGTGAGCGTCGTGCCCGCGCCGATGGTCGCACCGCGGCCGACGCGAACCGGCGCGACGAGCTGCGTGTCGCTGCCGATGAACGCGTCGTCGTCGATCACCGTCTCGTATTTGTTCACGCCGTCGTAGTTGCAGGTGATCGTCCCGGCGCCGATGTTCACGCGTTCGCCGATCCTGGCGTCGCCTACGTAGGCGAGGTGGTTCGCCTTGGAGCCTGCGCCCATCTTCGTGTTCTTCGTCTCGACGAAGTTTCCGACGTGCGTTTCGTCGCCCAGTTCGGTGCCGGGGCGCAGCCGCGCGAACGGACCGATGCGCGCGCGCGCGCCGATCACCGCGCCGTCGATGTTCGAGTACGGCAGGACGCGCGTGCCGGCATCGAGCCTCGCTGCGCGAATCGTACAGTAAGGCCCGATTTCGACGCCGTCGCCGATCTCGACGTCTCCTTCGAACACGCAGCCGACGTCGATGAAGACGTCGCGCCCGCAACGGAGCGTTCCGCGCACGTCGAGCCGGGCCGGATCGGCCAGCCGCACGCCGTCTTCTTCCATCAGGCGCTCGGCCAGGCGCCCCTGGAAGATCCGTTCGAGCCGGGCCAGTTGCAGCTTGCTGTTCACGCCGAGCGTCTCGTACGCCTGTTCCGGTTGTACCGAAGCGATGCGAACGCCATCGTCGAGCGCCGAGGCGACGATGTCCGTGAGGTAGTACTCACCCTGGGCGTTGTCGCGGCGCAGTGCCGACAGCCAGCGCGCGAGCGCGGGCGTCGGCGCGACCAGGATGCCGGTGTTGATCTCGCGAATCGCACGCTCGTCTTCGTCGGCATCGCGGTCCTCGACGATGCGCACGATCTGTCCATCGTGCCGGACGATCCGGCCGTAGCCGCTCGGATCGTCGAGCTCGACGGTGAGCAGCGCGAGTGCGTCGCCGCCGGCCGCCTTCGTGAGCCGGGCGAGCGTTGCGGCGCCGATGAGCGGCACGTCGCCGTAGAGCACCAGCGTCGGCACGTCGCCGTCGAGCAGCGGCGCTGCCTGCTGCACCGCGTGGCCGGTGCCCAGCTGCGGTTCCTGCAGCACCCACTGCAGGTCGTCGCCGCCGATCGTCCGCGGCACCGCCTCGCCACCGTGCCCGTAGACGACGATCGTGGTGCGCGGCCGCAGCGTGCGCGCCTGATCGACGACGTGCTGCAACAACGGCTTGCCGGCCAGCGGATGCAGGACTTTGGGGAGCGCCGAGCGCATCCGCTTGCCCATGCCGGCGGCGAGGATGACTACGTTCACGTTTTCCTTGCGTTTTCAGCTACTTGCGGGTGACTGCCGCAAGGTCTGTCGAAAAGCTTAACACGCGGCAAGATGCGCTCCCGGCCTGCGCGATGCGCAGCGCGCAACGCCCGACGGTCGGCTGCGGCCGGTGGCCGGAGCTCAGTTCGCGGGCTTTCCGCGCACGGCGTCCGGGTGCCCCGCGCCGCCGGCGATGCGCGGTGCGATCGAGCCGAACACCATGCCGAAGATCGACGCCGCCAGCCCGACGAACTGCGGCGGAATCAGCGCATCGGGCGCGCTGAGTTCCGAGATGCCCCAGCCGACCAGCCCGAAGACGACCGACATCATCGCCCCCTGCGGAGTGGCGCGGCGCCAGAAGAGCCCGAAGGCGAGCGGCGTGAACGCGGCCACCAGCGTGACCTTGTAGGCGTTCTGCACCATCTGGAACATCGACGACTCGCTGTTGAGCGCGAACAGCATCACGCACAGCGCGAAGATCACCAGCATCATCCGCAGCATGACGAGCATCTGCCGGTCGCCGATGCGTCCGCCGAGCAGCGGGCGCAGCACGTTCTCGGTGAAGACCGCGGTCGGTGCGAGCAGCGCGCCGCTGGCCGTCGACAGGATCGCCGACAGCAGCGCGCCGAAGAACATCACCTGCGCGAACATCGGCGTCTGGCGCAGGATCAGTTGCGGCAGAATCAGCTGGAAGTCCAGGCTGTCGTCGGCGAGGACCGCGTGCACCCGGTCCGGTTCGATGAGCAGCGCCGATACCGCGATGAACATCGGCACGAATGCGAAGAACAGGTAGAAGGTGCCGCCGATCAGCGTTCCGCGCACGGCGATGTCCTCGGTCTTCGCCGAAGTGACGCGCTGGAAGACGTCCTGCTGCGCGATCGAGCCGATCGCCATCGTCGCCCATGCCGCGACGAACGCGATCCAGTCCTTCGCGTTGGCGCTCGGCCAGAAGCGCAGCTTGTCTTCGCGCACGGCCGCGTCCCAGACCGCGTCGAAGCCGCCCGCCATGCCGCCGAGCAGTGCGGCGATGTAGACCAGGCCGACGATGATGATCACGGTCTGGAAAAGATCGGTGAAGGCCACCGACCACATGCCGCCGAACAACGTGTAGACGAGCACCACCGCGGCGCCGAGCACGATTCCCTGCGGCAGCGCGATCGCGCCGCCCGACAGCGTGTTGAAGACGATGCCGAGCGCGACCATCTGCGCCGACGTCCAGCCGAGGTACGACAGCGTGATCGCCAGACCCGTACCGATCTCGACCGTCCGGTTGTAGCGCTTGCGGTAGAAGTCGCCGATCGTCAGCAGCTCCATCCGGTAGAACGGGCGCGCGAAGACGAGCGCGACGATGATCAGGCAGAAGGCCGCTCCGAAGGGATCGGCCACGACGCCGCCGAGCCCGTCGCGCAGGAAGGTCGAGGAGACGCCGAGCACCGTTTCCGCACCGAACCAGGTGGCGAACACCGTCGCCATGTTCATGTACAGCGGCAGGCTGCGTCCGGCGACGAGGTAGTCCTTCGAGCTGCGGACGCGCTGTGCCGCGTACAGGCCGATTCCGACCGTCACGGCCAGATAGATCATCACCAGCGTGGTCAACATCGTCAGTGGCGGATCTGCAGGGTGAAGCCGAGCGAGACCGGAAGGCGTCCAACCCGGGCCGGAAGGCGCGCAACCCGGGCCGGAAGGCGCGCAACCCGAGCCGGAAGGCGCGCAACCCGAGCCGGAAGGCGCGCAACCCGAGCCGGAAGGCGCGCAACCTTACCCGATTTTCGCCGCCTCGTGCGACGCGTTCGCGCTACACGAACCCGCGGATCGCCTCGGCGGCCACGAGCGCGACGGCGAGCAGCGCCAGCACCGCGAGCCAGCGCCGCATCTGGCGCTGTTCGCGCACCAGCGCCTCGAGCGCGTGGCCGAGCGGATCGGCTTTCGGATGGGCCTGGCGTGCGAGTGCCTGGTGAGCCAGGCGCGGCAGCTCGGGCAGCATCCGGCTCCAGTGCGTCGCCTCGACGCGCACCCGCTCGAGCAGCCCGACCAGGCCGATCTGCTCCTGCATCCAGCGTTCGAGAATCGGCTTGGCGGTGACCCAGAGATCGAGCTCGGGGTCGAGCTGGCGGCCGAGCCCCTCGATGTTCAACAGCGTCTTCTGCAGCAGCACGAGCTGCGGCTGGATCTCGACGTTGAAGCGGCGCGATGCCTGGAACAGCCGCAGCAGCACGAGCCCGAGCGAAATCTCCCGCAGCGGTCGATCGAAGAACGGCTCGCAGCACGCGCGCACCGCGCCGGCCAGTTCCTCGACGCGCGTGTCGGGCGGCACCCAGCCCGACTCGACGTGCAGCTCGGCCACGCGCCGGTAGTCGCGCCGGAAGAACGCGAGGAAGTTCTGTGCGAGGTAGTCCTTGTCGAACTCGGAGAGCGTGCCGACGATGCCGAAGTCGAGCGCGATGTAGCGGTTGAAGTCCTCGCCCTCCGCGCCGACGAGGATGTTGCCCGGATGCATGTCGGCATGGAAGAAGCCGTGGCGGAACACCTGCGTGAAGAAGATCTCGACGCCCTCGCGCGACAGCCGTTTCAGGTCGATGCCGGCCTCGCGCATGCGCTCGATCTGGCTGATCGGGATGCCGCGCATGCGCTCCATCGTCAGTACGTTGGTGGCGCACCAGTCCCAGTGGATCTCGGGCACGCGCAGCAGGCGCGAGCCCTCGAAGTTGCGTCGCAGCTGGTTGGCGTTCGCGCCTTCGCGGATCAGGTCGAGCTCGTCGTGCAGGTAGTTGTCGAACTCGTCGATGACGTCGAGCGGGCGCAGGCGGCGAGCGTCGGCCGAGACGCGAACGAGCAGGCCGCCGGCGGTGCGCAGCAGTTCGAGGTCGCGGCCGATGACCCCGGCCATTCCCGGGCGCACGACCTTGACGGCGACCTCGCGCCCGTCCTTCAGCCGCGCGAGGTGTACCTGCGCGATCGATGCCGACGCGATCGGCTCGCGCTCGAAGACGTCGAACAACTCGTCGATCGGACGGCGCAGTCCGCGCTCGATCTCGCGCACGGCGAGCGCACCGGGGAAGGGCGGAACGCGGTCCTGCAGCAGCGCGAGCTCGTCGGCGATGTCGGCGCTGAGCAGGTCCCTGCGCGTGGAAAGCACCTGCCCGAACTTCACGAAGATCGGGCCCAGGCTCTCGAGCGCCAGTCGCAGTCGCGCACCGGCCGGCGCATCGAGCCGGCGCCCGAAGCGCAGCACGCGCCCGGCCGTCACCAGCCATCGCGACCCGGTCGTGGCCGCAGCGCCGGAGACCGCGATCTCGTCGAGTCCGTAGCGCCAGGCGACGAAGAGAATCCGGATGAGTCGGGTGATGCGCAAGGCGGGCGGAGGAGTCCGGAGGAGGGCGGCCGCGACCGGCGCGAACGCGACATTCTATCCACGCGGCACGACGCAGCGCCGTGCACGCGCTTCGCCCGTCGCTTCAGCCCGCCGAGCGGTCGCCGCGGCCTTCTTCGGCACTGCGACCGGCTGCGCGCAGCTCCTGGCTGCGCTCGAACAGCCGCGTGAGCACCCGGTCGAGCGTCTCGCGCTCGCGCGCATCGAGCACGTCGAGGAACCACGCCTCCATGCGGCGCACCTCGGGAATGATCGAACGGCACAGCGACGTGCCCTTCTTCGTGAGGAACAGGACGAGACGGCGCCGGTCGCGCGGATCTTCGCTGGCCGCCACGAGGTCGAGCTCGACGAGACGGCGCTGTGCCCGGCTCACGCGCGCCTTGTCCATGCTGGTGTGCTCGACCACTTCGTTCGGCGCCGTCGGGCCGTGCGCGTGCAGCGCCATCAGGATCCGCCATTCGGGAATCTGGATGCCGAAGCGTTCCTCGAAGAGCGCGCCGATCGACTGGCTCAGCCGGTTGGCCACCACCGCGAGCTTGTAGGGGATGAACTCGTGCAGCCACAGCGCGTCGCCGTCGCTGGGCATCGCCTGCGCGACGTTGCGGCGCATTCGCGTTGCGGCAGGCTTGCGCCCGCTGCCGCCGGAGGCGCTCATTCGGTTGCGACGGCCGGCGCGATCGGCGCGCCGACGGACGTCGCCGCTGGAAGGGGCGTGGCGCGGAAGGGATTGCGCCGCTGCACCGCGAGCGTCCAGAACAGCGCGAACGCACACGTGATGCCGAGCATCCAGGCAACGTTGCGGTAGATCGGACCGGCGAGTTCGGGCGTGGGCGAGATGTTCAGGAAAACGTATGCCATTCCGAGGATGCCCAGCAGTTGCGGCAGCGGGAACCACGGCGATCGGAACGGGCGCGGCGTGCCGGGCAAGCGATAGCGAAGAACGATGAGATCGACGTGCACGATGATATACGCGATCAGCCAGCAGCCGGCGGCAGCCACCGTGAGCGACAGGATCGAGCCTGCGTCCATGCCGAGCGGCACGCGAACGGCGGCGATCGCCAGCGCGAGCGCGATCAGGGCGGGCGCCGGCGCGCCGGCGCGGTTCTCGCGGGCCAGGACGCCGGGCAACTGGCCGCTCTGCGCCATTCCCTGCACCATCCGCGAGACGCTCGCCAGCACGGTGTTCAGCAGCGTTGCGCTGCCCAGGATCGCGAGCAGCGCGAACCAGATTCGCGCCGGCGCACCGAAGATCGACTGCGCGAGCTCGACGTGCGGCGTGGCCGAACCGAGCGCCTGCGGCGTGAGCATCGCGATGCCGGCCATGCAGTACATGCCGTAGGCGATGACGATCAGCACGAGCCCGATGAACATCGCGCGCGGAACGTCGCGTCGCGGGTTGCGGGCTTCGCCGATCATCGGGCAGACGAACTCGAGTCCGACCAGTCCCCAGATCGCGAGTGCGACCAGCGACAGCGCCGCGCCCGGCACGAACGGCTGCTCGGTGAACACCGCGCCGAGGTTCCCGCTGAATGCGCCGGTGAAGCCGATGACGAGAATGCCGACGAACATGGTCGTGACCAGCGCCGTCTGCAGCCGCGCGAACATGTCGATGCCGCGCAGGTTCAGCAGGCAGAACAGCGCGAGCAGCAGCAGGCTCGGCTGGCCGACCGTCGCGGCGAGTTCCGGCGCGAGCTGTCCGACGAGCGCGTCGACGAGGATCAGTTCGGCCGGGATGCCGAGCATCGCCACCGCGACGTAGCCCGACAGCGCCGCGATGATCGCCGGCCCCGGCCCGATCGCCGCCTGCGTGTACGCCCCCACGGAGCCGGCGCGCGGCAGCATCAGCGAAAGTTCGGCGAACGAGAGCACGTAGCTCAGCGCGAGCAGCGCGGCGAGCCCGATGGCGACGAGGTAGTTGACCGCGCCGAGCCCCGCGCCGTTGAGCATGCTGATCATCGTGCTCTGCACGACGACGACGCCGACGGCGGTGGCGACGAGCGCCGGCAGCCGCAGGCCGCCGCGAGGGGCGTTCGGGAGTTCGATGGCCATGGAGTCTCCTGTCGGGCGGGGCGTTTCGGACGAACGCTTCGACCTGCGTTCTACCATCCGATCGTTGTCGTCGCAACAGATTTTCGAGACGTCTTCGTCGGCAAGCGATCGGACCGCGCATCCCCGGGATGCTCCCTGCTCGCCGCGTGAGCGGAACCATTCTCGATCCGGGAGTCCAGACGATTCGTTTCGTTGACAACCAATTGCCCGCTGCTGCACACTCGGGCGCCATTCCAGCAGCGAGGACGACGTGAGCGAGATGCAGAGCGTGGCCGCGGCGGCGCGGCCCCGATCGGGGGCCGTCGACGCGACTCAGGCGCGCCGATTCGATGCGCTGCTGCTCGACTTCGGCAGCGTCGTCACCTTCACCGCCTTCGAGCGGCATCGCGACTCGGAGCGCGCACTCGGTCTTGCGCACGGCACCTTCGGCTGGCTCGGCCCGGTCGACCCGGCCACCGATCCGCTGTGGCGCAGCATGGAACGCGGCGAGATCAGCGAACGCGACTACTGGTCGCAGCGTGCGGCCGAGGTCGGATCGATGGTCGGCCGGCCCGAGTGGACGCCGCTCGACTTCTTCCAGGCGATCCGCGGAGAAGATCCGAATCTCGCGGTGCGCGAGTCGGCGCGAAGAACCGTTGCCGCGGCCCGCGCCGCAGGCCTGCGCGTGGGCATCCTGTCGAACGAGCTCGAGCTGTACTGGGGTCGACCGTTCATGGATCGGCTCGACCTGCTGCGCGACATCGACGTGCTCGTCGACGCGACGCACACGCACATCCTGAAGCCCGATCCGCGCGCGTATGCGCTCGCGCTCGAGGCGCTCGGCGCGAGCCCGCAGCGCGTATTGTTCGTCGACGACCAGCTGCGCAACGTCGAAGGTGCGCGGCGACTGGGCATCGAGGCCGTGCATTTCGACGTCGCCGCGGCCGACGCGTGCTTCGCGTCGGTGCGCAGCCGGCTCGGGCTCGAGCCGCACGAATGCGAGGAGGCAAAGTGAAGCGAAGCGAGACGCTGCGCGCCGACAACGCGCGCTACATGTGGCATCCGATGGCGCACCCGCGCCAGATGCAGGAGCAGCCGCCGATCATCGTCGAGCGCGGAGACGGCGTCTGGATCACCGACGTCGACGGCCATCGCGTGGTCGACGGCGTGGGCGGCCTGTGGAACATCAACCTCGGCTACGGACGCGAGGAGATCAAGCGCGCGATCGTCGAGCAGCTCGACGAGCTCGCGTACTACTCGTGCTTTCGCGGCACGACGCACCCGCGCGCGATCGAGCTGTCGGCCCGGCTCGTGTCGCTGCTGGCGCCCGAGGCAATGTCGCGCGTCGCATTCTCCAGCGGCGGCTCGGACGCGGTCGAGGGTGCGCTGAAGATCGCGCGCCAGTACTGGAAGCTCGTCGGCCAGGCCGACCGCTACAAGTTCATCGCGCTCAAGCAGGGCTACCACGGCGTGCATTTCGGCGGCATGTCGGTCAACGGGAACACTTCGTTTCGCCGCGCCTACGAGCCGCTGCTTCCCGGGTGCTTCCACATCGACACGCCGTGGACGTACCGCAATCCGTACACCGACGATCCGACGCGGCTGGGCGAGATCTGCGCCGAGCTGCTCGATCGCGAGATCCGTTTCCAGGGCCCCGACACGGTGGCCGCCTTCATCGCCGAGCCGGTGCAGGGCGCCGGCGGCGTCGTCGTGCCGCCGCCCAATTTCTGGCCGCTGGTGCGCGAGGTGTGCGACCGGCACGGCGTGCTGCTGATCGCCGACGAAGTCGTCACCGGCTTCGGTCGCACCGGCTCGTGGTTCGGTTCGCGGCTGTGGGGCGTCAAGCCCGACCTGATGTGCCTGGCGAAGGGCATCAACTCGGGCTACGTGCCGCTGGGCGCCACCGCGGTCGGCGAGCGCGTCGCCGCCGCCTTCCTCGGCGACGAGTCGGGCAGCGGCGCGCTGATGCACGGCTACACCTACAGCGGGCATCCGGTGGCGTGCGCATCGGCGCTCGCTGCGCTCGAGATCCTCGAGCGCGAACGGGTCGTCGAGAACGCGCGCGTACAGGGCGAGTATCTGATGTCGCGGCTCGCGCCCTTCGCGGAGCGGTTCGGCTCGGTGGGCGACGTGCGCGGCATCGGCCTGATGGTGTGCGTCGAACTGGTCGCCGACAAGGGCAAGCGCACGCCGCTCGACCGCAAGGCGCCGCTGCCGGCGAAAGTGGCCGAGCACGCGTACCGCAACGGCGCGATGGTCCGTGTCTCCGGCGGCAATCTGATCCTGTCGCCGCCGCTGGTGATCCAGCGCGAGCAGATCGACGTGCTGGTCGATGCGATCGAAGGGGCGCTCGTCGCCTGTTCGGCGTAGTCCGCCGCGCACGGCGCTTGCACGGCGGCGAACGGAACGGGAGATGAAGGCGGGCCTGCAGATCCTCCTCGTCGGCACGGTCGACACCAAGGCCGACGAGTTGCTGTTCATGAAGCGGTGCATCGAGGCCGAAGGCGCCAGCGCGACGCTGATGGATGTGGGCGTTCTCGGCGCCGCCTCGTTTCCGGTCGGGATCGGCAACCGCGAAGTGGCGCAGGCAGCCGGAACGACGATCGAGGAAATCGCGGCGCTCGGCGACGAGAACCTCGCGATGACGAAGATGGCCGAAGGGGCCGTCCGGCTCACGCTCGAGCGATACCGGCGCGGCCAGGTCCACGGTCTCCTGGCGCTCGGCGGAACGATGGGCACCGATCTCGCGCTCGACGTGACGGCGGCCCTGCCGCTGGGCATGCCGAAATTCATCGTCACGACCGTGGCCTATTCGCACCTGATCCCGCCCGAGCGCCTGGCGCCGGACCTGATGATGATCCTGTGGGCCGGCGGCCTGTACGGGTTGAACTCGATCTGCCGATCGATCCTCAGCCAGGCGGCCGGTGCCGTGCTGGGCGCGTGCAGCACGGTCGTGCCGGTGCAGCGGCAGCGTCCGCGCGTCGCGATCAGCTCGCTGGGCAAGTCGTGCCTGAGCTACATGGTGCGGCTCACGCCGGCCCTCGAGCAGCGCGGGTACGAGCCGGTGGTCTTTCACTGCACGGGCATGGGCGGGCGGGCGATGGAGGCGCTGATCGAGCAGGGCGAGTTCGTTGCCGTCTTCGATTTCGCGCAGGCCGAGGTCAGCAACCACCTGCACGGCTCGGTCGTCAGCGCCGGCGCTTCGCGCCTGGAGGCTGCAGGCCGCCGCGGCATTCCGCAACTGGTGGCGCCGGGGGCGAGCGACATGATCGACGTGCAGAGCTGGAAGCCGCTGCAGCCGGCCTATGTCGATCGCGCGTATCACGCGCACAACCGCCTGATCGGCTCCGTGAACTCGACGCCCGAGGAGCGGCGCGCGATCGCTCGCGAGATCGCCGCGAAACTTTCGCGGGCGACCGGTCCGGTGGCGTTCTTCCTGCCGGAACGGGGCATCCACGCCTGGGACCACGAGGGGCAGCCGATGCACGATCCGCGCGTGCATGCCGAGTACGTGGCGGAGTTTCGCCGCCACCTGCGGGCACCCGTCGAGCTCCACGACCTGGATCTGCACATCAACGACGACGCGTTCGTCGACGCGGCACTGGAGGTCTTCGATCGCTGGGTCGTCGAAGGCCGCATCCCGGCTGGCGTGCACCGGTGAGCGAACACGTCGGGAACGTGATCGCCTTCGATACGAACATCCTCGCTCGGTTCTACTGCGACGATCCGGCCGACGCTCAGGCGAAACGCTCAGTTTCGACGATCGTCGCTTCATTCGCCGGGCACGACGCCCGGGGCTCGCTCCGCAGCCCGCGTTGCCCGATGGTTCCTGAAGCAGGGCGCGCGGTCGAAGGCGGGCCGAACTTCGGAGCACTCGCCGAAGTCAGACGGGCAGTCCGCGTGCTGCCCCGGTGACGGCCGGCGCAGGCGGCAACAGTTCCTCGCGCGCCGCCTTCAGCGACGTCGAACGAGTCAGCACGAACCACGCCAGCGGCAGCACGCCGCCGAGCACGAAGACGGCGCCGCCGACGATGCGCGCCCAGGTCAGCGCCTGGAAGAGCGGCCCCTGCACGAACACCTGCGAGCGTGCGTGCCACAGGCCGTTCTCGAGCACGTCCAGCAGTTGCGCGATACCCACCGGGAACAGGTCGAGCACGACCATCCCCATCAGACCGACGTTGATCGACCAGAACACGATGCGCAGCAGCGACGCGTTCCAGCGCGCCGGCTCGACGAGGCTGCGCGCGCAGAAGACGATCATCGCGATCGCGAGGTTGCCGTAGACGCCCATCAGCGCCGCGTGTCCGTGGTTCACCGTGAGATAGGTGCCGTGTTCGTAGTAGTTGACGATCGGCAGGTTGACGAGGAAGCCGAACATGCCGGCGCCGAGGAAATTCCAGAAGTTCACGCCGAGCAGGAAGAGGAAGGCTTCGCGGTGGGCGAACGCGGCGCCGGCGCGCTGCGGCGCGTTGCGGAACTGCCAGGCTTCCAGCGTGAGCAGGATCAGCGGCACCACCTGCAGCGTCGAGAAGACGCTGCCGATCGCCAGCGTGACCACCGGCTTGGCGTTCCAGTAGAAGTTGTGCGAGATGCCGAGCAGCCCGGATCCGAGGAAGAGCAGCGTCGCCAGGTAGACGATGCGCGACGCGGCCGCGTGGTTCACCAGCCGCATCAGCACCATGCAGTACGCGAGCAGCGCCGTGGCGAACACCTCGAAGAAGGCCTCCACCCACATGTGGATCACGGCCCAGCGCCAGAAGTCGGCGACGACGAAGTTCGTCTCGGGGCCCGATACGAAGCCGGAGACGAACAGCAGCAACACGCAGGCCACGCACCAGACGAGCCACTTGGGCAGCGTCCACGCGTCGCCCGTGCGCCAGGTCGGGACGACGGCGCGCGCGAGCACGATGGCCCACAGCGCGATCACGACGAAGAGCATCGCCTGCCACAACCGGCCCTGTTCGACGAACTCCCAACCCTGGCTGCCGAGCCAGTGCCAGTGATCGCCGAGCATCCCGTGCGGCCCGAGCGCGATGCCGGCCAGGCCGCCGACTGCGGTGACGACGAGCAGCACGAACATCGCGTCGACCAGCCGGCGCTGTCCGGCAATCGCGTGCGGGCTGGCGGTGGAGATCACGAAGACGGACGCGCCGATCCAGCACGCGGTGATCCACAGCAGCGCGAGCTGCAGGTGCCAGCCGCGCACGATCGGGATCGGCAGCGTCTGCGCGAGATCGACGCCGAGGACGCGGGTGATGCCGAGAAAATCGTGCACGGTGAGGATGCCGGCGACGATCTGCAGCACGAAGAGCACGACCGCCACGACGAAGAACTTCCACGTCGCGCGCTGCAGTGCGGACGGTGCGGTCACGAGTGGCGAGTGAACGCTCGCCTCGCCGGGAAAATCGGCGAGTCGACGGCGTAGCGCCGGCGCCGTCCGCGTTTCGCGCGGCGACGAGTGCCAGCCCGCGATCCTCGAATAGCGCCCGTACGCGAACAGCACGATTCCCAGCGCGGCGACGAGCGCGAGCACGGCGACCGCGCTCCACAACACGACCTGCGCGCTCGGGCGGTTGCCGGCCAGCTCGTCGTAGGGCCAGTTGTGCGTGTACGAGTAGCTCTCGCCGGGGCGCTCGGCTCCGCACACCCAGGCGCCCCAGAAGAAGAACGCGGCGAGATCGCGCAACTCGGCTTCGTCGGAGATCCAGCCGGCCGGATGGAAGGGTTCGTTGCCTTCGCCGCGAAAGCGCGCGGCGACCTGACGTTCGAGGTCGCGCGCCGCGTAGGCCTGCGCCTCGCCGATGCGCACCGTGTTCGTCGCTGCGTCGTGACGGTTGCGCCGGATCGTGCGCTGCGCGGCAAGAAGCGCCGAATCGTCGTTCGCACCCGGTTCCGACGCGTATCGGTCGCGCATCGCGATCGCCACGCGGTGCAGCGCGTCGGCGGTGAAGTCGGGGCCGCGACCGGCGCCGTCGCCGAAGAAACTGCCGTAGTTCATCAACCCGTACTTCAGGAAGACGGCCTGGCCGCGCCGGATCGCGTCGGCGCCGACCTGCGTCGCACCGCGTTCGTCGACGAAGTCGGGCACGGGCGGCGCGTCGGCGTAGGTGCGAACGCCCATGTAGACCATGCTCAGCGCGCCGATCGCCAGCACGACCGCGAGCGGGATCCACCAGCGGCGCCGGTGCATCACATAGCGGTTCCACAGGCGGCCCATGCTCACCTGCCGCGGGTCGCGACGCTGGCGCCGGCCGCGTCCGTTGCGCTCGCGGCGCCGCGGGCCGGCGCTTCGACCATCCGGCTTGCATCGGCCGTGCAGGCCGCCTGCGTCGTGTCGACGAGCGGCATCATCGGCGGCAGCGCGGGTGTCTCGACCACGAGCGGCTCGTCCATGCTCAGCGCCTCGAGGAAGGCGACGAGGTCGCTCTTTTCCTCGGCGCTCAGCCCCAGCGGCTGCAGCAACGGCGACTTGTTCGGCGCGTCGCCGCCGCCGCGGTCGAAGAACTCGACCACTTCGGGCAGCGTCGCGAAGACGCCGTTGTGCATGTACGGCGCCGTGTAGCGCAGCTCGCGCAGCGACGGCGTGCGAAAGCGGCCGATGTCGGCCGGGTCGCGCGTGCGGTACCAGCGTCCGAGGTCCTCTTCGGCGTCGCGGTACAGCGCGCGCGGCGCGTCGCGCTGCACGTTCTGCCAGCGCACGGCGATCTGCACCAGCGGACTCGAGTCGTAGAGCGACTGGCGCGGGACGCCGAGCGCGTGGTATTGCTGGTCGCTCGCCAGCGAACCGTTGTGGCAGGCGATGCAGCGCGCCTTGCCGGTGAACAGCGCGTAGCCGCGCTGCGCGGCGGGGGTCAGCGCGTGCGCGTCCCCCGCGGCGTAGCGATCGAAAGGCACGCGTCGCGGGTCGGAGACGATCGTGCGCTCGAAGGCGGCGATCGCGCGCCAGGCGTCGTCGAGCTGCGGCCAGTCGGTGCCGAAGACCTCGCGGAAACGATCGACGTACTCCGGAACGAGGCGCAGCCGCATCTCGACGAGTTCGGCCCTTCCGTTGCCCTCCACCGGCGCCTGCATCGCGGCGCGCGCCTGCGTCTCGAGCCGGTCGATCGTGCCGTCCCACATCAGGCGCCCGAAGTGCGCGGCGTTGAGCACAGTGGGGTTGTTTCGCCACAGCCGGTGGCCCGGATAGCCGGGCGCGAGCGGCTCGCGGTGCGCCCAGCCGTGCTGCGCGACGTGGCACGACGCGCACGCGGTCGAAGCGTCCCCCGAGAGTCGGGGGTCGAAGAACAGCAGCTTGCCGAGCTCGATCTTCTGCGCCGACATCGGGTTGTCGGCGGGAACCGGAACCGCAGGCAGCGGCGCCAGGGACGGGTAAGGGGCAGCGGAAGACCGAAGGTCGCGGCCGGGCGCCGGATCGGTCCCGGCGGGCAAAGCGGCAGCGAGCAGGCTCGACACGGCCATCGCACCGGCGATCGTCGAGAACGCGCCCGCAGCCACGGCGAGGACGATCGCGGCGGCGCGTCGCGGCGTCATCGGCCTGCTCCGGCCGTCGTCGCGTAGTCGTCCACCGGGGGCGCGCTCTGCGGTGCCAGCGGCGGCGACAGCGCTTCGAGGAAGGCGACGAGCGCGTCGCGCTCGCGCGCGTCGAGGCCGAGCGGCTGCAGCTCGCTCGCGGCTCCGCCGCCGCGATCGTAGAACTCGACCACCTGCGCGAGCGTCGCGAAGGTGCCGTTGTGCATGTACGGTGCGGTGTACGCGACGCCGCGCAGCGACGGTGTCGCAAAGCGGCCGCGGTCCGAGGCGCGGTGCGTCCAGGCCTGTGCGCCCGTGTCGCTTCGAACCGACATCGGCTCGCGCGCGCCGAGCACGGCGTAATGGCGCAGCAGGCTGATCGTGCGTTCGGGGTCGCGCAGGATCTCCGGATTGTCGGGAACGCCGAGCCGATGCAGCCGGCCGTCGGTGAACGCGGCGCCCGCGTGGCAACGCGCGCAGCCGGCCTTGCCTTCGAACAGCCGCATGCCCTCGCGCGCGGCGCCCGAAAGCGCGTCGACGTCGCCCTGGCGCGCCCGATCGACCGGGCCCTGCTCGTTGCCGTGCGATGCCGAGTACGCGGCGAGCGCCGCCACGACGCCGTCGATCGTCGGCGCCGCGCGTTCGCCCCAGGCGCGCTGCCACGCGTGCAGCAGCCGCGGGATCTGCCGTACGCGCTCGACGACGATGTGCGCGTCGCCGTTCATCGTCACCGGCGAGACGATCATGTCGACGACGACCTCGGGGAGGTCTTCGGCCGCATGGCGCCCGTCCCACATCAGGCGCGATTTCGATGCGAGACCGAGCAGCGAGGGCGTGTTGCGGAAATGCCCGGCGTGGTTGTAGCCGCGCGAGAGCGGTTCGCCGTCGGCGAAGCCCTTGCCGGGCGCGTGGCAACTCGCGCAACTGCGACTGCCGTCGCCCGACAGGCGCGACTCGAAGAAGAGCTCGCGACCGAGCGCGACCACTGCCGCCGTCCGCACGGCGGGCATGCCCGCGCCGGCGATTGCGCGTGCGAGGACCGCGTCGACGGCGGGCGGCGCGGCAACGCGTGACGCCGGTGCGAGCGAGGCGAGCGCACCGAAAGCGGGCGCGGGCACGGAGGCAAGCGAAGCCGGCGAGCGCGAGCCCGCGTCCGATGCAGTCGAGTGACGGGCTGCGACGATACCGGCGCCCGCCGCACACAGTCCGGCGACCATCGCCGCCAGCAGTACCCGCCGCCCGTTCATCGCGCGGACGGCTCGCCGTAATAGCCGACCATCGGCGCATCCTGCCGGATCGCCGCGCAGCCGCGCTTCCACGTGAGCACTTCTTCGAGCAGGCGCGCTTCCTGCGCCGCCGACAGCGCGTGGCCGTCGGCCGGCATCCGGATGAAGAAGTTGCGTCCCTTGTCGTTGTGGAAGAACTCGCCGCGCAGCGGGCCGGCGTCGTACGCGCGCGTCTTCGGCGCCGGATGGCAGCCCATGCAGTTCAGCGCGTACAGCGTCGCCGCCGGCGAGCCCGCCGCGCGCGACTGCGCGAAGGACGCGCTCGCGCCGACGAAGCCGGCGAGGAACACGAAGACGACGAAAAGCACGAAGCCGGCGAGACCGACGCAGGCGGCCGCCGGGCGAGCAGCCGCCGGGCGAGCGGCCGCCGGGCGAGCAGCCGCCGGGCGAGCGGCCGCCGGGCGAGCAGCCGCCGGGCGAGCGGGCGCGGCAGGCGAGCGCGGCAGTTCGTGCGCCTCGCCGCGCGGATCGACATCTGGATGGGCGCCGTCAGCACGACGAGCGGTTTCGTTCATGTTCACCGTTTGCCTGCGGTCGCGGGTGCGTGCGCAACGGACGAGAAACTCGTCAGCCGCCGCCTGCGCCTTGCGGCGTTTGCGCGGGTTCGACGCCGGCGAGACTGAACAGCAGCGGCTCGCCGTTCGCGACGACGACCGCCGTGTAGTCGTGGCGCGTCGGCCGGATCTCGGTGCGCACGGTGGCGCCGCCGTCGGTGCTGACGAGCACCGTGCCGCCGAGCCCGACGAAGACGAGTCGGCGGTCGGGCATCGGGCAGGCCGCCGTGATCGGGTTCTTCGTGTCCGTGGTCGTTTCCTGCCACGATCGTCCGCCGTCGGTGCTGCGCAGCAACGTGCCGCCCATGCCCCACAGCAGGATCGATCCGTCGGCCGACGCCATGCCGCCCCACAGCGATCCGCGGTACGGAACCTCGACGCGTTCGAACTGCTCGCCGTCGTCCGAGCGGTAGACCGAGCCCATCTCGCCGGCGATCCAGGTGGCGCCGCGCGGGTCGGTGAAGATCTGGTAGAGGTGCGCGTCCGCGTCGCCCATCGAGATGCGTCGCCAGTTCGCGCCGCCGTCGTCGGTGCGCATGGCGAAGCCGAAGGAACCGACGACGAGGCCGCGGCGCAGGTCGTCGAAACGCACCGAGAAAAGCGCGACGTCGCGCCCGGCGCGGTACCGCAGGTTCCAGCGCTCGCCACCGTCGTCGGTGGACAACACGATGCCGCCGTGTCCCACGGCCCATCCGTGCCGTTCGTCGACGAACTGCATTGCGGTCAGTGTCACGCGCGTGGGCACCGACTGCGCCTGGCGCCAGCTTCGACCCCCGTCGTCCGACAGCACGATGGTTCCGAAGTCGCCGGCGGCCACGAGCCGGCTGCCGACGGCGACCGCGGCCAGCAGCGGGGCACGCTCGGGGTGGAGCACCTTCTGGGCCTGCACCGTTGCCGGCGCGCCTTCTCCGGGAGACGCTGCGTTGCTGGCGCGCGCGTCGGTCGCCGCCGTCGCGGCGTTCGCGACGCCGTCGACCGGGTCGTCGCCGGGAAGGCCCGAACCGGCGAGCCATTGCACGGCGCACAGCACCGCGGCGATCCGCAGGACGGCGCGCTTCACGACTCGCCTGCCTGTTCCGGATCGAAGGGATTGGCGCGGGCGAACGCCAGCACGCGCGCGTTCTCGGCGGCGTCGTCGTCGAGCTCGAGCGCAGCGCACAGGCGTTGCAGCAGGTCGAGCTCGAAGACGGCCAGCCGGCCGTCGCTGTAGACCACCTCCCAGATCATCCGCAGCACGTCGAGCCGCTCTTCCTCGTCGAAGCCGTCGCGCACCGCGCGCGCGAAGATCCAGTCGTCCAGGCTCGCCGCGTAGCGCTCCTCGGCCTGTTCGAGCAGGCGTTGCGCGTCGCGTTCGGGCAGGCCGAAGTGCTCGCGCAGCAGCGCCGCGACGGCGCGGCGCTCGCCGTCGCCGGCGTGGCGGTCGATGTGCGCGGCCTCGACGAGCAGCGCGGCCACGGCGAGCTGGCGACGCTCGAAGGCTTCGTGCGCGACCGGCGGCGGGCTCGGTTCGCGCGACAGGCGGCGGATCAGGGTTTCGAACACGATGGCCGCTTCAGTGGACGAGGAAGGGCGCGCGCACCGGCCGGCGGCGCGGAATCAGCACGTCGAGCGTGACGGCGATCGCCGGCAACAGCGTGATCGCCATCAGCAGGTTCACCATGAACATGAAGGTGAGCAGCATTCCCATGTCGGCCTGGAACTTCAGCTCCGAGAACGACCAGGTCGCCACGCCCACCGACAGCGTGATCGCGGTGAAGACGGTGGCGTTGCCGGTCTCCATCAGCGACTGCCGGAACGCGTCGGCGATGTTCGCGCCGTGCGCCAGGTGCAGCTGCAGCCGGTTGTAGATGTAGAACGCGTAGTCGACGCCGATGCCCACGGCGAGCACCATCACCGGCAGCGTCGCCACCGTGAGCCCGATGTCGAGCTCCTTCATGAACCAGTATCCGAGGAAGGTCGCCAGCGTCAGCGGCATGCAGCAGGCGAGCATCGCGCGCCAGTCACGGTAGGTGAAGAACACGAGCGCGACGATCGTCAGGTACACGTAGAGCATCATCGGCAGCTCGGTCGTCTCGAGCACCTCGTTGGTGGCCGCCTGCACGCCCACGTTGCCGCTGGCCAGGCGCAGCTTCACCCCGTCCATCCGCTCGGCGTCGCGGAACGCGCGCACGGCGGCGATCACGTCCTTGACGGTGCTCGCCTTGTGGTCGGTGAGGAACACGTTCACCGGCAGCACGGTGCAGCCCGGATTGAAAAGGCCCGTGCCTTCGGGAATGAGCCCGACCGAGTTCGCCAGCGAGCGCTCGTCGGCCGCGAGCGCGGTCCACTTCGGGTGGCCTTCGTTCGTTCCTGCGTAGGCCTGCTTGGCGAGTTGCGCCACCGACGCCACCGAGATGACGCCCGGCGTGTTCTGCATCTGCCAGGCGAACTGATCGATGTGGGCCATCACCGGTTGCTGGTAGCAGCCGTCCTTCGGCGCCTGGAAGACGACGGTCAGCACGTCCAGTCCGAGGTCGAAGCTGGCCACGATCGACGCCGCGTCGCGGTTGAAGCGCGAATCGGCGCGCAGCTCGGGCGCACCGGAGGCGAGGTGCCCGACGTGCCGGTGCCGGCTCTGCTGGAAGGCGACGGTGAACAGCAGCGCGCCCACCAGCGTGCCGATGATCGCGTTGCGCGTGTGCGCGATGCCGCCCAGCCAGGCCATCACGCGCTCGCGTCGCTCGCGCAGCCGTTTCATCCGCGTGACGTAAGCATCGTCGAAGCCGAGATACGACGCCGAGATCGGAAGCATCACGAGGTTGGTGACGATCTTGTACGCGACGCCGATCGAGGCGGTGATGCCGAGCTCGCGGATCATCGGGATCGGGATCAGCGTGAGCGTCGCGAAGCCGACGAAGGCGGTCACGAGCGCCATCGAGCCGGGGATCAGCAGCCCGGTGAACGCGCGCCGCGCGGCGGTGCCGCTGTCGGCGCCGGCGCAGGTTTCCTTGACGATGTAGTTGATCTGCTGCACGCCGTGCGAGACGCCGATCGCGAACACGAGGAAGGGCACGAGCACGGCGAGCGGATCGAGTCCGTAGCCGAGCAGGCGCAGCGTGCCGAACTGCCAGACGACCGAGACCAGCGAGCAGCCGAGCGTGAGCAGCGTCAGTCGCCACGAGCGGCAATAGAGCCACACCGACAGGGCGGTGAGCACGAAGGCGAGCGCGAAGAACTGGACGACGCTGGTCGCCCCGTCGGCGATGTCGCCCATCTGCTTGGCGAAGCCGATGATCTGGATCTCGTAGCCGGCATCCTCGAGCCGGCCGCGCACCTGCTGTTCGATGCGCGAGGCGAAGTCGAGGTAGTCGAGCTTCTCGCCGGTTGCGCGGTCGGTCTCGAGCAGGTCGGCGACGACCATCGCGCCCCGGTTGTCGCTGGAGACCAGCGTGCCGATGTAGCCGCCGACCAATGCGTTGTGCCGGATGCGCTCGATGCGGCCGTCGTCGAGACGATCGGGCGTGATGTCGCCGCCGATGACGTCCTCGGCCTTGAAGCCTTCCTCGGTGACGCCGAGCACGCGCGTGTTCGGCGTCCACAGCGAGGTGACGGTGCGCCGGTCGATGCCCGGCAGGAACATCACCGCCTGCGTCACGTCGTAGAGCTTGCGCAGCCCCGGGGCGCTCCAGATCTCGCCGTCGCGCGCACGCACGACGACGATGATCCGGTTCGCGCCGAAGACCTCGTCACGGAACTCGAAGAACGTGCGGACGTACTCGTGGTGCTGCGGCAACTGCTTGTCGAAACCGGCGTCCATGTGCAGCCGGCTCGCGAACACGCCCATCACGGCGGTGAAGAGCGCCAGCACCACGAGCACCAGCGCCCGATGACCGAACAGCAGGCGCTGGAGACGTTCTACGCTGCGAGCGATCATCGGGTACTACCGGAAGTGGATCAGAACGAGAGCGACGTGACGATCGAGAGGAAATCGCGATCTTTCATCGTGTTGTTGGAGCCGCCGCCCCAGAAGCGGGTATACCCGATGCCCGCCTTCCACCGGTCGGCCGAGTTGAAGTTCAGCGACAGCGTCGTCGCCTTGCGGCCCTCGATGAACGGCGTCGCGCTGGGCGAAGTGCCGTGGAAGTCCCAGGCGACGTCGAGCTGCGGCGAGACGTTCCATCCCGTGTCGGCGACGTTGGCGTAGGTCAGTCCGGTCGAGAAGACCATGCCCGCCGACGTCTTGTCGGGCAGCGAGTAGTCGTTGAGCAGGTACGGGATGCGTCCGGAACGATCCAGGCTCGGGAAGTGGGCCACCGCCATCTCGCCGATGAAGTAGCCCTCGGCCGCGCCGACGCTGCCGATCATCCCGCCGAGATCGGACGGTGCCAGCAGCCGGAAACCGGTCAGGTGCGCCTGCCACTTCTTCTCGGTGACGAAACCGCGGCTGACCTTGCCGACGTATTCGAAGACCGAGTACCTTCCGTCGGCCAGCACGGTCGGATCCATGGCCACGCTTTCCTTGGGCCGGTACGACAGTTCGACGCCGACCGCCCACTTGCCGACTCCGGTGCTCGCCGAAACGCCGAACACGTTGCGGCTCTCGCCGTAGTCGACGTAGTACGCCAGGCCGGCGACGTTCGTCGTGAAGCGGGCCGGATCGAACACGAAGCCGAGCGTCGGAATCTTGTCGTGGTATCGGATCCAGTACACGCCGTATTCGGTGTCGGAGCTTTCGGGCAGCCAGCGGGCGGCCAGGCCGAACTGGCCGGAATCCTTCGGCTCGTTCGGCGCCAGGTGATTGGTGAGGGTGGGCAGCGCGTCGCCGAAGACCGGTACCGTCGCACTGCCGGAGGCCAGTTCGGCGGGTGTGAAACGCCGGCCGGTCAGTGGATTGGTGGTCCCGGTGTCGCCGACGGTTCCCGGCGGCATGTAGCCGGGGTCGCCGGGCGACAGGCCGAGGACCTTGTCGAGCGTCGTCGAGTTGACGAACGCGTACTTGGCGCCCTTGCCGAGCACGTCGGCGGGCGAGAAGAACGTGCCGACCGGGTCGAACTTGAATGCGTTCCAGCGGAACTGGTAATAGCCCTCCAGGCTCAGTCCGTCGGCGACGTTGGCGTTGATGTGGACCATCGGTGCGGGCCGGAAGATCTCCTTCAACTGCATGCCGGGCACATGCGCCGATTGAAGGTTGATCGCGTTGGTGACGTTCACGCCGCCGTAGATGAAGACGTCTTCGCCCCAGCTGATCACCTGGTTGCCCACGCGCACCTTGACCGGCCGCTCGGCGACCTCGAACTCCTTGGCGACCCAGGCGTCGAGCCAGGTGAACTTGTCGACCGCGGCATCGCGCGCGTCGGGATCGAGCGGCATGCGTCGCGTGTCGTCGACCTTCCAGTCCTTGAACCAGGTGGCGCGCAGCATCGCACTCCACTGGTCGGGACCGTGCAGCAGGAGTTCGTGCGTGCCCTTGAGGGCGGCCGACACGATGTCGCCCTTCTTGTAGTTCAGGTTTCCGTCGTCGGTCTGCAGGTAGTTGAAGTTCGGGTCGGCGGTGGCGAAGCCGGGTCCGTAGTAGGCGTTCGCGCGGTTCTCGAGCTCGCTGGTCGTCGGGGACGTGCCGCCGTTGTCGTTGCTGATGATGCTGCGGTCGGTTGCCTGGAGGCGCTTGATGATGCCGAACGAGATCGTCGAGTCGAAGCTTCCCTTGATGGTTTCGTTCTGGAAGCGGAATGCGTGCGCCGGCGTGCTGGCCGTGCCGGCCGCCAGCGCAGCGAGCGCGGCGCCGATCGCGCAAGCGATCGGCGCGACGCGGCCGGCGTCGTGCTTCGGTTTGCCACGCCGCAGGTTCGTCACGGCGCGATGGTCATTTCCTTTCATGGAACCTTCCTCCCCGGTTTTCGTCTTCTCGCCGCCGGACGCGACGGCATTGTCACTGCACGTCGTGATTCGATGACCCGTACGCGCCGTTTCAGCGCTCGCCGCGCCGGCGCAGCTCACCCGGGTTGAACATGTTCGGGTTGATGCGGCCTTCGCGCCCGGCCAGCCAGTCGGTGGGCGGGTGCTCCTGCGTTGCCGTCTCGGCGATGTAGCGCCCGACGTTCAGGTCGTAGCCGACGAACTCCTGGCTCACGCACGCCGGGATCTCCGGCGCGACCCACAGGCTCGCTTCCTGCACGCGCCAGACCTTGCCCTGCGCGTCGTACAGGTCGGTGAGCAGCATCGTCCAGCTGTCTTCGTCGATGAACATCACGCGGCGCGGAAAGATGTGGCGCATGCCTTCCTTGAGCGTCGCCTCGACGACCCAGACGCGATGCAGCTCGTAGCGCATCAGGTCGCGGTTGACGTAGTCGGGCAGGTAGATGTCCTTGTACTTGCGGCTCTTGTCGATCAGCTTCCAGCTGTTGTAGGGAACGTAGAGCTCCTTCTTGCCGACCAGCTTCCAGTCGTAGCGGTCCATCGCGCCGGCGTACATCGGGTACTGGTCGACCGTCTCGAGGTTCTCGTAACCGGGCACCGGGTTGTCGTAGGCGAACGACGGCGCACGGCGCACGCGGCGCTGGCCGGGGAAGTACAGCCAGGCGTCGGAACCGCGGTCCATGAACCAGTGCACGAGGATCATCTCGCCGGCGCGCGCGGGCGGGCTGACCACTTCGTTGAGGATCTTCGCCTCGCTCTTGTTCACGTCCTCGAAGCTCTTCGTCGCCTGGTCGTGCAGCGGAAAGACCACCCACTGGTTCTGCCCGAGCTGGGAGAAGTCGCCGCTCTTCGTCGAGAACAGCGTCGAGTAGTGTTCGATGCGGCCTGCGCCCTGGAAGCGCAGCTTGTGGTTCCACACCGCCTCGGCGCCGTTCTTCGGGATCGGGAACAGCACGCCGCGCCCGACCGCGTTCTCCAGCTGCCAGCCGCCGTCGACCAACTTCGCCACGCGCGCGTTCTGCGCGGTGCGCTGGTAGATCTCGTCGGCGTAGCCGCACGAGCGGTGCGTCGGATACACGTCCATCCGGTAGCCGGGCAGCGTGCGGATCAGCGTCTGCTGGCCCTCGGAGAGCTTGTCCTTGTACTGGTCGACGTTCGAGGCGTCGATCGAAAAGAGCGGCTTGTCGTCCTTGTACGGATCGACGCGCGGGTCGGAGAGCTTCCAGCCGGCGGGCGCCTTGGTGATGCCGCCGTCCCACGCCGGAATCGTGCCGTCCTTGTTGCCGGCCTTTTCGGCGCCCACCGGGGTGAGGTCCTTGCCGAGCCGCGCGGCTTCGGCCTCCGGAACGGCCGCTGCGGCGGTTCCGCAGGCGAACGCCAGCGCGAGCGCCGCACAGAGGGTGTTTTTCCGTTTCATGTCTCCTCCTTTTTCAGGATTTCTCTGCCACGCCGACGACCAGCGACGTGGTGCAATGGAACATCGTGCTGGTGCTGCCCATGCACCAGTTGATGTCGTTGTGCAGCGTGATGCGGTATGCGGGCCGCTCGCCGAGGTTGGTGTTGCACAGGCAGCGACCGCAGGCGTTCTTGCCGCAGCAGTCGAAGTAGCTGATCAGGTAGTCCTTGCCGTCGGCCGGATTGCGGCAGGTGCCGATCCAGGACACCTTCGACGGTTCGGTGCCCGGCGGACACGAATTCACCGTTCCGCCGCAGCACGAGCACAGGAATCCGTCGACGCCGCAGTACTTCCAGTAGTCGCACTGCTTGTCGTCGGTCTGCACGGCGTTCGCGGCTTTCCCGCCGGCGCCGCCGCCGTGCCCCTTGGCCGCGTGCGCGCTGCGGTCGAAGGGCAGCACGGGCAACGCGACCGACGCGCCGAGGAGCAGGCGTCCCAGTCGCGCGATCGCCGAGCGGCGCGAGGTGCGCTGCGCGGCGGCGCGCGCGGAGCGCTCGAATGCAGCGTCGAACCAGTTCATGTCCTGCTCGCCTCCATCGTCTGCATCGTTTCGCCGCGCTCGCCGAGGAACTCCTGCACCGACGCCACGCCGAGTTCGCGCGCGGTGAACAGGCTCTCGAGCTGCTCGCGCGAGTTGACGAGCCCCTTGGCGCGCACGCGCCCGGCCTCGTCGACGAGCACCGCGTACGGCAGCTTCGCGATCCGGTAGGCCATGCCGAGCTCGGCCGACAGCAGGTACGGGAAGGCACCGATCCGGGCACGCGTGCGGAAGGACTCGTGCTCGTCGCGCTCGCCGTCGCTGGCGAACGCCAGCTCGAGCCAGCGGCCCTCGTCGGCGGCGATGCGCTGCACGATCGGCAGCAGCTTCTTGCACACCGGGCAGGTGGGCGACACGAAGAAGATCAGCAGGCTCTTCGCACGCGCGCCGCCGGTGGCGAAGGCGTGCCCGTCGAGCGTCTGCAGGTCGAAGGCCGGTGCCGCGTCGCCGACCTTCGGGCCGGCGTCGAGCATCAGCGCGCCCATCGGCGCGATGCGCTCGTAGAGCACGCCGATCTGGCGCGCCAGCGCGAAAACCGTGGCGAGCAGTGCGAGCACCGCGATCCACAGGACGAGGTTCGAGACGATCAGGGCTTCGGTCATCGGCGGGTTCCGGGCGAAGGCAGTCGGTTCGCTTGCGGCGAGAAGCGTTGCGGATCGGACAGCAGCTCGTCGGCGGCGGCGTAGACGAACCACAGCGCTGCGGCGGCGAAGGTCGCGGTGAAGGCGTCGAGCCAGACGAGCGGGCGCACGTCCGCCGGCGCTGCGGCGAGCGCGCAGGCGCCCAGCAGCACCGCGTTGCGCGCCACCAGGCGCCACGACAGCGTCTGGCGGTGCCCGGGGCCGCCGCAGCCGCAGTCGATGTCGGTGCGACCGCGCAGCAGGTTCACGACGACGGCGCCGGTGACCAGCGACAGGAGCGCGGCGGCGAGCATCGCGCCGGCCGTGCGGGTAGCGGGCACGACGAGCAGCGCTGCAGCGATCGCCTCGGCCACGGGCAGCGCCAGGCCGACCGCGCGAGCGCCCGTCGGCGGCAGCAGCCGGTAGCGCTCGACCGCGAAGGCGAAGCCGTCGAGATCGGCGAGCTTGGGCCACGCGCCGACCGCCAGCACCAGCGCGATCGCGCCGGCGACGGCGTGGCCGAGCACGGGATCGAGTGCCGGCAGCATCACTGCATCTCGATCAGCGTGGCGGCCTCTGCGATGCCGTCCATGCGCTGCACGACGCGCGGCTTCTCGCCGGCGTCGATCAGCACGAGCCCCATCGTCATCGCGTCGAGCGCGACCAGGCGCGGCGGACCGCCCTGGATCGCCGCGAGCGAGATCGCGTTGTTGCCGGGAATGCGCGCCAGGCGCTTCTTGGCGGCGAGATCGAAGGCCCAGATCTCGGCGGCCGGGTTCTTGTGCGAGCCTTCCTGGCCGTCGGGGTGCATCAGCACGTACATCCGGCCGCTTTTCTCATGCACGGCGAACAGCTGGTAGCCGCCGGGGCGCCAACCCTTCTTCGCGTCCTCCGCGCCGACCAGCGACCAGCTGCCGACCGCGCGCGGCTTCTCGGCGCCGAGGTCGTACTCGTACACCTTGCCGAGGTAGGAGACGAAGAAGAACCGATCGCCGATCGTTTCGGCGTGCACGAAGATCGGGTCGACGTCCGGATCGAACAGGCGCTCGCTGCGCGTGCGCGAAGCGGCCGCGCCGCGCGCATCGAGCGTGACCGTCTCGATCGTTCCGTCGCCGCACAGCGACGCGAAACGGTTCGGCGCGCTGGGCACCGGCAGCGCGAGCCAGCAACCCGAGGTGGCGACCTCGCTTGCCGCGCGCCGTTCGCGCAGGTCGACCACGCCCACCGTGCTGGCAGGCGTGGCGTTCTGCACGAACAGCCAGCGCCCATCCGACGAGACCGACAGCAGGCCCTTGTAGTTCAGCGCCTGGGCGCGCCGCTCGGGGATCGGGATCTCGCTCAGGAACGACAAGGTCTGCGCGTCCCAGACGTCGATGACGTCGGCGCGCGTGCCGCGCCACAGCCGCGGGTAATACGTGGTCGAGACGTAGATCCGCTTGCGATCGGGCGAGAGCACCGCCTGGCCGGCGTAGGCGAGCGGAATCTGCCCGACGTAGCGCGCAGCGTCGACGTCGACGACGTGCAGGCGCCCGTCGACGATGTGCTGGATCGCGATATCGGACACGTACGCACGGGTCGGACCCGCGGGCGGCGGTACGGCGACCGATTGTTTCTCCGGCAACGATTGCGCGGCAGCGGCGGTGATCGCAAGGGCCAGCAGGGACGCCGGCAGTGCACGCCCGGCGAATCGGTTCATCACGTGACGACTCCTCGTTCAGTCGATTCTTCGTCGACTACGCGCGGATTCTAGGAGCGGATTTCGCCGGGGCGTTAGCCGAAATCGGCAATCGGGGCACGCCGACGTCGCCTTTCGCGGGTGCCGGGAATCGGTTGCAACTGCAACGAGTCGGCGATCTGGCGCTTGCCAAGTGCGCTGAAACGGGATTCAATCGGGTCCCTCGAGACAGCCTCCGCGGCGGCTCCCTGCAGCCGTTTCGCGGCCAGGTCCGGGCAGTCGCGGCTCACGGTATTCATCGAGCAGCCGGCGACCGCGGAGAGCCACGGCAATGTGCATCGGCGAGCGAGCCCCGACGCAGTCCCGGCGCGACGAGTATTCGTTCGCGCGCGTTCGTTCGCGCGACGCCGACGAGCATGCCGCGCACCTGAGCGACTGGGACCAGACCTACGAGCAGCTCACGCCCGGAGCCTTCGAGGGGTTCCTGTGCGAGGCGCTGTTCGCCGGCATCCAGCTTTTTCGCGAGACGACGAACCAGTCGGTGCACGAACTCGGCTCGGGCCGGCCCGGCGCCTACATGTTCGGCGTGCCGATCGCCTTGCACGGCGAGGGCTACTTCGACGGCCGGCCGGTCGGCCTCGACTCGGTGCTCGTGCTTCGCGATCGGCGCGGACTCGATTTCCGCGCGCCGGCGCCGCTCGATCTGATCGGCCTGTCGATGCCCATCGACGCGCTGCGCGGCTACGCGCTCGAGGTCGACCAGCGCGACATCGACGACGACCTGCGCGGCGTCTGCGTCGCCTCGCCCGCGCCCGAGCGCGTGCGTCGCCTGCGCGCGTTCCTGCTGCTGGCGCTCGAGTCGATCTGCGGGCACCCGCAGAAACTGCAGCACCCGGTCACGCGGCGCGCGCTCGAGCAGGCGGTCTATCGCAGCGTCGTCGACACCTTCGCCGACGCCGCAGACGAGGGCATCGGCGCCAGCGGGCCGACGCGCAGCCACGCGCTGGTCAGCCGTGCGCAGGAATACATGCGCGAGCACGTCGAGGAGCCGCTCACGGTCGAAGACCTGTGCCGCGAACTGCGCGTGAGCCGGCGCACGCTGCAGTACGGCTTTCGCGAGGTGCTGCACCTGAATCCGGTCGGCTACCTGCGCGCGCTGCGGCTGAACGGTGCGCGGCGCGCGCTGCGCTCGTCCGGCGCCGGGGCCACCGTGCAGGACGTCGCGGCGCGCTGGGGCTTCTGGCACCTGAGCCACTTCGCCTGCGACTACCGCCGGATGTTCGGCGAGCTGCCTTCGGAGACGCTGCACCGCGCAGCCGGCCCCTGAAGGCCGACGGCCGCCGGGGGCGCGCGGCGATCTGATACGCTCGATCGCCACCCGGGCCCGCCGCGGATGACGCTCGCCCTACTGATCGCCCTCCCCTTTCTCGGCAGCGTCGTCGCGGCGCTGCTGCCGCCGAACGCCCGCAACGCGGAGTCGACGCTCGCCGGCGCCTTGTCGGTGGCCGCCGCCGTCCGGGTGGCGACGCTCTTCCCGCAGGTGCGCGACGGCGGGGTCGTTCGCGAGCAGATCTCCTGGCTTCCGTCTTTCGGACTCGACTTCGTCGTGCGCATCGACGGCTTCGCCTGGATGTTCGCGATGATGATCACCGGCATCGGCGCACTCGTCGTGCTGTACGCGCGCTACTACATGTCGCCGTCGGACCCGGTTCCGCGCTTCTTCTCGTTCCTGCTCGCGTTCATGGGGTCGATGCTCGGCGTCGTCACCTCGGGCAACCTGATCCAGCTCGTCTTCTTCTGGGAGCTGACGAGCCTCTTCTCGTTCCTGCTGATCGGCTACTGGCACCACCGGCGCGACGCGCGGCGCGGCGCGCGCATGGCGCTCGTCGTCACCGGCGCCGGCGGCCTGTCGCTGCTCGCCGGCGCGCTGCTGCTCGGGCGCATCGTCGGTTCCTTCGACCTCGACGTGGTGCTCGATGCGCGCGCGGCGATCGTCGCGCATCCGCTCTACGGACCGATGCTCGTGCTGGTGCTGCTGGGTGCGCTGACGAAGAGCGCGCAGTTCCCGTTCCAGTTCTGGCTGCCGCACGCGATGGCCGCGCCGACGCCGGTGTCGGCGTACCTGCACTCGGCGACGATGGTCAAGGCGGGCGTCTTCCTGCTCGCGCGGCTGTGGCCGGTGCTGGCAGGCACCGATCCCTGGTTCTGGATCGTCGGCGGGGCGGGCCTCGTCACGCTGGTGCTCGGCGCGTACTTCGCGATGTTCCAGAACGACCTGAAGGGCCTGCTCGCATACTCCACGGTGAGCCACCTCGGGCTGATCACGCTGCTGCTCGGCCTGAACAGTGCGACGGCAACGGTGGCCGCGGTCTTCCACATGCTGAACCATGCGACCTTCAAGGCGTCGCTGTTCATGGCCGCCGGCATCGCCGACCACGAGACCGGCACGCGCGACCTTCGCCGCCTGCACGGCCTCGTGCACGCGATGCCGATCACGGCCACGCTCGCGCTGGTGGCGAGCGCGGCGATGGCCGGGGTGCCGCTGCTCAACGGTTTCCTGTCGAAGGAGATGTTCTTCGCGGAGACCGTCTTCGTGCAGTCGGCGCCGTGGGTCGAGATCGTGCTGCCCGTGACGGCCACGCTCGCCGGCGTTTTCGCCGTCGTCTATTCGCTGCGCTTCGGCTGGGGCGTCTCCTTCGGGCCGCTGTCGACCGAGCTTCCGCGCGTGCCGCACGAGCCGCCGCGCTGGATGCGGGTCCCGGTCGACGTGCTGGTGCTCGCCTGCCTGGTCGTCGGAATCGCGCCCGGCTGGTCGGTCGGCCCGGCGCTGGCTGCGGCCGCGCTCCCGGTCGTCGGCGGTACGCTGCCGCCGTACAGCCTGGCGGTCTGGCACGGCTTCTCCGCGCCGCTGGCGATGAGCATCGTCGCCATGCTGGGCGGCGTGATCGGCTACCGCTGGATTCGCTGCGCGATCGCCGGCGGGCTGCGCGGCACGCCGCTGTTTCGCTCCCTCGACGGCAAGCGCGCGTTCGAGCGCGCGACGATCGTCGCCAGCACCGGCGCGCGACACCTGATGCGAGCGCTCGGCTCGAAGCGGCTGCAGCCGCAGCTCTTCTGGATGGTCGTGCTCACGGTGCTGGCCGCGTGGGCTGCGCTCGGCTTCGAGTCGATCAGCTGGGGCGACCGGCCGCGCGTCGCTCCCTCGCCGGTGTTCGTCGGCATCTGGGCGATCGGCATCGTCGCCGCGATCGCCGCGGCCGCGCAGGCGAAGTTCCACCGGCTGGTGGCGGTGGCCATGCTCGCTGTCGCCGGCGCCGTCACCTGCATCACCTTCCTCTGGTTCTCGGCGCCCGACCTCGCGCTCACGCAGCTGGCGGTGGAGGTCGTCACGACCGTGCTGTTCCTGCTCGGGCTGCGCTGGCTGCCCAAGCGCATCGTCGAGGAGGACGCCCGCGTCGCGCTGCGCGCGCGCACGCGCCGCGCGCGCGACCTGGTGCTGGCGATCGTCGTCGGCGCCGGCACCGCCGCGCTGTCGTACGCGATGCTCACGCGCGAGGCGCCGCAGAGCATCTCGCCGTTCCTGCTCGCGCGTGCGCTGCCCGAGGGGGGCGGGCGCAACGTCGTCAACGTGACGCTGGTCGACTTCCGCAGCTTCGACACGATGGGCGAGATCGCGGTGCTCGGCATCGTCGCGCTCGTCGTCTACGCGCTGCTACGCCGCTTCCGGCCGCCGCGCGAGAGCATCGTGCCCGAGCAGCAGCGCGAGGACGTCGCCGGCGATCCGCTCGACGACGTGATCGAGCCCGGGCCGGGCGGCGATCCGGGCGTCGGCTACCGCACGGTGCCGGCGGTGCTCGTGCGGCTGCTGCTGCCGATCGCTTTCGTCGTCGCGCTGCACCTGTTCCTGCGTGGGCACGACGCGCCCGGCGGCGGCTTCGTCGCCGGCCTGGTCGTCGCGATCGCCTTCCTCACGCAGTACGTCGTGCTCGGCACGGTGTGGATCGAGTCGCGCATGCATCTGCGCACGCCCTGGTGGATCGCCTCCGGACTGCTGCTCGTCGTCGCGACCGGAGCCGGCGCGATCTTCTTCGGCCATCCGTTCCTCACCACGCACACGCTGCACGTCGCGATGCCGTGGGGCGGCGAGGCGCACTGGCCGAGCGCGCTGCTGTTCGACGCGGGTGTGTTCGCTGTCGTCGTCGGCGCGACGCTGCTGATGCTCATCGCGCTGGCGCACCAGTCGCTGCGCGCCCGCCGCAGGCCCGGCTGATGGAGGTCGTGCTCGCCACCGCGATCGGCGTGCTAGCCGCCTCGGGCGTGTGGCTGCTGCTGCGCCCGCGCACCTTCCAGGTGCTGATGGGGCTGTCGCTGCTGTCCTACGCGGTGAACCTGTTCATCTTCAGCATGGGAAGCCTGTCGATCGACCAGCCGCCGATCGTCGTCCCCGGCGTGCCGCACGACCTGCAGCACTACACCGACCCGCTGCCGCAGGCGCTGGTGCTCACCGCGATCGTCATCAACTTCGCGATGACCGCCCTGTTCCTCGTCGTGCTGCTCGCGTTGCGCGGGCTTTCGGGCACCGACCACGTCGACGGCCGGGAGGAGACGTGATCGACTGGGCGAGGGCGGCGATGCCGCACCTGATCGTCGTGCCGATCGTGCTGCCGCTGGCCACCGCCGCGCTGATGCTGTTCGTCGCCGAGCGCCGTCGCCGCCTGCGTGCCTCGCTGAGCGTGCTCTCCTGTGCCGCGGCGCTCGTCGTCGCGATCGGGCTGCTCCTCGTCGTCGACGAGAGCGGTGCGGCGGCGGTCGGCGTCTACCTGCCGGCGAACTGGCCGGCGCCCTTCGGCATCGTGCTCGCGGTCGACCGGCTGGCGGCGATGATGCTCTTCGTCACCGGCGTCATCGCGCTGGCGGCGCTCGTCTTCTCGGTGGCGCGCTGGGACCGTGCCGGCGTGCACTTCCACCCGCTGTTCCAGTTGCAGCTGATGGGGGTGAACGGCGCCTTCCTCACGGTCGACGTCTTCAACCTGTTCGTGTTCTTCGAGATCCTGCTCGCCGCTTCCTACGGCCTGCTGCTGCACGGTTCGGGCGCCGCGCGGGTGCGCGCAGGACTGCACTACATCGCGGTGAACCTGTTCGCGTCGTCGCTGTTCCTCGTCGGCGTGGCCGTTCTCTACGGCGCGGCGGGCACGCTGAACCTGGCGGATTTCGCCGCGCGCATCCCGCAGGTTCCGCCGGCCGACCGGCCGCTGCTGCACGCCGGCGCGGCGATCCTGGCGGTGGCATTCCTCGCGAAGGCGGCGATGTGGCCGCTGAACTTCTGGCTGGTCCCGGCGTATTCGGCTGCCGGCGCGCCGGTGGCAGCGCTGTTCGCGATCCTGACCAAGGTCGGCGTCTACGCGATCCTTCGCATCTGGACGCTGTTCTTCGGCATCGACGCGGGCGAGTCGGCGAACTGGGGCGGTGCGGCGCTCACGTGGATCGGGATGACGAGCCTGGCGGTTGCCGCGATCGGCATGCTCGCCTCGCATCACCCGGGGCGGCTCGCGGCGTGGAGCGTCGTGATCTCGTCGGCGACGCTGATCTCCGCCATCGGCTTCGCGCGACCGGCGCTCACGGCGGGTGCGCTCTTCTACCTCATCGGGTCGACCTTCGCGCTGGCGGCGCTGTTCCTGCTCGTCGAGCTGATCGACCGGGCGCGCGAGGTCGAGCCGAAGGTGCCGCTCGACGACGTCGATCCACTGCCGTTCTCGCTCGAATACATCGAAAGGCCCGACTCGAACCTCGACGAGGACGAGACCGTCCTCATCGGGCGCACCATCCCCGGCGCGCTCGCCTTCCTCGGCCTGGCGTTCATCCTCTGCGCCCTGATGATCGCAGGCCTGCCGCCGCTGTCGGGCTTCCTCGGCAAGTTCGCGATGCTCTCGTCGGCGCTCGCGCCGGAGCCCGAGCTGGCCATGGACCCGCTGGCCGCGCCCGGCGTCGCGGCGCTGACGATGGTCGCCGTGCTGATCGGTTCGGGCTTCCTCGCGCTGGTGGCGATGTCGCGCGCCGGCATCCGCTATTTCTGGGCGCCGCAGGAGCGTGCCGCACCGCGCCTGCGCGTGATCGAGACGCTGCCGATCGCGGCGCTGCTCGCCCTGTGCGCGCTGCTGACGATCCGCGCCGAGCCGGTGATGCGCTACACGGCCTACACGGCGCAGGCGTTGCACCAGCCCGCCGCGTACATCCGCGCGGTGCTCACCGCGCAGCCGGTGGAACGCCGATGAGGCGCCTGCTGCCTTCGCCGCTGCTCAGCGCTTCGCTGTTCGTGCTGTGGCTCGTGCTGGCGCGCTCGACGAGCACCGGGCAGCTGGTCATCGCCGCGTTCGTCGCGATCGCGATGCCGCTGCTCACGGCGCCGTTGCGACCCTTGCGTGTGCGCATCCGTCGCCCGGGAACGCTCGTGCGGCTGATCCTGCGCGTCGGCGGCGACGTCGTCGTCTCCAGTTTCGTGGTTGCGCGCGGCACGCTGCGCCGCCGCCTGCCCGCAGGGCGCTTCGTGCGCATGCCGCTGGAGCTGCGCGACCCGCACGCGATCGCCGCGCTGGCGACGATCACGACGGTGATTCCGGGAACCGTGTGGACCGAGCTCGCCGGCGACCGCAGCTGGTACGTGCTGCACGTGTTCGACCTGCACGAAGACCGCGTCGACGCCTTCGTCGCGCGCTACAAGGCGCGCTACGAGCACCCGCTGAAGGAGATCTTCGAATGAGCCCCGTCCTGCACCTGGCGTCGCTCGCGACGCTCATCCTGCTCGTCGTTGCGATGGCGCTCGCGCTCGCGCGCATGCTGCGCGGACCGAGCGCGCAGGACCGCATCCTCGCCCTCGATTTCCTCTACGTGGTCGCGATGCTCGTGATGCTGGTGCTCGGCCTGCGCTCGGGCGGGACGATGTATTTCGAGGCGGCGCTGATCATCGCGCTGTTCGGCTACGTGAGCACCGCGGTGCTCGGCAAGTTCCTGCTGCGCGGCGAGATCATCGAATGAGCGCCGAAGCGTTCCTCGCGCATCCGCTCACGCCGCTGTGGGTCGACGTCGTCGTCTCGCTGCTGTTGCTCAACGGTGCTGCGTTCTGCGTCGTCGCGGCTTGGGGACTGCTTCGCTTTCCGCACTTCTTCCTGCGCGCGCATCCGGCGGCGCTGCCGTACACGATGGGGACGTGGTCGATCGCGGCGGCCTCGGTCCTGTGGTTCAGCGCGACGCAGGGCGTGCTGTCGATCCAGCCGTGGACGGTGGTGGTGCTGCTGCCGATCGGCGCGCCGGTGGCGGTCGTCTTCCTGGCGCGCGCGGCGCTGTTCCGGCTGCGCCGTGCGGGGCACACCGGGGACGTCGCGGCTGGGGACAGCGAGCCGGTGCGGACGGTCGACGCCGGGCGGGGGAAGCGCAGGGGGTGAGCGATTGCGCCGGCGCGCGGCCGGGGCGGGCGGGCGTCGCCGCGTTGGCTCGGGGATGGGTGGGCTCGGGGATGCGCGGGCTCGGTGATGCGCGGGCTCGGGGATGCGCAGTCGGCGGTGCGCTGGCAGTCGGCAGCGAGGGCGCCGCAGCGACGGCGCCGCCAACCAGCGCCGGCGAGAATGCGCATTCTCCGCGCATTTCACACCGTGCCCCCGGTGAGGCGGGCGATATCGTCCGCTATCCGCGCATTTCGGCGAGCGCTACCCGTCGCGCCGGCGTGAACGCGCGGTTTTCGCGCGTTTTTGTCCGCGACGAGCGACGAGCGACGAGCGACGAGCGATGGGCTCGACCCGTTTTCGCGGACAGGTCGACGTTTTCGCCCTCGAGGCGATGCGAGGTGCTGCGCCGCAGACTTTTCCACCGGCGGTGAACAAGTGGTCTTCGACGCTTTGACGATACGTACGGCTCTCGTTTTGCCAGCTCCTTTCGAAGTTCGTCCTGCGCTGCCAACCAGCGCCGACGAGAATGCGCATTCTCCGCGCATTCCACACCGTGCCCCTGGTGAGGCGGGCGATATCGTCCGCTATCCGTGCATTTCGGCGAGCGCTACCCGTCGCGCCGGCGTGAACGCGCGGTTTTCGAGCGTTTTTGTCCGCGACGAGCGACGAGCGACGAGCGACAAGCGACGAGCGACGAGCGATGGGCTCGACCCGTTTTCGCGGATAGGCCGACGTTTTCGCCCTCGAGGCGATGCGAGGTGCTGCGCCGCAGACTTTTCCACCGGCGGCGTGGCGCATGCCACGCAGACGCCGGCGGTGTAAAAGTCGTCTTCGACGCTTCGACGATACGTACGGCTCTCGTTTTGCCAGATCCTTTCGAAGTTCGTCCTGCGCGCGAGAGCGCCATGGGCGCCATGGCGCCGGCGCCGGTTGTTACCAACCTTCGATGCAGCCGAACGGCGCCGGCCTCGCCTCGGATTTCGGCAGAGCGGCAAGCGCGTTCCCGTGGAGCCCGGAACGTGATGACACCGAGATCGCCGGAAACGACGGCGTAATCACCTCCACAAAGCGTTGCGCAAGCATGAACGCCGGTTTTCGCGGCGCCTGCTCAGCGGCGCCATGCGCAGCTCCCGAAGCTTCGACGCGCAGCTCCCGAAGCTTCGACGCGCAGCTCCCGAAGCTTCGACGCGGGCCACGCTGCACGCGGGCCCTCCCGCGCCGCGCGGCTCCGGCTTCCTACGGTCGCTCGAGCTCGGGATCGGGGTCGAACGCCCGGTCGCCGTCGGCATAGGGCTCGCCCGTGGCGCGCAGTCCGGCGAAGTCCCACGCCGAGCGATCGAGCAGGTGCGACGGCACGACGCGTCCGAGCGAGGCGAAGACGTTCTCGACGCGACCCGGGAACCGCCGCTCCCATTCGCGCAGCATCTGCTTGATCTCGCGCCGCTTCAGGTTTTCCTGCGAGCCGCACAGGTTGCACGGGATGATCGGAAAAGCGCGCCAGCCGGCGTAGGCGGCGAGATCCTCCTCCTTCACGTACGCGAGCGGGCGGATCACGATGTGTCGTCCGTCGTCGGAGACGAGCTTCGGCGGCATCGACTTGAGCTTTCCGCCGAAGAACAGGTTCAGGAAGAAGGTCTCGAGGATGTCGTCGCGATGGTGGCCGAGCGCGATCTTCGTCGCGCCCAGCTCGTCGGCGACGCGGTAGAGGATGCCCCGGCGCAGCCGCGAGCACAGCGAGCACATCGTGCGTCCCTGCGGGATCACCCGCGTCACGATCGAGTAGGTGTCCTGCGTCTCGATGTGGAAGGGGACGTCCAGCGACCGCAGGTAGTCGGGCAGCACGTGCTCGGGGAAGCCCGGCTGCTTCTGGTCGAGATTCACCGCGACGATGTCGAAGTCGATCGGCGCGCGCGAGCGCAGCGTTCGCAGCAGGTCGAGCAGCGCGTAGCTGTCCTTGCCCCCCGACAGGCAGACCATGACCCGGTCGCCCGCCTCGATCATCCCGAAATCGACGATCGCTTCGCCGGTGAGCCGCAGCAGGCGCTTGTGCAGCTTGTTCCGCTCGTGCTCGAGCCTGCGCTCGCGCAGGTTCGCCGGCCCGTCGTGCGCCGCGCTGCCCGCCGGCTCGTCGTCGCGTCTCACGGGTGCCTCCACACTTCGACCCGAACGCTGCGCGCTCGCGGCAGCGGCTGCGGCTTGGTCACCGAGACCTTCAGTGCGCGCAGGCCGGGCAGCGCCGCCAGTTCGTCGGCGAGCTCGCCGCAGATCGTCTCGACCAGCCGGAAGCGCCGGTTGCCGCCGACCAGGCGCTCGACCGCCTCGACGACGCGTTCGTAATTCACCGTCTCGGCGAGCAGGTCGCGGCGCCGCTGGCGCGTGACGTCGGGGACGTACAGCTCGACGTCGATGACGATCGGGCGCCGCCGGGCCTGTTCGCGTTCGTACACGCCGAGGTAGCAGTCGATCTCGATGTCCTGCACGAGGACGCGATAGCAGTCGGCAAACCGGTCGATGTCGGACGTCATGATGTCATTCGTTCAGCGCGAGACGAGGGAGCTGCCGCCGTCGACGTACAGCACGTGGCCGGTGACGTAGTCGGCGTCGTCGAGCAGGAAGGCGACCGCGCGCGCGACGTCCTCGCCGGTGCCGATGCGCTCCAGCGGGATCGCCGCCTCGATCGCGCGCCGTTCGGCGGCGGTGAACACTTCGTGCTCGGGCCAGTCGAGCGAGCCGGGCGCCACGGCGTTCACCCGCACCTCGGGCGCGAACTCCAGCGCCAGCGCCCGCGTGAGCGCGACGATGCCCGCTTTCGCGGCGGCGTAGACCGAGAAGCCGGCGAGCGGGCGCTCGGCGCGCGCGTCGGTGAGGTTGACGATCGCGCCGGCGCCGGCGCGCAGCCACGGACGCGCGGCCTGGCTCGTGAAGAACGCGGCCTTCAGGTTGCCGTCGACGATCGACGCCCACAGCGCCTCGTCGACCGAGCCGGCGGGCGTGCGCAGGAAGGTGGAAGCGTTGTTCACCAGCGCGTCGATGCGGCCGTGCCAGCGGCCCGCCGACTCGACCAGGCGCTCGCAGGCGTCGGCCCCCGACAGGTCGGCCTCGAAGGCGCGGGCCGAATCGGCGCGCGCGGCGTTCAGCCGCGCGACGAGTTCGTCGGCGTGCTCGATCGAGTGCCGGCAGTGGACCGCGACGTCGGCGCCGCGCGCATGCAGGTGCGCTGCGATCTGCGCGCCGATGCGACGCGCCGCGCCGGTGACCAGGACGACGCGATTCGGATGCATGGCGCAGCGAGTGTACGGCATCCGTCGGGGCCGGCCGGCGCACGGCATCCGCCGGTGGCGGCTGGTACGATCGACGCTTCCTCGCAAGCCGTCTGCCTCGATGTTCGCTTTCCTGCCTCCGGTCGCTCGCGCGGTGGTCGCGACGTCGCTGCTCGTCGTCAATACGCTGTTCTGGTGCGGGCTGCTTTTCCTGCTCGCGCTGGTCAAGCTGCTGCTGCCTTTCGAGCGCGTTCGCACCGCGGTCGACCCGGTGCTGAACGCGATCGCGACGCGGTGGATCGCCGGCAACAACGCGTGGATGCGACTGACGCAGCGCACGGTGTGGGACGTCGAAGGTCTCGAGGGGATCGATCCGCGCGGCTGGTACCTGGTCAGCTGCAACCACCAGTCGTGGGTCGACATCTTCGTGCTGCAACGGCTGCTGAACCGGCGGATTCCGCTGATGAAGTTCTTCCTGAAGTACGAACTGATCTACGTGCCGGTGATGGGCCTGGCCTGGTGGGCGCTCGATTTTCCGTTCATGCGCCGGCACTCCGATCGCTACCTGCGCAAGCACCCCGAGAAGCGCCTCGAGGATCTCGAAACGACGCGTCGCGCCTGCGAGAAATTCGCGCGGCTGCCGACCAGCGTGATGAACTTCGTCGAGGGAACGCGTTTCACCCGCGAGAAGCACGAGGCGCAGCGCTCGCCGTACCGTCACCTGCTCAAGCCCAAGGCGGGCGCGCTCGCGCTCACGCTGAACGCGCTCGGCGAGCGCTTCGATTCGCTGATCGACGTGACGATCGTCTACCCGGACGGCGTGCCGACCTTCTGGCAGTTCCTGCGCGGCGACGTCGCACGCATCGTCGTGCGGATGACGCGCCGGCCGATTCCGGTCGAGTTCTTCCGCGCCGATGCGATGACCGACTCGCGTGCGCGCAAGCGCGTGCAGGCGTGGTTGCACGCGCTGTGGCAGGAAAAGGATCGCCAGATCGACGAGTTGCTGTGCGCGCCGCAGCGCGAAGCGGTTGCGGCGTGACGGCGGACGCGGCGGCTGCGGACCGGGCGCTGGCCGACTCGCGCGAGCTGGCGCGGCGCATCGCGGACGAGATCGATGCGGCCGGAGGCTGGATCGGCTTCGATCGCTACATGCAGCGCGCACTCTACGAACCGGGCATCGGCTACTACTCGGGGCCGAACCGGGTGTTCGGCGCCGAGGGCGATTTCGTCACCGCGCCCGAGATGTCGTCGCTGTTCGGCGGTTGCGTGGCTGCGCAGTGTGCGCAGTGGCTGCACGCCGACGGCGAGATCGTCGAGTTCGGCGCTGGCTCGGGAGCGCTCGCCGCGCAGGTGCTCGCGGCGCTGCGCCAGGCGCGCGCGCTGCCGCGCAGCTACGCGATCGTCGAGCTCTCGGCAACGCTGCGCGAGCGCCAGCGGCGCACGATCGGCGCGGCCGGGACGGGTCTGCTCGAACGCGTACGATGGCTAGACTCGCTGCCCGAGCGGATCGACGGCGTGGTCCTGGCGAACGAGGTGCTCGACGCGATGCCGGTACGGGTGTTTCGCTGGAACGACGGCGAGGTGCTCGAGCGCGGCGTGGCGCGCGTCGGCGACGCCCTGGGCTGGGCCGAACGAGCGGCCGACGATCGTTTCGCCGCGCGGGTCCGCGCGCGGCTGCGCGCGGCATGGGGCGACGACGCAGGGCAGGGGCACTATCTGTCGGAAATCGGCGAGCAGGCCGAGGCGTGGGTCGCCACCGTCGGCTCGCGGCTTGCGCGCGGCGCCATGCTGCTGGTCGACTACGGCTTTCCGCGCCGCGAGTTCTATCACCCGCAGCGCGATTGCGGCACGTTGCGCTGCCACTTCCGGCATCGCGCGCACGACGACCCGTTTCGGCTGCCCGGTTTGCAGGACATCACCGCCCACGTCGACTTCAGCGCGATGGCGCAGGCGGCCGCGGACGCCGGACTGGACGCGCTCGGCTTCACGTCCCAGGCCCGATTCCTGCTCGACTGCGGATTGCTCGAGGCCTGCGGCGCGATCCCGCGCGAAGACCTGCGGGCGTGGACGCGCGAGACGCAGGCGGTCCAGCGGCTGCTTTCGGAGGCCGAGATGGGAGAGTTGTTCAAGGTGATCGCGTTCGGCCGCGACGTACCGGACGACGCGGTCGGATTTCGCACGCGCGACCGGCGCGCGTCGCTGTAGGCGGTGGTGGCGATGGTGTCGATGTCGCGACAACTGCGGCGCATCCTGCGCCGCCCGGCGCGGGGGCTGCGCGTTGCCGCGCTCGTCGCCGGCCTGGCGATCGCCGCGATCGGCGCGGGCGCGGCCCTGGTCGGCTTCGCCGCTTCGCCGGCCGGTGCCGTTTCGATGCCGGCGCCGCCCGGACCGGCCGAGGTGATCACCCGCTCGCTCGAGCAGCGACCGGCGGCCCGGCCGCTGTCGGGGGCCGGACGCGTGGACGAAAGCGCCTTGTCGGCCGACGACCTCGAGCGGCTCGTCGACGCATCGCGCGAGCGCTGGAAGCACTCGAGCCACGGGGCGATGCTGCTGCGCATCCTGCCCGATCGCGTGCGCCCGTCGCAGTTGCCGCAGGCCGGATCGCGCGGCGCTCGACTGGTGGCGCTGTATTGCGTGCAGTGCCACAACCTGCCCGATCCGGCAATGCACGACGCGAGCCGATGGCCCGAGGTGGTGCGTCGCATGGTTCCGCGCATGCAGGGACGCGGCAACCTGGGGCCGTTGATGGCCGACCTGATGCGAGCGCCCGGCGCCGGCGAGCGCCCGATGACGGCGCCGAGCGCCGACGAGGAACGCGCGATCATCGCCTATCTGCAACAGCACGCGCAGCGCGGCCTCGACGTGAACGCCGACCCGCAGCTGGCGCGCGCGCTCGGCTACGGCGCCGGGCGCATGTTCGCCGAGGCGTGCAGCCAGTGCCACGCGCTGCCCGACCCGTCGCAGCACACGGCCGAGGAATGGCCGCCGGTCGTCGAGCGCATGCGCGACAACCTCGAATGGATGAACCGGGTGCAAGGCGGCCCCGATCCGCGCGAGCCGCAGCTGTCGGTTCCGCGGATCGTGCGATTTCTGCAGCAGCACGCCAGGCGCTGACCGCCGGCCATGCTCAAGTGGCTGCTCGTCGTCGTCGTCGCGCTCGTGTTGTTCTCCGGCCTGATGCCGCTGCTGCGCCGCTTCGGCATCGGGCGCCTGCCGGGCGACTTCGAGTTCCGCGCCTTCGGTCGCGACTGGTCGATTCCGATCACGTCGACGGTGCTGCTTTCGCTGCTGGCGGCGCTGCTGTCGCGCCTGCTGTGATTCAGCGTCGCACGTCGAGCGCTTCGGCGACGGCGCGCGCGCGCGCGTCGTGCAGCGCTTCGCGGATGCGCCCGGGCTCGCCGGCGAGCGCGCGCGCAATCGACCCGGCGTCCACCGACGCGAAGGCGCGCGCGGCCTTGCGCAGGTGCTCGGCCTGCGGGTAGGCGCGCGCCTGCAGCCCGAGCCGCCCCCGGTAGTCGGCCTCGCACGCCGCCAGCACCGATTCGAGCCGCTGCGGCCGCCGCGCGAAGTCGATCCGCTCGAGCAGCTTCGTGATCGTTGCCGCGCGCAACTCGAGCGCGCGGTGCACGATTCCGTGCTCGCGGGCGACGATGCGGGCGAGATCGCGGCATTCGACGGGAATGCGCAGCCGTTCGCACAACTCGTCGATCGCGTGCACCGAGCGCTGCTCGTGCGAGACGTGCCGCGGCCATTGCTCGCGCGGCGTCGTCCCCTTGCCCAGGTCGTGGACGAGCGCGGCGAAGCGAACCGGCAGCGACGCGCCCGCGGCCGCAGCATAATCGACGACCATCATCACGTGCACGCCGGTGTCGATCTCGGGGTGTGCAACGGCGGGTTGCGGCACGCCCCACAACCGGTCCAGCTCGGGAATCACGCGCGCGAGGGCGCCGCAGGCGCGCAGCACTTCGAACATCCGCGACGGGCGCCGTTCCATCAGCCCGCGCGAGAGCTCCTGCCAGACGCGCTCGGCGACGAGCGCGTCGGCCTCGCCTGCGCGCACCATCTGCTGCATCAGCGCCATCGTCTCGTCGGCGATGGTGAAGCGCTCCAAACGCGCGGCGAAGCGCGCGAGCCGCAGGATGCGCACCGGATCCTCGGCAAAGGCGTCGCCGACGTGGCGCAGCACGCCGGCGCGCAGGTCGGCCAGGCCCCCGTAGGGGTCGACCAGCGTGCCGTCCTCGGCGATCGCCATCGCGTTGATGGTCAGGTCACGTCGCTGCAGGTCCTCGTCGAGCGTGACGCCAGGATCGGCCTGCACGACGAAGCCGCGGTAGCCGGGCGCGGTCTTGCGCTCGGTGCGCGCCAGCGCGTATTCCTCGTGCGTCTCGGGGTGCAGGAACACGGGGAAATCGCGGCCGACGGGGCGAAAGCCGCGCGAAATCATCTCTTCGGGCGTTGCGCCGACGACGACCCAGTCGCGGTCCTTGACCTCGGCGCCGAGCAGTTCGTCGCGCACCGATCCGCCGACGCGATAGATCTGCACCGGTGGCTGCCCGCGCTCAGCGTCCGGCGCGACGCCGCTCCCCGGACAGCCGCAGTTCGCGCTCGTCGATGTACGAGGGGGCGATCGAGGCAATCCGCGTCGGCTCGATGCGCAACTCGGGCGCGATCGGGCCGTCGGCCACGTTGTCGATCGACAGCGACGCGAAGTTGTCGCGCGTCATGCGCAGCGCCGCCGGCGCCCGTTCGAGCAGCAGCGCCTGCAGGCGGCCGAGCGAATCGGGCAGGCCGAAGACCGGACGGGGTCGACCGGAGATCTCGCCGGCGAAGCGGATGAGATCGCGCAGCGACCACACCTCGGGGCCCGCGAGTTCGTAGCAGCGGTGAACCGTCGCTTCGTCGTCGATCGCGCCGACGATGGCGCGCGCGACGTCGCCGACCCACACCGGCTGCATCCGCGCGTCGGCACGGCCGACGATCATGATCGGCAGCCACCGCTGCAGGCTGGCGAAGCGCGCGATCAGCGAATCGCCCGCGCCGAAGACGACCGAGGGACGGAAGACCGTCCATTGCAGGTCGTCGGCTTCGCGAACGACGCGCTCGCCTGCCGCCTTCGAGCGCAGGTACATCGACGGCAGCGTTCGCTCGCCGCCGTCGTGCACCCCGAGCGCCGAGACGTGCAGCACGCGACGCACGCCGGCCGCGCGCGCCGCTTCGACGACTCGCGCCGCGAGCCGGACGTGCGCGCGCTCGAAGCCCGGCCCCCAGGGCGAGCCGCGTCCGCCGTCGAGCACGCCGACGAGATTGATCACGGCGCCGGCGCCGGCGACCAGCGATCCGAGTTGCGCGTCGTCGTGTACGTCGGCCTCGAAGACCTGGACCGTCGGCAGCGTGAGCAGCGCACGGGCGCGCTCGCGGTTGCGCGTGGGCACGACCACGTGTCGCGCCTGCGCGGCCAGGCGCGCAGCGACGTGGCTGCCGATGAAGCCGCTGCCGCCGAGCACGAGGATGGGGGCGCGCGCCATCGCTACGGGATGTCGGCGGGCGGCGACAGCGACGGCCCGACGCTGCCCAGCCTGGCCTTCAGCGACTGCGGCTCGCCGGTGAACAGCGCCGCGTAGTAGACCGCGTTCGTCAGCACTTTCTTGACGTAGTCGCGCGTCTCGTTGAACGGGATGATCTCGGCGAAGATCGCGCCCTCGACCGGCCCGGACAAGGTCGAGCGCCAGTTCCGGGGGCGCCGCGGCCCTGCGTTGTACGCCGCCGACGCGAGCAGCGGCGAGCCTTCGAGGTCGTCGAGCACGGTGCGCAGGTAGAACGTGCCGAAGCGCAGGTTCGTGTCCAGGTCGTGCAACTGCTCGACGCGGAAGTTGCGCTCGCCGAGCTTGCGCGCGATCCAGCGCGCGGTGGCCGGCATGATCTGCATCATGCCCTGTGCTCCGGCCCACGAACGCGCGTCGCGTACGAAGCGCGATTCCTGCCGGATCAGGCCGTAGACCCACGCCGGATCGAGATCGGCGCTGGCCGCCACCGGCTTCATCCGATCGAGGAAAGGCGAGACGAAGCGCAGCGCGAAATCGTGTTCGTCGCGCGTGCGATCGGCCGTGTTCACGCAGCGATCGAGAACCTGCTCGCTGCAGGCCCAGCGCGCGGCGGCGAGCAGCTGCCGGTCGCTCATGCCGCGCAGCTGGAAATTCCACTCGCGATTGCCTTCGAAGCGCAGGCCGAGCGCGTAGAAGCGCTGCGCCCGCTCGAAGCCGGCGTTGCGCGAAGCCTGCGCGAGTTCCTGCTCGGTGGTGGCGAGGGCGGCCGGCGGAGGCATCGTGAGCGAGCCGAGATCCTCGGCGGCAAGCTGCCCGTAGAACGTGAACTGTCCGGCGATCGTGCGCAGCATCTCGTCGGCTTTCGCTGCGTTGCCCGACTCGCGCTCGGCGCGGGCACTCCAGTACACCCACGCCGGATCGTTGCGCCCGGCCTCGCTCATCCGTGCGACGACGTTGCGTAGCGTCTTCCAGTCGTGATCGCGCAACGCGGCGCGCGCAAGCCAGGCCCAGGTCGCGTCGGTGGCCGGGGCATCGAGTGCGGCGCGCGCCCACTCGAGCGCACGCGGGTCGAGCCGGCGCATCGCTGCGGCGGCGATCTGCGAGCGAAGGAACGCGACGTCGGCGGCCGGCAGCGCCGGGGCGATCGCCTCCAGCCGCCCGCTCGCCTCCTCGGCGTCCTTGCGCGCGAGGCGCGAGAGCGCGATCAGCAGCGTTTCGCGCGTGCGCTTGCCCGAGAGCGCCTTCGACGGATTCGACAACGCGAGGTCGACCGCCTTCGCATCGAGCGCGAGCCGCTCGCCGAGCAGGCGCACGGTGTCGGTCGTGTTCGTCTCGAGCGCGACCCGAAGGCGCGCGAAGAGATCGTCGCGGCCCAGGGCGCCCGTGCGCAGTTGCGCGTCGAGCAGCGCCGTGCAGCCCGGTCCGAAGTTGCGGACCGAAAAGAGCGTTTCGCGCGCATGCGGCGCCGGCCGTGCACGTTCGACGTCGCCGAGCGACGCGTAGCAATGCACTTCGTCGTCGTCGCGCAGGATCCACCGCGCGTATTCCGCGTCGAAGGCCGGCCACTCGTGGCGCCGGCCCAGGTCGAGCATCCAGTCGCGGCTGAGCAGGTCGGCGACGAGCGTTCCGTCGTGCTGCGCGAGAAAGCGCCGTACGTCGGTGTCGGCGTCGCCCGGCAGCGATTCGCCGGCCGGGCGCTGCAGGCGCAGGCGCAGGCGCCAGTAATCGAGGTAGACGGCCAACGGATGCGATTGCGCCTGCGCGGCCATTGCCTCGAAGCGCAGCGGATCGTTCCGGGTGAATGCCTGGTGCGCGGCGAGGAAGGCGTCGTCGCCCACGAGCGAGACGGGGGCGGCGACAGGCTCCGGACGGCGCTTGTGCGCCTCGGCCGGCGACAGAACCGAAAGTCCGATCAGTCCTACAATCGCCGCGATCGCGATCCGGTGCTTCATCGTCGCCCTGCCTGCCTACTGAAACGCTTCCGGTGCCCGTTGGCGCCGCGTCCGAGCATACCATGCGCGTCGTCGACGAAATCACTCGAACTGCGGCGCGCAACGCCTTGATTCGCTGGCGTTGCGAGCGCGATACCGCGCTGCGCGAACAGGCCGATGCGGCGCTGCGCGAACGGCTGATCGCGTTGCTGCGAACGGCGCCCTTCGTCCGCGCACGGGTGCTCGGGGTGTATTCGGCGATCCGCGGCGAGCCGCAACTGGCCGCGTGCTACCGGCAGTGGGAATCCGAAGGGCGCCTGCTCGCCTTGCCGCGCATCGGCGCGGGCGGGGCGCTCGAATTCGGCCGATGGCGACACGACGGCGAAGTGCGCGTCGAGCGCTTCTCGATTCCGGTGCCGCACCCGTTCCAGGCGATCGAACCCGAACTGCTGATCGTGCCCTGCGTCGGCTTCGATTCGCGCGGCTATCGCCTCGGATACGGCGGCGGCCACTACGACCGCACGCTCGCCCGGCGGCCGGTGGCCGCCGTCGGCGTCGGCTACGACGCGTGCGAGCTCGAACGCTTCGACGTCCAGGCGTACGACCGCCCGCTGACGGCGATCGTCACCGAGTCGCGCGTCATCCCGATTCCGTGACCGGCAGCGCAGCATTGCGGTTCGTGCACCAGTGCAGGAAATCGTCGGCCGGCAGTGCCGGCGACAGGTGGAAGCCTTGCGCGAGGTCGCAGCCGAGCTCGCGCAGTCGCGCCTGCACGAAGGCGTTCTCGACGCCCTCGGCGACGGTTTCCAGGTCGAAGGCGTGCGCGAGTTCGACCAGCGCATGAACGATGCGCTGGTCGCTGCGCCCGGAGGCGATCGTCTGCACGAAACTGCGGTCGATCTTCAGCTCGTCGAGCGGAAAGCGGTGCAGGTAGCTGAGCGACGAGTACCCGGTGCCGAAATCGTCGATCGACAGTCGGCAGCCCAGGTCGCGCAGCTCGCCGGCCAGTTCGATCGCCGCGCGCTCGTTGCGGATCAGCGCGCTTTCGGTGAGCTCGAGCGTGAGCCGGCGTGCATCGACGCCCCAGATCTCGAGCGTCTGCGCGACGAGCTGCGGCAGCGTCGCCTCGCCGAAGGTGAGCGCCGACAGGTTGATCGAGACGCCCAGCTCGACGCCGCGCGCCTTCCACTGCGTGACCTGGCGCAGCGCGGTGTTCATCGTGAAGCGGGTGAGTTCGAGGATCAGGCCGCGCTCCTCGGCGATCGATGCGATCGTCGCCGGCGACACCGCGCGGCCGTCGGCGCGCCGCCAGCGCACCAGCGCTTCGGCCGATGCGCAGCGCCCGGTGCGCAGGTCGACCTGCGGCTGGAAGTGCATCTCCAGCTCGTTGCGCGCGAGCGCCTCGTGGAGGTCGCGCTCGATCTCGTGGCGCCGCAGTCCGCAGCCGTGGTCGTCGTTCACGCGCAGGATGCGAACGTGATCCTCGCGCCCGAGCGACTGCGCCGCCGCTTCGGCGGCCACCGCGACGAGCGTCGTCGGATCGGCTTTCGATCCGGGCGGCGCCCACGCGCCGCCGATCGACGGGCGCAGTCGCGCGCGATGCGTCTGCGAGGTGAGCACCGGCGCCGACAGCGACTCGATTAGCGAGTGGCTCGCGAGCTCGGCGAGCGTTTCGCTCGCCAGCTGCGCGAGCAGCACCCACGCTTCCTCGCGCGAAGCGAAGGCGTAGCGGTCGGACGGACGAAGCACCGCCTGCATGCGCCGGCCGATCTCGTCGAGCACCGGCCGATCGCCCGGCGCGCGCGCGAGTGCGTCGATGCGATCGGAGCGGTTCAACGCAACGACGAGCACCACCGAGCGGGCGCTGCCGCTTCGCGCCTGCGCGGCGCCGATGTCGGCGAGCAACTCCGACGGCGATCGTTCGCACGGGCCCTGCGCGGCCAGCGCCGCTTCCGGTCGGCTCGGCACCTTGGGCTTCTCAGGCAGCCGGCTGCGCGATCGCCGCCGGCGCCTCGCGCGCGTAGTAGTCGCGCAGGCGCAGCCCGTAGGCGCCGGCGGCGAGTCCGCGCACGACGCGCAGGCGCGCGCCGTCGCTTGCCTTCGATCGCTGCAGCAGGTCGCGTTCGAAAGGCTCGGCCAGCGGCGTCTTGTCGGGCGCCGTGAGCACCAGCACGCGCGGCTCGAGGCGGCGCACGCGGTTGTGCGCCAGCACCGCGGCGACTTCACCGCTCGACAGCTCGACGAAGCTGCCCACCGGGAAGATGCCCACCGCCTGCACGAACTGCTCGACGAGCGCTTCGTGGAACGAAGTGCCCGCCCATTCGTACAGGTTCATCAGCGCATCCTGCGGCGCACAGGCATTCGCGTAGGCGCGCGCCGTGATGAGCGCGGCGAAGCTGTCGGCGATCGCCGCCATGCGGCCGTGGATGCCGATCTCGTCGCCGCGCAGCCCCCGGGGGTAGCCCGAACCGTCGAGGCGCTCGTGGTGCTGCGCAATGCCTTCGACGATCGACGGGGCGAGCCGCATGCTCGAGCCGAGCGCGTCGAGACCGAGGCGCACATGCTCCTTGACGATGTTGTATTCGGCCGGCGAGAGCATGCCGGGCTTCTCCAGCAGCGCGCTCGGCAGCCGCGTCTTGCCGACGTCGGCGAGCATGCCGATCATGCCCAGGTTCGCCAGTTCGGCGCGCGGAAAGCCCAGGTGGCGACCGAGCGCGACCAGGTACAGCGCGACCTTGACGCCGTGCTGGTAGGTCTGGATGCTCTCCTCGCGCAGCCGCGCGACCCACAGCAGCGCGTCGGGGTTGTCGATCATGCTCTCGACGATCTGGTCGACCGCCTCGCTGACCTGCTCCACGTCGGGTATGCGCCCCTGCCGCACGTCGGTGACCAGGGTGTCGAGCGCGCGCTCGCCGACGCCGAAGGCGGTGCGCGCACGCGGCAGCTCGGCTTCCACCGGCGTGGTGTCGACGTAGCGGTGCAGTTCGATGTCCGCGGGCAGTTGCCCGTCGAGCGCCGACTGCGGCGAACCGGGCGCGCTGCGCGGCCGCTTCGCGGCGCGCCTGCGCGGTTCCGGGCGCAGCCAGTCGAGCGCGCGGCGCCACGCCGGATCGTCGGCGGTTTCGGCGGACGCGACCGCCGTCGCGCGGATGAAGTCGCGAAAGCGCTCGCGCGTCTGGCGGCTGATCGCGAGGTCGGAGCGGATGCGCACCGGGCGCGGTATGCGTTCGCGCGGCGCGGGCTTGTCGTCGAGCACCGTGTCGAAGCGCAGCGTGGGCGGCGCCGCCGGCGGCGCACCGATCGTGTCGGACAGCTCGGCGGCGCGGATCGTCTCGGCGAGCGTCGAGTTCGACAGCGCGAGATCGACGTAGACGTAGCGGCAGTACTTGCGCAGCGTGTCCAGTTCGACCTGGCTGTCGACGAGAAAGCCCTGCAGCAGGAACGGCGTGTCGAGCCAGGGCCGGTCGAGTTCGACGACGAACATCCCCTTCTGCAGATTCCCGACCGGGATCTGGAAGCGCTTCGCCGAGATCTGGCCCGGCGGGGGCAGCGGAGTCGACATCTGCGATCTTGACGTTGGCACCGGGGTCGCACGCCGCGAAACGGGCTTGTGCGGGGTTGCAGCGATGGTACCGAGCGCCGCCGGCGAGGTCGCGCCGCGCCTTGCCGCCGGTCGGGTCATCGGCAACAGCGTCCGACGAACGGCCACGCGACGAGCGCGGGCGGGCAGCTGCGCCGGTGCAGCGCGCGCCCGGCGCGACGTGCCTTCAAGCGGCGGCGCCGCCCAGCGCGTCGAGAATCGCGGCGGTGGGGCCGGCCTGGTTCAGCGTGTAGAAGTGCAGCCCGGGAGCGCCCTCGGCCAGCAGGCGCCGGCACATCGTCGCGACCACCTCGGCGCCGAACGCGCGGATCGCCTCGACGTCGTCGCCGCAGGCGGCCAGTTCGAGCCGGATCCAGCGCGGGATCTCGGCTCCGCACGAATCGGAGAAGCGCGCGAGCTGCGAGAAGTTCGAGATCGGCATGATGCCGGGCACGATCGGCGCGTCGATGCCGATGCGCGCCGCGGCATCGCGAAAGCGCAGGTACGCATCGGCGTTGAAGAAGTACTGCGTGATCGCCGAGTCGGCGCCGGCGCGCATCTTCGCCGCGAAAGCCTGCAGGTCATCGCGCGGCGTGCGCGCCTGCGGGTGCGTTTCCGGATATGCGGCGACCTCGAGGTGGAAGTGATCCGCCGTCTCGGCCCGCACGAAGGCGACGAGGTCGCTGGCGTAGCGGAAATCGCCCCCGCCGCGCATTCCCGAAGGCAGGTCTCCGCGCAGCAGCACGAGACGACGGATGCCGAGTTCGCGGTACAGCGCGAGCAACTCGCGCACCGAATCGCGCGAGGCGCCGATGCACGACAGGTGCGGCGCCACCGTGCGCTTTTCGGCGACGATCTCGCGCACCGTCGACAGCGTCTTTTCGCGCGTGGCGCCGCCTGCGCCGTAGGTGACGCTGTAGAACGCGGGCTCGAAGCGCGCGAGCGCTTCGCGCACGCCGCGCAGCTTCTCGACGCCCGGCGGCGTGTTCGGCGGAAAGAATTCCAGGCTGATCGTCCGGGGGGCCTTCGTCATTTGCGCGCCTCGAGAAAGAACTCGCGGTTGCCGTCGCCGCCGGCGATCGGACTGTCGAACCAGTCTTCGGCGACCCAGCCGCTGTCGCGGGCCGCCCGTTCGATGCGCTCGCGCAGGCTCGCGTCGTGCGCGCGGTCGCGGACGATCCCGCGACGATCGACCGCGCCCGGGCCGAGCTCGAACTGCGGCTTGACCAGCGCGACCAGCCGCGCGCCGGGGCGAGCCAGTGCGCAGGCCGGTGCCAGCGCATGGGCCAGCGAGATGAACGACAGATCGGCGACGACGAGGTCGAATCCGCCGTGCGGAAACGCCTCGCCCAGCGCGGCCGCGTCGAGCGCGCGCACGTTCAGCGCTTCGAAGGCGCGCACGCGCGGATCGGTGCGCAGCGACGCGTGCAGTTGCCCGCGGCCGACGTCGACGCCGACGACGCGACCGGCGCCGGCGCGCAGCAGGCAGTCGGTGAACCCGCCGGTGCCCTGGCCGAGATCGAGGCAGGCGAGCCCGTGCGGATCGACGCCGCTGCGCGCGAGCGCGCCTTCGAGCTTCAGGCCGCCGCGCGAGGCGTAGCGCAGCTCGGCGTCGTCGTCGACGCGGATTTCGCAGTCGTGCGGCAGCGCCTCGCCTGCCTTGCGCGGGACGACCCAGCCGGTCGGCGCACGCCAGCTCGCCGCGCCGCGCGCGATCAGGCGCTGCGCCGCCGAGCGCGACGGCGCAAGGCCGCGCAGCACGAGAAGCTGGTCGGCGCGAATCATCTCGATCGTGCGGGCAGGGCAGGCGGGCCGCCGGCGTTCTTCGCGCCGTTCGCCGACAACGCGCGGCAGGACACCGTGCGCAACGTCAATAGCGATAGCTGTCGCTCTTGTACGGGCCCTCGACCGGCACGTCGATGTAGGCGGCCTGCTGCGGCGTGAGCTCGGTGAGCATCGCGCCGAGCTTCTTCAGCTGCAGGCGCGCGACCTTTTCGTCGAGGTGCTTCGGCAGCACGTAGACCTTGCCGGGCTGGTAGCGCTCGGGATGCGAGAACAGCTCGATCTGCGCGATCGTCTGGTTGGCGAAGGACGAACTCATGACGTACGACGGGTGGCCGGTGCCGCAGCCCAGGTTCACCAGGCGCCCCTCGGCGAGCAGGATGATGCGCTTGCCGTCGGGAAAGATCACGTGGTCGACCTGCGGCTTGATGTTCTCCCAGCGGCAGTCCTTCAGCGACGCGATGTCGATCTCGTTGTCGAAGTGCCCGATGTTGCAGACGATCGCCTGGTTCTTCATCGCCTGCATGTGCTCGCGGCGGATGACGTCGCGGTTGCCGGTGGCGGTCACGAAGATGTCGGCCTTGTCGGCGGCGTATTCCATCGTGACGACGCGATAGCCTTCCATCGCGGCCTGCAACGCGCAGATCGGGTCGCATTCGGTGACCCATACCTGCGCCGAAAGCGCGCGCAGCGCCTGCGCCGATCCCTTGCCGACGTCGCCGTAGCCGGCGACGACGGCGACCTTGCCGGCCACCATCACGTCGGTGGCGCGCTTGATGCCGTCGACCAGCGATTCGCGGCAGCCGTAGAGGTTGTCGAACTTGCTCTTCGTGACCGAGTCGTTGACGTTGATAGCGCGGAACGACAGCTCGCCGCGCGCCGACATCTGGTACAGCCTGTGCACGCCGGTGGTGGTCTCCTCGGTGACGCCGATGATCGACGCGCGCTGGCGTTCGTACCACTGCGGGTCTTCGTCGAGCCGGCGACGGATGGCGGCGAACAGCGATCTCTCTTCTTCGCTCTTCGGATCGGCGAGCAACGAGCGATCCTTCGCCGCCTGTGCGCCGAGGTGGATGAGCAGCGTCGCGTCGCCGCCGTCGTCGAGGATCATGTTCGATGCGCCGCCGCCGGGCCAGTCGAAGATGCGATGCGTGTAGTCCCAGTACTCGTCGAGCGACTCGCCCTTGTGCGCGAACACCGGAACGCCGGCCGCGGCGATCGCCGCTGCGGCGTGGTCCTGCGTCGAGAAGATGTTGCACGACGCCCAGCGCACCTGCGCGCCGAGCGCCGTGAGCGTCTCGATGAGCACGGCCGTCTGGATCGTCATGTGCAGCGATCCGGAGATGCGCGCGCCTTTCAGCGGCCGGGCTGCGGCGTACTCCTCGCGGATCGCCATCAGTCCGGGCATCTCGGTTTCCGCGATGCGGATCTCCTTGCGGCCCCAGTCGGCGAGCGACGGGTCGGCGACGCGAAAATCGGCGGCGAATTCGGACTTCGGTACGGCGGACATCGTCACTCCTCGCAGGTGAGCGGGTGACCGACGCGGCAGAACCGGGAGGGGATCGCACGCAAAAGCGTCGATCGGGCGGCGCCCGTCTGCCGTGCCGGATCGGTTCACGGTTCGACGAGCGCGGTTGAATCGGTTCCCGAGCCTGGCGGCCGCCGCAGGGGCGGGCCGTTGCAGCGCTCCTCGGGGAAGCGTCGATTATAGCGGCGTACGTGCGACGGGTACGCGCCCGGCGCTTTCAGGGCCGCCGGCCCGCGTCGTGTTTCACTGCCGCGGGCGTCCGTAGTAATCGGGCAGTCGCAGCCCGTATGCGCCGGCCGGCAGGCCCCGCGCGATGCGCACCTGCGCGCCGCTGTAGACCTCGTCGGGATCCTGCCGGCCGGTGCGGTCGCGCACCGGGCGCAACGGACCCTTGTCGGCACCGGTCAGCACGACGAGCTTCGGCAGCGTGCGTTCGGCGCGCGGGCGGTCGACCACGGCGGCGACCTCGCCGCCGCGCAACTCGACCAGCGTGCCGATCGGGAATACGCCGATCGACAGGACGAAGCGCTCGACCAGGTCGCGGCAGAACAGCGACCTGCCCCATTCGTTCAGCGCCGACAGCGCGTCCTCCACCGACAGCGGGTTCGCGTAGGCGCGCATGGCGGTCAGGCCGCAGAACGTGTCGACGATCGCCGCCATCCGGCCGTACAGCCCGATGTCGTCGCCGCGCAGGCGTCGCGGGTACCCCGAGCCGTCGAGACGCTCGTGGTGCTCGGCGATCGCGCGCAGCACTTCGGGGGCGACGGCGCCGGTGCGCTCGAGCAGGTCCAGGCCGATGGTGACGTGCTGCTGCACGAGCGCGTAGTCGTGCGGAGCGAGCACGCCGGGATGCTCGAGCAGATCGCGCGGCAGAAGCGCCTTGCCCAGGTCGAGCAGCAAGCCGACGAGCACGAGCTGGCGAAGCGCCGGCGGCGGCATGCCGAGCGCGCGACCGAAGCCGGCCAGGCGCAGTGCGACGCCCGACGCGGGGTTCGGCCGCGGCGCGTTCTGCGCATAGAGCGCTTCGGCCCAGTGCAGCGCGTCGGGTGCGTGCTGCAGCGTGGCGACGAATTCTTCGATCGGTGCATCGAGCGGCTCGAGCGCCGGGATCGCGCCCTGGCGCACCTGCGCGACGAGCGCGTCGGCGGCGCCGGCCAGGCGAGCGTGCGCGATGCGCGCCTGCGCGATGCTGTCGCGGATCGGCGTCGATTCCACCGGTTCGACGGCACCGATCGTCTCTCCGTAGCGGGCGCGCAACTCGGCGAGTTCGCACAGGCGCGGCGACTCGCGCGCGGCGCCGGCACCCGCCGACAGCCAGTTGCGCAGCCGTGCCACGGCGCTGCCGCGCCCGCGCTCGTGCACCGGGCGCCCTTCGCCTGCCTGCAGCAGTGCACGCAGGCGCACACGCGCGGCGTCGCTCGGATGCACGTCGTCGCGGCGTGCGGCCGGTGCAGCCGACAGCGCTCCGCGGCTGCGCGCTGCTGCGCGGCGGCTGCCGCGTACGCGTTGCGTTGCGGCGGCTTCGTCGGCGGCGTCGGCGGCGCCCTCGGCAGGCCCGGCGTCCGGGGAGGCCGGGCCGAACTCGTCGTCGACCAGCGTCAGCGTGCGTTCGCTCGACAGCACCGCGGCCGCCTTGATCGCGTCGAGCATGTCGGCCGCGGAGCGCGCGGGATCGACGCGCACCTGCCGGCAGTGCTGGCGGATCGCGGCGAGCTCGTCGTCGCTGGCGACGAGCAGTCCGCCCTGCGGCAGCGGCGTGTCGCTCCAGGGGCGGTCGAGTTCGGCGACGAACATGCCGGCAAGCACGCGCCGCGCCTCGATGCGCAGCAGGTCGGCGCCTTCGTCGGCATCGGACGAAGCCGGATAGACGATTTCCTCGAGGTCTGCAACGAAGGAAGTGGACATGGAGCGGCCAGCCGGTGACGATCGGCCCAGCATAACGGCGGCCGCGTGCGTCGACGAGGACGAAAAGCACGGTTGCAGCGCCGTTTCTTTCCCGGATCGGCGAAGCTCGGGCGCCGGTTCGTCGACGCGGGGCGCGCGCTACACTCGACCCCCATGACGCGGCTGTCCGACCTGCGCAAGAGCTACGAAAGGGGCGAACTGGACGAGGAGCATGCCTCGCCCGATCCCTTCGAGCAGTTCCGGCAATGGCTCGGCCAGGCGATCGGTGCGAACGTTCCCGAGCCGAACGCGATGACGGTCGCCACCGTCGCCGGGAACGGACGGCCGTCGACGCGCATCGTGCTGATCAAGGATTTCGACGAGCGCGGCGTCGTCTGGTATTCGAACTACGAAAGTCGCAAGGGCCGCGAGCTCGCCGAAAATCCGCACGCGGCGCTGCAGTTCCACTGGGTCGAGCTCGAGCGCGTCGTGCGCATCGAGGGATGCGTGTCGCGGGTCGATGCGGCCGAGTCCGACGCGTATTTTGCGTCGCGCCCGCTCGCGTCGCGTATCGGCGCCTGGGCGTCGGAGCAGAGCCGTCCGCTCGCCTCGCGCGCGGCCCTGGTGGCGCGCGCGGCCGAGTTCGGGCTGAAGTTCGGCCTGCGTCCGCCGCGCCCGCCGCACTGGGGCGGTTACCGGCTCGCCCCCGATTACTGGGAGTTCTGGCAGGGAAGGCCGTCGCGGCTGCACGATCGGCTGGCGTACCGCCGGGCCGCCGGCGAGCGTGCCTGGACGATGCAGCGGCTGGCGCCATAGCTTCACGGCCCGGCCGCCGAACCCGCGATCCGCGACGCCGCGCCCGCTTCGGGCGCGGCCGTGCAGGCGTCAGTGCAGCCGGCGCTCGAGCAGTTCGAGCAACGCTGCCGCGGGCAGGCGGCACGCGTGCTCGCCCGCCCGGGCAACGACCTGGCGCAGTCGCGCCGCGTGGGTGACCAGCGCCTCGAGCGCGCTCGCGTCGTCGCGAAGAAAGGCCTCGGCGAGCGAGGCGATCCAGCCGGCGGGTGCGCCGCGGTCGCCTCTGCTGCACTAGCAGGAATCGCCGGCCTCGAGCCGGGCGGCGAGCGCCACCAGCCGCAGCCGCGTGGCGATCGGCAGATCCGTTTCGTCGGCGAGCGCCTCGCTCAGCTCCGCGGCGAGCCCCGCGCGGGCAGGCGGGCATTCGATCAGGCGGGCGACGGCGTGAAGGGCGGGCGACATGCGAGCATTGGAGCAGAGCCGGCGGGGCGCCGGCTTGATCGACGTCAGCCCGAAGCCGATGCCGGCGCCGTCGCAGCCGCCGCTCGCCGTCGATCGGCAACCGGCCGTCGGCCCGCCGCGCGGCTCAGACGCCCGCTTCGGCCCTGAGCACTTCCGCCTTGTCGATGCGCTCCCACGAGAACTCGGGCTCGTCGCGACCGAAATGGCCGTAGGCGGCGGTCTTGCGGTAGCACGGGCGAAGCAGGTCGAGCATCTGCACGATGCCGCGCGGACGCAGGTCGAAGTGGCGCGCGACGAGTTCGGACAGCTTCTCGTCGGCGACCGCTCCCGTGCCCTGCGTCGTCACCATGATCGACGTCGGCCGCGCGATGCCGATCGCGTACGACAGCTGCACCAGGCAGCGGCGAGCCAGACCCGCGGCGACGATGTTCTTCGCGACGTAGCGCGCCGCGTACGCCGCCGATCGGTCGACCTTCGACGGGTCCTTGCCCGAGAACGCGCCGCCGCCGTGCGGGGCCGAGCCGCCGTAGGTGTCGACGATGATCTTTCGGCCGGTGAGGCCGCAATCGCCCTGCGGGCCGCCGACGACGAAACGTCCGGTGGGGTTCACCAGGTAGCGAACCTCGGCGCGGCGCATCGATTCGGGGATCACCGGCTTGATCAGTTCCTCGATCACCGCTTCGCGGATCAGCGCCTGGCTGATGTCGGGTGCGTGCTGCGTGGAGATGACGACGGTGTCGACCGCCTGCGGGCGGCCGTCGGCGTAGCGCAGCGTGACCTGCGACTTCGCGTCGGGGCGCAGCCACGCGAGCTTGCCGCTCTTGCGCAACTGCGACTGCCGTTCGACGAGGCGGTGCGCGTAGTAGATCGCCGCCGGCATGTATTCGGGCGTCTCGTCGCAGGCGTAGCCGAACATCAGCCCCTGGTCGCCCGCACCCTGGTCGAGGTTGTCGTCGCCGGCGTGGTCGACGCCCTGCGCGATGTCGGGCGACTGCTTGTCGTAGGCGGTCATCACGCCGCAGCCGCGGTGGTCGATGCCGAACTCGGTGTTGTCGTAGCCGATCGCCTTCAGCGTGTCGCGTACGACTTGCGTGTAGTCGACGTTCGCCTTCGAGGTGATCTCTCCGGCGAGCACGACGAGGCCGGTGGTGCACAGCGTCTCGGCTGCCACGCGCGAGAACTTGTCCTGCTCGAGCAGGGCGTCGAGGACGGCATCGGAAATCTGGTCGGCGACCTTGTCGGGGTGGCCTTCGGAGACCGATTCCGAGGTGAACAGATACTCGCTGATCAAGGGCTTCTCTCCTGTCGGCGCGCTGCCGACTTTCGAGAAGCGGCGACGCTTTAGCGGATTCGTTGCCGGCGCCGTCAGACGCCGATTGCCGCCCCGCAAGTTGTCTCATTAACTCGGCGGCACCCGGATTATAGGGTAGGCTCGCGCCTCGCCGACGGCCGCGCTCCCGATCCGATGACGACCCTGCCGATGCCTCCAGGCGCCGACCGCGGCGGCGTCGCGCTGTTCGTGCTGCGCGGCATCGGCCGCCTGCCGCTGCGCGCAGCGCGCGCGATCGGCGCCGTGCTCGGATGGATCGCCTACGCGGCGTCGCCCGCCTACCGGGGCAAGATCCGCTCGAACCTGCGGCGCGCCGGACTGGACGCGCCCGCGATGCGCTGGCGCGTCGCCGGCGAGGCCGGGCGCACGATGGGAGAGTTGCCCTATGTCTGGACGCGGCCGCTGGCGCAGGTCGCCGCGCGCGTGAACTGCAGCGCCGGCGATCTCGCCGTGCTCGACGATGCCGAAAGCGCAGGCCGCGGCGTGCTCTTCGTCACGCCGCACCTGGGCGCCTTCGACGTCGCCGCGCGCTGGTACGCCACGCGTGCGCCGATCACCGTGCTGTTCAAGCCGCCGCGCAAGGCCTGGCTGCGCCCGCTCGTCGCCTTCGCGCGCGATCGCGATGCGATGCGGGCGGTTCCGCCGACGCTCGGCGGCCTGCGCGCAATGCTGCGGGCGCTGCAGGCACGGCAGGCGGTGGGACTGCTGCCGGACCAGGTGCCCAGCGCGGGTGAGGGCCGCTGGGCGCCGTTCTTCGGCGAACCCGCGTATACGATGACGCTGCCCGAGCGGCTCGCCCGGCAGACGGGCGCGCGCGTCGTCGTCGCGGTTTGCGAGCGCGTCGCGCGCCCGGGCGGCTGGCGGCTTCGCCTCGAGTCGATGCCCGAGCGGCCCAGCCCGGAGGCGCTGAACGAACGGATGCAGCAGTGCATCGTGCGCCTGCCCGAACAGTATCTGTGGGGGTACAACCGATATCGGCGCCCGCGCGCGGCGCAGCGTCCTGCGCGCGAGCCGAAGTCGTCCGACGGAGACGACAGTGCTCGTTGACGCGCTGACGCACGTGGCGCTCGCGCTGCTGCGCCTCGTCGCGAAACTGCCGTATCCGGTGCTGCGCCGCCTCGGCGAGTTCGGCGGCGCGATCGCCTGGCACCTGGCGGGCGACCGGCGCCGGGTCGCGCTGCGCAACCTCGAGTTGTGCTTTCCGCAATGGAGCCAGGCCCGGCGCAACGACGTCGCGCGCGCGCATTTCCGCTATTTCGTGCGCAGCTTCCTCGACCGCTTCATTCTCTGGTATGCGCCGGTCGGACGCGTGCGTGCGTTGTGCCGCCTGGAAGGCGCGGCGCACTACCGCGAGCATCGCGGCCGACCGGTGATCCTGCTCGCACCGCACTTCGTCGGCTGTGACGCCGGCGGCGCGCGCATGTTCTTCGAGACGCCGATCGTCTCGATGTACGCGCGGCAGAAGAACCGCGTGTTCGACTCGGCGATGACGCGCGGGCGCACGCGCCTGCCCGGGGCTTCGATGGTGCTTCGCACGGACGGCCTGCGCGCGGCGGTGCGTGCGCTGCGCGCCGGGACGCCCTTCTATTTCCTGCCCGACATGGATCTCGGCGCACGCGACGCGCTGTTCGTGCCCTTCTTCGGCGTGCCGGCGGCGACCGTGGCTTCGGTGGCCCGGCTGGCCCGGCTCACCGGTGCGGTCGTCGTTCCGTGCGTGACGCGAATGACCGACGACGGCTACGTCGTGCAGTTGTATCCGGCCTGGGAATCGTTCCCCGGCAGCGACCTGTACGCTGCCACGCGCCGGATGAACGCGTTCATCGAGGCGCGCGTGCTCGAGATGCCGGAGCAGTACCTGTGGAGCCATCGCCGGTTCAAGACGCGCCCGCCGGGCGAGCCCAGCCTGTACGCCGACGACGATCGGCGATAATCGATCGATGGACCGGGCGAGGCTACGCTTCACGAAGATGCACGGCGCGGGCAACGACTTCGTCGTCTTCGACGGCGTGCGCCAGTCGGTGCGCCTGAGCCGCGAGCAGCGCCGACGCATCGCCGATCGTCACCTCGGCGTCGGCGCCGACCAGATCCTGCTCGTCGAGCCACCGTCGCGCGACGACGTCGATTTCCGCTACCGCATCTTCAACGCCGACGGCGACGAAGTCGAGCAATGCGGCAACGGAGCGCGCTGCTTCGCGCGCTTCGTGCTCGACCACGGCCTCACCGACCGCCGCACGATCCGCGTCGAGACGCTCGGCGGCATCCTCGAACCTTCGATCGAGGACGACGGCCGCGTGCGCGTCGACATGGGCACCCCGGCATTCGGCCCGCAGGCGGTCGGTTTCGACTGCGCCGGCCTCGAATCGACATCGGTCGGCGACGACACCGCCTGGACCTTCCCCGTCGGCGCCGCGGCGCGTTCGCTCTCGCTCGTCTCGATCGGCAACCCGCATGCGGTGCAGTTCGTCGACGACGTCGACGAGGCTGCGGTGTGCGACGAAGGCGCGCGCATCGAGCGTTCGCCGCGCTTCGCGCGCGGCGTGAACGCCGGTTTCGCGCAGGTCGTTTCGCCGCACGGGCTGCGCCTGCGCGTCTGGGAACGCGGCGCCGGCGAGACGCTTGCCTGCGGCAGCGGCGCCTGCGCGGCGGCGCTTGCCGCAATCCGGCGGCGGCTGCTGCGCTCGCCGGTCGACGTGCACACGCGCGGCGGGCAGCTGCGCATCGACTGGGACGGAGCGAAACTCACCCTGACGGGCCCCGCACGTACGGTCTTCGAAGGCGAAATCGACTGTGCGGCGCTCTTCGACATGGACTGCGAATGACGCAAGACACCTGCGACGCCGACGACGTCGCCCGCTACCTGCAGGAAAACCCCGGCTTCTTCGAATCGCACGTCGAGCTCCTGGGCTCGATCACCGTTCCGCACCCGCACGGCGGACGCGCGATCTCGCTGCACGAACGCCAGCTCGAGGTGTTGCGCGAGAAGCTGCGCAGCTACGAGATGAAGCTCGCCGAGCTGGTGCGCATCGGCGGCGAGAACGACGAGCTCGCCGGCAAGCTCGATCGCTGGACGCGCCAGCTGCTGCTCGCCTCCGAGCCGCAAAGGCTGCCCGAGATCGTCGTCGACGGACTGCGCACGATCTTCTCGGTGCCGCAGGCGGCGATGCGGCTGTGGGGCCTGCGCGACGGCTACCTCGGGCTCGAGTGCGCGCAGCCGGTCGCCGTCGACGCGATCACGCTCGCCAACAGCATGAAGCAGCCGTTCTGCGGTCCGAACTCCGACTTCCACGCGGCCACCTGGTTGCCCGACGGCGGCGCCTGCACCCATTCGATCGCGTTGCTGCCGCTGCGCAAGGGCGTCGATCCGAAAGCCTTCGGCCTGATCGTGCTCGGCTCGTCCGATCCGGAGCGCTTCCGTGCGGAAATGGGAACCGCGTTCCTCGAGCGCATCGCCGCCACCGCCGGCGCCGCGCTGTCGCGACTGGCCGAATGACGGCGTGACGACGCCTGCGATCGAGCGCTATCTGGCGCTGCTCGCGGCCGAGCGCGGCTGCTCGCCGCGCACGATCGCCAGCTACCGCATCGACCTGGCCGCGCTCGTCGCGCTCGCCCGGCAGGCTCGAGGCGCCGACGATGCCGAGCCGCGCTGGAGCGCGCTGGTGCAGCACGACCTTCGCCGCTGGGTCGCCGCCGGCGCGCGTGCCGGACTGTCGGCACGCACGATCGCGCGCCGCCTTTCGGCGTGGCGCGGCTTCTTCGACTGGCTCGCTTCGTGCGGGCTCGCATCGGCCAACCCGGCGCGGGGGCTGCGCGCGCCGCGCGCGCCCCGTCGGTTGCCGAAGGCGCTCGCTCCCGACCAGGCGGTGAGCTTCGTGCAGCCGCAAAGCGATGCGGGCGGCGACCACGCGTTCGCCAGCGTGCGCGACGACGCCATCGCCGAGCTCTTCTATTCGTCGGGGCTGCGCCTGTCCGAACTCGTGTCGCTCGACGTGAGGCATTTCGCGCAGGCGCCGGCGTCCACCGGCTGGATCGACCTGGCCGAGACCGAGGTCACCGTGCGCGGCAAGGGCGGGCGCACGCGAACGGTACCGGTGGGCAGCGCCGCACGCGCGGCAATCGAACGCTGGCTCGCGCTGCGCGCGGCGTGGCGCGAGGCGAATCCGCGCGCCGACGAGCGCGCGCTCTTTCTCGGTGCGCACGGCGCGCGCCTCACGCCGCGCGCGGTGCAGCTTCGAATGAAGCGGCGCGCGCTGCTGCGGGGAATTCCTGCCAACGTGCATCCGCACGTACTGCGCCATTCGTTCGCCAGCCACCTGCTGCAATCGAGCGCAGACCTTCGTGCCGTGCAGGAGCTGCTCGGGCACGCGAGCATCTCCACGACGCAGGTCTACACCGCCCTCGATTTCCAGCGGCTGGCCGAGGTGTACGACGCCGCGCATCCGCGCGCGCGCCGTCGCAGCTGATCCGGCCTCGGCGCGGACCCGGCAGGCCGTTTCCGCCTGTCGCGAGGGTATCGGTTGCACTGCCGCGATCGGCTGTACACTTCGCCCTCCCCGGTGCGCGGCGCCCGTTTTTCCTGCCGCGAACCGGCCGACGATGGAGTGCGCGATGGCGAACAGGCAGGTTCCGGTGACCATCCTCACGGGGTTCCTCGGCAGCGGGAAGACCACGCTGCTGAACCGGATCCTGAAGGAGCAGCACGGCCACCGGATCGCGGTCATCGAGAACGAGTTCGGCGAGGAAGGCGTCGACAACGACCTGCTGCTGCAGGAGCGCGACGAGCAGATCGTCGAGATGAACAACGGCTGCATCTGCTGCACCGTTCGCGGCGACCTCGTGCGCATCCTCGGCGACCTGCGCCGGCGCCGCGATGCGCGCGAGCTCGCGTTCGAACGGGTGGTCGTCGAAACCACCGGGATGGCCGACCCCGGACCGGTCGCCCAGACCTTCTTCGTCGAAGACGACGTCGCCGACCACTACCTGCTCGACGCGGTCATCACCGTGGTCGACGCGCATCACGGCGAGCGCCAGCTCGACGAGCATCGCGAGGCGCAGGAGCAGGTCGGCTTCGCCGACCGCATCCTGCTGTCGAAGGTCGACCTCGTCGACGAAGCGACGCGCGAGCGGCTCACGGCGCGCCTGCGGCGGATGAACCCGCGCGCCCCGGTGCGGCCCGTGCACTTCGGCGATGCGCCGATCGACGAGATCCTCGACATTCGCGGCTTCAACCTGAACGCCGTGCTCGAAGTCGACCCGGCGTTCCTCGAGAACGACGACCACGAGCACGACGACGCGGTCTCGTCGTTCGTCTTCCGCTCGTCGAAGGCCTTCGATCCGGTGAAGCTCGAAGACTTCCTCTCCGGCGTCATCCAGGTTTACGGTCCCGACCTCCTGCGGTATAAAGGCGTCCTTTTCATGAAGGGCTCCGATCGCCAGACGGTGTTCCAGGGCGTGCACATGATGATGGGCGCCGACGCGGGGCGGCGCTGGCAGGCGGGCGAGAAGCGCGGCAGCCGCATGGTTTTCATCGGGCGAAACCTGCCGCAGGAAACCATCGTGAAAGGCCTCGAGCAATGTCTGGCATGATCGCTCGCGGCTCCGTTCGCGGAGCCGGCTCTTACGGCTCGCCGTACCGCGCGGGAGCGCGGCGCGAGTTCGCGCCGGGTTCCCGCATCCCGGTTTCCTGAAGCAACCCAAGGCGCTCCGCGTGGCGCAGGCAGAGACATCATGGCAGCTACCAAGGAAAAGAGGATTCCCACGGAGGCAGAACTGCTGAGGATGCCCGAGTCCGACTACATGAACGATGCGCAACTGGCGTTCTTTCGCGACCGGCTGCGGCAGATCGAACGCGACATCCTCGCCAACGCGGACGAAACCACCGAGAACCTGCGCGAGACGGTGCTCGTGCCCGACCCGGCCGATCGCGCGACGATCGAGGAAGAGCACGCGCTCGAACTGCGCACGCGCGATCGCGAGCGCAAGCTGCTGAAGAAGGTGCAGCAGTCTCTCGCGCGCATCGACAGCGGCGAATACGGTTATTGCGAGGAAACCGGCGAGCCGATCGGCATTCCGCGCCTGCTTGCGCGCCCCACCGCCACGCTGTCGCTCGAAGCGCAGGAACGACGCGAGCTGCGCCAGAAACTCTACGGCGACTGACCCGACCGCAGGCCCGCGGCCGCCGACGTGCGGCCGCCGCGGCGCGCTGTCGCCGCAAACCCCGGTGCTATGCTCGATCGGCATCCCGGCGCCCGACAAGACGGCGCCGGCGTTCTCCGCTCCTGCACCGGAAGGTCCCGTTGGTCTTCTCCCTTTTCAGCCGAAAGGACAAGGTCGACTCGAAGAAGGACTCGCGTGCCGTCGCACGCAGCGAGTCCCGCGGCGGCGCCGTCGCGCCGACGCTCGCCGCCCAGCGCGAGGCGGCTCGCCGCACCGAGGAGAAGATCGACCGCATCGAATCGGAGATGATCGCCGCCGAGGCGGTCGCCCGCGCCGGGCTCTGCTCGATGCCGACCAAGCCGATTCGCGCGGACGACGCCGCTGCGGCGAAGGCCGGCGCGTCGATCGAGGGCGGCACCTCGCTCGTTCTCGGCGACGCCGCCGACGCGATGGCGATCGACGTCAACGGCCCGGCGCTGCCGGCGATCCTCGAGGAAGCGGCGATCCTGTATTCGAACGGACAGGCGCAGCCGGCCGCGCTCGTGCTGCGCCAGTCGCTCGACGATCCGGAGCTCGCCGGATACCAGCCGCTCGCCTGGCTGATGCTGCTCGACCTGCACCAGTGCGTCGGCGACCGCGTCGGCTTCGAGGCGCTCGCGCTGCAATATGCAGCGCGGTTTGAGTCTTCGCCGCCGGGATGGAGCGAGTCGCTGTCGCCGGCCAGTGCGGCGGCACGTTCGACGCCGGGCGCGCCCGAAGCGTCGTCGTGCCGCTCGCTCGTGTTGTCCGGCGCGCTCGACGCGTCGATCGCCGAGCGCGTGGGCCGATTGGCCGAGAACGGCGAAGGCGAGGCCCGGCTCGACTGCTCGCAGGCCGCCTCGCTCGACGCCGCCGGCGCGCAGGCGCTGCTCGGATTGCTCTCGCGCGTCGAACGCGCCGGCACCGGTCTGACGGTGTCGGGCGCCGACCGGCTGTTCGCGCTGGCGCGCGCGTCGATCGAACCGGGCCGACGCGATCCGTCCGAGGCGTGCTGGATGCTCGCGCTGCAGGCGCTGCGCCTGCTGCAGCAACAGCAGGCGTTCGACGACCTGGGCATCGAATACTGCGTCACCTACGAGGTGTCGCCGCCGTCGTGGGAGCCGCTCGCCGGCTCGATCCGCGTGGTGCTCGCGCAGGATGCGGGCGACGGGCCGGCGAGCGCGCCGATCGCCGCGTCCGTTGCAACGCCCGCGGCGGCGCGAACCGCGGCGACGCCGAACGGCGCTTTCGTACTGCAGGGCGAGGTGCTCGGCCGCATGCAGGATGAACTGCAGGCGCTGCGCGCCTTCGCTTCCGGACGCGGCGACGTCGTCGTCGATTGCCGTTCGCTGCGCCGGATGGAGTTCGTCGCCGCGGGGGATCTGCTCAACGAGGTCGCGACGATGCGCTCGGCCGGCCGCCAGGTGCTCTTCGTCGAACCGAATTACCTCGTGTATGCGCTGATGCTCGTGATGGGCATCCACGACCTGGCCGAGATCCGGCGTCGCCGGGTGTAGTTTTCGTCCGCGCGGGCCGACCCCGCCGGGCGCGCGGCCCTACACTTTCGTCTCTTGTGACGGCCCGAAGCGGCCTCATATCCGCCTTCATGGAACAGTTCCACGGTACGACGATCCTGTCGGTGCGTCGCGGCTCGCAGGTCGCGCTCGGAGGCGACGGACAGGTCACTCTCGGCTCGGTGATCGTCAAGGCCGGCGCGCGCAAGGTGCGCCGCCTGCACGACGACCGCGTGCTGGCCGGCTTCGCCGGCGGCACCGCCGACGCCTTCACGCTGTTCGAGCGCTTCGAGGCCAAGCTCGAGAAGCACTCGGGCCACCTCGTGCGCGCGGCGGTCGAGCTCGCGAAGGACTGGCGCACCGACCGCATGCTGCGCCGGCTCGAGGCGATGCTGGCGGTGGCCGACCGCGAGGCCTCGCTCATCCTCACCGGCAACGGCGACGTGCTCGAACCCGAGCGCGGGTTGATCGCGATCGGCAGCGGCGGGCCGTACGCCCAGTCGGCCGCGCTCGCGCTGCTCGAGAACACCGAGCTCGACGCGGAGACGGTGGTGCGCAAGTCGCTCGCGATCGCCGGCGAGCTGTGCATCTACACCAACCAGCAGCACACGGTCGAAACGCTGCAGGCCTGAGGAAGCTAGCTGTGAATCAAACCGCCGTGGCCGCCCGGCGCGGCGCCCGCGAGACACGATGACCCAGATGACCCCCACGGAGATCGTCTCCGAGCTCGATAAGCACATCGTCGGCCAGGACGCCGCCAAGCGTGCGGTGGCGATCGCGTTGCGCAACCGCTGGCGCCGCCAGCAGGTGGCCGAGCCGCTGCGCCAGGAGATCACGCCGAAGAACATCCTGATGATCGGTCCCACCGGCGTGGGCAAGACCGAGATCGCCCGGCGTCTTGCGCGCCTGGCGAATGCGCCGTTCATCAAGGTCGAGGCGACCAAGTTCACCGAGGTGGGCTACGTCGGGCGCGACGTCGACACGATCATCCGCGACCTGGCCGAGATCGCCGTCAAGCAGACGCGCGAGCAGGAGACGAAGAAGTTCCGCCAGCGCGCGCTCGACGCCGCCGAAGACCGCGTGCTCGACGCGCTGCTGCCGCCGCCGCGCAACGTGGGCTTCACCAGCGAGGCGGGCGAGTCGGCCGACTCGTCCACGCGGCAGAAATTCCGCAAGAGGCTGCGCGAAGGCGATCTCGACGACAAGGAGATCGAGGTCGAGCTGTCCACGCCGATGCCGACGATGGAGCTGATGAGCCCGGCCGGCATGGAGGAAATGACCCAGCAGCTGCAGTCGTTGTTCTCGAACCTGCCGGGCCGCCGCAAGCCGCGCAAGCTGCGCATTGGCGACGCGATGAAGCTGCTCGCCGACGAGGAAGCGGCCAAGCTCGTCGACGACGACGCGATCAAGGCGCAGGCGATCGCGAGCGTCGAGCAGAACGGCATCGTCTTCATCGACGAGATCGACAAGGTCGCCACGCGCGGCGAGATGCACGGCGCCGACGTCTCGCGCCAGGGCGTGCAGCGCGACCTGCTGCCGCTGGTCGAGGGCACCGCGGTGAACACGCGCTACGGCGTCGTGCGCACCGATCACATCCTGTTCATCGCCTCCGGCGCGTTCCACCTGTCGCGCCCGTCCGACCTCGTTCCCGAACTGCAGGGCCGGTTGCCGATCCGCGTCGAGCTCTCGTCGCTGTCGGCCGACGATTTCGTTCGCATCCTGGTCGACACCGATGCCAGTCTCACCAAGCAGTACGAGGCGCTGCTCGCCACCGAAGGCGTGCGACTGCGCTTCGAGTCCGACGGCGTGCGCCGGCTTGCCGAGATCGCATCGTCGGTGAACGAGAAGACCGAGAACATCGGCGCGCGCCGGCTCTCCACCGTGATGGAGAAGCTGCTCGAGGAGATTTCCTTCGACGCGACGCGCCGTGGCGGCGAGACGATCGTCGTCGATGCGGCGTTCGTCGACGGCCGGCTCGGTACGCTGGCGAAGAGCGAAGACCTGGCGCGCTACATCCTGTAGCGCCGGATCGGCCGCGGCCGCTCTCGAACCGGTCGCGCGCCCGGCGGGCGCGCCCGCGCGAATCTCGCGCCGTGCGCGAGCGCTCGCGCTACTCGAATTCCTCGGTGTCGATGTCCGCCTGCCGCTCGGGCGCGTAGCGCGGCCCGGAGACGCTGCGCTGGTCGATCGTCGCGCCGACGCGGGCGACCAGACCGGCCGGCAGCACCAGGTCGGCCGCCGCGAGGTTCTCGTGCAGGTGCGCGATACGCGTCGTGCCGGGGATCGGCACGATCGCTTCGTCCTGCGCGAGCAGCCAGGCGAGTGCGAGCTGCGCCATCGTGCAGCCTGCCTCGTCGGCGAGCAGGCGATAGGGTTCGAGCAGGCGCAGGTTGGCTTCCCAGTACGGCGGCCCGAAGCGCGGCATGGCGCGCCGGATGTCGCGCGGCGGCAGCGTCGAGGGCTCGCGCAGGCTGCCCGTGAGGAAGCCGCGCGCGAGCGGGCTGAAGGCAACCAGCGAGGTGCCCAGCTCGCGGCACGCGTCGAGCACGGCGATCTCGACGTTGCGCGACCACAGCGAGTATTCGTTCTGCACGGCGGCGATCGGGTGCACGGCGTGCGCGCGGCGCAGCGTCGCGGCGGACACCTCCGACAGGCCGAGTTCGCGCACCTTGCCGGCGTGCACCAGTTCGGCCATCGCACCGACGCTGTCCTCGATCGGCACCTTCGCGTCGAGCCGGTGCAGGTAGTAGAGATCGATGACTTCGGTGCCGAGGCGCGCCAGGCTCTCGTCGCAGTTGCGCCGGATCGTCTGCGGGCGCCCGTCGATCGTGCGCCTGCCGTCGACGACGCCCAGGCCGCCCTTCGAGGCGAGCACGAAGCGCGCGCGGTCGGCAGCCAGCGCGCGGCCGACGAGTTCTTCGTTCGCGCCGTTGCCGTACAGCATCGCCGTGTCGAACAGCGTGACGCCGGCGTCGAGCGCCGCGCGCAGCAGCGCCGCCGCCGTTTCGGGCGCAGGCGGCGTTGCGTAGGCGTGGCTCAGGCCCATGCAGCCCAGCCCGATCGCCGAGACCTCGAGCGAGCCGATGCGGCGCGCGTGCATGCCGCAGCCGCTCAGGGCGTCTGCGCGAGCTGGCGCTCGAGCTGCGCGAGCGTGCGATAGCAGGGCAGCACCTGCGCGACGCTGGCGTTCGGTTCGCGCTTCTCGCGGATCGCGGCGAAGAACTCGCGATCCTGCAGTTCGATGCCGTTCATCGACACGTCGACCTGCGAGACGTCGATGCGGTTTTCCCTGCCGTCGTACAGGTCGTCGTAGCGCGCGACGAAGGTGCCGTTGTCGCAGATGTAGCGAAAGAAGGTGCCCAGCGGCCCGTCGTTGTTGAACGATAGGCTCAGCGTGCAGATCGCGCCGGTGCTCGACTTGAGCTGGATCGACATGTCCATCGCGATGCCGAGCTGCGGGTGGATCGGCCCCTGCAGCGCGTGCGCCGCGACGATCGTGCCGCCGGCCTGGTACGCGAAGAGGTCCACCGTGTGCGCGGCGTGGTGCCACAGCAGGTGGTCGGTCCAGCTGCGCGGCTGGCCGAGCGCGTTGGTGTTCGTGCGCCGGAAGAAGTACGTCTGCACGTCCATCTGCTGCACGTTCAGCTCGCCCGCGGCGATGCGCTGGTGCAGGTACTGGTGGCTCGGGTTGAAGCGGCGCGTGTGCCCGCACATCGCGACGAGCCCGGTTTCCTTCTGCAGTGCCACCACCGCTTCGGCCGCGTTGATCGAGTCGGCCAGCGGGATCTCGACCTGCACGTGCTTGCCCGCCTTCATGCATTCGATCGCCTGCGCGGCGTGCAGCTGCGTGGGCGTGCACAGGATCGCCGCATCGACGTCGTCGCGCGCGAGGCTCTCGGCGAGATTCGTCGTGACGTGGCCGATGCCGTACTTCTTCGCCACCTCCTCGGTTTTCGCCTGTTCGCGTCCGACGAGCGAGACGACCTCGACGCCGTCGATGTTGCGGATGCCGTCGAGGTGCTTGACGCCGAAGGCGCCGGCGCCGGCGAGCACGACGCCGATGGGCTTCGTCATTGCGGGTTCTCCAGGATGAGGTGGCCGACCGCCGTGTTCGATGCGGGGACGTGATAGAAGCGGTGCACGACTTTCGGCCGCGGCCGCGCGCGATGCGCGCCGGCGTTCGAGGCGTCGTCGGCCGTGTCGGCCATCGCGCCGCGCGCGATCAGCCACATCACGAGTTCGATGCCCTCCGAGCCCGCCTCGCGCACGTAATCGATGTGCGGCATCTTCGCCAGCCCCTGCGGGTCGGCGATCAGGCGGTCGAGGAAGGCGTTGTCGAATTCGCGGTTGATCAGACCGGCGCGCGGACCCTGCAACTGGTGGCTCATCCCGCCGGTGCCCCAGACCTGCACGTTCAGCGGTTCGTCGTACGACTCGATGGCACGACGGATCGCCTGCCCGAGCCGGAAGCAGCGCATGCCCGACGGCACCGGGTACTGCACGACGTTGACGGCGAACGGGATCACGCGGAACGGCCATCGTTCGACCTGCCCGCACATCAGCGACAACGGTACGGTGAGCCCGTGGTCGACGTCCATGCGGTTGACGATCGTCAGGTCGAAGTCGTCCTGGATGACCGACTGCGCGATGTGCGAGGCGAGCCGCGGATCGCCGACGACGCCGGGCACCGGGCGCGGGCCCCAGCCTTCGTCGGCGGGGGCGAATTCGGCGGCGGTTCCGATCGCGAAAGTGGGGATGATCTCGAGGCTGAACGCATTGGCGTGGTCGTTGTAGACGAGGAAGACGACGTCGGGCGTGTTTTCCTTCAGCCACTGCCGGGAGAACTCGTAGCCCGAGAACACCTTCTGCCAGTACGGCTCGTGCGTCTTGCCGAGATCCATCGCGGCGCCGATCGCCGGCACGTGCGAGGTGTAGACGCTCGCCCGGATGCGCGCGCCGGAGCTCATTTCCTCTCTCCGCTGCTTTCGCCCACGCGACGGTTGCCCTCGATGCTGCGCCCGCCGCGCACCATCATGTCGCGGTATTCCTCCTCGCTCAGGCCGGTCATGCTGCCGGCCATCTGCTGGAAGCTCTTGCCGTCGGTGGCGCCGATCTTGGCGAGGAAATAGATGTTCCCGCCGAGCTGGATGCAGCGGTTCAGGTCGCGCGCGAGCACGGCCTGCTTCTGCTCCTCGGTCATCGGCCACTCGTCGAGGTACGCGCGTTCGTCGGCCTTGAAGCGCGCGCGGTTCGCGGCCTTCATCAGCGACATGCAGAACTGGTTCAGGTGGTAGCCCAGGCGCGACTGATCGGCGTCGAAGATCGTCGTGCCGGGAACGTCCTTGTACGGTTTATCGAGCGCCATCGTTGCTCTCCTCGGGCCAGTACAGGCGCATCGGATTATCGACCAGCAGCCTGCGCTGCAGTTCGTCCGTCCGCGCGATGTGCGGGATGAAGTCGACCAGCAGACCGTCGTCGGGCATGTGGTCCTTCAGGTTCGGGTGCGGCCAGTCGGTGCCCCACAGCACGCGGTCGGGGAAGGCCTCGACGATGCGCCGCGCGAAGGCGACGACGTCGCGGTACGCGTCGCGCTCGCCGTCGAGCGCGGGCGGCCCCGAGACGCTCAGCCGCTCGGGACAGCTCACCTTCGACCACACGTTCGGGTGCTCGTGCATCAGCCGCAGGAAGCGATCGAACTCGGGTCCGTCCACCGGCTTCGTCACGTCGGGCCGGCCCATGTGGTCGACGACGACGGTGGTGGGCAGCGAGGTGAAGAACTCCCACAGCTCGGGCAGGTCGCGCGCCTCGAAATAGACGACGACGTGCCAGCCCAGCGGCGCGATGCGCTGCGCGATCTCCTCGAGCGTCTCGCGCGGGGTGAAGTCGACCAGCCGGCGCACGAAGTTGAAGCGCACGCCGCGCACGCCGGCTTCGTGCATCGCCTGCAGTTCGTCGTCGCCGACGTTTGGCCCCACGGTTGCCACGCCGCGCGCGCGGCCCCCGGAATGCACCAGTGCGTCGACGAGCGCGCGGTTGTCGGCGCCGTGGCAGGTGGCCTGCACGATCACGTTGCGCGCGAAGCCGAGCCGGTCGCGCAGCGCGAAGAGCTGCTCCTTCGAGGCGTCGCACGGCGTGTACTTGCGTTCGGGCGCATAGGGAAAGCGATCGCCGGGGCCGAAGACGTGGCAGTGCGCGTCGACCGCACCCGGCGGCAGGCGAAAGCGCGGCACCGCGGGATCGGGGTGAAAACACAGCCAGCCCGGCGTCATCCGGAAAGCGCTCATCGCTGCTCGTCCCGTGCGGCAAGAATGCGGTCGGCCTGCACGCGCCAGTCGGCACGTGCGTCGGGCGGCCTGCCGAAGATGCCTTCGTCGGCGAGATCGGCCACCCATGCCTGTCGATTCGCCGTGCCTGCCGCCGACCACGGCTCGAGCCCGGCCTCGCGAACCGTGTTCGCCGATTCGCGCATCTCCTCGGCGCGGCGTCGCCCGTGAAGGATCACGCGCTCGAAGAAATAGCTCGCCTGCTTCTCCCAGTCGATGCCGGGAAAGGTCTCGGCAAGCGACGCGAGAACCTCGTCCTCGACGCCCCACGCGCGCGCGGCGGTGAAGCTCTCGATCACCATCGCTTCGAGCCCCTTGATCATCACGCTGCGGCACATCTTCGTCGCCGACGCGATGCCGAGCTCCTGCGGCCCGGCCTTCGCGTCGAAGCCGAGCACCGCCAGCGGCGGCGCGAGTGCCGCCGCGTGCTGCCCGCCGAGCAGCAGCGGCACCCGGATCCGGTAGGGCGGCACCGAAGTCATCACTGCGCCTTCGACGTAGCGCGCGCCCGCCTGCTCCACCTTCGACGCCGCCATGCGCTTGGCGCCCGGCGAGGCCGAATTGAAGTCGAGAAACCAGGCGCCTGCCTTCAGCGTCGGCGCGCAGGCCGCCGCCACCGCCACCGCCTGGCTCGCAGTGACCGCCGAGACGACGAGGTCGGCCTCGGCCGCCAGCGCGGCGTGCGATTCGGCCAGGTCGACGCCGTGTTCGACCGCGTGCGCGCGCAGCGGTGCCGCATCGGGTCCGTCGAGCTTCACGTCCCAGGCGGCCACCTGCGCAACCCCGCGCGCGCGCAGGTCCTCGGCGAGAATGCGCCCGACCTCGCCGTAGCCGACGAGCCCCACGCGCCACGACAGCGGATCGGCGCCGCGCATGTCGTCGAGCGGATTGCCGCTCATCGCGAGGCCTCGGACGCAACGCGTGCGAAGCACGCTTCGTTCCTCCGACTCGCGGCGTCTGTCCGAGCGCAGCGAGCGAAGCTCGCGCAGCGAGTTACGCCGCGCGACTCCGAGGCGAGCAGCGCAGGGGAGTCGGCGCGCAGCGCCGACCGCCGCAGCCGCAGCCGCAGCCGCAGCGCGCGCAGCCTCGGCCTGACGCACTCCGAACATAGGCGCCCCGAACGCAGGCGCCCCGAACGTACGAACTCCGCGCGCACGCGCCCTGCAGCGCCGCTCCTCGCGCCGACGTCAGTCGACATACTTCAGCCCCGCCCGCGCCAGCGGCTCGCGCATCGAGTACATGTCCAGCCCGAGCACGCCCGAGGCCAGCTTCGCGCGCTTCTCGGCCTCGTTGGCCTCGCGCTTCTCGGCGGCATCGGCCACCTGCTGCGCGATCGCCGCCGGCACGAAGACGACCCCGTCGTCATCGGCGACGACCACGTCGCCCGGCCTCACGTAGGCGCCTGCGCAGACGACCGGTACGTTGACCGAGCCGAGCGTGGCCTTGATCGTCCCCTTCGCGTTGACCGCGCGCGAAAAGACGGGAAACTTCATCTGCGTGAGGTCGCGCACATCGCGCACGCCGCCGTCGATGACCAGGCCGCGCGCGCCGCGCGCGCGAAACGAGGTCGCGAGCAGGTCGCCGAAGAAGCCGTCCTCGCAGTCGGAGGTGCACGCGGCGACGACGACGTCGCCCGCGCGCAGCTGCTCGGCTGCGACGTGCATCATCCAGTTGTCTCCCGGCTGCAGCAGCACGGTGAGCGCGGTTCCGCACAACTGCGCGCCTGGGTAGATCGGGCGCAGCCACGGCCGGGCCAGGCCGACGCGGCCCATCGCCTCGTGCACGGTGGCCACGCCGAAGCGCGACAGCTTCTCCACGGCGGCCGCGTCGGCGCGTTCGATGTTGCGCCGGACGATGCCCAGTTCGTTCAGGGACATGGCGTTCTTCTCCTGGTTCGTTGCGACGGGGGGCGCTGCGCCGGATGCGCCCGCCCGGATCTCGCGCGTCAGAGTCCCTTCGCCTTCAATGCGCGATCGAGCCTCGGGTAGACGCGACGCGCGTTGCCTTCGTAGATCGCCCGTCGGTCGGCGCCGGAGAGAATCGTCGACGCGTCGATGTAGCGCTTCGTGTCGTCGTAATGGTGGCCGCTCTCCGGGTCGATGCCACGCACCGCGCCGATCATCTCGCTGGCGAACAGGATGTTCTCGACGGGAATGACCTTCGCCAGCAGGTCGATGCCCGGCTGGTGGTAGACGCAGGTATCGAAGAAGACGTTCTTCAGGACGTGTTCGGACAGCAGCGGCTTCTTCAGCTCCTGTGCCAGTCCGCGAAATCGCCCCCAATGGTACGGAACCGCGCCGCCGCCGTGCGGGATGACGAACTTCAGCGTAGGGAAGTCGCGAAAGAGCCCGGACGTGAGGAACTGCATGAACGCGGTGGTGTCGGCGTTCAGGTAGTGCGCGCCCGTCGTATGAAAGCACGGGTTGCAGCTGGTGCTCACGTGGACCATCGCCGGGATCCCGTGCTCGACCATCTTTTCGTAGATCGGGTACCAGTGACGGTCGGACAGCGGCGGCGACGTCCAGTGCCCGCCCGACGGATCGGGGTTCAGGTTGATGGCGACGAAGCCGTACTCCTGCACGCACTTCTCGAGCTCGGGAATGCAGGTCTTCGGGTCGACGCCGGGCGACTGAGGCAGCATCGCGGCGCCGATGAAGCGATCGGGAAAGAGCGTCGCCACGCGGTGGATCAGCTCGTTGCAGATCGCCGACCAGGTGGCGCTCGTCTCGAAGCCGCCGATGTGGTGCGCCATGAAACTGGCGCGCGGCGAGAAGATCGTCAGGTCGCTGCCGCGCTCGTCCATCTTCGCGAGCTGGTTCTTCTCGATCGCCTCGCGCAGCTCGTCGTCGCCGATGCGCAGCTCCGAGGCCTTCGGTGCATCGCCGCCCGCGAGCGAGGCGACCTGGCGGTTGCGCCAGTCCTCGAGCGCCTTCGGCGCCGTGGTGAAGTGGCCGTGGCAGTCGATGATCATCGGTTCGTTACTCCGTTCGCGCCGGCCCAGATCGAGCCGGGAATCATCACCTGTCCGCGCATCAGCAGCCGCGCGGTGCGCAGCAGCGCCGCGCGAACGACCTTCTGCGCGTCGTTCGGGTCGAGCTCCAGTTCGACGCTGAACTCGCCGCTGGGGTGCTCGACCGACACCGTCTTGACGCGGCCGCCGGGAAGACGCGCGATGCCCTGCGTGATCGTGCCGTCGAGCACGCACGCGGTGGCGACCGTGACGGCGGCGAGCACGCCGATCGCGTCGTGGCAGACGTGCGGAATGAAGCAGCGCGTGCAGATCGCCCCGCCTGCGCGCGGCGGGGCAACGAGGCACATCTTGGGAAAGTTCTTCGCCGACACGTCGCCCAGGCCCATCGCGCGTCCGGCCGCCAGCCGCAGCGCCTCGAGCTTCGTCTTCAGCTCGTCGTCGGCGTTGAGCTGCGCGACGTCCTCGTAGCCGCTGCGTGCGAAGTCGGCCGCGCGGACGATGACCAGCGGCATGCCGTTGTCGATGCAGGTGGCTTCGACCGTGCCGGCGCCCTCGACGTCGATCGAGTCGAGCGCACGCCCGGTGGGCAGCAGCGCCGAGCAGACCGAGCCGGCGGTGTCGAGAAAATCGATCGTGATCGGCGCCGCGGTGCCCGGCACTCCGTCGATGCGCGCTTCGCCCTCGTATTCGACGCGCCGTCCCGCCGGCGTCATCGGCGTGCGCACCGTGATGTCGCACTGCATGTCGGTGTTGCGCGTGAGCACGCGCACCGTGGTCGTGTCGTCCTGCGCCTCGACGAGTCCGCTCTCGAGCGCGAAGGGCACGACGGCGGCGAGCATGTTGCCGCAGTTGGGCGTGGTGTCGACGGTGTCGCGCTCGGGCTGCAGCTGCGCGAAGAGGAAGTCGAGGTCGACTCCGCGCGTGGCGCTGCGGCGCACGATGCCGACCTTGCTGGTCAGCGGATGCGCTCCGCCGAGGCCGTCGATCTGCCGGCGGTCGGGCGATCCCATCACGGCGAGCAGCACGCGATCGCGCGTGGCGACGTCGGCGGGCAGGTCGTCCTCGACGAAGAACGGACCGCGAGAGGTGCCGCCGCGCATGAAGCAGCACGGGATGGCGGTTTGCATCGCGAGCTCCGGGGAAGCCGGACAGGAGTTCGATTCTCGCACGCCGCCTCTGCGAAGTTGTGCAGAGCAAGGGGATATCAGCTATGCCGAAATGGCATGGGGTTCGCGCGGACCGGAGTCTGCGAAAGCGCGGGCGGATCGTTCACGGCGTGTCGCCGCGGGTTCACGGCGTGTCGCCGCTGGTTTGCGGCGTGTCGCCGCAGCGGCGCGAAGTGCTGCGGCGCCCGCCTCGTTCAGTCGTCCACCGCGTGCACGAGTTCGCGCAGCAGCGTGGCGACCCGGCGGGTCAGCGGCGTCGCACGCCGGTGCGCCGACGCTGCCATGCACAGCACGCTGTGCAGCGGCGGCTCGCCCAGCGGGCGCATCGTGAGTCGTGCCGCGCGACCGGACGCCGCCACGGCGCTGCGCGGCAGCACCGCGTTGCCGTAGCCGGCCGCGACGAGGTCGACGATCGACGGCACGCTCGAGACTTCCCAGGCGATGTCCAGTTGCACGCCGGCGAGCACCGCCTGCGTCTCCATCAGCCGGCGCAGCGCGTGCATCCGGTCGGGCACGACGAGCGGAAACTCCGGCAGTCGCGCGAGCGGCACCGGCGAACGATCGTCGTGAACCGGTGCGCGCGTTGCGCGGCGTCGACGCGGCGCCGGCTGCACCAGGCACAGCATCTCCTCGAGCACCGGCACGATGTCGAGTTCCGGCGTCGCATCGGGGTTGTGCAGCAGCGCCAGGTCGACGCGGCCGGTGACGATCCATTCGGCGATGTGCGCGGTGAGCCCCTCGACGATCGCAAGCCGCGCACGCGGCAGTTCGGTGCGGAACGCGTCGATCAGCGGGCGCGTGAGCTGGCGGCCCAGGCTCGGCGGAAGGCCGACGACGATGCGGCCGACCGGCTCGTCGCGCTGCGCGCCCATGTCGTCGCGCGCGTGCGAGACGTGCTGCAGGATCGCGATCGCGTGCTCGAACAGTCGTCGTCCGGCGTCGGTGAGTTCGACACCGCGGCCGTTGCGCAGCAGCAGCGTCTCGCGCAGGTCGGTCTCGAGTGCGCGCACCTGGCGGCTGAGCGCCGGCTGCGCAAGTCCGAGCAGGCGCGCGGCGCGGCTGAAGCTGCCCAGCTCGGCGACCTGCACGAAATACTCCAGCTGCCGAAGATTCATCGTCGCAAATCGGATCCGGGCTGCACGTCGCGCGCGCCGATTAGAATGCCACGCCAGCCCGAACCGCAGGTGAGCCACCGAACCGCAGGTGAGCGACCGAACCGCAGGTGAGCGACCGAACCGCAGGTGAGCCGCCGAACTTCAGGTGAGCCACCCAACCGCAGGGATCCGCATGAGCGCCGAATCCGAATCCACTCCCGAAGCTTCGCCCGGCCTGCCCTCCACCCGCGACGTCACGCCGGCGACGAAGGCGGCGATCCTGGTCGAGGCGATGCCCTACATCCAGCGCTTCCACGGGCGCATCGTCGTCGTGAAGTACGGCGGCAACGCGATGATCGACCAGCAACTCAAGCAGAGCTTCGCGCGCGACGTCGTACTGCTGCGGCTGGTCGGGCTGAACCCGGTCGTCGTCCACGGCGGCGGACCGCAGATCGAGCAGCTGCTCGCGCGCGTCGGCAAGAAGGGCGAGTTCGTCCAGGGCATGCGCGTGACCGACGCCGAGACGATGGACATCGTCGAGATGGTTCTGGCGGGCCAGGTGAACAAGGAGATCGTCGAGCTGATCAACACTGCCGGCGGGCGCGCCGTGGGTCTCACCGGACAGGACGGCGGGCTGATCCGCGCCCGGCGCATGCGCCTGCCGTCGAAGGAAAAGCCCGACGAGCCGATCGACATCGGCCAGGTCGGCGAGATCGCGAAGATCGACCCGGCGATCATTCACACGCTCACCGCCAACGGCTTCATTCCCGTCATTGCGCCGATCGGCTCCGGCGAGGAGGGCGAAACGTACAACATCAACGCCGACGTCGTCGCCGGCAAGATGGCCGAAGTGCTCCAGGCCGAGAAGCTCGTGCTGCTCACCAATACGCCCGGCGTGCTGGACAAGAGCGGAAAGCTGCTGAGCGGTCTGACACCGCAGCAGATCGACGCGCTCTTCGCCGACGGGACGATCTCCGGCGGCATGCTGCCGAAGATCTCGTCGGCACTCGATGCGGCGCGCGGCGGCGTCAATTCGGTGCACATCGTCGACGGACGCGTCGATCACTGCCTGCTGCTCGAGATCATGCCCGACCACGGCGTCGGCACGATGATCCGCAGCAGCTGAGCGCGGCAGGCATTGAGCGCATCGCCCGCACCCGCTCGCCGGGTGCGCCGCGGCGTACACCTGCGCGGCGCGCAGGTGCCGCTGCGCGCGGGCGCGGGGCCGGTGTGGCTGTTCGACCTCGACAACACGCTGCACGATGCATCGCCCGACGTGTTTCCGCGCATCCATCGCGCGATGGTCGAGTTCGTTGCCGCCGAGTTGTCGTTGAGTCCGGCGCAGGCCGATGCGCTGCGCGTGCGCTACTGGCACCGCTACGGCGCGACGCTGCTCGGAATGATCCGTCACCACGGCGTCGATGCGCATCGCTTCCTGCGCGAGACGCACGTGTTTCCCGATCTCGAACGCATCGTTCGTCGCGATCGACGCCTGTCGCAGGCGCTGCGACGCTTGCCCGGCAGACGCATCGTCGTCACCAATGCACCGCTGGACTACGCGTGGCGCGTGGTGCGCGCGCTCGGGATCTCCGCGTGCATCGAATCGATCGTCTCGATCGAGTCGATGCGCTTCGCCGGACGCTTCCAGCCCAAGCCGTCGCGCGCGATGCTGCGCCGGCTCGTCGCGCGCCTGCGCGTGCCCGCCTCGCGCTGCATCCTGGTCGAGGACACGCCGGTGAACCTCGCCGCGGCGCGTTCGATCGGGATGCGGACGATCCTCGTCAACGGCACGACCCGCCGCTCGCTCCGCCCAGCTGACCGGCTGCGCGCCGGGTCGTCTCGGCGCATCGTCCTTCAAGTACAATCGGCCGCACATCTGCCACGCAAGGCACGTCGGGGCGCGTGAGCGCTCATGCGCCGCGCATCGACCTCGCATCGACGACAATGAACGATTCGACGACGGCCGCGCCGAGACAGGCACGCCCGAAACGGGGGGAACGGCGCCTGCAGATCCTGCAGACGCTCGCGGCGATGCTCCAGGAACCGGGCGGCGATCGCGTCACCACCGCCGCGCTCGCCGGCCGCCTCCAGGTTTCCGAAGCGGCGCTGTATCGGCACTTCGCGAGCAAGGCGCAGATGTTCGAAGGATTGATCGAGTTCATCGAATCGACGATCTTCGGTCTCATCAACCAGATCACCACGCAGCACGCCGACGACGGCGTGCGCCAGTTGCGCGACATGGTCGCGATGCTGCTGTCCTTCGCCGAACGGAACCCGGGGATGACGCGCGTGCTGATCGGAGATGCGCTGGTCACCGAGGACGGCCGGCTGCAGGATCGCATCAACCAGCTGGTCGACCGCATCGAGGCCTCGCTCAAGCAGGCGTTCCGCGTCTCGGTCGCGCAGGGGCGCCTGCCGCAGGACACCGACGCGGCGGCGCGGGCGGGCATCGCCCTGGCGTACGTGCTCGGCCGCTGGCTGCGATATGCCAAGAGCGGATTTCGACGCGCGCCGGGCGAGCTCTTCGAGCAGCAGTCGATGCTCCTGGTCGCCTGAGCGAAGCCGCGTGGACATCGTCTGGCTCGCCCTCGTCGGCATCGCGCTCTACGTGCTCGCCGATCGCATCCTCGACGCAATGGAGCGGCGTGCCGGACGGCGATTCGAGCAGCGCTCGATCATCTTCTTCGGGCTCATCCTCGGAATGGCGCTGGTCGTCTTCGCACTGATCCGCAATTTCGTCGAGACCGGCTGAAGCGGCCGCGCGCGGCGTCCGGGGTCCTTTCGCCGGCGCGTGCGTCCGGCGTCCTTTCTGCCGGCGCGTGCGTCCGGCGTCCTTTCTGCCGGCGCGTGGTGCTCACGCCCGGCTTGCGTTATCATCGCACCCGTTGCGGCAAGGCCAGGCCCTGCCGCCACTCCGGCGCCGTCGCCAGTCTCTGCGCCGCATCTTCCCGGCATCCGCCGGTTCGAAGTCCCAACCTCGATTCGTCTGCCCGCGACTGGCGTCGCAAGCCGATGCGCAATCCGCGCGTCGCGCCGACAGGCCGATGTCGCTGGAGTTTCATGTCCTTTTCCGCACTGGGCTTGTCCGAAGCCCTCGTCCGCGCCGTTTCCGAAATCGGCTACGACACCCCCACGCCGATCCAGGCGAAGGCGATTCCCGCCGTTCTCGCCGGCGGCGACCTGCTCGCCGGCGCACAGACCGGAACCGGCAAGACCGCCGGCTTCGTGCTGCCGATCCTGCAGCGGCTTGCGGCGAACCCGCCGGCCGCACGCGGCACCCGGCCGATCCGCGCGCTGATCCTCACGCCCACGCGCGAACTCGCCGCGCAGGTCGAGCAGAGCGTCGTCACCTACGGCAAGCACACGCCGCTGACGTCGACCGTCGTGTTCGGTGGCGTGAACATCAACCCGCAGATCGATCGGCTGCGCCGCGGCGTCGACATCCTCGTCGCGACGCCCGGGCGCCTGCTCGACCTCGCCGGCCAACGTGCCGTCGACCTGTCCAGGGTCGAGGTGCTCGTGCTCGACGAAGCCGATCGCATGCTCGACATGGGCTTCATCCACGACATCCGTCGCGTGTTGAGGCTGTTGCCGCAGCGGCGGCAGAATCTGCTGTTCTCGGCGACCTTCTCCGAAGACATCCGCGCGCTCGCCGACACGCTGCTCGATCGGCCGGTGATGATCGAGGTTGCTCGCCGCAACGCGCCGGCCGAGAGCGTCGCGCAGCGCGTGCTGCCGGTGGACCGCGCTCGAAAACGCGAACTGCTCTCGCACCTGATCCGCGAGCACAACTGGTTCCAGGTGCTCGTCTTCACGCGCACCAAGCACGGTGCGAACCGGCTCGCCGAGCAGCTGGAGAAGGACGGCATTCCGGCGCTGGCAATCCACGGCAACAAGAGCCAGAACGCGCGCACGCGCGCGCTGGCCGAGTTCAAGACCGGCACGCTGCAGGCGCTGGTGGCCACCGACATCGCCGCGCGCGGACTCGACATCGTCGATTTGCCGCACGTGGTGAACTTCGACCTGCCGAACGTCGCCGAGGACTACGTGCACCGCATCGGCCGCACCGGCCGCGCCGGGGCCGAGGGCGAGGCGGTGTCGCTCGTCTCGCCCGACGAGAGCGGCCTGCTGCGCGACATCGAGCGGCTGCTGCGCCGCGAGATCGCGCGCGAAACGGTCGCCGGCTTCGAGCTCGACCCGAACGCTCGCAACGAGCCCGAGGTCGACGACCGTCCGCCGCGCCAGCTGCGCGCAGGCCAGCGTCGTTCGTCGGCGGCCCCTCGCGGTGGCTCGCCGGCGCAACCGCGCGGCGCCGGTTCGCCGCAGCCGCGTGGCGCGTCGTGGTCGCAGCCGCGCCACGCCGGGCCG
>JACDJC010000084.1_pt1 | contig 123441 bp, 126 predicted proteins | sample 7454191 | NCBI WGS metagenome assembly JACDJC01 (sample SAMN14253291, study PRJNA609438) | sludge metagenome | isolation source: sludge after 25d culture with pyrite and EDTA | collected 2018-12-20 | reverse complement strand
TTTTTGGGATTTTTGTTGCTTTGACGACTCAATTATACCAGAAAAAGGGGGGTCATTGTTTTTTTATTCGAAAATTCAATGAAACCTATGATAATACAGGCTTTAAATATATTAAATATATAAAGTAGTTAACACTACGATAACCGGCAAGGAGAAGGTTATAATGAAACAGAAAAACCCAAAAAATACGCAAAATTTCATTACATCTAAAAAGTATGTAAAAAAAATACTAAAATATGCGAATATCAATAAACAAGACAATGTAATAGAAATCGGATCAGGAAAAGGACATTTCACCAAGGAGCTTGTGGAGATGAGTCAATGGGTGAATACTATAGAGATTGATGAAGGCTTATGTCATGCCACGAAAAAAGCAGTTGAACCTTTTCAGAATATAAAAGTTATTCATGAGGATATTTTGAAGTTCAACTTCCCTAAAAATACAGACTATAAAATATTTGGTAATATTCCTTACAATATTAGCACTGATATTGTCAAAAAAATTACTTTTGATAGTCAAGCGAAATATAGCTACCTTATTGTAGAGAGAGGATTTGCTAAAAGGTTGCAAAACACTCAACGGGCTTTAGGTTTGTTGTTGATGGTGGAAATGGACATAAAAATCCTTAAGAAAGTCCCACGAGAATATTTTCACCCTAAGCCTAATGTAGATTCTGTATTGATTGAACTTGAAAGGCATAACCCATTGATTTTAAAGGAGGACTACAAAAAATATTGCTCCTTCGTTTATAGATGGGTAAACAGGGAATATCATGTTCTTTTTACTAAGAACCAATTAAGACAGGCATTGAAGCATGCGAATGTTACTAATCCTGATAAATTATCCAAGGAACAATTTTTATCTATTTTCAATAGTTACAAATTGTTTCAATAATTAAAAATAATTAAGCGTTCTCTAATTTTTAAGAGAACGCTTAATCTTATTACATTGATAAATATATTCTATTTTTATTTTCAACTACTCTGATATAACTGTCATTTTACTTACTTGAATATTTATAAAAAAAGCAAAATAACTCTTATTTTAATCTATCACTAATATTTACAACTTTGCTTGATCGTTTTGCAAACTCTCTTTTTGCATTCGATAACTCATATTGAAGTTTTTCATGTTGATTTTCCAGTGATTGGTTTCTATTACTTAGGTTCTCGATATCTTTAGTAAGAATTGAATTTTCATGTCTTAAATCTTCTATATCAATATCTCTTGAGACTAATTTAAGAACCTGTTCATTTAGTAAGTCGTGCTTTTTCTTGAGTTTATCATAATCAGAAAGTGAAACTGTTTTATCAGAATAATCATCAGCGGCATAGATGATGGTTCAGAAGATGATTATAAAGAAAGAAGAAAGCAATTTGAATATTTTTCAAATTATGTTAGTGATTTAGATAACGTAATAATTTTAGGTGATTTTAATAATTCATATATTCGGGGAGATTTGAAAGCAAGCCATAGTAGAACAAAAAAATATAGTAATAAAAAATCGTGGGGAATAAAGATTATTGATAATAACTTTGATTATGGTTATATACAAAATGATCATTTCATGGTTTCAAAAAACATCTCTGTAGAGGAGGTTGAATACGATTGGGATTTTGTAGATAGAAACAAAGGAAAATATCTATCTATGGATGTTGATAAAACAGGTAGAATAGATATCGAAAAGGGATATCCTGATCATGCAGTTTTACGGGCAAAATTAAAATTACACTTACCCACTTAAAAAGGAGATAAGGTTAGTTTTATATAAGAGGTAACATTTACAATATAGAAATAATTAAAGTGATTACTTTAAGAAAATTTTTCTTAGAGTAGTCGCTTTTTCCTTGTCTATTTATGTTAAAACTCCTCAAGTTTACTCATTCGATATCTCCATATAGGGAGTGTAATTAACCCAAAAATCATGTACTTTAAGAAAAGACTGAGCATATGATTCTGTGACAAAACAATATCTCCATTAAAAGTAAAGTCATGAATAAATATCTGCACTATAGGACTTAGTAGTCCGATTGCAAAGGGGACTGCCATAGATACTCCCACAAATGCAATAAATAGGTTAAGTGCATTGCTTATCATAGGGAAGGTATCGTTGATAAATAAGATTAAAAGTCCATATATAAGTATTGCAAGGATTCCAACACCTACGTCAAGAAGATATTGCATTTTACCATCTACAAGTTTTACTGATACATTGGGATGGAAGAAGTATATTGAGTAAAAAAATATAACAAAGAAATCAACTCCAAAAGCCAAGGTCTTAAAAGAAAATAAGGTAATGTTTTTATAAAGTTTTACAAATAGAATGGCTATGGTTAAGCATATTCCTACAAATAATCCTATAAGCATATTGACCTCCTAAAATTGATATTTGTATTTTCTGTATCATCTTTCAAATAAATTATACCACTTACTTGGGGCTGGCTGCCAGACCTAAATTTAAAATATTATTAAGCTTATTTTTTCTAAAAAACTATTGCAATAATCTGGAATTAATATTATAATAGTAATCACCAACAAAGTGTTGGTGATTAGAAAGGGGGTAGAAAATGAGAACTAAAAGTCCCAAAAGAATGGAAGAAATAATTGATTATGTAAATCAATATACAAATCATTATAGGACTTCTCCTTCTACCAGAGAAATTGCAAAAGCTGTAAAAACTGATAATGGTACTGTATATCGTTATCTTGTAGAAATGAATGAAAAAGGTATGCTTGAATACAATGGCAAAGAAATTATTACACCAACCATTAAAAAGATGGAAACTGACATGATACAAGCGGCTGTCTTAGGATCTGTATCTTGTGGACTTCCCCTTTTGGAAGAAGAGCATATCGAAAGCTATGTATCCTTACCTGCAAAATTTTTTGATAAGGGCGATTATTTTATCCTTAGAGCCAATGGAGATTCCATGATAGAGGCTGGGATAGAAGATGGTGACCTAGTAGTTATAAGAAAGCAAGAAGAAGCTAATGAGGGTCAAATAGTTGTTGCTTTACTGGAAGATGGAACTACTACATTAAAAAGATTATATTTTGACCAAGGCAATAAGTGTGTAAGACTTAAGCCAGAAAATAAGAATATGAAAGATATAGTGACAGCAAATTGTTCTATTCAAGGAATAGCTGTAAAAATTATGAAAGACCTAGTATAATTTCTAGGGTTAAAAATTGTTTAAAGGTTAGGGGTTGGTATTGGCCAGCCTCTAATAACAAACTTAGAAAAGAAGGATTAATGATGAGGAAAAAAATGATAGCCTTCTGTGGTACTTGGGTGTTAGATTAGTAAGTCATCTGTAGTTTTCTTTCCCCAATCCACTTAGAAGGCAATAAGAAAAGAAGGATTGCAGATGAAGAAAAAAAAGAAAAAATTTATTATAGTATGCCCCTACTGTGGCAAGGAATTATGTAAAAGTGGTTTTACAAGTAGTTTTAGTGACATGGAAATCAAATGCTCTAGGTGTGGAGCAAATTTAGAGGTAGAAATTACAAATGGAATAATTACTTATCATCCAGATAAGAGATTATCCATGGTAGCTGAATGTTCAGCTGATTATGAAGATATAACATAAGATACTTAAGTGAGTTTCTGTGCAATTTATATTTTGGCTATTGGACTAGGCTAGAACCTTTAGGAATAGGAGTATAAATTAAAAATCTATAGGGGACTGAATTCGGCTAAAACCGTCAAGAGCTACATAGATAAAATATTAAATCTAGGATCAGAATCTAGATTGTAAAAAAGTTCTCTCTTAAATATTTTAGGCAAAATTGAATAACTGAGATTTATACAGAGGTGTTAGACTGGGCTAGAACCCTTAGAAACAACAGTTATAAATCAAGAGTTTGTTGACTGGTCTGAACTGGACAAGAATCCTTAAGAGCCACGCAAAACGGAAGTTTTTATCTGAAAAGATAAATCTGTTTTGTGTGGCTCTTTTTTTGTACCCAAAATACTTTCGTTAAATGCATCGGCTCTCGAATTAAAAGAAAGAGCAGGTGCGTATGAAAAGACGTTGGGAAACCTATATTGCTAGGTATCCATGATCCCTAATTTTAAAAATTCATTTTGATTTTAAAATTAGGAGGTTATGGAAAATGAAAGAAAACAAAAAAGATTATTATTTATTCCTTGGAGATAGCAAGGTGGAAGTATCAGAAAAAGTATATAAGGGATATTGGCAAGAAACTAATAGAGAAAATTATCTTAATAGGCTAGACAAGGAGAATAAATTAGGTTATTTCTCTGAGTTTATATCAGATGGAACAGATAGGAGCATGGAAGAGAGGCTAATAGATAAAGCCGTTGACCTAGAGAAATTAGTAGCAGTGAAAATGCAAATAGAAGCACTTAATAAAGCCTTGGATAAATTAAGCCCAGAAGAAAGGGAAATTATTCAGGCTCTTTTTTTTGATGAAATACCTCAAAGGGAACTGGCGAAAACACTTAATATTAGCCAAGGGGCAGTCTTTAGGAGGAAAGAAAAAACCCTAGAGAAGTTAAAGGTCTTTTTAGAAGATTGGGATGAAAAATAAAATCTTTTTAAAAAAGCGAATCAAGAGGGTGTTTTTTTCACTGTTATATATAAGGGACAAATACAGCCCCTTATATAACAATAAAAATTTATATATTTTGAACTTTGACAATTGAATAGACCAAGACAGGACATTATCCGTTTAAGGAGCCAGTATGAAACTACGTCATGACCATTCTGCTGAAGGTAACTTTGGTTTAAATGAATACCTGCATAACGCTAAATGTAAGGGATATAAGGATGAGAGCGATAAATAGTTTGCTACAGGAAAGGATTGGTAAGCCTTTTTGCAAAAATTTAGACGGTGATAATGATACTTCTATACGTTGTTGCTTCCCACCGAGAAGAAGGGAAGAGGTGAAATTCCTATGTAGCTGCCAAAGCACCTGTCAATGTCACGAAACTTAAAATAAAAATATTAAGAAAGAAGAGGTAATGAAATGGAAAATGTAAAAGAAAAAACCCAAAACCCTTCTTCTGTTAATTATGGATATAAAGATGAACAATCAATGGGAGCATATTTGGATCAAAAATTACAAGAGATTCCAGAAGATAAAAAGAATGTTTTTCTTGAAGTAGGAAATGTTGTTATTAATTGTTGTATTGGAAATACAAAGGTTAGCATAGATGATTTCGTATCAGATTTATGTAGGTTAGAATTAAGGATTTAAGGGCTGACAGATATATATAAGTGCGGTAATATAAAAATATAAAGTTTCTGAAATCCTTAATAAATTGCACCCAAAATAATTTATTAAGGAGAGTGTAGAAATGAAGAAAATTGAGGCTTATATGTATCTTCGTTTATCAAGGGATGATGGAGATGAAGGTGAAAGTAATTCTATTGGAAATCAAAGGGAACTTATAAAAAGCTATGCTAATAAGGCTGGCTTTGAGATCATCAAGGAATATATTGATGATGGTTTTACAGGTTCAAACTTTAATAGACCAGATTTTAAAAGAATGCTTAATGACCTTGAACAGAAAAGATGCAAGACAATTATTGTAAAAGACCTTTCTAGATTTGGAAGGGATTATATTGAATCGGGAAAATTCCTTCAGAAGACTTTCCCACAAATGGGAGTTAGATTTATATCAGTTAATGATAACTATGATAGTGAGAATGCTGATGTAAACGACACACATCTTATACTTCCTATAAAAAATTTTATCAATGATAGTTATTGCAGAGATATATCCATGAAGGTAAAAAGCTCTCAAAAGACTAAAAGACAGAGGGGAGAATTCATAGGGGCATTTGCTCCATATGGATATAAGAAAAATAATAAAAAGAAAAACCATCTTGTAGTTGATAGGAATATATCTCATGTTATTAGAAAGATTTTTGAGATGAAAGTAGAAGGTTATTCTTCAAAGGCTATAGCAGATGAACTTAATAGGCTTGGAATTCAGACTCCACAGGCTTATAAAGAGAGCAATGGTTCTAATTTTTCAACAGGCTTTGCTAGTAATCAAAGTAAATGGCAGGCTAAGATGATAAATAGAATTATTGAAAATGGAGTTTATCTAGGAGATTTAGAACAAGGGAAAAGAACTAAACTTAATTATAAGTCCAATAAGGAAATAAAAGTTATTGAAGAAGATTGGATTAAGGTTGAAGGAACTCATGAAGCCATAGTTACAGAAACAATGTTTAATGTAGCTAATAAGATGATGGGAAGGGATATTCTTAATAGAGAATCTAAACCTGAATTCTTAACAGGGCTTCTTTACTGTGCAGATTGTGGAAATCAGCTAGTAAGAAGAAATCAAAAAACAAAAAGTGGACAAACAATTTATTATATATGTGGTTTATACAATCGAGGTAAGGGTTGTTCAAGGCATAGCATTAGGGAAGAGGATATTCTATCTTCTTTAAATTATATATTAAAACAACATATTAAATATCAAGAAGAGCTATTTTTAAGAATTAGACAAACTGACTTAAGTAAATCAGAATATGAACTTGATTTAGATGACCTTCTTGCTGAAAAAAAGAAATATGAAACTCTTAGACGTTCTCTTTATATGGACTTAGAAGATGAACTTATAGATGAAGAAGAATTTCAATCCTTTAGAAAAAGCTACCAGTTAAAAATAAAAGAAATCGAACAACAAATTATAAATAGAAAGAAAGCCTATAATGATTTAGAAGAGATGCTTAATTCCAAAGAAAACTGGCTTACAGGATTGGAAAAGTATAAAAATATTGAAAGTATTGATAGGCAAACACTAGCATTTTTTGTTGACCGTATATTAGTAGGAGAAAAGGATGAAGAAGGAAGACCTAGAATAACAGTATTCTTTAATGATATGGAAAAATTAGATATATTAAAGAGAATATTAAAGGGAGCTAAAAAGAATAAGGCTTCTAATCTTGTATCCTTTAACAGTATGGCTATAAAAGGACTATCCACTGAAAGAGAGGGGGTAGCTCTCTATGGCTAGGGTATCAAGAAGAAATCTTATAAAAACAGAAAACGTAGAAGTTATTAATTCATCTAGAGTAGGGATCTATACAAGACTTTCACAGGAAAGGACAGAAGAGTGGAGAAATAAGTCACACTCTATAGAGTCCCAAGTAGAAATCTGCCAAGAGTATGTAAATAAGGAAAATATGACTTTAGTTAAAGTTTATACAGATTATGAGTATTCTGGAACTAACTTTGATAGACCAGGTTATATTGAAATGATGGATGATATTAGAAGTGGTTTTATAAACTGCATTATAATTAGGGATTTATCAAGGCTTGGTAGAGAACATCTTGAAATGGGAAGGCTCGTAGACAAGGTGTTTCCTTTCTTAGGAGTAAGATTTGTATCAGTAATAGATAAGATTGATACAGAAAAGGGAATTGATGCAAAACTATCTTTTGAAATGTTGATAAAGAACCTTATTAATGATATGTATGCAAAGGATATATCTCATAAGGTTAGAACTAGTAGAAAGATAAATGCTAAGCAAGGATTCTTTATAGGCTCAAATCCACCTTTTGGATACAAGGTAGTAAAGAAAGATGGAGGAAGAAAACTAGAACCTGATGAAGTAAGCATGAAAGTAGTCCAAAGAATATTTAATATGTATGTAGATGGGATTAATACACTTAAAATAGCTAAGGAGCTTAATGAAGAAAATATAGCTACATCAAGTGCCTATAATAAAACAGGAAACATCATGCGTGAACCTGGAGAACCACAATGGAGAAAAGGCACAATATCTAATATGCTAAGACAGAGAGTCTATACAGGCTGCCTTGTTCAAGGTACTAAGGAAAATGTTCAAGGGAAAAAGAGTGGTCATTATAGGCAAAAACCCAGGGATGAATGGATTGTTGTAGAAAATGCCCATGAAGCTATTATTTCAGATGAATTATTTAATGTAGCCCAAGAAATACTTGATAACAACAAAAGGAAAGATTATTTTAAAATAACAAGACATGATATGAAAAGAGATCCAGTTAATAAATACAAGGGTGTAATTTTTGATGCAAATACGAACCTACTCTTAGGGAGAAATGGAGTTAGAAGTAATAAGAAAAATACTAAGTTTTACTATTATAAGTTTACCAATGAAGAAAACAATGGTATTTTGCTTGAAACTCCTTATATTTCTATAATGGAAAGTGATTTAGACAATCTAGTAATAAAGAAGTTGAAGAATGTACTCAGCATTGATGCAAGTGGAAAAGATTGTAAAGATAGAATTATTGATATATGTAAAATGAAAATTGAGGTGGTAGAAAAAAATCGCAAGTCTATTTCTCTTAAGATTTCAAAACTTAATTCAGATTTAAAAAGACTATATGAAGATTATAGTTTGGGAAAGATTGAGAAAGAAGACTATCTTGAAAAAAGAATATTAAATAGAAAAGACCTAACCATCTATGAAAAGAACTTAAGTGATCTTGACCTTGAAATCCTTTCAATAGAAGCTCAAGCTGAAGAGGAAATAGGATTATTTGATAATCTATTTTCCAATAAAGACATCAAGCTAGATGAAGATATTGTTCAGAAATATATTGAACGTATTGATGTATATGATAATGAAACTATAGAAATTAGCTTAAAAGGCTTTTTAGGTGGAAGGGAGATGAGGTCAAATGATTAATACTGCTATTTATCTTAGAATATCCGTACTTGAAAAAGGGAATCTAGGGCATACAGAAGACACTATAAATTCTCAAAGAAATATTATAAAGAACTTCATCTTTAATGACCAAGAGCTTAAAAAGACAAATATAGAAGAATTTATTGATGAGGGCTATAGTGGTAGCACTACTTCAAGACCAGGCTTAGACAAACTTCTTTTAAAGGTAAAACAAGGAAAGGTAAACTGTATCATAGTAAAAGATATGTCACGATTTATGAGAAATTATATAGAAATGGGTGATTATCTTGAAAACATCTTTCCTTTTATGGGAGTTAGATTTATAGCAATCAATGATGGCTATGATAGTAGTAATGAAGTTCAAAATGGAACTGAATTAGATATTCAATTTAAAAACCTTCTTAATGATTATTATAGTAGGGATATTTCAGAGAAAATGACTACTGCTTTACTTGTGGCGAAAAAGCAAGGAAAATACACCTCTGGAACTCCACCCTATGGATATTTGAAAGACCCTGAGGATAACTATAAGCTTATAGTTGATGAAAAGGTAGCTGATAATATTAGATATATGTTTCAACTTATCCTTGAAGGACATACCCTGAATGAAACTGCAAAGATTCTTAACAGTGAGGGCGTTATTACAGCAAGGGCAAGGAGAAAAGAGATAAAAGGCTATGATGCCTATGCTAATAGGTGGGAATCTACTGTAGAAGATACAATATGGTCTCACAGCATGGTTAGAAGGATATTAAAAAACGAAACATACACAGGGACTTTTGTCTTTAATAAATCAAGCAAGAGTAAGCTAGATGGTGGTAAGGTTATATATCACCCTAAAGAAGAATGGATAAGAATTTTTGATAATCATGAAGCTCTTATAAGCAAAGAAACCTTTGATGAAGTTCAAGAAATATTAAAATCTAGGCATAAAAATAGTTTTATAGGAAATAAGAGTAAGTATAAAAATAGTCCTCTTGCAACTTTTGTAAGATGTAATAAATGTGGTTATAAGATAAGATTTGGTAAAAGTTCTAATGGGAAAGAGTTAATAGGTATAAATCTTTACTGTTATTACTGTAGAATGCTTGAGCAGGAAGAAAAACTACCTCATTATAAGGAATTAGAAAAAGAGGTATTTAGAATCCTTAAGGATAAGTTTCATACAGATAAGACAGAAAAGAAAAAACTTCTATATGAGCAAAAAGAACTTTATGACAGGAATGACCAGCTATCAAAGAAGAAGAGGATAGAGTTTGAAAATTATAAGTTTGGTAAAATTTCAAGAGAAGATTTTGTAGAAATAAAAAATCATATACAAGAGTCTGATGAAGAGAACAAAGAACGTATCCAAGCAATAGATGAAGAGCTTAAACAAGCTGGAAGCATAGATAACCTTACTGAAGATATTGTTAGGAAGTATATCAAAACAATTTATATTTCTGGCAAGGGTATAGAAAGAATAGAATATCAATAGTAAAATAGAAGGAGATCCACTATTAGGGTCTCCTTTTCCATAAAGTTTTGTAAGGAAATTAAATGAATAGGAGTGTGCGTATGTCGGATAACAAATGTATTATTAAAAAAGAACAAGAATACTTATACGGGTTATTAGATTCTACAGCTGCTATTAATGTAGATAGATTTAAAATAAAATGGATAGAAGAAAATAAATATATTTTAGGTGTTTCTTCAACTGATCCAAAGAACATGCTTGGTAAAGTTTCTAAATATCTAGCGTTTAACACAAGTATATATGAGAATGATTTTTCTATTAAGTATTCTTTAAAAAAGGCACTACATATTTGGTATGATACTAATTTGTCTTCATCATTCGAGGCTATTTCGAATGATAAATATAGTGATGAAAGATTATTATATTATTATATTGAAAATGCAATATTTCGTATAACTACTCTCTGGGACATACTAGCTAACATTTATAATATATATTATGAGATAAATATTAAAAGTAGAGATATATATTATAAGAAGTTGTTATGCATTGACAAAAGATATTATAATGAACATAAAATACATGAAATAGATAATTATAAGGAATTAAGAAAAGAAATGTGTGAATTGAAAAGATATATTGAGCAGGATTGTAGAGACAACGGAGCGGTAGATGATGAAACTTGGAAGGGCAATCATCGATATTTATCTGATTACAGGAATCAAATGACTCATAGAAATTCACCTAATGTAACAGGAGTTTTAGGTCAAGAATTTAATATGAAAACTCCACCAATATATCTTATTAAAAGGACCAGTGAAGATTACTCATATATTATTAATAAGCTAGCTAGCTTAACCGAAAAAATTGAATCTGAACTTATAGCATAATATAAAGATTCAATTATATAATACAATTTAATTTTTAAATCAAAAATCATTAAAATATTTATCATACCCTTGACACGAGAGGGGGCTCGTGCCATAATAGTGACAGGGTGTATAAATGCTTTAGTGACAAAGATTTTAGGGACATTTAATTATATTTAATAGATTTTCACATAGGATTCTAGAAAATAATAATTAAAAAACTTGTAATATCACATACTAACTGATAGAATACTGGTAGATACTGATAGAATACTGGTAGATTGGGTGATATAATGAAGTTTAAAGAAAATGAAATTGTTGAATTAAAGGAGATGTATACCTCTAGCATTAGAAAAGAAGTCATTGCTTTTGCTAACACCAGAGGCGGTGAAATTTATATTGGTGTATCAGATAAGGGAGATATTATTGGAGTCCAGGATGCTGATTATGTCATGCAGCAAATATCAAATAGTCTAAAAGATAGTATAAAACCAGATATATTAATGTTTACAAGGGTAGACTTATTAGAATTAAACGAAAAAACAATTATTAGAATACTTGTGGAAGAAGGGACAAAAAAGCCATATTATTTGTTAGACAAAGGAATTAAGCCATCTGGCGTCTATGTCCGGAGTGGTACAACCTCATCACCAGCTACAGAAGATTCAATTCGAAGCATGATAAAAAATACGGATGGAGATTCTTTTGAAGCAAGTAGATCTTTGCTACAAGATTTGACTTTTAATGCTTTGTCTAAGGAGTTTGAAAAGAGAGAACTAGATTTTACACAAATACAAATGGAAAACTTAGGGATAATGACATCTGATAAAATTTACACCAATATGGGACTACTTTTGTCAGATCAATGCAAACATTCTATAAAAGTGGCAATTTTTCAAGGCATGGATAAATCGGTCTTTAAAGATAGGAAAGAATTTTCTGGTTCATTATTTACACAGCTTTCTGAAGTCTACAGGCTCATCGATTTTTATAATGGTACAAAAGCCAACTTCCATGATTTAATGAGGATTGATGTAAGAGATTATCCTGAAGATGCAATTCGAGAAACCTTATTAAATGCTATAGTGCATAGAGATTATTCTTTTAGCGGAAGTACACTTATTAATATATATTCAGATCGATTAGAAATGATTTCCTTAGGAGGATTAGTACCAGGCTTATCTTTAGAAGCGGCAAAAATGGGAGCATCACAAGCTAGAAATGAAAAATTAGCGGCTCTTTTTTATAGATTAAAATTGATAGAAGCCTACGGAACTGGCATAAGTAAAATAATTTCTAGTTATAGGGATTCAGATTTAGAACCTATATTTGAAAGTGTTGAGGGAGCCTTTAGGGTAATATTGCCAAATATTAATATAGAATCGAATTCTATTAATGATTCTGACATGATTTTAGTAGAGGAGAAATACTTGCCTGTCATTAATTTGTTCAAAGAACAAATTAAAATCACAAGAAAAGATATAGAAAGAGTTATGGGGATAAAATCTACCCATGCAATAAATATTTTAAAAGAAATGCTAGATGAAGGAATAATTAAAAAAATAGGAAAAGGTAAAAACACACGATATATTAAGAAATAGTTATAATTTAAAATTTTGATTGTAAATAGATGTAGATAATCTAAGTTTGTTTGATGGGCACAAGAATATTAAAGAATATTTATATAATAGGGTTTCGGAAACTTTTATAAAAAATCTTCTGCATTGCTTAGAGAGCAGAAGCTGGGTTATTTAATAATTCAAATAAGTATATTTAAACGTCGTTAAAGAGGCAGGCATGGAAACCTGCCCCTATGGATATAGTGGTTGTAGGGGTCGATTATCTCACCGACCACGTGTTGTACATTGTATATATTGTGTATCTTAAGTGACTTTCTTATAGGTCATGAAAGGAGAAAAAATAGGCATTGGATATCGCGAATTTCTAGAATATAGTGCGAAAGAAAATATAAAAGAACTGCGAAAAGCATTTAATAGAGGGGAAGAAATAGGGAAAAATACTCCAGAAACAATAACTTATGGAGAAGCCTTAGAAGACATATCATATTTCCAATTTGTTATGGAACATGGTTATAGTGGATATGGCATTTGGGGAAAAGATGGATTTGATGGGGCATGTGAATGTCAATGAAAAAGTTGACCAGTTGACACTGAATTTGTTTACCACTGTGTTTCTAAGAAAGGGAATACTAATAGTTAGTAGCATCCCCTAATTGAATATACTTAGTCTTAATCAGAAATCTTTCCAGCTTGCTCAGCTCTGAAAGGATTATCTGAGTTCATGTTCAGTACATAGGACCTAAAGGTTAACCGGTCAATTAGAGCGGTTACCATTGTATGATTCTCAAACATTGAGGTCCAGTCAGAGAAACTTAAATTTGTGGATACTATGATGCTTCTTCTTTCTGCACGATCAGCCACCACTTTGAATAACAGCTCTGACTGATGTCTGTTGAATGTAAGATAACTAAGCTCATCTATGATTAGTAGATCTGCCTTTGCTATCTGCTTTTCCAGGCGCATCAGCTTGTGGTTATCTTGAGCCTCTATCAGCTGGTTTGAGAGATTGGCTGCAGTGAAGAATTTGACATTCATCCCTTGCATGCATGCTTTGATCCCTAGAGCTATGGACAGATGGGTCTTTCCTGTTCCTGGATTGCCAATCATAATAATATTTTTTCTGCTGGCGACAAAGTCACATGATGCCAGTTCATGGATATATGCATTATCAATATGTTCGAACTTTGACAGTTCCAATTCTTCAATGGTTTTTAGATATGGAAATCCGGCAGCTTTGACCTTTCTTCTCCGTGTGCTTTCATGCCTTGAATCCAGCTCGATTCTCATTAGTCCGATGAGAAAGTCCTCATAGCCTTGATCTGAATCAAGCTGCCTAATAACATCTTTGTATTGGTTGAACATGGGTGTTCTTAGTTGTCTTGCGTAAAGTTCTATGGTTTGAGATCTTAGGGTATTTGTCATTTCGACACCCCGCATTTCTCGTCATACTTACGTAGATCTATTGAGATTACAGGGATATCATTTTTGATGTATAGGACATTTTGATTCAGGGGCTTCGTGTAGGAAGCTTCTAACCATATCCACAGTTGGTATTACGTTTTTAGGGAGCTGAGCTTTGATGGAGAGGATTTTCTCCTCCCCGTAATCCACACAAAGTCTCAGTAGCTTTACCATCTCTGCATTTCCACCAGGAAGAAGATGCCCCCAGTCAATCAGCTCCTTTGTCACATTGGCTCTTACGGGTTTTGCCTGAAATACAGAGCGAGGTTTCCTTTCAAGCAGGTCTATGTAGTGCTCAAGGCGGTAGGAAGTCTTTCCTGACCCGTAAAGTCGGTCAAATGACGCTATGATGACCCCATCATGGTAGATATGCACTTCATTTGCATAGCCTTTGACTGTAACTGTATTTCTTAAGTACCTTACCGGAACTGAATAGTTGTTCTTTTCAAAGCGGATTGTTGAATAATCACCCACTATGGGAGTGGAGGTGTGACTTGTGTCAAATCGGTAGGCAGGGATCTTTTTTAGGAAGTGGAGTTCTTGCTCATACGCCTCTTTAACAGTTGATTATTTTGCATACCGACCCGCGGGGACTGTCCCCGCGGGTCTTGACAAGGTGCATAAAAAAAGTACAAGGGGACAGACCCCTTGTCTGCTTCTAAATTCTTAAACATGACTTATCATTTGGGATTTCTTTTTATCCTGTCTTTTCCAAATTATTTTCATAATAATCAATAGCATGTTTAAACTGGGTATTATAAAGCTGGCTATATACTCCTTGTCTTTCCATTAAATCCTCATGCCTTCCCTTTTCTACGATTTGACCACCCTTTAAAACATAGATTTCATCAGCTACCATAACAGTAGATAGTCTATGGGCTATTACAAGGCTGGTTCTTGACTTTATCAAAGGGTCAATGGCCTCTTGAATAAGACTTTCTGAAATAGAGTCTAGGGATGAAGTAGCTTCATCAAAGATTAAGATTGCTGGGTCCTTTAGGATTACCCTAGCTATGGATAGGCGTTGCTTTTCTCCACCTGATAATTTTAAACCGTTATTGCCAACCATAGAATCATAGCCTTGGGGGAGAGATTGAATAAAATCATGTATATTTGCCTTCTTACAAGCTTCAACTAATTCCTCATCACTGGCATTGGCCTTGGCATAGAGTAAAATTTCTTTAATAGATCCATTAAACATATAGGAGTCTTGGGTAACAAGACCTATATTTTTTCTTAAGGAATGAATATCTATATCCCTTATGTCCTTATTATCAATTAGTATTTGACCCGAAACCACATCATAGAGTCTGGGAAGTAAATTTATAATAGTTGATTTACCTGCACCTGAGGGGCCAACTATGGCAACTGATTTACCTTCTTCTAGTTTAAAATTCAAATTGTCTAGAATCGGGACATTCTCCTCATAATGAAATGATACATTCCTAAATTCAATTTCTCCTCTAAATGAATCTACTTTTTTTGCATTATCACGATTCTTAATTTCAATAGGCATATCAAAGTAATCAAATATCCTAGTAAAAAGAGCCATAGAGCGAATCAAGTCCACCTGAATATTTAAAAGCTGGTTTACTGGCCTATACATCCTTGATAATAGGGCTACCATTACAGTAATATCACCCACACTTAATTGGCTATTTCCATAGATAATTATAAGGATACCTCCTGCTACATAGATTAGCATAGGACCAATATTGGTCAAGATACTCATTACCACTCTAAACCATCTGCCAGCCATACTCTCCCTTAGGTTTAGCTTTAGCATTTCCTGGTTTAAGTTCTCATATTTTTTGTATTCCTTCTCTTCATTAGTAAATAATTTTACAAGGAGCTGGCCACTAACACTTAGGCTTTCATTTAGGAGCTGATTAACTTCATCATTTCTTTTTTGTGATTCTAGGGCAAACTCCCACCTGCTTCTACCAACTTTCCTTGTTGGCAAGGTAAACAAGGGAACAATCATAAGCCCTAAGCTGGCTAAGATCCAATTCTTATTATACATGGCAATTAATGCAGTTACCAAAATGGCAATGTTAGACAATATATTAGTAAGGGTCCCCGAAACAACTGATTGGACTCCACTAATATCACTAGTCATACGGGTAATTGTCTCACCTTGTTTGCTGGATGTAAAGAATCTATGGGACATGGACTGGAGTTTTTTATACATTTTATTTTTCATATCAAAGCTTATTCTCTGAGATATTAATACATTTAAATAACTTACAAAAACATCAATTAAGTTTGATAAAATCAATACCCCTAATGAGGCTAGAATGAGAAGAACTAAAAGCCTAAAGTCTTGTCCAATCAAACCCTCATCAATTATTTTCCCAGTCAGGATAGATGGCATCATAGAAAAAACTGCTGATAGAATAATAGCTATCCAAACTAGAAAAAGCTCTTTCCAATAGGGCTTCAAATAGAAAAAAATCCTCTTTAACAAGTCTTTTGTTATTTTTGGCTTATTATTTTTCTCTTCTTCACTAAGAAAGGCAGAGCCTCTCCCACCTACCCTATAGCCCTTCATTTTTTCCTCCTTTGGTCCTCTTTCAAATAATCTTTTTCTTCAAGTTTTTGACTTAATTTATTAGCTATTCTAATAAAATCTTCTTTTTCTTCATGGGTTAGCCAGGAAGAAAGTTTATTCTCTTCTTCCTTTTTATCCTCTTTGTGCTTATCAAGGATACTTTTCCCTTCTTCTCCTAGACTTATTCTTACAATTCGCATATCCTCTTTATCCTTTATCCTTACAACAGCCCCTTCTCTTTCCATTCTTTCTAAAAGCTCTGATAGGGAGGAAGGTCTTATATCTAGAGCCTTGGCTAACTCTCTAGCACTTAGGCTTTCCTTGTCTTCTAAAGAATACAAGAGTCTCATATAGGATCTAGAAGGATGCCTATCATCTTTTGGCATTCTTCTAAGGTTTCTCATAAGCCTATATAGGGATTCAACTATATTTTTTTCCATCTATAAAAATCTCCTTTCAAATGTACTTAGGTACCTAACATTATAACTTAGGTACCTAAGTATTGTCAAGTAAAAATAATCTTCTGAATATGACATAGAAGAAATATTAATAAAAGAGTATAATGTAATCATTAAATCAGATATTTTTTGGGCTAGATTGTTTAATCTAGCTTTTTTTGCCACCGGGGCTCGTGTCATAATAGCGACAGGGTGCATTAATATTTTGATATCAAGTATTTCAGGATTTTTTGTTGAAATCAATTCGTGCATTGCTTAGAATAATTAGGTATAATCGCTTTAAGTAGTGCTACTATAAAATTATGTTGAGAAATATATTTATTAAGAGAGGGCAAGTTGATGGAAGAATATAATAAACAATTATTTGGTTCGTATCTAGTGAAAGGACAACTACATCAAGCTGTAAATTACCTTAGTAGATTTCCTGATTATATAGATTTGTATGAAAAATACATTAGATTTTTCCAAGAAGGCCAATATTATAAAAGGACAGATAATAAAATATTAGGAAGTATAGATCAAATCTATCAAAACTATTATAGAAATGTTTTTTGGACAAATATTTCAAATGAAGAGGCAAAAGAATTACTTTTTAAAGAGTTATGGAATTTTTGTGGTTCAAAATCTAGTTTACCTATAGACGAAAATATTGAAGATGAAATTAAAAGAATAGTGAATTTGGAAGGTTACCAATACTTAGGTTCAGATACAGGACCCTACTACGGACCATATATTTGGAGAGATTCAGAAGAAATTACTTATGAAGTAGAGTTACCAAGTGGTATGGAATTATATACAATAATTATGATGGATGGATTCATATCAAGAAGTTGGTTAGATTTTATTTCTTTTGGCAATACAGGAACTGGTGGATGGATTGGTAAAGATGGGAAATTATACTGTGTTAAGAGTGTATATGATACAGAGGGAGATGCCTTCAATATTTCCTACTTAAAACATGAGGCACAGCATGCTTATGATGAAAAAAATTATCCAAATATGGGAAGTTATGATTTAGAATATAGAGCTAAGCTTGTTGAATTGATTTACTGGGCTAATAATGAAAGAATAATACAATTTTATAGGGAAGCAGATAATAGCAATCCAGATAATAGTCATTCGATGGCATCCTATAGAATTATTAATGAAATGTCACAGGAGATATTGGGGTACGAATATACAAACGATGAAAACATTTTGGGTAATGAGTTAGATAAGGTTAAAAAATATGCCATGGAACTCTTTAATGAGAGTAATAGTATGTGGGAGTCTAGAAAGAGAGATCTATAAAAAATTATAATATATTTGTCAAATTAGATATTTTAAGGCTAGATTAAAGAATATAGGCTTTCCTTTCCACAGGGGAGCGTGTCATCTAGTGACAGAAACCTACATAAAAAATCTAATAACTTCTTACAGAAATGGAGGGATGCTTTATGCAAGAAAACATAGAATTAACAAAAAAAAGAGCGTATGAACTTTTTGATAACAGAATAATAGATACATTTGAAGTAGGAACAATTAAGGGGCTACAACAAATCCATCATTATATATTCCAAGATGTATTTGAATTTGCAGGAAAAATAAGGACTGTGAATTTATCAAAGGGCAATTTTCGCTTTGCTCCAATTAGGTTTTTAGAATCCAATTTGAAAATTATTGAAAAGATGCTTGAGTCGGATTTTGATAGTATTATAGAAAAGTATGTAGAGATGAATATAGCTCATCCTTTTAGGGAAGGGAATGGGAGAGCTACTAGAATATGGTTGGATTTAATTCTTAAATCAAATATAGGCATGTGTATAGATTGGAGCAAGATAGATAAAGAAGAATACTTATCAGCCATGGAAAGATCACCGGTAAATTCTCTAGAAATTAAAGTTTTATTAAAAGATGCTTTAACAGAGAAAATTAATGATAGACAAGTTTATATGAGAGGAATTCAGCGTTCATATGAATATGAGGGATACTATACAGAAGAATAATCTAAATACAATTTATACAGTAATTAGGCTCCAAATGAAAGTAAATATACTGCTAGAAAAAAGCAATAGCTAACCTAGAAATAAGTTGGTAGAAAAGAGTTAAAGATATTGCTGTATTTCCTATCCACAGGCACAGGAAAAACATACACAGCATTTCAAATAGTATATCTCACTTGAAAAGCGGTATAAAAAAGAAAGTTCTGTGCCTTGCTGACTGAAACATTCTCGTTGGCCAGTCAATTCAGTAGGATTTTATCCCACTTGATAAAACTATACACAAAACAAATTTTGCTTAAAATGGGCGGGGTTTCCTTTTTATATAATACTTACTTAACTTAATGATATTCCCCCTACACTGGGGTCTTTTGTCTATACAACTTTGATAAGTCTGGTTTCAATTCACTAAACAATACTGCTGCAAGAACTGCTGCACAGCCTATTAGAAATCTTGTTGTTACTACTTCTTTTAAGAATATTACTCCTAGTATACTTCCAAAAACTGCTTCCGTACTGAATATTATCGCGACGTGAGTTGCTGAAGTATACTTCTGTGCAATGTTTTGCCCAAGGAATGCCAGCATGGAGCTGAAAATTCCTAAGTACAACATCGGTATGATAATTGAGTTGTTAAGCTGAGTGATCTTTGGTTCGAACATAAAAGCTAAAGCAAATGAACCAACCGTCGTTATTGCCATTTGCACTGTTGAAAGAACAAAACAGTCCGCATCTTTAGCGTAGCGATCAACTGCCACAACCTGCATTGCAAAGAATACTGTGCTCAAAAGAGATAGTAGTTCTCCATAGCCCATATGCATATTGGCATCAAAGCTGAGAATTCCCACTCCAATAAAGCAGATAACAGCACTTCCTATTTCAAAGCCAGTGGGTTTTTTTCTGGTCAGTATCCAATAGAAAAACGGCACCAATACCACGTTTGAGCTTATAATGAATGCCTGCACACCTACGGTTGTATGCTGCAGACCTATAGTCTGAAGTATAAAGCCTATAAACATCAGGATCCCAACTACAGCCCCGGCTTTAATATCATCCATCTTTGCTTTTTTAAGCCTTTTATATGAAACTAAGAATAAGAAAAATGTGGCAATTAAAAATCTGAATCCCAACAAATAATATGGCGTCATATGGTCAAGGGCATTCTTAGTTACTACAAAGCCTGATCCCCATACAAATGCTACAAGTAATAATGAAAGGTCTGCGATTAGCGTTTTCTTACGGGTCATTCTGATCTCCTCCGGATTTGATTATATATGAAGGCTGTAAAATAAACAATAGTATCTGATATTAACGATTTCTATTGATTTTTTTATGGATTGATTGTAAACTATTTTATGTGTAGATTAAGTTGACAATCAAGGAGTGTGACTATGAAGACAAAAGATTTAACAGCAATATCTCTTTTTACTGCGCTAAGCGCAGTTAGTGCATTTATTTCTATACCTGTAGGCCCTGTACCTGTGACATTGCAGACTCTGGTTGTTCTTTTATCAGGGTTTATACTTGGACCTAAAAAAGCTGCTATTTCCCAGATTGCCTATATCTTGCTAGGGCTGTCAGGCTTGCCAATTTTTGCAGGATTCACTGGAGGCATCTACTCTTTTCTAAAGCCATCCTTTGGTTTTGCCATTGGTTTTGTGGCTGGAGCCTTTGTATCGGGAGCAGTTGTCAAAGTAAAAAGAAACCTGTTGGGTTTCTTTCTCGGAAGCCTGGCCGGCACTATAGCGATTTATGCATTTGGCCTGCCATATATGGCTTTTATTCTAAACTCAGTGATGAATAGTGGAATGTCCGCTTCAAAGATATTTCAAATAGGAATGCTAATCTTTATACCAGGTGATATCCTTAAGCTTGTAATTGCATCTCTTACAGGTTTCAAGCTTTCAAAAATATGGCGTTAAGGTTCCGTTTATATGTAACCATGTTCTGATCTTATGGAAACTTCGCCCGACATAATATTCTCTATTCCACTCTCAAATTTAACCATAAGCTCACCGTCTCTGTTTATACTTATGGCTTGCCCTTTTCTTTCTTCTCTTCCCTGAATTACTATGACCTCTCTGCCTAAAACGGCTGACCGGTCTCTGCAAATATCGAGTGCTTTGTCTATTCCTTCTGACATTTTAAACTCTGAATATAGAGTATCTAAATTTTTAAGAATGGCAATCAGAAGATCTGTCCTATCGACGGGTCGTTTTGTCTGTGCATAAATTGAGGTTGCTTTTACTCGCAACTCCTCGGGTATCTCTTCTTCTGTCTGAAGCACGTTTATCCCTATTCCAAGAATGATATAATTTACTATCCCCAGCTCGCTGTTCATCTCAGTAAGTATACCAGCTATTTTCTTGCTGTTTAAAATAATATCATTTGGCCATTTAATTTTAGATTCTACCGCAAATTCATCTAGAGCAAGAGAGACCGCTGCCGCACCTAGAAGAGTCAGCTTAGATACGCTTTCTGGCTTTGCCTCAGGTTTAAGGACTATAGAAGCATATATTCCCTTCCTACCAGGTGATGCCCAGTTTCTGCCCAACCTGCCTTTACCTTTTGTCTGCTCCTCAGCCAGAATTACTGTACCTTCTTTCAACTCCATAGCTAATTCCTTAGCTTTGTTGTTTGTAGATGGAAGAGAATCAAAATACATTACGTTTTTCCCTATTATTCTTTTCTTAAAAGCTTCTTCTATTTTATCCGAATTTATGTAATTAGGTGTGGATATTAACCTATATCCCTTGTTTGTAACGGATTCTATTTCGTAGCCAGCCTTTTTTAGCTGTTTTATGTGCTTCCAAATTGCAGTTCGCGAAAGCCCAAACTCCTCAGACAGCTTCTGACCCGACAAATATCCATCCGCATTTTTGAGCTTTTCAATTATTTTCTGTTTCATGCTCTGCCTCCATATTTCAAAGAGGCTCTCCGCAGAGAGCCCCTGTTATATCAAATCTTTTAGTTTTCCAGTGACCTTGTACTCAGTCTGTCTTAGTTCTTGGATATCTCTTTTCCCCATCAGCATCATAATTATCTTCATTTTATGAATTGTGCCTTCCATATACTCCATGGCATTTGAAAGCCCACCATGTACAAGATATGCCAGAAGCTCACCGCCAATGGCTGCAGCATCTGCTCCAAGGGCTAAAGATTTCACGATATCCAGGCTGCTTCTTATGCCTCCGCTTGAAATTATTTTTAAGTCTTCGGGCAGTTCTCTAACTTGTATCAATGAAGCCGCTGTGGGTATTCCCCATGAATATAGCTCAGTATAGTCAAAACTTGGGTTTCTAAGGTTCTCTATCTCAATAAAATTTGTGCCACCATATCCAGATATATCAACATATCTTACACCTATATCGTAAAGCCTTCTGGCAACGTCCTTAGATAAGCCAAATCCAACTTCTTTTACAATGACTGGTTTTTCAGTCTCTTTAACGATAGCCTCAATATTCCCAAGTATACCTTTAAACGACCTGTCGCCTTCTTCCATTACCATTTCCTGTGCGACATTAAGGTGAATTTGAATAGCGTCTCCATCTATCATTTCAATGGCTTTTTTGGCTTCTTCAACTGTTGCCTGTCCACTAAGATTGCTGATAACAATGCCTTCAGGTCCTATTACTTCTCTTACAATTTTAAACGATTCCCTGGCTTCTTCATCTTCTATTGCTATTGTCTGTGAACCGACAGCCATCGGTATCTTAAGTTCCCTTGCAAGAGTTGCCAGGTCTCTGTTGATTTCCTGTGAAAATTCAGAGCCTCCTGTCATTGCATTTATCATTATTGGATATGAGATTGTCTTTCCTAAAAATGTTACGGATGTATCTATTTCGTCAAAATCCAGTTCAGGAAGAGCGTTGTGCAACAAAAATACGTCTTCCAGCCTGGTATCACCCTCGTATGAAGTTTTCAGGTAGTTTTCAATATGTTCCTTTTTTCTTACTTTTCGCATTTAAACCACCTCTCCTATATGTGCTCTGACTATTCAGCAGTGTAATCTCCAAACATAGCTTTTACCAGTTCTTTTGTTGCCGCAGCATCATGGATGAAATAGCTTATATCGCCCACATATTGTCCGTCTCCAGGAATAGTTGCTGTTTCAATGTTTTCGGTGTCAATCTTATTAGCTGCAACTGCACCTTTTAGCATCAGTTTTAATGGAATGTTTGTTTCAACATTGTCAAATGTTGCCTTTACCAGTGAAGGAAGCTTTAACAAATTCTTTGGCTTAACAGTCTGTTTTATGAGCTCTTTCATGAAGTACTGCTGTGCTCTCGTCCTTCCAACATCGCCATCAGGATAGCCAACTGTCATGTCGTTGTTGTGTCTCCAACGCAAGAAATCGTGTGCATTTTTTCCATCCAGAGTCTGCTGGTCGCCTTTTTTTATATTAATCTTTAGTGGCGGATCTGCAGTTGGATCGTTATACGTCATGTTGAAAGGAACATCTATTGTAACCCCTCCAATTGCATTGACAACATCCTGAACAATCTGGTAGTCAACTTTTACGTAATATTCGATGTCGATATCAAGAAGATTTTTAACAGCTTCTACAGCAGCTTCTGAGCCGCCATATGCATGAGCTGCATTAATCTTATCTTTTTTCCCCCTTACATCAGTTCTTGTATCTCTGGGGATTGAGAGTAATGTAATTTTACCAGTATCCAAGTTCACTCTTGTAAGCATCAAAGTGTCTGTTCTGGTACCCTTTGACTTCTTTACATCCTTTGCATCTACACCCATCATAAGAAATACTATATCGTTAGTTTCTTTTTCGGGGGGCTCCTCTACCAATGGTTCTTCAATATCTGTTCCCGGAGTCTCCGCAGATACTGGCTCATTGCTGACGAACTTGCCGCCAAACAGCCCGTAAAACAGTGCGAACACGGCGAGTGATGCTATAAAAACAGTTATAAATAGCTTTTTCATAATACACCTCATTCATAAGAATACTACACTAAATAATACTACAAATGAGGCTAGATTACAATTGTTTATAGTATCTGCGCGGTTACAATTTGGATACAATTCTATTACAATGCGCTTTATTAAAGCCCTATTCGCTCATCAGTCTCTTTTCGCCTTCCAAAGCTCTTAAGTCTGTAATATCCTGGCTGAACTCCAACGTTCCCATAAATTCCCCATTTTCATCTCTTACTGCAAAATAGGAAATGACTATAAATTTACCGCCCATCTGAATCCAGAAGCTTTCAGAGTCCTTTTCACCTGATTTGAGGTCTTCAACGAGTTTTTCCACAACGTGTGCACTCTTTGGAGGATGGCAATTTTCCACTGTTCTACCTATGACAGCTTTTGTCCTTGCAAAGATTCTTTCCTTTCCATTGGAAAAATACTTTACAACATTGTCTTTATCTACAAAAGTGAAATCTCCTGGAAGGTGATTTAGCATCAGATTAAGCTCTTTTGTTGATAGAATACCTGTGTCAAATCTTATGGATCCGCTATCTGTTATTCCTTTTTCATATTCTTCTTTTACGACTTTTACTCTCTTCAATTCCCAGTCAATTTGTGGCGGTATCAATGTATACCCGATTTCATCTGAGCCTTCGTAGACTTTTATCCATTCATCTTCAGACAGGGTCTCTAAACACATCGGAAACAGTATACTCTCTTCCTTAAAAATCATGTCGTCAGCCTGAGTTATAGCAGCATTTATCTTTTCCTTTACTTCACCAATATCTCCACTAAACTCTGCCAGTGATTTCCTCGCTTCTTTTATCTTCTCTCTTATTTCATCGTCTACTCCCCACATAACCTGTGGTGGCGCAGTAATTCCTGCAGCTTCAAGAAACGGAAATATGAGATTTTCTTTTCTACTATAATGTTTATCTATATCCCAAAAAAGGTTCACACTCTCCATTAGCTTAAATCGGTTGTCGTCTGATGGATCAGCTTCAAATTCTTTTAATTGCTGAGGAATTGTCTCCTTCATCAGAGCTAACAAAGCTTCATTTTCCTGTTTCATTGTGAACACAGGGTGCCCTGGAACGGTTTCTGGGTGATGATACTCTTCCAGTTCGCCTTTAAAAACTTCTGCGTGAACATCGCACAAGTTCTGAATTTCCTCTATGGGCAGACCATCTTTGACCAGTTGAACTTCAAGTCTTGAAATCTCAACTGGTGAAATCCCAGCGATTACATCGGCAAACTTTGCTTTTACTTCACTTACTGTTTTGCCTGCGTGCAGCTCCATTATGACTTCTTTCAATTTAGCCTGCCTCTCGCTATCATCCATCGTGTTTTTTCTATTATCAATCAGTTCACTCATGTTATACCTCCTCGTATTCATCCTTCGCTATATCTACCCAATTAAATTGACTTGAAAACCCGACAATTGAATTATGGTATGCAAGACAAAAAAACCACCTCAGATTCATCCAAGGTGGCTATTACATCTATTTATTTGAACTCTCTCATTACTCTTACTGCCTCTTCAATATATTGGTCTGCCTTCGCAAGCATCCTATTGTCAACCTTCATCCCGTTATCTCTGAGTGCAATCATGTAATCATGCACAAAGCCCGTTGAAACAAATCCTTCATTTGCGGAGAAGCTCTCGTACGCTCTGTAAACATTTTCAAATAAGATGTTGTCATCGTATGCCGCAATAGGAGTATTTGGCAACCCCTTCATAAATGCGGTCAACTTAGATTCATAGCTCTCTAGGAGTATTTCCTGTCTCGGTCCAGAGATATATCTGTTCATGTAACTTTCTACGTTTATGATTCGTTTCCCAAGTTCTTCAAAACTGATTAGGAATGTATCCTCTGCGAATGGTGGAGAATCTGAATCAGTTGCCATCAAATCAAGATACTCTTTCCACTCCTCTGTAAGCTTCGGTTCATACTTCAAAAGAGATCTGTAATCGACGACTGGCTCAACTTGCATTCCGTCTGCCATAAGCTTGTAATGACTTTTGACAGCTTCTTCAACTTTTTTCTTCAGATTTTCGTCCTCTATTTTAGAAATATTTTCTCCTGAAAGGAATCTGTCATTTCCCATAAGGTCTCTTAGCTTATCGATGCCATCCATGTTGTTTATCTCATCTCTCAAAGGCCCTATTCCTTCAGTCAGGGCTTTTTCCAACCCATCAATCATGCTACTTGCTTCAAGCTGTCCCATTTTCGGAATATTTTCTTCTACAAATTTTGCTATATCCGATGTCGCCCCAGAATCTAAAATCTCCGCAAAGCTTTCCATAATCGAGATTTTTTCTTCCTCTTCTGCTTCCTCTACTGGCTGTTCAACCGGTGGGATGTTTGGTTCACCCTGTGGCTCTTCCTTCTTTTTGCAGCCAGTTACTGCAAGCATTAGTACAAGTGCCAGTATCAGGAAAATATATATTTTCTTTTTCAAATCTGCACCTCCTTTGTTCCCAGTTAATTATACAATTATCTTATACCCACAAAAACGCTGTATTTTTGGCTAAGTCTTTACAATTCAATTACAATTTGAAGCTTTGACCCTGCCATATATCATTTTCTTTCAAATATTTATCTATAGCTGAAATTACTGCCAGCTTGTTTTTCCCCCATTCTGGAAGGAACAGGAGCGATTTATCTCCATCTCCTGTCAACCTGTGAATAACCATGTCCTCAGGCAATATAGTCAGCGCTTTTCCTATTAGGCTGACGTATTCATCAAGTGTCATTATAGAAAAAGGTTCTTCAAGATACATTGTGCATAAATCTGTATCTCTTTGTATATACAGTGAATGAAGCTTGATTCCCCACGTAGATGTGCCAGCAACATACTTTACAGATTCTATCATCTGATCAAATGTTTCCCCTGGCAGCCCCAGAATAAGGTGGGTTACAACTTTTATTCCTCTCTTTTTAAGCTCGTATATGGCATCTTCATAAGTCTTAAGTCCATATCCTGTTCTAAGGAGTCTGTGAGATTCAGGGTGTATGGTCTGTAATCCTAGTTCTACCCACAAAAATGTCCTTTTATTAAGCTCTTCTAGATAATCGAGAACTTGCGTGGGCAGGCAATCTGGTCTTGTAGCTATAGCAAGCCCCGCAACTCCTTCCTGATCAAGAGCTTTTTCGTACAATTCTTTTAATTTTTCTAATGGTGCATAAGTATTTGTAAAGGACTGAAAATATGCAATAAATTTATTAACATTCCATTTTCTTCGTGCTATATTCATTTGATTCTTAATCTGTTCTGCAATCTCTAAGGTCTCAATGGTGAACTCTCCAGCCCCTCTTTCACCACAAAAAAGGCACCCTTTGTCGCCTAAGTGCCCGTCTCTGTTGGGACAGGTAAACCCTCCGTCTATGGAAAGCTTACCTGTCTTTTCTCCTAAAATTCTCTTAAGTTCACCACTTAAGTTGTTGTATCTCTTGCCATCTTTCATTTTATTCATCCTGCTCTAACATCATCTGTATTATTGCACTGCTCATTTTTTCTATCAACAAAGCAGATTTATCCCATTTAATCTCATTTGGATTCCCGTCGTTAAAAAGAGCATAAATTCCCGAAAAACCACGCTTATAAAGAGTACTGTACTCTTTTCCAAGATATCCAAATAGCCCCGCCACAGGGACATTATATTTTTTTGCTATGTCTGTCGTCGTCATCATCCCTTTATGAAGTCTATGTCCTGCTCCTGCGCTGTCAGTACCAGTAAGAACAAAGTCGGCTGTTTTAATTTCTTCATCTGCTCCAAGAATTTCTCTGAAGGCATCCACAAATGAAATAATTCTGGCCTTTAGAAAAGCTGAAACTCCAGCACCTGTTCCGCCTCCAGCTCCAGATCCAATAATTTTTTCAACATCGCAGCCAGTTTCTTTTTCGACTTCCATGGCATAGTTTCTCAGCCCTCTATCTAGGGACTGAATCATTAAAGGTGTTGCGCCTTTTAGTGGCCCATATTCGTAAGCAGTGCCTCGTAGTCCGGAATAATAGTTGCTGGAGTCGGAGACGACAGTAAATTTGCTTTCCATGAGTCTGGGATCTGCTCCATCAGTGTTTATAGACCTAATTGCATATAGACCTCGCCCACTAAGCGACACAGTTTCGCCAAAGCTGTCATTAAATTTTAGTCCAAGCTTACTTAATAGCCCTATGCCACCATCATTTGTGGCTGTTCCTTTAGTAAATAAATAAAAGTCCCTATAACCTTTGTTCAAAGCGTCCTCTATAAGTTCACCTGTACCAAATGTTGAAGTAATCAGAGGATTCCTTTCTTCTTCTGATATCCTCCAAAGGCCAGATGCCTGTTTAAGGTCAATAACAGCTAGCTTACCTTCTTTTACAGCATATTTGCCAGTTATTTCCCTACCAAGGGGATCATGGCATTCAGCTTCGATAAGTTTTCCACCAAATGCTGTCATTTGACTTATTGGATCATCTCCCTTTAGAAGCGGATACCTTATTATATCTGCATCGGAAATAACTTCTCTTATCCCCTTTTCCATATAACAAGTCATATCTTCTGCTGACATCCACTCACGCAAACCGCAAGGGGCAATTATTATTTTCATTTCATCATACCCTCTCAATCAAATCTGGTAAGATATTACCCAATTGTCAGTAGGTTTATTCTCAAACATAAATAAGGGCGGGTATTTCCCGCCCTTCAAAGAATCTCAATTATTTGAAGCTCTTTGCAAAGTTTCTTCCAAACTCTCTGCACTCTTCTTTTGCAGCCTCGTCAGGATTGTAAAGCGCCTTTATACCTGGCTGAACCAGTTCTAACTTTGCTTCTTCGAGTCTCTTGTCCAGTATACCTACTGACTCTCCACTCCATCCATATGAACCAAAGCTTGCAGCTTTCTTCTTCTCAAATCCAAGTCCAGCAATCATATCTAAGAGTCCTCCAATTGAGTGAAGTATACTCTTGTTGATTGTAGATGATCCTATTAGAACACCCTTTGACTTGAATATCTCAGTTACTATATCGTTTTTATCCAGCAGAGCTGCATTCTGTAATTTTACGTTTACCTCTGGGTCTTCTTCTCTTATACCTTCTGCAATTGCTTCTGCCATTCTTCTGGTTCCGTGCCACATTGAATCGTATACCAGTGTTATTTGGTTTTCCTGATAAGCATCTGCCCACTCAAGGTATTTATGAACTATTTGTGCTGGGTTATCTCTCCAGATAACTCCGTGAGAGGTGGCTATCATGCTTAGAGGTAGATTGAAGCCCAAAACTTCGTTTATCTTCATAGTTACGAGCTTGCTGAATGGAGTAAGTATATTTGCATAATACTTAATTGCTTCAGTAAACAGTTCGCACTGGTCTACTAAATCGTTAAACATGTATTCTGATGCATAGTGCTGTCCAAAAGCATCATTTGAAAATAGAATGTTCTCTCCACTCATGTAAGTAAACATACTGTCTGGCCAGTGCAGCATCCTCGCCTCGACAAATGTCAGAGTTGAGTCGCCTATTTCTAGTGTATCTCCTGTTTTAACTTCAACAAAGTTCCAATCCTCATGATAATGTCCCTTTAGAATGTTCTTTCCATTCTTTGTACAGTAAATAGGAGTATCAGGAATCTCTCTCATAAGTAGTGGTAGCGCACCGCTGTGGTCACTTTCAGCGTGCTGCTGAATGATGTAGTCTATTTCGTTTAAGTCTATTTCTTTCTTCAGGTTAGCTACGAATTCTTCTGCATATGGTCCCCAAACGTTGTCAATAAGTACAGTCTTTTTGTCTCTGATAAGATATGAGTTGTAGGACGAACCCTTGTCAGTTGAGTACTCATCACCGTGGAATCTTCTAAGTTCCCAGTCAATTTTCCCAACCCAGGTTACTTTGTCTGTTAATTTAAAGCTCATGCCAAAACCTCCTTATTTTTCTTGATTACCCTTACGTCTTATTATACCCTATTTCCAATAGCATATATCAATGCTATTCAATTCTTTCTAAACCTTCTCTGTCTGTTATAATTATGCCTCTTTGCCCCTTAAGCCTGATGAGTCCTTGGTCCTGAAAACTTGTAAGCTTCCTTGACAGAGTCTCCTGACTCATTCCAAGATGAGATGCCCAGTCGCCTTTACTCATTTCAAGCCTAATTTCACCTTTGCCGTCATCTATCTCCAGAATCTTTCCGGCTATCCTCCTTTCAACTGAATGAAGACTTATTCCTTCGACCAGAGTTTCTGCTTTCTTTAGTCTCTGACTCATTTCATCCAGTATCTTGAAGGCAATAGATGGATGTCTAGTCATAAGATCTTTAATATCTCTGCCATCTATCCTGCACATTATCGTCTTTTCAAGCGCAATCGCAGTGTCAGATGCAGGTTCACTGCTAAATATAGCAAGCTCCCCTATGAACTGGCCCGGTCCAACTACTCTTAATACCTGTTCTTTCCCAGTATCGCTGTATCTTATTATTTTTACGCTGCCTTTGTGGATAACATAGAGGCTTTCCAGTATATCCCCAGAATTATATATGCTCTCGCCTTTTTCAATAGCTGTCTCAGTCGTAATCATGGCTATTTCAACCATCTCATCATACGTGAGATTGCTAAAAATCGGTACCATCTCTATACAATTCTGTCCTCTATCGCTACAATTACAGTTCATCTCTATTCTCCAGTCTGCAATACTTTCTTTCTGCTAAACCCTTTGTCACCAAAGCCCAGAAGTCTTACTGCATTTATTATTACCAAAAGCACACTCATCTCGTGAACCAGCATGCCAAGCGCAAGATTTACTGTCTTTAACAGCACCCCTGCAAGTAACATCGCAGCTACAGCTATGGCAAAATAAATGTTCTGCTTCATATTATTCACAGTGGCTCTGCTTAACCCGATAGCATGGGATAGTTTTCGAATTTCCTCACTTAAAAGAACCACATCTGCTGTTTCCATAGCGACGTCCTTACCTGCGCCTCCAATAGCTATTCCAAGCTCTGCAGATGCAAGTGCAGGTGCATCGTTAACCCCATCACCAACCATGCCAGTTGCTCCATAGGTCTGCTGAAGCTCCGATAAAACTCTTACTTTATCCTCAGGGAGAAGCTCTGCATAGTAGCCGTCCAGACCAAGTTCTTCTGCAATGGCCCTTGCTGCTCTCTCATTATCTCCGGTTAGCATAACTATCTTTTGAATTCCCTGTCGTTTTAAATTTCCTATCAATTTCTTAGCATCTGAACGGACCACGTCAGCTACGGCAATTATACCCAGTATCTTACCTTCTGACCCAATCAAAATAGCGGTCTGCCCCTTGTCTTCTTCTTGCTGAAGTACCTTCTCATACATTTCAGTTTCGCAGCCATTTTCCTGCATTAGCTTACGGTTTCCAAGATAGTATTTCCTGCCTTCAATGGTAGCTGCTATTCCCTGTCCCGTGATAATTTCTGCTTCTTCAGGATGTCCTTCCACACTTCCAAGAGCACTTTTAGCATGTTCAATTATTGCTCTTCCCAGCGGATGCTCTGAGTAGCCTTCGCCTATGGCAGCTATTCTTAAGAGTTCCTTTTCATCAATTCCATATGCGTGAACCTCGGTAACAGCAGGCTTTCCAACTGTCAGTGTTCCCGTCTTATCAAAAGCAAGCACTTTTATTTTCCCTAGGTTTTCCATAATCTCTCCGCCTTTAACGAGGACTCCATGTTTGGCTCCATTTCCTATTCCAGCGACTATGGATACTGGAGTGGATATAACTAGAGCTCCTGGGCATGCAATTACAAGTAGCGTAAGCGAAAGCACTAAATCTCTGGTTATCAGATACAATAAGGCAGAAAGTACAATTATTCCTGGAGTGTAATATCTTGAAAACTTCTCCAGAAACTTCTGTGTCTTTGCCTTCTTATCCTGAGCTTCTTCTACCATCTCAAGGATTCTGGCGAAGGTAGTGTCGTCTCCTACCTTATCGGCACTTATTCTAAGATAGCCTGATTCTACTATTGTTCCCGAAAAAACCTCGTCGTCTTTCTGTTTGTTTACAGGAAGAGATTCTCCTGTAATATTTGCCTGATTTATATAGGCATTGCCTTCTAGTACGTGCCCGTCTACAGAAATTTTCTCCCCCGGTTTCACGATTACAATCTCACCCTCAACGACATCTTCGGGATCGATTTCAATTTCTACGCCATCCCTTATTACTCTGGTTATATCTGGAGCCAGATCAAGCAATGCCCTTATAGATGATCTTGTCTTTTCTATTGTCCTCGACTCCAGGTAATCCCCAAACATGAATAGAAACGTTACAGCAGCAGCTTCCCAATATTCTCCTATTATGAGTGCCCCAACAACCGCTATGGTCACAAGAGCGTCTATTCCAAGTAGCTTATATTTTAGCGCTTCGAATGCATTCCTAAAAATAGGTATTCCTGCAACGGCTGTAGTCGCAAGCATAAAAAAGACTGTAATCGGAGCATATCCGTACATTCTCTTTAAAAGATATGAAACTGTAACGAGAGTAGCCGCAAAAATGACTCTCTTCTTTTTGTCAAACCTTGCCATTGCATAGTCCTCCTATTTCTCTTTCAGCACTTCAAATCCAAGCCTTGCAATCTTATTCTTGATAGTATCAGAATCTACTACAGCTTCATCGTATTCAAGCTTAATCTTAGAAGTATTAAAAAATACCTCGTATTCTTTGACGCCTTCTGTCTTCTTTAACATGCCCTCAAGCTTCATAGTGCAGGATGGGCAGGTAAGCGTGTCCAACTGATATGTTTTTTTAATCATTAAAATCTCCTCCTATTATCTTCATAACACAATCTTAACAGACTTCCCAAAAAAAATCTTTGACCTGGGTCAAATTTCGATTGAATTACATTATTCCGGATAAAAAAATACCCCAAAATCAACTTGATTTCAGGGCTGATGATGCTCCTTTGCTAAGTTCTTTAATTACTCCCGCCGTCACCGCTATACTACCTAAAAAGGAGAGAACATTGGCAATGGGCTGACTTAGTATAACACCCTCAATGCCTAGTATTCCAGGTAAAAATAAGATCACTGGGATAAAAAACAGTCCTTGTCTTGAAATAGATATGAATGATGCGCGAGTGCTCTTTCCAATGGTTTGCACCAGCATATTTGCAGATATTATCCAGGCAGACAGAGGAAGTGTTACACTCTGATATCTGAGAGCCCTGGTGCCTATCTTCACCACTTCCAGGTCTTCTTTTCTAAAGAGTTTAATGATAGATGGTGAAAATATGAAAGCCGCTGCTCCTACTACCACTAAAAAACTGACGACAACCCTGACAGTATACCAGAAAGCCTTTAGAACACGGTCAAAGTTTCCTGCTCCATAGTTAAATCCACACACAGGCTGAAAACCCTGCGCAAATCCCAGTACTGCAGATACCGAAAACTGCATTATTCTCGCTACAATAGATACTGCAGCAACTGCAGCATCCCCAAATACTCCTGCACTAAAATTTAGAAATATCATCGCAGTGCTAGCAAGTGTCTGTCTGTAAAAAGAAGGAATCCCATTTTTAAAAATCTCTTTGAATATTTTGGAGCTCAGTGTGTAGTTTTTAAGTTTTATACTTACATTATCTCCTACACTCGAGTTTCTCATCAGCAGTGAAAATCCGACAAACTGGCTGATTATTGTTGCCAGTGCCGCTCCTCCAATGCCCATATCAAGCACAAATATAAATATTGGATCCAGAATAATATTGAGAACTCCACCAATCCCAATTCCAATCATGGCATAAAATGCGTTCCCCTGAAACCTTAATATATGGCTCAATACAAAAGAGTTCATCATATATGGCATTCCTATCAGAATAAACCTGATGTAATCCTTAGCATATGGGGCAATAGTCTTAGTTGCTCCAAGAGCCATTACAAGTGGGTCAAGGTAGATTAAACCTAAAACTGCCAGGATAATGCCTGTTCCAAGAGAAGTAAAAAAACCTGTTGCTGCTACTTTTTCAGCCATTCTCTTATCTTTTTGACCTAATAGCCTTGAAATATAGTTTCCTGACCCTGTGCCAAATGTAAATCCAATCGCCTGAATTATAGCCATTAGCGCAAAAGATACGCCTACAGCAGCTGATGCACTAGTACTGATTTTGCTGACAAAAAAAGTATCCGCCATATTGTATATTGCGGTTATCAGCATACTTACTATGGTTGGTGCGGCCAGGGAATTAATTAGTTTTTCGACCGGTTCTTCGGTCATCTTTCTGTGTTTTTCTTCTGAAGTTATCAATTGAGGCATTACTATCACGACCTGTCAGAAAATGTATATCCTATTATTAAGGTTAGCACTATTGCCCTTCTGAGTCAACTTTACCATGCCTGTCCTCTTAACATTTACTGCAAAATAATGCAGCCTTCTGATATAATGTATATATAATGATTTCGGGAGGCATAGTATGAACTTCCTCTTTATGATACTAATAGGATATGTATTTGGATGCCTACAGTTCTCATATTTTATGGGCCTTATTTTTGCCAAAACTGATATTAGAACATTGGGCCATGGCAATGCTGGAGCTTCTAATGCTTTTCAGTCCATGGGGTGGAAGTTTGGCGTCGTAGTTGGAGTTTTAGACATTCTAAAAGCTATTGCTGCAATTGTTCTTGCAAAAATGCTATTTCCACAGATGGCACTTGAGAACAGTCCACTTGTTGCCTATATAACTGGTGCAGCCGTAATTATTGGGCATAACTATCCTTTTTATATGAAATTTAAAGGTGGTAAGGGCACAGCATCCAATGTAGGTCTACTTTTTGCGCTGGACTGGAGACTTGGGCTTATAACTGTTCTTATCGTTTTAGTAGTCACGTTGATCACAGATTATATTTCAATCGGTACCATGTCCATGCTGGCAGTCATGATACTATACAATTTTATTATGGAGCTTTCACCGTTATGTAATCTAATAGCTTTAGGACTTGCGCTGCAAAGTATCATTAAACACATACCCAATTTTAAGAGAATATCAAGAAAAGAAGAAAACGGGCTTCGCAAAGCCCTTAAAAAGAACAGGGCATAGTCTAAATGACTATGCCCTTAATTTATTTTCTCTTCTTCTTTTCACTGGCTCTTTCTATTTTAACCTTCTGTCCCTTAATTCTCTTTCCATCAAGTCCAGCAATAACAGTATCTGTATATCCGCTGTCAATTTCCATAAATGTAAATCTGTCGTATACGTCAATATTGCCAATCAGCTTCTTAGAAAGTCCAGTCTCTTGGAATATAGCTGCCAATAGATGTCTAGGACTGAAGCCATGTTCTTTTCCAAGGTTTACATGCAATCTGGTAAGTCTTCCTGCATACTTCTGTTTCTTTCCGCCATCTTTTTTGCCGTCTCTTGACTCAAAAGCGCGCATCTTTTTGCCTGTATCTACCATGTCCAGCTCTTCGTGTCCGTCCAGCATTTTATTTTCTTCTGTGTACAACTTTAGCAAAGCACACGCGATGTCAAAGGAATTGTACTCTTCTTGGAGTAGGTTGTCTATGATACCTGAGTGTTTGCCTAGTTCTTCAGAATCCAGTACTTCACGAATTTTTTGTGCCATACTCTCAGTGTACTGAGCCTGGATATCTTTCAGTGTAGGGAGATCTCTTCTCTCTATAGAAGTCTTAGTGTATTTTTGTACATCTTTGAGCTTATATATTTCACGGCCTGCGACAAAGCTGAAAGCCTTACCAGTTCTTCCTGCTCTTGCAGTCCTTCCGATTCTGTGTACATAATACTCTTCATCCTGTGGCATATCGTAGTTTATTACCATGTCCACATCGTCTACGTCAAGACCTCTAGCTGCCACGTCAGTTGCAACTAGTATATCTATAGTTCCTTTTCTAAACTTGCCCATAACCGTATCTCTTTGTGCCTGTTTGAGGTCTCCGTGGAGTCCGTCGGCAAAATATCCCCTTGCCTGCAGGTCAGAGGTTAATTCATCAACCTTTTTCTTAGTATTACAAAATACTATTGTTAGTTTAGGGTTGTAAATGTCAATCAGCCTGCTTAGAATCTCCGTCTTCATGTGGCTCTTAAGCTCAAAATATGCCTGTTCCACCTTTGGGACTGTCAATTCTTTGTGAACCACTTTTACAAATACAGGATCATCCTGGTATCTGGAGGCAAACTTTCTAATTTCCTCTGGCATTGTAGCTGAAAAGAAAATTGTCTGTCTCTCTTCTGGCAGAGTATTCATAACCAACTCTATGTCATCCCTAAATCCCATGTCGAACATTTCATCAGCTTCGTCAAGTACCATGTACTTAACCTTTCCTGGCTTCAGAGTCCTTCTGTTTATATGATCTATAACTCTTCCTGGTGTTCCAACGACAATCTGAACTCCTGCTTTAAGAGCTTTAATTTGTCTGTCTATAGGCTGTCCGCCGTACACCGGGAGAATATTGAGTCCTTTGATGTATTTTCCCAGCTTTCCAATCTCTTTTGCAACCTGAATAGACAGCTCTCTCGTTGGGCAGAGTATAAGTGCCTGCAGAGTTTTATCCTCGGGGTCGCACATCTCCAAGAGCGGAATACCAAAAGCTGCGGTTTTCCCTGTGCCTGTCTGAGCCTGGCCGATTATGTCCCTGTTCATCAGAAGTACAGGGATTGCCTGTGTCTGTATCGGAGAAGCCTCTTCAAATCCCATTGATTTGATACCTTTCTTTACGGCTTCAGACAATTGCATTTCTTCAAATCTTAGTTTTTCCATTAAAATATTTTTCCTCCTTAATTATCAACCTGTAAAGTATATACTTTACAGGTCTGAATTGCAAGGTTTTGTTTTCTAATTAAATATAAATCTTGTTCTGCTGTGATATTCTTCTCCCCTCTTAAGTATATTGTCGGGAAGAAATTTCTGATTTATCGCATCTGGATACCACTGGGTCTCCAACGCTATACCGTGGTATTTCTTCAGTCTTATATCTTTTCCAAACGTTGTTTCTTCATCGAACTTATTCCCTGCGTATACGACGACGACTGGTTCTGTAGTTTGCACCGACATCCTTACGCCACTCTTTTCCGAAAATAGTTCTATTTCATTAGCAGTCGACTTATTCAAAACAAATGGATGATCATACCCTGAAGTTACTTTAAGCTCCTGGTCTTCAAGGTTCATATCTCTTCCAATATACTTCTCTTCTCTAAAATCGAAAACAGTCCCTTCCGTATTTTTTATACCTATTGGTATGGAATTACCATTCAATGATATATATTCGTCAGCATCTATCCTCAACTTGTGAGATAAAATATTGTCTGAAAAATCATCGTCTAAATTAAAGTAGGTATGATTAGTAAGTGTTATGAGTGTATCCTTGTCAGATCTTGCATTATAATCTATTACAAGACTATTGTATTTCCCAAGTGTATACTTAATGTAGGTTTGAAGATTGCCCGGAAATCCATTTTCCCTATCTTTGTCAAGGTGTTTTAATACAAGTGAAATACTAGTGGCATTAATTATTTCTTCGTGGAATTCCCAAGCAACTTTTCCGAAGCCATGGTTGCCACCGTGGAGACAATTCGCTCCCTCATTGCTATCCAGTTTGTATACATCGTCTCCAATGGTTATTTCAGCTCCAGATATTCTTCCGGCAACTCTTCCTATGGCAGCGCCAAAACTGTTTTTGTCCACAAGATATTCATCCAAAGTATTATAACCCAAAACTCTGTTATATCCTTTATAGTTTATCTCTCTTATTATGGCACCATATTCAATAATTTTCACGACAAGTCCGTTCTCATTGTCGAGAGTGTACTCATAAATCTCATTGCCATCCATCATCCCAAATTTCTCTTTTGATATCTTCATAAAAGTTCCCCCCAGAAGAAGCTTTATTCAAATAATGCTTTGTAATCACTATAACCTTCGGCATCAAGTTCTCCCTTTGGTATGAACCTCAGGGCCGCTCCGTTAATACAAAATCGTAGTCCACCTTTTTCCTTTGGTCCGTCATTAAATACGTGCCCCAGGTGAGAATCTGCGCCTTTACTGCGCACCTCAGTTCTAACCATAAAATGTGTCAGATCCTTATTCTCAACAATTGATTCTAAATCTATTGGCTTAGAAAAGCTTGGCCAACCGCATCCTGCATCAAATTTGTCCCTGGATAAGAAAAGTGGTTCGCCAGATACGATGTCGACGTATATACCATCCTCATAAAACTGATCGTATTCACTGGAAAAAGGTCTCTCTGTTCCATTTTCCTGTGTTACTTTGTAGGATATATCACTAAGAGCTAACTTTAGTTCTTCTTTAGACGGTTTCTCATATGCTCGTTTCATAATGCACCTCCATAATTTTGCACCATTATTTCCTAAATATAAACAGGAATAAGGTACTTGTAACAGCATTGTATTATTACCCTTTTGTATTGCTTTATACATAAAACTTTAATTGCAAATATAAAAGTTACAAAATGGTTAATATTTGAAAAAAACCAAAAAAATTTATTGACAAATAATACTTCTGTCTATATAATTAACCTACAACTTGTTATTAGGTTGTAGGTTGTTATTATGAATCTATAGAAAGGAGGGCACATATGATAATCGGACAAGGAACTCTAATTAAGAACAAACACGATAATGTAGAAATTGAAGAGTATAAAATGAAGATTTTAGATGAAAGATGGCTTAACGAAGTAATCGATCTTCAAATGCACGTTTACGATAATCTACCAAATAAAGACGTCCTATACGTTGACTCATATGACGATATGCTCTCAGACATGGAAAATGGAGCAAAGATCATAGGAGTTTTAAACAGCAAAAAGAGACTGGTTGCTTACAGATATATCGCTTTTCCTGGTAAGGACAGCAGAAATCTGGGCTATGATATAGATATGCCGGTAGATCAGCTTGACAGCGTAGTACACTTGGAAACAACTGTTGTCGATCCACTTTACAGAGGAAACAGTCTTCAGAGTCTTACTCTTCAGGCTGCTTCAAAGATTGTAAGAGAAGATGGCTACAGACATCTTTTGTGTACAGTATCTCCGTACAATTTCTACAGCCTTTACAATATTATGATGAACGGGCTTAAAATTAAATCACTGAAGAGAAAATACGGCTCAGAAGAAAACGGCGACGAAGGTCTGTGGAGATTCATATTGCACAGCGATATGGAGAAAAGGCTTTTTAATCCTGTGGACCTCGTAGTATCAAAATGGGCTAATCTCGACAAACAAAGAGAATTAATCGAAAATGGTTACGTAGGTTATGAAATTATGAAAGATACAAAGCAGTTGAATTATATTAAATTTGATGAAGTCAGTGCATAGTAATGCCTTAAGTTTTTCATTATTCTCCTCCTTACTGAGAAATCCAGGATAAATTATCCTGGATTCTTTCTTTGCCATTATTCAATATTAAACATTCATTTTATCTGTTATAATCTCCAGACTTTCCACCTGATTTATGTTTAAGCATGATATCTTCAATAATCATACCTCGGTCTATCGCCTTACACATATCGTATATAGTCAGTGCTGCAACTGAAACAGCAGAAAGCGCCTCCATTTCAACGCCTGTCTTTCCTGAAGACCTTGCCTCAGCTTGTATGTCGACCCAGCTGTCGCCAACTTCAAACTTCATATCGACTCCTGTCAGCATAATATTATGACACATTGGGATGATATCCCCAGTTTTCTTTGCTGCCATTATGCCCGCAACCTGGGCCACTGCCAGAACATCACCCTTCTTAATCTGGCCTTCCTTTATTTTAGTTGCTGTCTCTTTCTCCATTTTTATTCTTCCAGTGGCGATAGCTTTTCGGTTTGTATCGTCTTTTTCGCCGACGTCTACCATTCTGGCACGGCCTTCTTCATTAAAATGAGTTAACTCCATAATCACCCTCCTATCTGGTTCATGCTGCGACTGATGTAGACTTTGTCTTCCAGGTGATGCTCTTCTTCCTTTGTGAGAATTGCATCAGATATTACTTTTCTCAAATCTCCGCCGTTTCGTAAAACTCCTCTCAAGTCAATCTCACGGTTGGAGTGCAGACAAAGTTTAAGTTGCCCTGTTGACGTCAGTCTTACGCGGTTGCAGTCGGTGCAAAATTTACACGTGATGGGATTAATAAGCCCAATTTTCCCTTTTCCATCTGGCAATTTATAATATGTTGCAGGCGAGGAAGGGTCTTCCCTGTCTATAGCTATCAATTCAGGCACTTTTTCAAGAACCTTGGTGTTGGGAATAAAATTGGAGCTTGCAAAGGAAGCCGCTTCTCCTATGGGCATCAGCTCTATAAACCGAACATCGAAAGCACCATCTCTGGTCAGTTCTACCAGAGATGGTATCTCATCATCATTAAATCCACCTATGAGAACAGTGTTTAGCTTTATGGGGCTCATCCCGAATTCTTTTGCCTTGTTAATTCCTGCAAAGACAGTATTGAGGTTTCCACCCCTTGTAATCTCTGCATATTTCACAGGATCCAGAGTGTCCAGGCTTACATTTAACCTCTTTACTCCTGCTCTTGCAAGATCCTCGGCAAACTTTTCAAGGAGTACTCCGTTAGTAGTCATAGTAACTTCTTTTACGCCTTCAAGGTTTGAAACTCTTTCTATTAGGTCTACAGCTCCAAGCCTGACGAGTGGTTCGCCACCAGTGAATCTGATTTTGCTTATGCCAAGCTCCACAAATTCCTTGGTCACTCTGTAAAGCTCCTCAAGAGTCAGCATATTTTCATGTTCAATTTTATTTGAGATGCCCCCTTCTGGCATGCAATATCTGCAACGCAGATTGCATCTGTCCGTCAGGGAAATTCTGAGGTAGTTTATTTCTCTGCCAAAACTGTCTCTCAATTCATCACCTTCATCCAATCAATATAATTTCGCCGGTCCTGTTAAAGCCATAACCTCCAAGGGCTTCAACTCTTTCTTTAAATGCTTCTGAGCTTATTACTTTTATAAATTCATCTACCAGAGCCATATCCATGTGAGTGGCATCAAATAAAAAGTCATAGTCTTCGTCAGCAAGCGGGATAAAGTCTTGTCCCATTGCGTTGGCTGCTGACAGCACGCCAAGTCCAGTCGTAGCTGCACCAGTTGCAACAGCGGATGCAACTGCCATATGAGTGGACAGCTCTCGTTTATAGCCTCTCACATCATCAGGAGAAATGCCTTCAAGCTGAAGCCTATAATCGAGCAATACTCTGGTTCCAGCACCTCTCTGTCTGTTTACAAATACCACATCGTCTCTGGTAAGATCTTTTATTCCTTCTATGTTCAGGGGATTTCCCTTTTGAACTATAAAGCCTTGTTTCCTCTGAATCCCTTTTACAAGTGCCATTTTCTTTTCAGGGAAATACTTCTTCACATAGCTAATATTGTATTCACCTGTCTCCATATCTAATAGGTGTATCGGAGCCAGATGGCACTCGCCTCTTAACAGACTCATTATACCACCCATGCTTCCGACGTGTGAAGATGAAAGCTTCATCATGTCAGAAATTATATCCATAACCAGGTCGTGACTTCCAATTGATACCAGAGTATCTCTTATTTGTCCCAGTGGTTTCAATAACTCAACTGTTATTTTCTCGCCAGCCTCGTAGCCTTCTACATTTCTTGGGATTATGCCCAGACCATCTGCCTTTACCAGGCTCATGCTAACCCCTGCTCCTCCTGCCAGCGGAGTAGCGACCAGCTTGTCTCCAACCTGACCCAGGCTCACTCTTATGAGTTCCTTGTTCTTCAGTGAAGAAACTATTCTCCTGGAAATCGTCGCTTCGACGTTCTCGTATATATCTGCTGCAGTACCTAGGAAACTAAGTATCAACGGTTTTACGAATATATCGAACACCATAAATGCAGATACCGGATAACCAGGTATTCCAACTACAGGTTTTCCTCCAATAATTCCAAGTATGGTAGGTTTTCCAGGTTTAAGTGCGACTCCGTGCACCACCACTTCTCCCAGCTCTTCAATCAGATTAACAGTGAAGTCCTTAGTACCTGCTGCAGAACCTGCATTGATAATTACCATATCATTTTCTTCTACGGCTTTTTTTATGTTTTCTTTGAGCTTTTCGTAATCGTCTTCAACTGGCTTAAACCTATTTCCACTTCCACCCAGTTCTTCAATAAGACCTTTAAAAACATGGGAATTTGAATCAATAATTGTACCTTCTTTAACCTGCTCATGATCTTCTACAATTTCAGATCCAGTTGGTATTATTCCTACTGCAGGTTTTTTAAATACATTAAGCTCTTTGATGCCTCCGGAAATCAATGCGCCAATATCCATAGGCCTTATTCTGTGACCGGATGGTAGAATCATCTCTGTAGCAACGATATCTTCGCCGATCTGCCTTACGTCCTGATAGGGAAATGCACTGTTTAATATCTCAACTTTTCCATCGCCTTTGTCGATGACTTCCTCTATCATTATTACTGCGTCAAATGGCTCTTTTATAGGATTTCCAGTATTTATATAGTAGAATTCATCTCCTTCTGACAATGTCTTGGGGCTGCTTTCGCTGGCTCCTTCGGTCTTCTTAGCCTCAACAGCAATTCCATCCATTGCTGCTGCATTATAACCTGGTGACGATACTTTTGCATAAACAGCTTCTGCAGTAACTCTGCCCAGAGAATCGTAAACTGAGATAACCTCTGTTGCAGGCCTTATGTCAAGTTTTTCAAAGTATAGGGACTTTGCCTTTTCTACTTCGATATTGTCGATATAAGTGGTTCGCTTCATATAAACCCTCCTAAATTAAGTATACATCACGCTCTTCGCCTTTATTAATTCCTTCTTCGTGTTCGCCTATAACGATGTACCCCTGAGATTTTGTCATAAGGCTTATCATACCAGATTTACCGAAGCTTGGAGTGGCGGTATATCCACTATCATTTTTACCGACACTAACCATGTAGTAAGTCTCTTTCCCTGGAGACGATGGGAAGTTGTGAGTTACAACTGCCCGAACCTGTGGCATAATATCGTCTCTATTTAGAAGAGCCAGCATGTAAGGCTGTATCAGTGCTTTAAAAACTACAACAGAAGAAACTGGATGCCCTGGCAGTCCAGCCACCAGTTTCCCGTTTCCATCGCCTATTATTGTGGGTTTGCCAGGCTTAATAGCTAGTCCATGCACCAATACTCCTTTTCCTCCAAGTGCATCAATAACCTTATGCGTGTAGTCTCTAGTACCAACAGAGCTTCCACCTGAAAGCAGTACGATGTCAGCGCATTCAAGACCATGTTTTACGCCATTAAGGAGTTCATCGTAGTTGTCACCTATTATTATTCTACCTGAAACATCACCGCCAAGATTTTTTATCAGGGCTGCCAATGCGTAAGAATTTATGTCTCTTATTTCACCCATACTTGGATTTTTATCAATTTCAATTACTTCGTCACCGGTAGAGATTATATACACTCTTGGCTTTTTGAATACCTTTACTTTCGAAATGCCAAGACTTGCCATAACTCCAATTGCCTGAGCTGTCATAAGTGTGCCTCTTTTTAGTACGACATCTCCTTTTTTTGTGTCTTCTCCCCTAAGGATTAAATTTTCCCCTTTCCCGAGAGGTTTATGCAATAGCAGAGTATCATCAGACATCTTCTCCGTATTTTCAATCATGCCAACTGCTGTTGCTCCCTTAGGTACCATGGCACCAGTTGGCACATATACAGTATATCCACTGTTGATTTCCATAGCGGCTTCTTCGCCCATTCTCACTTCGCCCTTAATGGTTAACAGAGAAGGAACTGAGTCTGTGGCTCCGTAACTATCCTCGGCTACTATGGCGTATCCATCCACCGTTGACCTGTTAAAGTCTGGAACATTTTCCAAAGATATGAGGTCCTCCCCCAAAGTTCTTCCCAAAGATTCATCTATACTGACTTCTTCTATGGAAAGCTCTAGATCTGAAAATTCATTCAAAATTATCTCTCTTGCTCTGTCTACTGATTCGACTTTAAAGAAATCCATTTACTTCATCCTTCCCAATTCTAGTCTTATCTGATTGTGACAAATTCTGTCTGCCTGCTCCATGTTGTGAGTTATTACCATAACTGTAGCATTGTTTTTCTCGTTGTACTTTCTGACTGCATTTTCTAGTATAAGCATGGAGTCTGGGTCCAGATTTGAAGTAGGTTCGTCCAAAAGGAGTACTTTGGGCTCTAGGGCAATTGCCCTTGCCATGGCAACTTTCTGAGATTCTCCTCCTGACAGCTGGTGACCCTTTTTATTCAGCAAATCTTCTATTTGAAGCTCTTTGGCTGTCTCCATAACCTTTTCTCTTATGTATTCCTTTTTCTTTTTTCGTATATGAAGAGGGTATGCGATATTCTCGTAAACAGATCTCTTAAGTAAATACGGTTTCTGAAATACTAATGTCATTTCATCCATAGCTTCACTGCAAAGTTCGTTCCCGTTATAGGTAACTTTTCCTTCGTATCTGTCATCAAGACCTGCAATTATGTTTAAGAGGGTTGTCTTCCCAGCCCCATTTGAGCCAGTGATACCCGTTATCTTTCCTTTTTCTACTGTTAGCTCATCTATATCCAAAACCACTGTATCACGGTATTTTTTTCTAACGTTATTCAATACTATTTTCATTATTCATCCTCCTGACTATAGGAGTATATGAGGCTATGTATTCCAAAAGAAGCTATAAGAAGTATTAGCCCCAATGCTATTGCCATGGGGTAGTCTCCCATCGAATTCATCATCGATATCGTCGTGGTTATTACTCTGGTCTGACCCTTAATATTTCCTCCAACTATCATTACTGCTCCCACTTCAGAAATTGCCCTGGAAAATGAAGTGGCAATGTTTACTAATATATCCATCTTAAGTTCTCTGATTATAAGTATTACAGCATCAATTCTGCTGCCTCCCAATGTCTTTGCGACCTTTTCTATAGGCAGACCTCTGTTCTTTGCAAGGCTATATGTAAGTCCAAGTATAAGTGGTATTACAAGAAATGTCTGAGCAATCACCATCGCTTTGGGAGTGTATAGAAGCTTCAGGAATCCAAGAGGCCCTCGCCTTGCAAGAAGTAGTGCGACCACAAGACCTACAATTACAGAGGGTATGCTCATAAATGTGTACACTATCCGAGAAAACATCTTTTTCCCCTTAAAGGGTTTTATTCCCAGGTATATTCCTATGGGCACAAAAAATAATGAGGCGACGACTGTGGCACTGGTGGACACAAAGAGAGACAGTGTTATTATCCTGAATACTTCTTTGTCAAAGCTCAAAAGAAGAACAATGGCTTCTTTGAACCCCTGCGCAATGTAACCCATAGTCAATCGCCTCCTTACTTCATTTATTTATAGTTTGGTATAAATAGTGATTCTCCGTATTCTTCTACTCCAAATTGTGCAATTAGCCCCTGACCCTCATCTGATATCAGGAATTCCATAAACGCCTGAGCTCCTTCAGAGTTGATACCACCCTTTGAAGGATCTACGGGAATTATTCCATATTGGTTGAACAGTCCTTCGTCTCCTTCGATGATTATGTCGAGGTCTAAGGTGTCTTTCATCGACAGGTATGTAGCTCTGTCAGACATTGTATATCCTTGCTTATCATCTGTAATTTTTAGAACATCTCCCATGCCTGCTCCTGCTTCAACATACCAGTTTCCACCGGGCTCTACTCCTATTTCTTTCCAGAGTCCAAGTTCTTTTTTGTGTGTACCAGAGTCGTCTCCTCTTGATACAAACACAAGACTTTCATCACTTATTTGCTTAAGTGCTCCATTAATATCGTTGCTGACTGCAACTGGGCCATCTTTTGGACCGACGATGATGAAGTCATTGTACATCACGTCATGTCTAACTGTTCCGTGCCCTTCTTCTACCAAAATCAGTTCATCTGGCTTAGCGTGTACTAGAAGAATATCAGCTTCGCCATCTCTTCCCATTTGAAGAGCTTTTCCAGTTCCAACTGCAATAGTCTTAACCTCTACGCCAGTCTTCTCTGTGAATATTGGGAGAAGAAAATCCAACAGTCCTGAGTCCTGAGTACTTGTAGTTGTCGAAAGAATTATACTTCCTCCAATTTTCTCATCAGGTACCTCTGCAGGAGTTTCCACTGGTGTTTCAACTGGTGTTTCTGTAGGCGTCTCCGCTGGAGTCTCTGCAGGTGCTTCAGTCTTTGGCGCGCATCCCGTAACAACGCCCAGGGTCAGCAAGAGAAGAAGTGTGAAGATCAATGCCTTTTTCATAAGTACCACTCTCCTTTTAATTTTTAGGAAACAAAAACAGCCCAAAAGAAAGGCTGCCAAAAAACATCTTCCTTTCCAAAATGGGAGGCATCAGGATTTCTCCAGACACCCGTCGGCATCATATCTTAGCTTTAACCTTAGATTCTGATACTCGGAAAATTATTGTAGATATTTAATTTGTCTCCTCTTGCAAAACCTATTAGTGTAATCCCTGTTTCTCTTGCCAGTTCTACAGCAAGAGATGTAGGGGCAGAACGAGATGCGATGACGGGTATTCCCTGTTTACAGGCTTTAATTAGTATTTCAGATGATACTCTTCCCGTCGTAAGTACCATTTTATCGCTGAGGTCCAATCCCATCAGTCTGGCTTTTCCTATCACTTTATCCATTGCATTATGTCTGCCAATATCCTCAATGTGAATTAATATCTCATCGTCAGATGCAAGTGCACAGCCATGGGTACCGCCTGTTTCTCTGAAAAGCGTCGAATTTTGATTGAACTCTCTCATTAATTGTAGCACACTTTCGGGCATAGTTTCTATACTATCTTTATATCTATAAGATCTCACTGCGTCGAGAACATTATAAAAGGACGTTCCTTTGCCACATCCTGAGGTCACAGTCCTCTTTCCCATAAGTTTTTCTCTCAAAGGCCTTTTAATAAGTGTTGAAACATGGATTTCTCCCTTATCCTCAAACACATCAATCGAAGTGGCTTCATCCACCTCGTCAATAAATCCTTCAGAAAGCAAAAATCCCACTGCAAGCTCCTTCAGATGATCTGGACTGCATAATAAGGTTACCAGTTCTTCATCATTTAGATAAATTGTCAGCGGGTACTCAGTGATTACGTCATCACTAATTTCTTCTGTTTTTCCGGATATATATTTATGAATATTAATTCTATTCTGCAGGTTCATCTATTCCACCATCTCTTAAGTATTCACCCAGATCTTCTCTGGTATTAATATTAAAGAACATTCCCCACTCGGGACTGAACGTTCTGGCTTTTTCCTCTGGGATTAGGCAGACGTCCATATCTTTTAGAAGTCTGTGAACTGCTTTTTCTCCTCTTTTTAAAAATGCCTCAATGTCATTGACCATATCTGCGTTATAAAAAGCATTGAAAGGTTCAATCCACTGTCCAAGTAGAGTGACGCAAGCCAGATGCTCCTCGCCTTTTACCATATCCATCATGTAGCTAATGTAATCGTGGTTGATGTTTGGCATATCGCAGGCAGTTACAAAAGAATATTTTGAAGAAGCTCGCAAAAGTCCGGCATGGATGCCTGATAATGGGCCCATGTCGGGTATTATATCCTGGGTTATGACATCGGCAAGGCCGATATAGAGTTTAGGCTTGTTGGTGACGACGATTATCTCGTCGAAGTCTTTCCTGAGCTTCTTGATCAGCCCGTCCATAAGACCTCTCTCTCTAAATCTGAGAGTCTGTTTGTCAAATCCCATTCTTGAACTTTTGCCGCCTGCCAGTATAATGGCAGTTCCAAAATCTTTCATATCAGTCACCGCTTCTTGCGCACTCACTATCTCTTCCTGTAAGAATCTCCAATCCATGATGTATACTGTCCAGTGAAAAATCCAGAGCTTCTTTCACCGCTTTAGGGCTTCCTGGTAGATTTACTATCAGCGTTTTCCCTCTTATACCCGATTGTGCACGTGAAAGCATAGCTCTTGGTGTAATTTTTAAACTTAAATATCTAATTGCCTCAGTTATTCCTGGAGCCATTCGGTCGCATACTTCTATAGTCGCCTCTGGAGTTACATCTCTTTCGCTGAATCCTGTGCCACCTGTTGTTAGGATGAGGTCAGCCTCCAATACGTCTGCAAGCCGTATCATCTCTTCTTTAAGCAACTCCCTATCATCTGGAAGAATAACCTTACTTACAATCTCATAGCCTTTTTCTTCAGCCATCTGTCTTATAACTTCACCTGACAGGTCTTCTCTTTTGCCTTTAGATCCTTTATCGCTGGATGTAATAATGCCTACTCGAAACATTTTAACCTCCCCATGGAAGCGTCATATACTCTTTCATTCGCCTGTCGTACTCTGCTCTGAAAAGTGTTTCATGTCCTTCTTCCCACTTTGAAAGCTTAGTAAATATCGCCCTGATGCCTTCATCTTCTGCATTGTCAGCCTGAGCCTGATAAAACTCTTTATAGTCTCTCTCAATTAAGTATGCCATCCTAAGTATCGTCAAGTCAGGTATGTCTGATTCGGTCAGAGTAGCATCAATATGCTCTGATTCTTCCCTTGCCTTGAATATGTCCTCTTCTCTGTCCATCACGTCACTGCTGGTATCGAATTCGCCCGTGTCCTCATAATGCTTGAGCTGTCTCTCCAGATACCTGTAATGATCCATTTCTACTTCTGCAAGCTCCAAAAACAACTCTTTTGTAGTTGGGTTTGCAAAACTATCTGCTTTTTCCTTAAAGAAATTACTTCCGTCCAGTTCCATCTGCATTGCATATTTCAGAATATGAGCGTAATTCATTTCCTCATCTCCTATACTTTTTCTACTTTAACTGCGGAAACCTTAAGTTCTGGTATCTTTGCATATTCGTCGGTTGCTGGATTAGTGAGAAGATTTGCTTTCCCTTCCGCATAATGGAAAGGCATAAATACGACTTCTTCTCCTATGCCATCTGTAACTCTGGCCCTTGCCTGAGTTTCTCCCCTTCTGGAAGTCAGTTTTACCATATCTCCATCTTCTATTCCAAGCTTGTTTGCAGTTGAATCATTGATCTCTACGAAAGACTCCGGTGCAAGCTGCATCAACCCTTCTTCCCTGCCCGTCATAGTCATGGTGTGATATTGATAGAGTATTCTTCCTGTTGTTAGAATATATGGGTATTCTCTGTCTGGGACCTCAGCACTTTCAATGTGCTCTGATGGCATAAATAACCCTCTGCCCCTTGCGATAGCTGTCTTATGGAGGTATTTGGTGCCCGGATGTGTCTTGTTTGGAACTGGCCACTGCAGTCCTCCATTTTCAAGTCTTTCATATGATATACCCGCGTATGTCGGTGTAAGAACAGCAACCTCATCCATTATTTCTGATGGATGGCTGTATACCGTTTTATCGCCCATAATATTCATAAGTTCCATGATGATAACCCAGTCTGCTTTTGCAACACCTGGCGTATCCACGGCTTTGCGTATTCTTTGAACTCTTCTGTCGGTATTTGTATACGTTCCATCTTTTTCAGCAAACGCTGCTGCTGGCAGTACAACGTCTGCAAGTTCTGCTGTCTCTGACATGAATATGTCCTGTACTACCAGAAAATCTACTTTCTCCAGAACATGCTTGACGTGATTTGAATCCGGATCTGAAATGATTGGATTTTCTCCCATCACATACAGGAATTTTACGATATCATCGTCTATTGCATCAAACATCTCGCTTATTGTAAGACCTACTTTAGGTGACAGCTTTGATTCCCATGCATCACTAAACTTATCTATAACCTCTAGCTTATGAACCTTCTGATAACCAGGAAAATCTCCTGGCAGTCCACCCATGTCACAGGCTCCTTGAACGTTGTTTTGACCTCTCAATGGATTTACACCTGCGTTCTCCTTGCCTACGTTGCCGCATAATAGAGCCAGATTGGATACGGTCATAACACCTGCCGTTCCCGACGTATGCTGCGTTACGCCCATAGCGTAATATATTCCTGCATTATTAGCCTTGGCGTAAATATGTGCTGCTTTTTCAATGTCTTCAGCCCTAACGCCACAAATTTCTGCTACTCTTTCTGGAGTATAGGATTCTACAAGTCTTTCTAATTCCTCGTAGTTTTCTGTCCTTTCCTCAATGTATTCCTTGTCCTGAAGTCCATCTCTGATTATGACGTGCATTATGCCGTTTAGAAGTGCAATATTAGTTCCTGGTTTAAGATGAAGATAAACATCTGAATACTCAGCCATCTCAATCCTTCTCGGGTCAGCTACAATAATCTTTGCACCTTTTCTCTTTGCCTGTTTCATAAGTGCGCCTATAACAGGATGGTTTTCTGTAGTATTTGATCCAATTATGAATATTACTTCATTGTCTTTTATTTCCTCTACGCTATTAGTCATAGCGCCGCTTCCAAGTGTAATTGCGAGACCCGCAACAGTGGAAGCATGTCAGAGGCGTGCACAATGGTCGACGTTATTAGTGCCGATTATTGATCTGAAAAACTTCTGGAACAGATAGTTTTCTTCGTTTGTGCATCTAGCAGAACTGAGCCCTGCAAAAGCATCAGAGCCATAATCTTCTTTATATGATTTCATTTTGTTTGTGATTAACTCATAGGCTTCTTCCCAGGTAGCCTCTCTGAATTTACCATCTTCCTTTATCAGCGGAGTTTTAAGCCTGTCTGGGTGTGCAATGTAATTATATGAAAACTTCCCTTTAACACAAAGGAGTCCGTCGTTATGCGCATCTCTAGCTGGGTCGACACCGACAACTTTGTTATCTTTTACGACTAGGTCTAACTGGCACCCAACTCCACAAAAAGCACATGTAGTTCTGACGGTGTGAGTCTGCCAGTATCTGAACTTATCTTTTTCCCTTGGCTGCAATGCACCAACAGGACAGACAGACACGCAGTTTCCACATGAAACGCATTCTGAATTTATCAGTCCGTCACCAAAAGGCGTCGCTATATTGGTTTCAAAGCCACGCTGTTCAAATCCGATGGCAGTAGTACCCTGCAACTCATCGCATACTCTTACGCACAGTCCGCATAGTATACACTTCTTTGAATCAAAAGTATAAAATGGATTTGTATCGTCAAATTTCGGCGTTCTATATGACCATCTGTATGTACCTTCTGTTACACCGTACTCGTAGCAGTAATCCTGTAGTTTGCATCTGCCAGACTTTTCGCATGTCAGACAGTCCAGAGGGTGATTCGATATTAAAAGGTCCAGAACTTGTTGCCTCTCTCTTATGACCATTTCACTGTGAGTGTTAATGTCCATTCCATCCCTCAGCATAGTTGTACACGAGGTCTGAGGCCCTTTTTTTCCGTCTATTTCAACGACACATAGTCTGCATGCTCCGGAAGGACTCAGCCTTTCATCGTGGCATAGGGTTGGTATGTCGACCCCTGCCTGTCTGCATGCATCTAGGACAGTCATCTTCTCCGAAAATTTATAGTCTTTTCCGTCTATTTTTACATTCATAACGTTCCTCCTATGCTAACTTATGGAAACTGCTTTTATAGGCTTAACAGGACATACATCGTAACACGCTCCGCATTTAATGCACATTGTCTGATCGATGACGTGCAATTGCTTGACTACGCCTGTTATAGCTCCTACAGGACATGCCTTCGCGCATCTTGTGCACCCTATGCAGGTATCTTCAATGAAAAATGTAATGAGTGGCTTACAACTCTTTGCAGGACATTTATGGTCTCTTATGTGAGCCTCATATTCATTTCTATAGTATTTCAAAGTTGTTATTACCGGGTTTGGAGCTGTCTGACCCAGACCGCACAGCGAGGTGCTCGCCACAGTCTTTGTAAGTTTTTCCAGCCTCTCTATGTCCTCTTCCTCTCCTTCGCCCTTGGTAATCCTGTCTAAGATTTCGTAAAGCCTTTTAGTGCCCTCTCTGCAGGGAACGCATTTGCCACAGGATTCATCTACGCTGAAATCCAAGAAGAACTTTGCTATATCTACCATGCAGGTATCCTCGTCCATTACTACCATTCCGCCTGAACCCATTATGGAACCAATTTTCCCAAGAGATTCGAAGTCAACAGGGGTATCTATGAGCTCAGCCGGGATACAGCCTCCTGATGGTCCTCCAGTTTGCACAGCTTTATATGCTTTGCCGTTGGCAGCTCCTCCACCTATGTCAAATATTATTTCTCTCAACGTAGTTCCCATAGGTACCTCGACAAGGCCTGCATTTTCTACCTTTCCTACCAGAGAAAATACTTTTGTGCCTGGAGATTCTTCGGTGCCTATGCCTCTGAACCAGTCTGCGCCTTTGTCTATTATTCTCGGTACATTTGCAAAAGTCTCAACATTATTTATGATAGTTGGCTTGCCCCACAGCCCCACATGAGCAGTTCTGTTGAGCTTTGGCCTCGGCATCCCCCGTTTTCCTTCTATAGATTCCATGAGGGCAGTTCCTTCACCGCACACAAAAGCTCCGGACCCCAGCCTTAGTTCTATATCAAAGCTGAAGCCGGTTCCAAAGATATTTTCCCCTAGGAAACCGTATTCTCTAGCCTGCTCAATAGCAGTTTTAAGTCTTTTTACCGCCATGGGATATTCTGCCCTGACGTATATGTAACCTTGATCGGAACCAATTGCGTATCCGCCTATAGCCATTCCTTCTAACACGCAGTGGGGATCTTTTTCCAGTATGGACCTGTCCATAAATGCCCCTGGGTCGCCCTCGTCAGCGTTACAAATCATGTATTTTTTATCAGATTTAAATTTGTAGGCTTCATCCCATTTTCTTCCGGTTGGAAAGCCTGCTCCTCCTCTTCCTCTCAAGAGGGACTTTTTCATCTCTTCTACTACTTCTCCGTCGCTCATCTGTGTCAGTGCCTTATACAGAGCTTTGTATCCGTCAAAGGCTATGTATTCATCTATGCTTGTGGGATTAATAATGTCGCAGTTCTTAAGTGCAATCCTCACCTGATTCTTAAAGAAATCTCCCTTAAGCACTACATCCTCTCCATTTAAGAGAACCTTATCTTCTTCGAGCAGCCTGTTTATTATAGGTGCCCTCAGCTCTTCAGTTATTTTTTGCATTTGCTCAAAATTCATCACTGTGACCACCTCCTATGAGTATTTGGCAAGTATTGTCTTGATGTCATCTTTTTTTACTTTTGCATAGACCTCTTCATTAACGAGAATTACAGGTGCTATACTACAGTCTCCGACACATCTTGCAGCTGAAACAGAAAATCTCTGGTCTGATGTTGTTTCGCCCGACTTTATTCCCAGTTGTTTTTCTATCTCCTCCAGGATATTTGCAGCACCTTTTACGTAACAGGCTGTTCCAAGACACACGCTGATTTGATTTTCACCTTTTGGAATAAAAGAAAATTGTGAGTAGAACGTCGCAACACCGTATATATCTGCAAGAGGAATCCGCAATTTATCAGATATGACAGACAACATTTCCTTTGGAAGGTAGCCAAACACGTCCTGAGCATGCTGCAGTGCCAACATTAGTGGTCCTGGAACCTCTTCCATACTATCAAGAAATTCTTTGAACTGTTCAACTGCTTCCGCGTTCTTTTCCATATCAAAGCTGAACTCCATTTTTATCCTCCCACTTTGTTAATTTTATAGTAAATAAATCCAATATTTTGAAAATTATATACCCTTTAAGATTATAACAATTAATTTCCTTTGTCAATCGACATATAGACGTATCTAAATTTGATAAATGGCTGATTTAGTGGACTTTTACTGGTATAATTATATAATTGTCTGAGGAGGATTTGATTATGGACTCACAAAATTTGATACGGCTTATTTTCATATGTTTTATTTTTATCAACCTTTACTCTTTTTACCTCTTTTACAGAGATAAAAAGGCGGCAATAGTTCACAAGTGGAGAGTTCCTGAGTCAAAACTATTTCTCACAGCACTATTTGGAGGAGCAATTGGAGCTCTATTTGGCATGAAGTTTTTTTCGCATAAAACAAAAAAAGCAGTATTCCGCGTGGGACTGCCTTTCCTGTTAGTAATTAATTTAATTGTATATTATTTTATTTTCAAATATATTGCGGCAATGTAAGACTTAAACTTACTTAGCCGCCTCGTCAACAAGCCTTTTATATAGCCTAATATGTTCGTCGTTTCGCTGACCCATTGCCTCGGGATGGAACTGAACTCCTATAAGGAACTTGTCATTTACAGACTCAATAGCTTCTATTATTCCGTCTTTAGCTTTAGCAGTAACTCTCAAGCCCCTTCCTAAATCCTTAACTGCCTGATGATGCTCTGTATTAACAAATATATTTTTCTCTTTATATATGTCGAAGAGTATGCTGTTTTCATCCAGCTCAACAGAATGATAGCCTTCTTCGGTATTATAGCTTGCCACATGTCCTCCAACATCTGGAACCTGTTTAAATATATCCTGATATAGGGTTCCTCCAAGAGCTACGTTTGCAAGTTGCATTCCCCTGCATATTGCTAGTATTGGTATCCCCTTTTCATAAGCTTTCTTAAATATCGCATATTCTGATCTATCTCTATCGAAGTTTATTACATTTACCTCTTGCATGGGTTCCTCACCGTAATAGTGTGGCCAAATATCTTCTCCGCCAGAAAAAACCAGCCCGTCCAACCTTTCTACATAATAGTCACTTAATGAATCATCGTTTAATACAGGTATTAGCACAGGAACCCCGCCTGCTTTCACAACAGCCTCAACATAAGGATGAGTAATTCGGGATATTTTCTTTCCAGACGCTATTTCCTGCTGAGTTGTTATTCCAATCAATGGTTTCTTCATATATAAAGCCTCCTATAGATATTTATTTAGCCATCTAGCCATATCTTCCATCATATTTGTCGTGACAAAGTGGCTGACGCCTTTATATGTCGTCATCATCGCTAATTCTTTATGCCTATATCCTTGTTTTATGGTCTCATAAAAGATTCTCATAGGCGCTGGATCTACGACATTGTCTTCTTCCCCATTGAGAATCAGCACTGGACGGTCAGTAAACTCAGCTGCCATTTTATATGGATCATTTTCCCTCACTTGGTCTATCAGTTGCTTATATTTTTCTTTTTCACTTGTACCTAAAACTTTAATGAAAATATCATTGCTCAAATCCCAACAACCGGAACCATTTAAAGGCACCATAGTTCTTAAATTCTTATTAGCTGCAAATACTCCGGTAGCTGTGAATCCACCCATGGAATGACCTGATACTGCAATTCTGTCTTTATCCGCATCGTAATCTTCAATCAGCGATTTGATCAGCTCTTTGGATTCTTCAATATTTTTGAGGACTACTTCCCAGAAAGCACCCGAATTTTCTTTGTCAAAATAATCTATCCTCTCTCTGTCTCCGTGATACAAAGCATCTGGAATCAGAACCTGATATCCAAGGCTTGCCAAAATAAATCCTCTAAAGCTCTGGGATTCTTTGTTTGAAGTCCAGCCATGATAGAATATGACAGTAGGATACTTTTCTTTTCTAATCTCAGGTCTTATGAGAAGCGCTGGGATTCCATTGATTTCAATTTTCTTTATTTCAGTATTTGGATATTCCATTATTACCTCCATCTATAAACTCCAGTCTACAACTCCCAATCCTTTTGCTTCCAGAAACTCATTTGCTCTGGAAAATGGCTTCGATCCAAAAAATCCTCTGTATGCAGAAAGTGGACTCGGATGAGGGGAACTGATAATCAAATGCTTATCCGCGTTTACCATAGAGCGCTTTTTCATTGCTGGTGCTCCCCATAGGATAAATACCATCGGCTCTTCTCTTGCATCAAGGATACGGATTATCTGATCTGTAAACAGCTCCCAGCCTCTGTCCCTATGTGAGTTGGCTTCTCCTCTTCTAACGGTGAGTACTGTATTGAGCAGAAGAACTCCTGATTTAGCCCACTTTTCAAGACATCCATCTTTTGGCTGAGTATAACCAAGATCTTCCTTTAGTTCTTTAAAAATATTGACAAGAGAAGGGGGCGCTGGCACTCCTGGCTTCACACTGAAGCTGAGCCCATGTGCCTGCCCTGGCCCATGATAAGGGTCCTGCCCAAGGATTACTACTTTGACGTCGTTATAGTCAGTCATGTGCATCGCATTAAATATGCTATGCATATCGGGATAGATTGTACTTGTCTTATATTCCTCTATCAGAAACTCTCTGAGTTTCCTGTAATATTCTTTTTCCATCTCAGGCCCAAGAAGTTCCTGCCAACTGTTGTTAAAAATCTTTTTCATGAAATCACCCAGTTCTTTATAATCAAGCGTCTACTCTCCAATTCTTAGGAGCAATTAGCGCAATTATCGTAAATAGTTCCAGTCTTCCCATCAACATAAGCGCTGAAAACCATAGTTTTGTCGGAATAGAATAAAACCCGAAGTTCTGAGTTGGGCCTACCATCTCGAGTCCAGGACCTATGTTGCCAAGTGTCGCTGCTACCGATGAAGCTGCAGTTACAAGGTCTACCTGTTCTAATGATACTATGAGGGTTGAAAATAGGAACAGGACCAGGTACAGTGCCAGAAAGCTGTTAATTCTTGCAATCGTCTCATTTGACATAACTTTATTATTAATTTTAACAGGAATAATTGCGCGAGGATGGTAGAGTTTTCCTACTTCTCTTTTTATCAGTTTAAGCATTACAAGAATTCTTATTACCTTCATTCCACCACCAGTAGAACCTGCACTGGCACCGATAAACATCAGTATCATTAGTATACCCTTGCTAAATGTTGGCCAAAGGTCAAAGTTGCTGGTAGAATATCCTGTCGTTGTAATTATTGAAGATACCTGAAAGAAAGCGTCCCTCAAAGAATAAAATAGGTTGTGATAATCCACAAGCCACAGGTCTATAGCGATTGCTATTGAAGCAATCCCTACGATTTTAAGGTATAGCCTAAGCTCCTCATCTTTGAAAAGGTCTGTCGCCCTTCCTTTAAAAAAGGAATAGTAGAGTGAAAAGTTAACTCCTGAAGCCAGCATGAAAAAGCCAATTACAAGATGTATATAAGTGCTATTATAAGCTCCAATGCTGGTATTTTTAATAGCAAACCCTCCTGTTCCGACGGAGCCAAAAGTGTTTACCATAGAGTCAAACAGAGGCATACCCCCAAATAGCAACAGGACTATTTCTGCAATGGTTATTGTAAAATAGGTAGTGTATAGTATCTTTGCAGTATCTTTTAATCTAGGCGCAATTTTTCCTGCCACAGGACCTGGTGACTCAGCTTTGTAAATCTGAAACCCACCTATGCCAAGCGCTGGGAGAAGTGCCAGTGTAAATACCAGAATCCCCATTCCACCTATCCAGTGTGTAAAAGACCTCCAAAACAGAATTCCCATAGGTAAACTTTCAACATCCGAAAAAATTGTTGCACCTGTAGTGGTAAACCCAGAAACTATTTCAAACAGTGCATCAACATAGCCAGCCACTCCCGATACGTACAACGGAAGTGCTCCCAAAGCAGATGCTGCAAGCCAGCCTATTGACACTATAGCAAGTCCGTCTTTTGCTGAAATTGCTTTTTCCCTTCTAAATCTGTATGCAAGAAAAGACCCAATAGCGGCAGTAATGATTATAGTCATCAAAAAAGCCAGTTTATCGGGCCCACCGTCATAAAGGGCAATAAAATAAGAGGGAAGCATCAGCACAGCTTCAATTATTAGAAGGTTGCCCAGAATTCTAAGCACGGTTCCAAAATTCACTTAGAAGGCCTCCTTTTTGTTCTCTGAAAAATATCTTTAGTGCATCTAGATCTGAAGTTAGACAGAATACTACAATTCTGTCCTCTGCCATAATCTCTGTGTCACCTTTAGGAATAATGACGTCATTATCTCTTACTATTGCACCTATTATCATTCCTTGAGGTATTTCCAAATCTTTAAGTTTTTTACCGACACAGGGCAAATCCTCGTCTATAATAATTTCTGTAGCTTCGGCATCAGCCCCTAAAAGCAGTGAAACCGAGACAACTCTGCCTCCTCTGATGTACTTGATAATATTGCTGGCAGTGATGTAAACAGGGTTAATAGCTGCATCTATATTAAGTCTGTCTATTATCTTGATGTAGTTGGACCTGCTGATTTTAGCAATTGATTTGCCTACGCCAGACTGTTTAGCCATCAGTGCCATTAGAAGATTTTCTTCGTCAAATCCAGTAGCGCCTACAAAAGCATCCATCAGCGAAAGATTTTCCTCTTCCAAAAGATGTATATCTGTTCCGTCGCCGTGAATTATCAGAACGCCATCTAAAATTTCCGAAAGCTCCTGGCACCTTTCCTTATCCTGCTCAACCAGAGTCACCTGTATTTTGTTTTTTACCAGCCTCTGAGCAAGGTAGTATCCAAGATTTCCTCCTCCAAGAATCATGACATTGCTAACCAGTCTTCTGTGAAAATCCTCTCCCAAGCGGTGGCTGAATCTCTCGATTTCTCTAGTATTTCCAATAATGTGAACCACATCATTTTCTAATAAAGTGGTTGAACCATTCGGTATGATCATGCTTCCATTTCTCTGTACAGCCGTTATCAGGAGTCTGTCTAGACCATCTATATCTTTTACCATTTTGTTTACAAACTCTTGGTTTTCGCCAATGCTAAAGTCGATCATCTGAACTTTTCCGCTTGCGAATTCATCGGTATAGAAACTGTAGCTCTTAAGAAGATACTTTTCCATTGCCACAGCCGTCGCAAGATCAGGATTTATTATATGATCTATTCCTAGCTCACTCTTTAAAAAGTCTATTTGCTGCATGTATTCAGGATTTCTTATTCTAGCGATTGTTTTTTTACATCCAAGTTTTTTTGCAAGAGTGCATATGAGAGTATTGGTCTCATCGTTTTCAGTAGATCCGACTAAAAGATCGTATGTCTTTATGTCCAGCTCTTTCAGCATTTTAATATCTATCCCGTTTGCAGCTACAGTCAGCACGTCAAGGTGTTCGTTTATTCTTTCAAGCACCTTAATATTGCTGTCCATTACAGTAACGTCGATATTCTCATCTACAAAAAACTCTGCAAGCTTTGCACCTAGCTTGCCTGCTCCTACTATCATTGCTTTCATTGCTACACCTCGTTTTATTGTTACAGTTCAATATATGGAAACATAGCTAATTCTAATACATTTGGACTGTCTTTTCAACTTAAGTATACAATATTCCATTGTTTATTTCCATAATCAGAGAAATTTCAAAATTATTTTAATTATTGACATATGCCCGATATGTTATATAATGATAATAGATAATGATTATCAATTAAAGGAGGTTTTAGCAATGCCCAGATACGATATGACAGGCCCTATGGGGAGAGGTCAAATGACGGGAAGAGGAATGGGATACTGTGTAAGAAGATTCGCTCCTGGCATGATGCAAGGTTATGGCAGAGGAGCGGGTTACGGTAGAGGGATGGGATTTAGAAGAGGTTTCGGTAGGATGTTCTGGAGCTATGACTCTGATCCATATTACGATACAGACGAAAAAGAATTTTTAGAAGATGAAATATCTTGGTTAGAGGAAGAGCTCAAGGCTGCCAAAGACGCTCTTGCCAGACGTAAGTCACAGGAGGATTAACTGATGAGAATTGGTTTACCAGCTAACGACACAGACTTAAACAGCCCTATTAGTGACAACTTTGGGCGGTCTCTCTACTACTTGATTTACGACGATAAAACTGAGCAAGCAGAATTCAAAGTTAACACGGCTGCTATGAGTCAGGGTGGAGCAGGTGTAAAAGCTGCTCAGATTGTAGTAGATAGTTCAGTAGAAAAAGTTATAACTCCACAATTAGGAGAGAATGCATTTAACGTGCTAAATTCTGCAGATATTGAAATCTACAAGTCTGAAAGTGGCACGCTGATGGATAACATCAAGTTACTTAAGGATGGCCAGCTCAGATTGTTGTCGAGCATTCATAGGGGACATCACGGACATTAATGAAAATAGCAGTACTAAGCGGCAAAGGCGGTACCGGAAAGACCTTTGTCGCTTCTAATATTGCGGCGATATCCGGCAAATCTCTCTATCTAGACTGCGACGTTGAGGAACCAAATGGCCATCTGTTCCTCAAAGGTCCTGTTCTGGAAGAGACAATGGTAAATCTACCAATTCCAAAGGTAGACCACAACCTTTGTGACGGCTGTAGAAAGTGCGTCGATTTTTGTGCTTTTAACGCACTCGCTTTAATATCTGGTCAAATTAAAGTTTTTGACACTATCTGTCATTCCTGTGGAGGGTGTAAAATAATCTGCCCTCAGAATGCAATAACAGAAGTCGACAGAAGCATTGGCAAAATTGAAAGGCGCAGATACAAAGAAGTCGACATTCTTACTGGTAACCTCACGCCAGGGGAAGAGTCAGGTACTAAGATAATAGACATGCTCATTTCTTCTATCCCTGAAGAAGAGGAAATAGTTATCATCGATAGTCCACCAGGAAGTGCATGTACTGTTATGGACTCAGTCAAGGACGCCGATTACTGTATACTCGTGGCTGAGCCAACCACCTTTGGAGCTCACAATCTGAAGATGGTACATGAACTCGTTAAGATATTTAACAAGCCTTACGGTGTCGTTTTAAATAAGTCGGACGGCGAAGACAATCCCTCAAAATTGTACTGTGATGAAAACAGCATACCAATTCTTCTCGATATACCCTGGAGAAAGGACATCAGCAATTTTATAGCCGATGGAGAACTTGCTGTTGAAAAGGACACAGAGATTAACAAGATGTTTACAGAACTCTTAGATTCTGTCAAGGAGGGGATGCGAGCTTGAAGAGACTACTTATTTTAAGCGGAAAAGGCGGCACTGGGAAAACTACCTTGGCAAGCTCACTTATTAAGCTTAGTGATTCAAAGGCTTATGCAGACTGCGATGTAGATGCACCAAATCTGCACCTCATAATGACCGAGCAAACTGAACCTATAGACTCTGATTATTATGGTCTCCCTACAGCTCTCATCGATTCTGAGAAATGTATATCATGTGACTTATGCAAGCAGAGTTGCAGATTTAATGCTATCGATGTAACTCATGGAACTTACGTTGTGAATCAATTTTCTTGCGAAGGTTGCAAGGTATGCCAACTGGTATGCCCAGTTGAAGCAGTTGAAATGGTTGACAGAGTTACAGGTCGTCTGAGTTTATATAAAAACGACCACGTATTTTCCACAGCTGAACTTGAAATGGGAAGCGGAAACTCAGGGCTTCTTGTAACAGAAGTTAAGAAGAATCTATATAAAAACGTTGCAAATGAAGAACTGGCTATTATTGATGGTTCTCCAGGTATTGGGTGTCCAGTTATCGCCTCAATAAGCGGCATTGATCTGGTTTTACTGGTCGCTGAACCCACTATCTCTGGATTTAGCGATATGGAGAGGATCATTAAAACTTCACAGGGTTTTCCTGCAAAAATAGCCGTATGTGTTAATAAGTATGATCTACACATAGAAAACACAGAAAGAATAATTCAATACTGTAAAACTAATGATATTGAATTCGTTGGAACTATTCCATTTGATGCAGATGCCCCAAAGCTTGTAAATCAGGGAAAAACACTGATCGAAAAAGAAGGCCCTGCAAAAGATGCAATAGAAGAGATCTATGAAAAATCATTAAATATATTATACAGGGAGGATTGACGCATGCTAATAGCAATTGCTTCAGACCAAAAAAAAGTAGCACAGCACTTCGGACACTGCGAAGCCTTTGAGTGTTTCTCTGTTGAAGGAGGCTTAGTAAAAGAGTGGAAGACAATACCAAATCCAGGGCACCAACCTGGATTCCTGCCAAATTTTCTGCATGAGCAGGGAGTTGAAACAATTATTGCAGGCGGGATGGGACAAAGTGCGGCAAATATTTTCGAAAGAAATGGTATCCAGGTAATATGCGGAGCTTCGGGCTCCATAGCTGACGTAGCAGAAGCCTATGTCAGAGGAAATCTGAATTCAGGAGGCTCCTTCTGCGAGGAGCATAATCATTGAAGCCCTCCATGGCTCAGACAAAGGACCGAAAAAATCGGTCCTTTGTTATTTTTTGAATGCAATTATATTTGGAACTGCATAATAATTTGTTACTCCTGATATAATATTACTTCTGCTAAGTCTTGTATATATTCCTGAGTACTCTCCATTGTATGCAAAGAGCCCCACAATAGACTTCATTTGTTCAGATTTAAATCCTCCATCATGAAGAACTGGAAATGCTCTCACTGGCGGATTCACAAATTCCTGGTACAGATAATCCTTGTCAAAGGATTTTTCAACAGCTGCTTTCCAATTCTTGTCATCCATATCTTTACCAATGAATACACCCTGAGAAGCGTTCATGTCCATTGGCTTTAAAATATACTTGTCCTTATTTTTTACTACCTCTGACAGGACATCCTCGTCATTTCCAAGTATCCCTGTAAACGGTATATGGTTTTTCACAAATTCATTTTCTTCATTCGTTAAAAAAGCCTTTGTGTCGGGATCGTGCAGTCTCTTAAAGAAGAGCTTATTGTGGATAACCTGGCTTCTTATGGTGCCAATCGTACACATTGCATCGTCCATGTATGCTTTTATGAAATCTGGTACTTCCTCGTATTTCTGAATCAGCTCGAAAGTTACTATTCTACGGTAGACAAGGTCAATTCTATATTCATCTTTGTAAAGCACACCATTTTTATAGACTAAATCTCTGGGGTCAGCTATGATGCAATCTAAGCCTTTCTTTTCATATGCTTTCTTAAATTCCAAAAATTCTGCAGATGTGCCACTTTCAACAAAGTCCACAATAGCTACATTTGGCCTGTGGTCCACTCCCTTCCACTGCCTGTAGAGCCTTAAGCTGGCATCAACCCACGTGTCAAAAAGCTCCCGATTTTTCATGTCAAATTCTTTGTTAAAGTCTTTAAGTGCTTCTGATTCTAGCAAAATGTTTGCGATTGTATTGTCCTCATTCATTGCAGATGACCCATCTGTATTTAACTCACAGAACTTAAAATCATCAGGACCATTGTAAAAAATATCAAATCTACCAACAGGAAAGTGATCTTTGTATTTATTATCTCGTAGTATCATCTCTTCAATGAATTTTGGAAATCCGTAACCCTTCCTGTATTCTGCACTTTCGATATATTTGTCCGTAACTTTATTTCCAATGTTCGTAATCTTTTTTACTACGTCTTTTAACATTTCCTCTTCTTTTGGTGAAAAAAACATAGGGCTATATAAAAATGGTACAGGCTTACCCTTATACTGAGCACTGGAGTTTTTCACCTTTTCCACAGTAATATTATAATCATTAAGGTATTTTTTACCACTTTTTATTATCATATCAAGATATTTCTGATTGATTTCTGTGCCTATCAATAGGATCACCTCCTGAGTATAGCCCATTGTACAGCTTCTTTTCTGTCTCCCCCTTGGAAATTCTCTTTTGTAAGCAAATAAGGATTCTTACCTTGCAACAGAAGTTCTTCTAGTGGTTCAAGATATTTAGATTCATCCCCTAAGGAACTTTTAGCCATATCAACCATCCATTTGCCAATTTCGAGTACAGTCTTCCCGTTAACTTTTGCATCCATGCCCTTATCCAGTAGCTCAATCTTTGAAGCCAGTACGTCTTTTGCTGTAATTGACTTAGCGAACTCGTACAACTTCTCAAGATTGTCATCGTCGTATAAAGTCCCCTTTATAAGGGCAACAGCAGCCATGTTCAAAGGATAAGGTACAGAATCCATCATTCGTATTTCAATATAGTCTTTGGTTCTGGCATCTGGAAAGAACATTGTCATAAGATGCTCAACTTCTTTTTCTGCTATATCGTCAACATCCATTATTTCAGAGATTTTCTTGTCGTGTGTCTGAACTATCTCATTATCTCGAATTGTAAAAATTGGTGGTTTTTCCAGAAGATATTTAGCGTAATCTTCATAAGAATAGTCGTCTTTTAAGGCTGCTTCAACAGTTCCTGCCCTATCGTTGTCGCAGTTCATCCAGACATAGGCTCTAAGGTTATGAGTTATACAGGGTTCGCCTTCAAAAAAGAGAGCATTTTCAAAAAGTCCGTAGAATACAGGTGCAAGTGCATTTACAACTCTGAATTTTCTCCTGTAATCATTTTCATCAGAGTAATCTATAGACACTTGGAAAGCTCCTGTCCCTTTCATCATGTTGTGCGCATGTGAGCCCTTATTCTTAAAGTAGTCGAACATGATATCATATCTCTTCTTTGGCAGCAGAGTGATTTCTTCTATCTTCGTAACTGGGTGATAGCCCAATGCAGCCAGAACCTGCCCTTTTGACTCTAAAACTGGTAGGAGCTCATCCAGAAATCTCATATAGCTTTCCTCTATCTCTGAAATTTCTTTCTTTGCCGCAATACTTACCTCCAACTGACTTCCAGGTTCAAGAGTTATTGTAAGGTCTCCCTTTTCTAAAACAAGCATATGATCTCCCTCAAATGAAGGTTTCCACCCGTTTTTGCTGATTTCTCTTAAAGTAGTTTCTACCCCATCAGCCCCATAGTAGGACACAGTTTTTAAACTGTCCTCCCATAGGACAAAATGTTCTATTTCAACGCCAAGCTTAAATGATTCTCTCGGTTTTTCTCCTTTTCTTATGTGCTTACTTATTAATTCAATTTGCTTTTTCTTGTCCATAATACCTCTCCTATGCTAAAAATCTATATCCAGTATTACTTTGCACTTTGCTGTCTCAATATTTTGTTCTACCTTTTCCTCTAGCTCTCTTTTAACTTCTTCAAAGCTCTTACCTTTCTCAATCAATTCTCCGCTTACTACAGCATGAAACTCAATTGTAATCCCATCTTCGGTCTCTTCCAGGTGAAAGTCGTGGATTGACTTGACTCTTTTGTCTTCCTTAGCTATTCTTTTTACCTTGTTCCTCAGTTTCTGCCTTTCAGGAGATTCTGTTCCAAGCGGATCCATATGAATGACGAGGGTCATATCAAATTTTTCGCCAACCTCCCTTTCAGCTTGATCTATTACATCGTGAATCGTTATGACATCTATATTCCCCGGAAACTCTACATCAATTGTAGCCATTGTCCTCCCTGCTCCATACGAGTGAATGACCAGGTCATGAGCTCCTGTAATATAGTCATAGGTCATAATTTCATCGTATATGGCATCCGTAACTTCTTCAGAAGGAGCTTCTCCGATTAGAGGGCTTATAGTGTCCTTTACCAGCGAATAGCCTGCATAGATAATAAAGAGAGAAACCACAACTCCGACAATTCCATCGATTGGAAGATTGGTAAACTGTCCTGTCACAATAGAAAGAACTACAACCGAAGTTATTAATACGTCTCCCAGCGCATCGGTTGCCGTCGCTTTTAATCCTGTTGAATTGATTTTATTTCCCAGTTCTCTGTTGAATACGCTCAACCATACTTTAAAAAGAATTGAAAATCCCAAAATTAGAAATGGGATGAGTTGGAATTCAACTGGTTCAGGGTTTATAATTCTCTCATAGGATGACCTTATAAACTGCAGTCCCACAACTATTACCATGAAGGCAACGATAAGTGCTGAGACGTACTCAAGCCTCCCATGACCATAGGGATGTTCCTTGTCTGCAGGCATATTTGAAAGTTTAAAACCCAGAAGGGTGACAACAGCAGATGCTGAGTCAGCAAAATTATTTACTCCGTCTGCCACGACGCCAATTGATGATATTATTAATCCTATGGAAAGTTTTGTTATGGCAAGCACCAGATTGATGATGACTCCAACTGTTCCTGCCAGATATCCTACTTTTATTCTGACGTGTCTGTTCCCATAGTCTCTATTTTCTTTAAGCGCAATTGACAGCAGCCATTCCGTCATTCCATCACCTCCTGGTTATGATTTCCATATTTAGTATTACCCAATTGGAACGTGAATGAAACTGACATAGTACCACAACGAAAAGGCTGGAGTCCTGCAGCAAACAGGTTTCCAGCCTAAGTTAATCTCTAAATTCTTAATACCCTACTCCTGCTGCCTTTATCCTGTCAGGATATGCTGCTGAGCAGGGAGTTACCCCGTAAGTCATATTGCAGTGAGGGCATTTTGTCTCAAGATGAGTCATCTCAAAAGTATTGCCACATTCGATACAATTTATCATTACTCCAGGAGCCATTGGATTGTTGTTAAATCCCATAGTTCTGATTTTGTCGACTACCTCTCTTCCCGTGCCAAAACTGCCTGTACATCCATCATGCATATGTTTTTCCTCCTTAAATATTCTAATTTACTGACTTAATACTTCTCCAAGCCTAAGGCTGGTCCTCATGGACTGAATGAATCCATCGATTTTCTCCAGTTCTTCCAGTATACTCTTTTCTTCTGAGCTTGTCTCTATAATTTTAGCTATGCCCCCATTGCGGATTACAATCCTCTTATCTGCAATCAGCGCCAGTGTTGGATCATGAGTTGCCATAAGGACAATTTTATCTTCACTTACAAGAAGGTCCAGTGCCTTTCTTCTGTCGATCCCCGCATTCTCAATTTCATCAATCAAAACTATAGGCGATGAACTGAGTATTGCTGTATCTGCAATCATCAGAGCCCTCGACTGACCTCCACTGAGAGCAGTTACCGGGGTGTCTGGATCGAATTTCTCACCTGCAAGTTTATTGGCTTCATCAATTATTCTATCTATTGTACCATCAATATCTATTACCATTCTACTTTCTGCATGAAGCTGCAAAAATTCCATTACTGTAAGATCCATTACAAAATTCATGTTCTGAGAAAGCTGAGCTACAAGCTTGTTATTTGAGGAAAACCTCCACTTTCTGTCTGGTTGTTCCCCGTTAATCAGTATACTCCTTCCAGTAGGAGTATCATTCTGGGCAGCCCATTCTATATCTGCTAAAAGTCTAGACTTCCCAGATCCAGTTGGACCTACAATTGATATTATCTGCGATTTATTTACAGTCAGTGAGGTGAAATGTTCTCTTTCACCAGATTTATCTGTACCTGGAAGGATAGTCAGACTCTCAACTCGTGCGTCTTCTTTAATTCCGAGAAAGCTTTTCATCTGTTCTACGAAAGTGTCGAGACTTTCCATAAGTCCTTCCCTGTCTATAGCCATATTTTCTGCTTCTTCTTCACTGATTTCATTAAGTAACTCTTCGAGAGACAGGTCTTCCTTGCCGTCTATGTCAACTTTATTCTCAATAGCCCACCCTGCCACAAATGGGTAGTTTTCTAAAAGTATCCCAATCTTAGTTCTGCTATGCATATTCATCACCCAGCTCAATTTTTCTTACGTTGCCCATTTGAAAAGCTTCACCTATTCTGGTTTCTCCCAAGCAGTACGAACACAATGCACTTGGCATAGGATATCTTAATTCCATACCCTGCACGCTATCTATCTGTACACTATCATCAAATAGAAGTGTACTCAGCTCAAAAGCGCCCTGTCCTGTAAGACCATTTATATGCATAATGGTCGCCCTGGGATTGACGGAGTTTACTTTAGAAGAGAATACTTCTCTTTCTGCCTGAGAAACGATGTCTCCTTTTGTTATTACAACTATGTCAGCTGCTTTTAACATAGGTCCTATCTTCTTTGGAGTGTTGATACCTGACAAATTGTCGATTACGCAAACCCCTTTAATCTCCTTTATATACGGGGAGCATCTATTACAGAGACCTGCAGATTCTGTAATCAAAAGGTCTAGTTCAGATTTTATCCCCCACTGAACAACTTCCTCAATATTCGAAGCAAAATAATGATCCGGGCAGAGAGCCCCTGACAGGCCTTTTTTTACTGGTATTCCTGCCTTTTTATATAGTATGTCATCGTCTGTAGAAAGGCAGTCAAACTTTACAACTCCCACCTTTAAGTCTCTTTTTTTCATTGCATCTATCGTCTTTAAAATTATACTCGTCTTCCCTGAGGAAGGTGGTCCTGAAAAAATTACAAGATTCATTTTTCAACTCCTGACTCTTCATAAAATATTTCCATGCAGTGGTTTATCAATGCCCCCAGGTCATCGTGAGAATTGATAAAGTCCCATCCAAGCCACATAAATTTTTGATCTTCTCTTAAGCCGTTGTCAACTTCTGTATTTGTGGATGGAAACTTGCCATTTGTTGCCAGTAGCTGTCCCACTTCTTTAGATAAAAGATAGTCGACTATCGGTTTAACTTCTTCTCTGGAAGATTCCTTCGTCAAAAGGAAAATTGGGCTAGCTATTGCCCCTTCTTCTGGCCAGACTGCTTTTAACGGACTTTCTTCTCTAACCATACCTGCAAATAGATATGGCATCACTGTGACTGTCGGTATGCCTGAGCTGGTATTTCTAATGTTTGATTTCACCATTTCTGCAGGGGTCATGCTTCTCATATGAGCTCTTCCAAGCCTTCTTATGCCATCTTCTCCAAAATATCTATATATGGTAAGAAGCATTGCATTAAATAAGTCAAAATCATTAAGTGGAAGCGATACTGATCTTTCGAAGTCTCCATTTAGCAGATCTTCCCAGGATTCAGGTTTTGTTCGTCCATTCAGTTCATCTGTATTTACAAGAAATACAGCAGGTACAACTGAAAATACTGTGTATTGCTCCTGAGGGTCTCTTAGAGATACTTCTTCATTATCTAAATCTTTATTCAATTTTTTGAATCCAGAAAGATCTTTGAATACTCCCTGTGATTTAAATCTGCCCATTAGCTTTTCGTCAAAGAAAAGATCAAAACCAGCAGACATAAACAGGTCAGCCAGCTCTTCTACTGATGAGTGCTCAATCTCATCTCTTATCCATTGAACTCCGACGTTTGCTGCCTTAAATTCATAGTCTATCCCAGTACCAAGAGTCTCTTCATGGGTTTTTAACCATTCAGAGAAGTTCTCCATCAACGGTATTCTCACAGGACAAGGCAGTACTCCCAGCATTTTTACTTTTCCGCCAGATTCTTTTTTTGTATCGTTTAGTGATAGGTCGATGTTCTCCCTGGTTTGGCGAATTACCTCGACCAGTTTTTCCTCAAATATATCCAAATTGACTTTCTTTGTTTTGCAGGCCATTTCAACCGTTATTGTCTTACCCATGATTTTTCGCATCTTTTCATTTTTTAGATGCTCAAATCCGTTGGCTGCAAACACGTCCAAAGTCTCCGGGTATCTTTCAGTTATATCGTAAACTTTTTCCTTTACATCAAAATATTTATTCAATAAAATCCTCCTTCCTTGATTCCAAATTATATTATACTACATTTTCGTTAAATTCCTACTAATTTTATCGGGATAATTTTTTTGCAAAAAAAATAGACCCTACGGTCTATTTTCTCGTTATCTCAACTCTCCAAACTTCGGGGCCTTCTTCCAGATACCTCCATTCAAACTGTCCTTCATTTTCTGCAAGCATCTGATAATGCAAGGGCCTTGGGTCATGGTCATTGATTATTTCCATTTTTTCACCGCTGTCGAGGCTATAGAACATGTCAAATATCTTTACATGCTTGTATCTAGACTCAATCTGTCTGACGTCAAGAACATTCATAATCGTATCCCTCCGTTCAAACGAATAGATACCCATGGATGATACAACTAAATCAATACCTTTATTGAACTGGCGTATTATTGATAGTTAGAAATTACGCTGCAAACTGGCTATTGTACAAAGATGCGTAAAAGCCTTCTCTTTCCATAAGCTCCTCATGTGTTCCTTTTTCAATTATTGCTCCCTCGTTCATAACGAGGATAATGTCAGCATTCTTTATTGTCGATAGCCTGTGAGCTATTACAAAACTGGTCCTACCCTTCATCAAGAGATCCATTCCCCGTTGTATGAGAATTTCCGTACGAGTGTCTACGCTGGAAGTGGCTTCGTCAAGAATTAGTATTGACGGATCTGCCAGAACTGCCCTGGCGATGGTGAGAAGCTGTTTTTGACCTTGAGAAATATTTGAAGCTTCCTCATTTAGCACGGTATCATAACCCTGAGGAAGAGTTCTTATAAAATGGTCGGCTTGTGCAAGCTTTGCCGCTTGGATTATTTCTTCCGGAGTTGCATTTTCACTGCCATAAGCGATATTGTCCCTTATAGTGCCATTGAAAAGCCAAGTGTCCTGAAGTACCATTCCAAATTTTGCTCTTAAATCATGCCTTGTCATATCCCTTGTGGAAATGCCGTCTATTGTAATCTTTCCACCATCTACTTCATAAAATCTCATCAGAAGATTGACCAGTGTGGTCTTACCAGCCCCGGTCGGACCAACTATGGCAACAGTTTCACCACAACATGCCTCAAGATCGAGGTTCTCCATAAGAGGTCTTTCCTTTGAATAGCCAAAAGTAACTTTTTCGAATTTTACATCTGAACTCCTGCCATCTTTATCCATACTGTCTTCTGGATCTTTTTCTTCTTCAGTCTCATCCAATAACTCAAATACTCTCTCAGCAGAAGCAATTGTCGACTGAAATATATTTATTACTTCAGCGATTTGCATTATCGGCTGATTAAATTGCCTAGAATACTGAATAAAAGCCTGAACGTCTCCTATGGGTAGTGTTCCTCTGATTACCAGTACACCGCCCATCACCGCAACAAAAATGTATCCAAGACTATTTATCAGCTGCATAAGTGGCATGATAATGCCTGAAATAAACTGTGATTTCCACCCGTGCTTATACAACTCTGCATTTATCTTTTCAAAGTCTGCAATTGATTTGCTCTCTTTACCATAGGCTTTTACCGTTGAATGCCCGGAAAAATTCTCTTCAATATGCCCATTTATCTGTCCCAGACTCTTTGCCTGTGATGCAAAATATTTTTGTGAAATCTTAGCAATATTCTTTGTGAGCAGAATTGTAAGGGGTATTGTGATTAGTGTTATCAGCGTTATCACAGGGCTGATGATTATCATCATAATCAGTATTCCAACAAGCGTAATTGCCGATGAAAGCGCCTGAGTGACATTTTGCTGGAGTGTGGAGCTTATGGTGTCCACATCGTTTGCAACACGGCTCAATATTTCTCCTGTCGTTTGTGAATCATAGTATTTTAATGGCAGCCTGTGAAGTTTTTCGTTTATGTCCTTTCTCAGGTCATATACTAGTTTCTGTGATATGTCAGCCATTATAAATTGTTGTGCGTAAGTGAATATTCCTGAAAGCAGGTATAATCCTCCAAGGATTGTAAGGATTTTTATAATTAATCCCTTGTCTATTCCGGTACCTGTCGCTATGCTTTCGTATATGTGAGTTGTTATGTTACCCATAACTCTTGGACTTATTATTGCAAACAGCGTACTGAGCACAGCTGCAGAAGCAACTAAAAACATCAGCATTCTATAAGGCTTCAGATAACCGAGGAGTCTTTTCAGTGTACCTTTAAAATTCTTTGCTTTTTCAGGTGCTCTCATCATGCCAGATCCTGGAGGACCGCCTCTTCCAATCATTTGGCGTGGGCTTTTTTCTCTTTTATTCTCGCTCATTGTACAGCCTCCTCTCCCAGCTGTGATACCACTATTTCGCGGTAGACACTGCACTTATCTATAAGTTCATCATGAGTTCCAGTTCCCACAATTCTTCCTTCGTCGAGGACGATTATGTTTTCAGCATCTTTAATCGTACTTACCCTCTGGGCTACGACGATGACTGCTGAATTGGCAGTGTATGGTTTAAGAGCCTCTCGTAAGCGCCTGTCTGTTCTGAAGTCCAATGCAGAAAAGCTGTCGTCAAACAAATAAAATTCTGGTTTTCTTATAAGAGCTCTCGCTATGGCTAGTCTTTGCTTCTGACCACCTGAAAGATTTTTCCCGCCCTGGGCAAGGACATGCTCAAGACCTTCCTCTTTATCCTCGACAAAGTCCCATGCCTGGGCTATCTTAAGCGCTTCCTCTATCTCTGCGTCAGTTGCATCTTCTCTTCCAAAGAGAATATTCTCTCTGATCGTTCCAGTAAATAGAACTGCCTTCTGAGCTATCAGTCCAAATCTACTCCTCAGTTCCTCCTGTGGAATAGCGCTTATATCTGTTCCATTTATTAGTATTTCCCCCTCGGTCACATCGTAAAATCTCATCATGAGATTTAATAATGTTGATTTCCCTGAACCTGTTCCTCCAATAATTGCAGTGGTCTCACCTTTCTTCGTTGAAAAGCTGATATCTCTTACCGCTGGAGTTGAGGCATCCTGATACTTAAAGGTCACTCCATTCAATGTGAGAATTCCATTCGCTATTGTGCCCTCTATAGTATCAGTTCCATCTATTATTTCAGTTTCAACCTCAAGAACCTCATTAATCCTCTCTGCAGAGGCAGATGCTCTTGGAAGCATTATGAAAATCATAGAAACCATTATCATAGAAAACATAATCTGAGAAACGTACTGTATGAAAGCCATCATCTGACCTACTTCTAACCCTCTCAACTCAATCAGTCTGCTTCCATACCATATAACTCCAATTATGGTAAAGTTCATTATCACGTTTAAAAATGGCATCATGACAGCCATTATTCTTCCAACTTTTAATGATGTTTCTGTCAGTTCTCTGTTTGCTGAGTTGAATCTGTCCTTCTCATACCCTGTCTTATTGAACGCTCTTATTACTCTTATACCTGTAAGCGATTCTCTAAGAACTCTATTCAGATTGTCGATTTTTTTCTGTATTTCTTTAAAAAGCGGATAACCCATCTTTCCCACTATAGCTATCACTGCTATTACAATAGGCGCTGATATTAAAAGAACCCCAGAAAGTTTTTGATTAGTAGTAACAGCCATGATTATACCGCCTACCATCATGAAAGGTGCTCTAAGCATCATCCTCATGGACATTATCGCAACATTTTGCATCTGACTGACGTCGTTTGTCGTCCTGGTTATTAGGGATGCAGTACCAATTTTATCGATTTCATTCATCGAAAAACCTTCAACTTTTTTGAAAACATCGCTTCTTAAATCTCTGCCAAACGCAAGCGCAGCCTTAGAAGACAGATATCTGGATATAACTGTCGCAGCAGTCCCGACTATGGATATTAACAGCATCATTACTCCAGTTTTATATATATATTGAAGGTCACCCTCCGCAACACCTTTGTCAACTATATTCCCCATCAGTCTGGGCAGCAGCAACTCTGAAAAAACACCCGCAAGTGTAAGCACCAGAACAAGTGTAATTGTGGCCACATAAGGCTTTAGGTATCTCATTAATTTTAACATTTCTCTGTCCCCTTCCTAATATATCCTTATTAATCTTAACACAATAGGGTATAATTATAAATAGGTTGCAGAAATGACTGATTCTGAATCGTGATTTAAGGAGGTTTACATGAAGCTGTCAATAGGAAGCACCATTCAAAAACTTAGACAAAATAAAGGACTAACTCACGAACAGCTGGCAAGTGCATTGGGCATTACTGCCGAAACAGTCGAAAAGTGGGAAGAATCCGCAGCATACCCCGACATAACTCTCTTATCACCAATTGCAAGGCTTTTAGGAACAACTTTGGATGCCCTTTTAATGTTTGAAACAGAATTAAAACCTGATGATGTTACTAATATATACACTGTATGCGCCGAGAAATTTGAGACCGGTACTTATGAAGATGCCCTTGATATCTGCGAGAACTACTTGAAGGCTTATCCAAATAGTCTTTTTCTAAAGTTCAGGATGGGTAGTCTGCTGCAGGAATACATACAGCTTGCTGAAACAGAGGAGCAAGCAAATGGGGTCCTTGACAAATCCATATCCCTGCTCGAGGAGGCTTCTCTGATTGACGATCTCGAGGTTAAGCAAGCCTCTTTATACGTACTCAGTAGTTTATACACTATGAAAGAGGAGTATGACAAAGCAATCGAAGTACTCAATACTCTCCCAAAAGTTAACGTCAACACTGACTTTATGTTGTCTACAATTTATTCAATAACTGGAGATAAAGAAAGAGCAAAAGCCATAGAACAGGAGAGCCTTTTCAATAATATCAATAACTCCATTATCTCTTTGGCAAGTCTTTGGGGCACAGCTCTTAAAGAAAGAGATTTTGACATGGCATTAGACCTTGCGACTATTCAAAGAAAGTTGATTATTGACTTCAGCCTTGAAAGCTATTTGATGGGCAACAATCTTCTCATGTTTGCAGATGTATATGCAGTTAAGTCTGATGTAAACAGGACTTTGGACTACATCGAAAAATATGCCGAATGGGCATTAAATATCGATGAGGGCTCTTTAGATCTTACAAAGAACCGATATTTTTACAAAGTAGAAAATCTTACTCCGTCCATGAGCTTTGAATATCAGAGAAACAGTTTTATCAATTCTGTTGTAAAAAACACAGACTATGATTTTGTTAAATATACAGACAGGTACAAGAGAATTATTAGCCGACTGATATAAAACAGCCCACTGAAATCACCAGTTCAACTGATTTCAGTGGGTTTTTTATTTTTTGTCTCTCTTTATTTTATCAATTATCTCGTCAATGTGGTCATAGAAGAAAGCAGCATTCTCTCCATTTAAATCAAAGGAATCTCCCTTGATTTCATCGAGGTATTCTTTTAGTATACCACCGCTCCATGAATCTGGATTGGAATTTATTATTTCTTCATATACTTCTTTTACACTTTCAGAAAGCGTACTATCTCCTTCTTCGCTGTAGATATACTGATTTCCCAAACCCTTTATGCTCATAGACATATAGGATCGGTACAAGTCTTCCATCCTTTGTCTGGTCTTTCCTTCGGGAAACTTCTCAATATGCTTTTCAACTTTCAGTGCCCTCTTTAGTATTTCCTCAACTGGTATAATGGAAGTTTCACCATCTGTAGTCTGGTCATTTACCTCTTCATCCCAGATCCCAAAATACGACTGAAGTTCACCAGATCCATATTGCAGGTATGGAGAAACCTCTTTCAAAATCTTTTCCATGTCGTAACCTTTTGAAGAAAAGTAGTTTTCGAGCGAGATTAGCATATCGTCTGCTTTGTCTGCATCAAGCCCCTTAATGTTATCTGCTATAAAGTTCAGAACCTTATCTTCACCCATTCGATCTTGAATGAAGGAATAATAGTCTTTCAGTATTTTCAACTGTTCGCTTTCTTCAAGCTTCTTAGTAACAATATCTGTCACGGTATCCTTAATTTTTTCTTTGTCTACAATGTCTGTTATTTTTTCAGGTGCTTTCATACACCCTCCAAGAATAAAGGCTACAGCCAAAGAAAGTATTATAATCCTTTTCATAGCTCATCAGTCAACTTTTCAATTTCATCAATGAGGGAGCCAATATATTCTATAGTATGCATCAGCGGTCCATCGGTCCTTATATCTACGCCTGCAACTGCAGCAAGACCTGCTGGATCTTTTGTACCTCCCATTTTTAGGAATTCAAGCCAGTCTTCAACAGCAGGCTGACCGTCTTTTCGAATTCTATTGGATACTTCGGTAGCTATAGTAAGACCAGCAGAATACGTGTATGGATATAATCCCATATAGTAGTGGGGCTGCCTCATCCAGGTCAGTTCAGCTCCTTCATTTATCTCAACTTCGTCACCCCAGAATTTTTCTAAAGTGTCACGCTTAAGTTTATTTAACAATGGCGCACTTACACTGCCGCCTCCATCTATTATTCTGTATACCTCTCTTTGATAATGAGCCTCCAGAAGGTGTGTGACAAAGTTATGATAGTATGTCTTTGATACTATACTAGACAAAATCCACCTTTTTCTTCTTTTATCATCGGTTGTATCTAGTAGATGCTTGGCGAGAAGCAGCTCATTCATAGTTGAAGGTGCCTCAATAAGATAAAGCGAAGGTTCAGAATTGAAAATGCTTTGTTCTTTGTGGGTCAGGTGGAAATGCCCTGCGTGTCCCAGCTCATGTATTAGAGTAAACACATCTGCCATTTTGCCTGACCAGGTCAAAAGCACAAACGCATGAGATCCATATGGAGTCGAGCAGAAAGCACCAGTGGATTTACCAACATTCGCTGGAAAATCAATCCATCTCTCTCCAAAAGCTCTGTCAATAATTGAGCTGTATTCTGTTCCCAGTATGCTAAGCGCGTCTTTAATCTGATTCTTGGCTTCATCTATAGTCGTGTCAGGTTGGTATTCGGGGTCTACTTCAACCTTTAGATCTGCAAATGTCATCTTTTCTAGTCCATGAATCTTCTTAATAAGTCTGGCATATCGCCTCATATGCGGTGCTAAATGCTCTACTATCAAATCAATCTGTCTGTTGTACAGAGGCATTGTCACCCTTTGTTCGTGTAAAAGGTAATCGAATACCGAATCGAAACCCCTGAGTTCAGACAGCGTTTTCTCTTTGCCAACCTGTGTCTGATAAGCAGAAGCAAATGTATGCTGATATTCTGCAAGTTTTTTAGAGAATACGTCAAATGCCTTACGCCTTGTCTCAGCGTCCCTTTCATACTCCCATTTCCCTTCAAATGTCAGAAAACTTAATGGATGAGTTTCCCCTTTAGATTCGAAGCTTCCAAAATCCATATCTGCAAGCTTAGAAGAGTTATATATACGATAAGGGGCTTCAAGTGTTCCAGTTAGAGCAGACAAAACTCTCTCAGTTTCTGGATGCAGCACATGGGGCTTCTTTCTAACTATAGCCTCTAGATATCCTGAATTTTCCTGGTTTTCTCTGGCTGCTGCTATCAAAATCTCGTCGGGGAGTTCCGATAGCTGAGAGTCAATAAAACTCAGGCTGCTGAACACTTTTGCAGCAAGTGATTCGGCTTTCAAATCCCTTTCCTGCGCTATCTGATCTTTCTGATCCACAGATGCAGCAAGTGAAGCGTAGGTAAGCACCCATCCACCTACCATGTAAAGCTCTCTCAATTCATCAAGACATCCATTTATTTCAGCGGGCGTCTTCAGATTGTTTTTGTAATCTCTTATGATTCTCTCAGCAATAAATTCAACTTTCTTGATAGCCTCTCCAAAGGCATTCTCATCTTTAAAAATTGCGGACAAGTCCCAGGTGAGTTCCCTGTTTATTTCTTTTCTTTCAGGTAGTTCTCCAGCCATAAATATCATCCTCCGATCGAGTGTTAGGTATATTATACCCGATTGGCTTTGCAGTTACTATGTTTTTACGGTTATTTGTTATTAACTGGTAAACTCATTCAAAATATGAACAATATCGAGTGAAATGGGTATGTATTAATACATAGTAAAATAGGAGGAATTAATATGACAAAATTTATTGTATTTTCGGACTTTGCATGTCCATTCTGCTACATTGGATTTACAATTGCTAAAAAAATTACTGAAGAGATGCCCGATGTAGAGTTTAAATGGTACCCTTACGAGCTCGATAGAAATGTTCCACCAGAAGGAGCTTCTCTGGAAGAATCAATCCCCAGAGATAAAATTGATTTCAGTTTCAAAAGAATAGAAAGGCTGGGTTCAGAATATGGCCTTGTTTATAATAACAAGCTTATGAAATTTAACACAGGCCTTCTTCACAGAGCCGCTCTCTATGCACAGGAGACGGGACACTTCTATACCTTCGCTAATGAAGCTTTTAGACAAATTTTTGAAGAAGGCAAAAATGTGGCTCTCAAGGAAGTTGTCAATGACATAGGATTTAAAGCTGGATTAAGTATTCACGAAATGATGTCTCTTATTGAGGATGGCAGCTTTGAAGATGCAATTGAAGAAGCTAGGGAATTATCAATTATCCATGAAATTGATAGTGTACCTACTTTTATTAGAGAAGATGGAAAAGTGATAACCCTATTAAAAAACTATGAGAAATTTAAGAGTGATCTTTTAACTTAAAAATCGTAGTCTGCTGAGTGTTGATGTGTTATAATTGCATGGTGAATTAACAGGAAAGGAATTGAATTAATTTGATTAGTGTAAATAATGTAAGCCTGAGATATGGCACACAAAAATTGTTTGATGATGTTAATCTCACCTTTACACCTGGAAATTGTTATGGTGTAATCGGTGCAAACGGTGCTGGTAAGAGTACCTTCTTAAAGATTCTCTCTGGCGACATCGAAGCAGACACAGGTGAAGTGAGTATTTCTTCTAATTTAAGAATGAGCGTTCTAAAACAGGATCATTTTGAATACGATAAGTTTGGAGTAATTGATACTGTTATAATGGGCAATAAAAGGCTCTACGACATAATGATAGAGAAAGACGTCCTCTATGCAAAAGAGGATTTTTCTGATGATGACGGAATCAAGGCATCCGAGCTCGAACAGGAATTTGCAGAAATGGACGGTTGGAGTGCTGAAAGTAATGCTTCCTCTTTGCTGCAAGGACTGGGCATTCCCACTTCATTGCACGATAAAAATGTGGAAGACCTTACTGGAAACGACAAGGTAAAGGTATTGCTGGCACAGGCACTCTTTGGCGACCCTGGCATACTGATTCTTGACGAGCCTACAAACCACTTGGATGTCAAAAGCATAAGATGGCTTCAGAATTTTCTCGGAGATTTTGAAGGCACTGTGATTGTAGTTTCTCACGACAGGCACTTTTTAAATGAAGTCTGTACTCAGATGGTTGACATTGACTTTGGAAAGATAAAAATGTTTGCTGGGAATTACGACTTCTGGTATGAGTCTAGTCAGCTCGCACTTCAGATGATGAAGGATCAGAACAAGAAAAAAGAGGATAAAATCAAAGATCTTCAGAACTTTATCGCAAGGTTTTCTGCCAATGCATCTAAGTCAAAACAAGCAACTTCCCGAAAGAAGCTCCTTGAAAAGATAACCCTTGACGATATAGTACCTTCTACGAGAAGATACCCTTTCGTTGGATTTACAATGAGCCGCGAAGTAGGAAACGAAATACTGACTGTTGAAAATTTAAGCAAGAAGATTGACGACAATCAGACTCTCAAAGATATCAGTTTCAGAGTCAACAAGGGTGATAAAATTGCATTCATAGGAGATGAAATTGGAATAACGATGCTTTTTAAAATTCTAATGGGAGAAGATGAAGCCGACAGCGGCAACTATAAATGGGGGCAAACCATTACTACTTCGTATTTCCCAAAAGATAATTCTCACTTTTTTAATGACTGCGAACTGAATCTGGTCGACTGGATGAGACAATTCTCTGTTGAACAGAGCGAAATATACCTTAGGGGATTCCTGGGCAGAATGTTATTCTCAGGGGATGAGGCATTAAAGGAAGCGAAGGTGCTTTCTGGAGGAGAAAAAGTACGTTGTATGTTGTCGAGGATGATGCTCAAAGAAGCAAATGTCTTAATTCTCGATCAACCCACTAACCACCTTGACCTTGAATCTATAACTTCTGTAAATAATGGATTGAGAGATTTTAAGAGTAATGTGTTTTTTACATCACACGACCACCAATTTATTCAGACTGTAGCCAACAGGATTATTGAGATTACTCCTGACGGATTTAGGGACAGATCAATGACCTATGAAGAATATATAGATGAATTTTATATGTAAAATAATCTGAGGCTGAGCCTCAGATTATTTATTTTTTGAACTCTATTTCGATTTTTATAACGTTTCCACTTCTCACAACGTCTAATTCAGTTTTGTCTCCGAAGTTATAAGAGTAAAGCTGTCTTCTAAGCTGTGTCATCGTGCCTATTGCTTTCCCACCAATTCCTGTGATTATATCGCCGTTTTGAATTCCTGCCCTTGAAGCATTGCTGTCTGGCATTACTTCTATTATGACAACTCCCTCATCAACTGACAAGTCAATTCCCAGTCTTGCTTCGTATTCACTTACGGATACACCTGTAATCCCTATCGTTACCCCTTCATAGCTTCCCGTACTTATTACTTCTTCAATCACATGTTTAGCCTGATTAATTGGTATAGCAAAACCAAGCCCTTCTGCTGAGGTTATCTTTGCAGTGTTTATTCCTATTACCTGTCCTTGTGAATTGAGCAAAGGACCACCACTGTTCCCAGGGTTAATCGATGCATCTGTCTGAATAATACCATCAATTACGCTGCTTGCATCAACTCTTACACTTCTATTGAGTCCAGAAATAATACCACTGGTAACTGACCTTTCAAATTCCAGCCCAAGTGGATTCCCGATTGCTACTGCCAGTTCACCTACAGTTAGAGATTCTGAATCTCCTAGTTCTGCAGCTGTAAGCCCCTTCTTATCCACCTTGACTACTGCAAGATCAAGAAGGGAATCGTTCCACAAGACTGTTCCCGGGATTTCTTCACCGTCGTTGAGAAGAACTTTTATCTCTTTGGCATTTCCATCGGCTACTACATGAGAATTCGTCAGTATATAGCCATCACTGTTTACTATGACTCCAGAGCCGACTCCACTGACATCCTCTTCAAAGAAAAATGTTCGCTGAGTCTGCACAGTTGTAATTCCAACAACAGAATCCATGGCTTTTTTAGCTACAGCGCTGACGGTATTCAGGCTGTCGGATGGCGTTATTGTAACTTCCTGTATTACTGCTGCTTCTGCTGGTGTAGCCACAAGCTTTGTTCCAACATAGTATCCTCCCAGTCCCCCGATAAACGATGCAATAATTACAACTGCTATTATTCTAAACCAGTGGGGTCTGTATCTCTTCTCTTCATCTATTACTTCATCTCTAATTTCGTCCATTTTCATTTCCCCCTTTCTTCAATTATATTTTATTCCTTAAATGTGAAAAAAAGGTGAAAGTAAAAAGGATATAAGATAAAAATTGGGTAAGTATTCACTACATTGTACAAGGAGGACTAATTATGAAAAATCTTGGAATAAAAGTTGAGTATATTTATCATAGCGGCTACACCATAGAAACAGACAGATATTTTCTCGTCTTTGATTATTTTAGAGGCGATATTCATATACCCACCGATAAGACCGTAATAGTCTTTGTCTCCCATGGGCATCCAGATCACTACAATGATGAAATCTTTAAATGGTCTAATGAAAACAGCAACCTTACCTATGTGCTAAGCGATGACATAGACATTCAGAGCACTGAACGCATAACGAGAATAGCCCCTTATGAAACCAAGGTTGTCAACGGAGTAAAAATTGATACCTTGCTGTCCACAGATATGGGTGTTGCATATATTCTAAATCTGGATGGAATTTCTATATTCTTTGCGGGGGATTTACACTGGTGGTACTGGGATGACGATTCAAAATCTGAAAAGAGAAGAATGGAAATGGCATTCAAATCAGAAATTGCAAGAATTAAGGGACTTAATGCAGACCTAGCCTTTTTCCCAGTCGACTCTAGACTGGGCGAATATTATTATCTTGGGGGAGAATATTTCATAAATGAAGTCAACCCTTCAATCTTCTTTCCTCTTCACTTTGGAGAAGATTATAAAGTAATCGATAGGTTCATAAACAAAATGGGGACAAAAAATACAAAGATAATGAAAGTTACAGAGCGAAATCAAAAATTTACTCTATAATAAACAAGCAGAGAATGCACCATGCATTCTCTGCTTGTTCTATGTCCGACTTCTCATGAGTTTTAAATCGTCCTGAATAAACCTGTGCTTCACACCTTTTATATCAAATTTCACTGTCCTAAAAGCAAATTCAAATATTGCTCCTCCAAACAGCGCCATTATAATCGTTCCAATGCCAAAATGCCCACCTAACAATATACCCACGGTTACAGCGACAACTTCTATGGAACTCTTTATCACTGTTACGGATTTGCCCGTTCTCCTTGTCAAAACAACCATAAGGCCGTCCCTTGGCCCTGCACCCATTCCTCCTGAAACATAAATGAAGCATCCGTATCCCTCTATGAGTATTCCCAAAAGGAGCATAATCAGATTAGGTATAAAACCATCAAAGAAAGGTATAAGGTTGTTAAGCATAAGTATATCTATGAATGTACCAATCAGTAACATATTCATAATTGTAGCCCATCCTATTGATTGCCCTAATAGTATGTCCACAAAAATAATCGCAAATCCTACAATGATGTTCGCTCTGCCAAAAGTTATTCCAAAGACTTCTGATAGTCCCTGATGGAATACATCCCACGGTGCAACTCCAAGGTTTGCATTTACAGTCATAACGATTCCGACAGCAAACAGAAAGAGCCCGAATACAACTCTTATGATCTGCTTTGGTTTATAAAGCATCTCGACCCCTTCTTTCTCACCATTTCAATTCAAGTTCAACAGGGCAATGATCAGATCCCATTATTTCACTGTATATTCTGGCATCTTCCAGTTTATTCTTTAGCCCCTGAGAAACAAGGAAATAGTCAATTCTCCATCCCACGTTTCTGTCTCTTGCCCTAGTGATGTACGACCACCAGGTATATGCATCTTCCATATCTGGATAAAAGTGCCTAAATGTATCTATGAATCCGCAGTCTAAGAGCTCAGTCATCTTATTTCTCTCTTCATCTGTAAATCCAGCACTTCTCCTATTGGTCGATGGATTTTTAAGGTCAATTTCCTTATGAGCTACATTTAAGTCTCCACAGACAATCACTGGTTTTTTTGTTTCCAGATCTTTAAGGTATTTCCGAAAATCATCTTCCCATACCATTCTATAATCTAGTCTTTCAAGTTCTGATTTGGAGTTTGGAGTATATACATTCACCAGGTAAAAATTATCGTATTCTAGAGTTATTATGCGACCTTCTTTGTCATGCTCTTCTATTCCCATGCCATAGGTATCACTAATCGGCTTAACCTTAGTAAATATTGCAGTTCCAGAATATCCTTTTTTCTCAGCCTCATTCCAGTACTGATAATATCCGTCCAACTCAAGTTCAACTTGTCCAATCTGCATTTTAGTTTCCTGAAGGCAGAAGATGTCAGCATCCAGCTGATTAAAGTAGTCCATAAAGCCCTTCTTAAGGTTTGCTCTGATACCATTTACATTCCATGAAATCATCCTCATGTCTTTTCACCTGTCCTTTTTAGTTTAATATTCATCGAGAAAAGAATGTTTTTCTCCGTCTTTCTCCCATCCAATAATACCATCCATATTTACATTTTGTGCTGCCCTGAATATAGAAATATCCACATTCTCAAAGTTATCTTTCATCTTCTCAATCAAGTCTTTTATTTCATATCTCTTGTTCCCGGTCTTCTTTGCCGTTACCATACAGGCACAATTTAGAGGCCATATTCCACTGTTTTGAATAAACCTTTCAATGTACTTTTCTTCTATGAGATAAAGTGGTCTGATTAGCTCCATATTTTCGAAATTCTTTGCCTTTAGTTTAGGCATCATGGTCTTAAAGCTGCCTGCATATAACAAGTTTAGCATCGTCGTTTCAATTACGTCATTGAAATGATGACCCAGTGCCAGCTTGTTACATCCAAGTTCTTGTGCCTTGCCATATAAAGCGCCTCTTCTCATTCTGGCACACATGTAGCAAGGATAGTCACTGGCGATTCTATCAGCCACCTGAAAAATATTTGCATCGTATATATTAACTGGTATTCCAAGATAATCACAATTCTCTTCTAAAAGCTTTCTTATGTCCTTGTGATATCCAGGATCCATCGCGATGTATTCCACTTCAAAATTCTGCTTTCCATTTTTCTTCAGTTCCTGGAACAGTTTTGCCATCAATAGGCTGTCTTTCCCACCTGATATAGCTACTGCTATTCTGTCTCCATCTTGAATTAGTTCATATTCTTTAATGGACTTTATAAATTTAGTCCATATATGCTTTCTATAAGTCTTTATGATGCTTCTCTCTATATCGTGTATCGGCTTTTTTTCATTTAATGGCACCAGTACCTCACACCCAGGACCAGCTAAACTTTTTTCAAGTTCTTCCATACAATCTTCCTCTCTCATTTGTAAAAGGGAGAGGATATCCTCTCCTTTACACATTAAATCTGAAATTTATAATATCTCCGTCTTTAACTACGTATTCTTTTCCTTCAAGAGTCACCAGGCCCTTTTCTCTGGCTTTTTGCATCGAGCCGTATTCCTTCAGGTCTGCGAACCTGCAAACTTCAGCCCTGATAAATCCCTTTTCTATATCTGAGTGAATTTTCCCTGCTGCCAGTTTTGCAATTGTACCCTTTCTAATGGGCCATGCTCTCACTTCGTCCTCTCCTGCTGTAAGAAATGAGATTAATCCTAGATAATCGTATGACGTTTTGCTGAGTAAATCTATTCCAGATTCTGTTATTCCAAGTTCTTCTATGAATAGCATTCTGTCTTCTTCATCTAAAGAACCTATTTCCAACTCAGTCTTTACACAGATTTCTATTAATGGTATTCCACTTTCTGCAGAAATTTTCTCTAACTCTTCTTTGCCAGGGAATGTACCTTTCTGAAGCTGATCTTCATCTATGTTTGCAACCAAAATCATTGGCTGTTCACTTAAAAATGAAAAAGTTTTCAAAATATCTCTTTCTCTGTCATCAAGTTCTATATTATTAAGCAAAAGCCCTTCTTCTAACCCATCTCTGCATTTTTTCAGAACTTCAAGCTCTTCAAGATTTTCTTTTGTAACTTTCTTTGATCCTTCGATTCTTTCTATTCTATTTTCAATTACTTCAAGATCTGAAAATAAAAGTTCCATATTTATTGTCTCAATATCTCGAATCGGATCCACTGAACCATCAGGATGAATTACGTGTTCATTTTCAAATGCTCTTATTACGTGAACCAGAACATCTGTCTTTCTGATATTCTCCAAAAACTGATTTCCAACTCCTTTTCCAGAAGCTGACCCTTTGACTAATCCTGGAACATCTATTGCTTCTATTGTCGCATGAGTCTTCTTTTTTGGTTTATACATGTCTGAAAGAAAATCAAGTCTTTCATCTGGAATCTTTGCAATTCCTATATGTGCTTCAACTTTTCCTGTTGAGAACTCTGATGTTTCAATGTTAGAGCCCGTAAGCAAGTTGAAAAGTGAAGTTTTACCTGTAGTAGGCAACCCTATAAGTCCTATTTTCATCTCAATACTCCTTTTCCGTAAAAGTACCTCATGCAAAATTGTATCAGTAAAGGTCGTAAAGTGCAATAAAAAAAGACTAGCACTTGACTAGTCTTCCAGTTCCCTCATTTGTCGCAGCACATCATCCATCTGTTCATAGGTCATCATTCCAGGGTAATAGCCCAAAATCATTCCTTCTTTGTCTATGAAATAGGTGGTTGGCATCCCGCTTACCATAAATTTTGTTCCGATGCTTCCATTTTCATCTAATACCACAGGAAACTCAAGCCCATTATTAGTTACGTAATCACTAACTTCACCGTTCTTTTCCATTATGTTAACTGCAAGAACAGCCATATCGTCATTCTCTATATAAAGTTTCTGCAAGTCAGGCATCTCTTGGTCACAGAATTTGCACCAGGTTGCCCAGAAATTTAAGAAGACATGCTTACCCGAAAAATCACTCAGACTTACCTGTTCTCCGGTAAGATCTGCAAGCGTAAAATCAGGAGCAATATTCCCAACGTCAACACCAACTACCCTGGCAGGCTGAATTCCTGGTTCGCTACTGTCTTCATCAACAGATTCTTGTGGTGCGGCATCTGCGGGCAGATTTGCGCTTTGATGATTTCCCATACCTTTTAGGAAAAATGTCGCAGCACCAACAACAACTACGATTGCTATCAAAAGTATTGCTATATTTTTATTTTTCATTGTAATCCCCCATTTAAACCAGCAGTCTGCTGATGTCTATCATTTTATTGAAAAATATCAGTACGCCAAATATTATCAGTATTACTCCACTGATAAATGGCATGTATTTCATAAATCTCTCTGCTTTGTTCATCCATCCTGTGAATACATTTATAAACATAGCAGTCAATAAGAATGGAACTGCCATGCCTACCGAGTAGACAAATAGCAACATAACACCTTTTGAAAGAGTCCCCGCTGAGCCGGCAAATACCAGTATTGACGCTAGTACAGGCCCAAAACAGGGCGTCCATCCTGCTGCAAATGCCATTCCCATAAGTATTGAGCTAAACCAGCTGGTTATGCGTTTCGGCGATTTCATTCGCTTTTCTGAGCTTAGAAACCCAGCTTTCAAAACTCCCATCATGTTGAGACCAAATAGTATTATTAAAATGCCACTAACCCTGAAAAAGATGAGTTTATTCTTAACGAAGAAACGCCCTAAAAAGCTGGCAGAAGAGCCCATAATCATAAATATCACAGTAAACCCAATTACAAATCCAAGCGTCCTAGTAATAGCAAGGAATTTTTTCTTAGCCAGGTCATCCTCATAATCTGCACCTGTAATATACATAATATATGCTGGTATCATAGGCAGAAGGCATGGGGAGAAAAATGACAGTACTCCAGCCCCTAATGCTATCGGATACGATACATCTGCGTTTATCATATTGACCTCCAAGTAATTCGTTTCTAAGTGCAATTATACCCCATGCGGGTATATATGTACAGGGTTTTTTCTCAATTTATATAGATGAACGTTATTATATCACCTTATGGTTTCCTTAGCAAAATAAAAGCAGGTTGAAGAATGACCTCAAACCTGCTTTTATTTCGAAATATTTTATTCTAGATTTCGTATTTAACGATTAAATCTGGATCCAGTACTCTGAATGTAAACGATTCTGATACATAAAATCTTACTTTTTCTCTAGTGTGTGACTGATATCCAATCGTATAATCTTTTCCTATGGTCAGCTCCAAATCTTCGTTGTCATATGGAATCAGAAAAGCTCCATCGACGACATGACTGAATACAATTTTCCCCTGAATCAGAGATTCTATTCTCTTGTTTAGTGGATATCCGCTATCCTTGGAAATTATTTTTTTATAGGCTTCTTTACCTACAATCAGGGTCAGAGAGTCTATTGAAAAACTCTCGCGAAGCGCTAAAACTCCACTTGTTATTGATTCAAGAATCTTCGAACCTTCATCGCCGAACTTAAGCGGTTTCTTTGAAGCTGCCTTTTCAAGCCCTTCGATTCCTGCTACTTCAAGCCCACTGTAAACAGCTTTTTCTTCAAATAAAGCAATCCTTTCCATTGCTTCCTCAAGAGGAGTGAAGTCAATGTCTTTTGCACCTCTGGATACGTTGTCAAGCTCCCATCTATCCATTTCGAACTCTACTCTTGCCTCTGTAAGCGGCAGACAATTATACGTTGCAAATTCCACATCTTCAGCTTCGGATACACTTCCCAGTCTACCTTCTGTTATTACATTGTAATCAAGACCTTTAGGTCCATTTACCTTTACAACTCGCCTGGCAGAAAGGTATGACTTCAGCACTTCTGAAGCCCTTGCATCAATCTCTTCCCAGGCTTCACTGCTAATTGGCGCTAGTTCACGATACATCTCATTACCCCCTATTTAAGATCTCCAATGTTCAGACTCTTTCCTGGAACACCGGCGCCGTCTGCTCCTTCTTCCAGCTCGGTTATTGAACCTTTTGTAAATAAGTAAGTTCCCAGTTCTTCATCCCATTTGTCCATGTTTCTTCTGAGCCATTCAAGAGTCATAACTGCGTGCTCAATCTCCTCATCTCGATTATGGGCAAGTATTTTCTTGAGTTCTGGGTCTGAAGTTGCTGCTACTCTTTGGTTATACCAGTCTACAGCTTCTAATTCCTCCTTAAGGCTCATAATTGCCCTGGTTATGTCCATGGTCTTTTCATCAAGCTTTTCTACAGGCTCGTGATACTGAGTCATAAAAAATCATCCTCCTTTATAAAGTTTCTGCTAATGCTTCTACCCGTAAAATGTGACAATAAACAGTTACAGCACCATCTTCCATTTTAAAATCCTGCGGTCTTTCGCAACGAGTGAGCTAACTTCTCCAACTCTGACTGCCCCCATTTTCTCGTAAAAAGCCTGAGCTTCAGGGCTCGATACAAAAGAAAAGTCAATTATTCCTCTGTTACGACAAAATTCTGAGAGGTGATCCCATAATACTCTCCCAAGGCCTTTGCCAATATATGCTGGATCCAAATAAAAGTATTCTAGCGTTACACCTTCATCGCTTTCAATTATATTGTAAAACCCTATTACTCTGCCTTCATCTTCCATGACAAATGTTGGATGATTCATGATGTAATCTTCACTGATACTGTATATTTGACGAAATGAATCTAAAAATTTTTTATCATAGCCCCAGTAGGCTTCTGACATAACTGCGAGCTCTGTCAGCAGTAGGTTCTCTTTTATTTCAGCACGCCTAATCAGCATTATAATCCCTCCCTTCACAATAATGTATACCCAAGTAAAAACAGAACCACTGAGGTTCTGTTTTAATTGCATCCATACAAAATCTTTAATGGACTAAATATTCATAGCACACAATGCCTTCTATCTCTTTAAATCTTTCTCTGTCATAAATTTTTCGCGCATCTTCATTGTCAGCATTGACTGAGATTATTGTTCTGTCAAACCCTGACCTCTTTGCATATCTTATCGCTTCTCTAAGCAGTATTCTACCAAAACCCCTGCCCTGATATTCAGGCAATACTCCCACTGAGCTGATATTCATCACAGGCTTTCCTTCGTATTCACTTCTGGTTCCTCTGACCATGCCTATGTTTTCACCTTTATAAGTAAGCATTATCATGCCGCCTGAAAGATAATCGTTGGCACCAATAAAGTCACTTACCATCTGTGGCGTTAGTGGAGTTTCGCTTCCTTTAACGGTGGCAAATACAATGTTTCTCACTCTGCACCACTCGTCAATATCTCTTTCCGGATCAAATGACCTCAGAGCAAAACCTTCCGGTAAATCTTCATCTCTTACAGGATCATCTCCACGCACCATAAGATAAGTATATCTCTGTCTGATAAACCCAAGTCTTTCTATTCTGTCCATAAGTATATCGTTAAAAGTCGGTACTTTAATATACACCTTCTCCAAATCCTGTGCATGGATTAGTATCCTGTGAAATATTCCCTCATAGATTCCACGGCTCTCCTTTTCGGAGAAAAGTATTCTAAATCTTGAACGATTTTCTCGGATATTGTATTCATCCATCATTAGAGAGGCAACGGCAACAATCTTACTTCCTTCCAGATATAAAAATGTTGGATTTTCAGGTCCTGGGACTATGCTGTCGAGGTCTTCGTCATCCAGGAATGTATCGTCTACCATATTTCTGTACTTGACGCAGAAATTTTTGAAACTTTGCAGATTGGCATCGCTTAATTCAAGAATTCTTCCTTCAGCTTCCATGGTTATCCCTGCCTTTCAAATTTAATTGTCTTTACTAATTCGTTACTTCAATTTTACACATTGCTATGTATTTATACAATAACTTATGTATAGTTCTCAATCATTTGTGATACGGTTCGTTCTTCATTATCCTAAAAGACCTATATACTTGTTCAAGTAGAATTATTCTCATCAGTTGATGGGGAAAAGTCATCTTGGAAAAAGATAGCTTCATATCGCTTCTTTTTAAGACTTCATCCGATAATCCCAATGATCCTCCAATTATAAATGTTATGTCAGAATATCCGTTTATCATCAAATCTGAAAGCTTTTCTGACAACTCTTCTGATGATAATTGCCTACCTTCGATTGCAAGCGCTATAGCAAATGTGTTTTGAGACAGCTTATAGAGAATTCTATCCCCTTCTTTATTCTTCACAATCTCAATCTCTTTTTCCGATAGATTTTCTGGCGCTCTTTCGTCTTCAACTTCGTAAATACTGATACTACAATATCTGCTGAGTCTTTTCAAATATTCCTTTATAGCCTCTTCACTGTACTTCTCTTTAATTCTACCTACACAAATAATATTTATGTTCACTTTTCTCTCCTCAAAAAAACTCCTGATCAGGGATTCTGAAAGTAAACTCTCAGAATCCCCTTGCAGGAGAATTTATATACTTCTAACTGCTTCTAGTGCTTTGTCGTAGTCGGGATGCTCAGTAACTTGATTTACATATTGTACATAACGAACTACATTGTCCTCATCCAGTACGACAATTCCTCTTGCCAAGAGTCTAAGTTCTTCCATAACAAATCCATACTTCAGTCCAAAGTCTAAATCTCTATAATCAGAAAGAGTAAGAACTTTGTCTATATCGTGCTCACTGCAAAATCTCTTTTGAGCAAATGGCAGGTCGACAGAAATTGTTAGAACGAGTACATCGTCTAATTTTGCCGCTTCGTCGTTAAATCTTATGGTCTGTAACTCACAAACTCCAGTATCTAGTGAAGGTACTACAGAAATTATTTTTTTCTTCTTTCCTGCATCCTTCAGGCTGTATGGACTTAAATCGTCTTTTAGCACAGTAAAATCTGGTGCCTTATCCCCAGGCTTTATCTCGCTTCCTAACAATGTCATGGGATTATCTCCCATCGATACTATACCTTTTCTCTTATCCATGATATCTATCTCCTTTTATTTTTCAGTTTTACTCGTTATAATGCCTGTGAGATAGATACCCGTCATAATTCCTTTTATTCACATCCGACTCCCTGTTCTATACACTCTCTTATTCTGTCCATCAGCTCAAAATTTGTAAAATCATAGCCTAGAGGGGTTAAAGTTGCATAGCCTTTTGACAAAAAATACCTGTCGGTATCTTCTTCCAGTACAGTATTTTTTCTTCCTGTGACCTTCAATGTCTTATCACCATTTCCATTGCTCTCAGCAATATAGTAATCGTATATCGGACCACCTATTCTGCATACTTTAATAGGTTCTTCCGGATTATTCAGATCAAAAGGAGTATTAAGATTTAATACCATTGGAGTATCGAGTTTTTCCAGTGATATAGTATTTAGGAGTTTTACAGCGTATTTTGCAGCTATCTCGTAATTTACATCACCTTTATTCCACTCAGATGAAACTGCTATACTTGGAATCCCATAAATATTTGCCTCAATTGCAGCTGAAACTGTTCCTGAGTATAGTATATCCATCCCTGAGTTAAGCCCCATATTGATTCCTGAAAAAACAATGTCTATGTCACCATCAGTCAAGAACTCCATCCCTACGCGTACGCAGTCAGCCGGTGTCCCTGAAATGCTGTAAGCGCGACCTTTAATCCCGTCCAAAGACACTTCCTTAATTATTATAGGCTTGTGAAGGGTTATAGCGTGACTCAGTGCACTCCTCTGGTTCTCAGGTGCTATTATTGTAAGCTCATGGCCTTCCTCTTGCAGGTATTTTGCCAGCAAGTGGATTCCCGGAGACATTATTCCATCGTCGTTAGCCAGTAATATTTTCATTTTAACCTCCTAAAATTCCTTAAAATTCACAGTTACTCTGATTGTCTCACCGTTTCTGTTGATTGTAAGAACGGCTTTTTCTCCAATTTTATAATTATATAGTATTTTTCGTAAGTTTGACATGCTCGTAACCTTTGCATCATCAACAGCAGTAATTACATCGAGAGGCTTTAGCCCTGCCACATGTGCTGGTGAATTCGTAATTATCTCAACAATTACGACCCCCGAATCTGCTTTCAGACTGACATTCATCTGTCTTTCATAAAGTGCTACCTCGCTTCCAGTAAAGCCGATGTACACATTTTTAAATGTTCCAGAGCTAACTATCTCATTGATTACAGGTTTTGCTAAATTGATTGGGATTGAAAACCCAAGCCCTTCCCCAGACTGAGTCTTAGCTGTATTTATTCCTATAACCTGCCCAGTAGCATTTAGAAGCGGCCCTCCGCTGTTCCCAGGATTTATTGAAGCATCTGTCTGTATTAGGTCCTCCATAATTGTGTAGCGATTTATCTGTATTGATCTGTGTAGTCCACTTACTACCCCGGCAGTTACAGTCCTTTGGAAGTCCAGCCCCAGAGGATTTCCTATTGCGACTGCCATCTCACCTACTTCCACTTCGTCGGAATCTCCCAGCTCAGCAACTGATAGATTGGTTGCATTGACCTTAATTATCGCTAGATCTAAAGTTGCATCATACCACAACAGCCTGCCTTTAAGATTGTCTCCATTTTCAAATAGGACATTTATCTCCTGTGCATTCCCATCTCCAATTACATGGGAGTTTGTAAGGATGTATCCGTCGCTGTGAACGATGACGCCTGAACCTACGCCTTCAATGGGAGTAGCCCACAGAATGTCACGCTGCAGCCTGATAGTCGTTATTCCAACTACAGTGCTAACCGACTTTTTTGCAACCGCTGCTACCACTCCAGTTTCTTCTACTGGATTTATTGTTATGGTATTTACTACTGCAGGTGCTTGTTCCTGATATATTTCAGGAGAAGGAATGATTTTGCCATATAGATAATTAGGTGCTATATACACACTAATCAGGCCACCTATAATTCCAGAAATTAAAGCAACAAGAAGGTACGAGAAAAATCCTCCACTTTTCTTAGGAGGCTTATAATATGATCCATAATTATAATTATCCATTTTTACCTCCTTATTCTATAATATAGATTTGTGTTCTTGCATCTCTCTTTGTAAGCTGCAGCCTCAAGTCAGTATCAACATCGTAGCCTTCTATCATGAGACTGTCTCTGACTGTATTGTACGCAAGTTCTGGCAGGTTGTTATCCTGACTGAGATGCGCAAGCAGCACCAGTTCGTTTTCTCCTTTTAGTACATCACTTAGTACAGCGGCAGCATCTGCATTTGAGAGATGTCCGTAAGAGCTCATTATCCTTTGTTTTAATGGCCATGGATAAGTACCCTCCATGAGCATTTTCTCATCGTGATTTGATTCTATGAAAAATACATTGGAATTTCTAATTTTTTTCTTTACGGAATCGTTCACCCAGCCAGTGTCCGTTAAAAAACTCATTTTACTTTTCCCACTAAAAATTATATATCCAACAGGCTCATTAGCATCGTGGCTTACATTAAAAGGATGTATGAGCACGTCTTTTATTTCTAAGTTTTTGTTTGTCTTAAACACTTTTTCATTGCCTGTTCTCACCTGTTTAATTATAGGTTCCATACCTTTCCAGGTTTGTTCATTGGCATATACTGGTATATTATATCTCCTAGAGAGCACTCCGACTCCTTTTGAGTGGTCTATGTGTTCATGAGTTACAAGTATCCCATCAAGCGTTTTGGGGTCTACCTCTATCTCCTTTAACAGTTGCTCTATTCTCTTTCCACTAAAACCAGCATCTATTATAAGCTTGACTGAATCAGTTTCTACGTATTGACAATTACCGCTGCTCCCACTGGAAAGCGAACAAAATTTTATGCCCATAAAAAAAGCCCCCCACTTAAACTATGCTACCATTATAACATAACCAATTTAAATATTTTGTTATTCAGAGTCGAGGATTACTTTTGTTCCATCATCGAACTGTACTCTCCACGCAGGCAATGCAGTACCTTGCGCAGCCTGCAAAAATAAATCTCCAACATTTTGTTTTTCAGGATCAAAATAATAACAGAAATCAATCCGAGAAATTTTTTTGCCATATGCTGAATCAATACTCAAAAGACCCAATAGCGCTTTCGAAGCTGATGGTACTGACAAATCAGCCTGCTGTATTTCTGCAGTGTTGAGCCACAATCTCTCTATTTCCCGAACGATCTTTCCTTCTATAGTAACTTTTGTATGTCCCATTTCAACGTAATTTTCATCAAAAATCTTTGAAAACTCTAAAATGTAAATAGTGTTTTTGTTTTCAGAGTGTGAAAGTACCATATCCTGTGTACTATACCCTCTATCTTCGAGAAAATTCCTGGCAATACTCTCTGCTTCTGCTACATCAAGTTTTTGATTATTTATATCAAGATTTTCTGTATTTGTGTATATAAGTTCTTTTCCATTTATCAGTATAACAGTTTCTGAACCTCTATAAATCTCTTCAATTCCCTCTTCTTTTCTGTATTCTCTTATACCCCGCCCTTCAAAAAACCTCGCATTGATATCGTAGGGATCCGTTTTCTCAAATTCTACAGTCAGGTTGTAAATTGTATCTGGTTTTTCAGGAATGAGACTTCCAAGTTCGATTTCCTTTCTCATAAGAAGTTCCTGAACTTTGTCGTCGAGATACTGGTCAGAGGATTCTCCCATTGCTTCCACGTCTCTAAACACAAAGTAACCCAGTATGGCATTTGCAAAAAGTAATGCAATTATTAATATTGTTTTAGCCTTGGACCAATTCATTTAATATTACCTTACCTTTCAAAAACAAGAGTTCCCGTATATGCGTTAAATGCGTAGAGCCTTCCAAATGCTCTTATCTGCCAAATCTCTATTAGTCGTTCATCCTGATCTTTCAGATTAGGATCATAATAAGATATAGTTACATCTTCAATAGACCCGAGAACTTCTTTCAACAACTGGTCTTTTATCTCCTCTTTAATTTGACCGCTGTATTCAAGATATTTTTTTTCCAAAAATGGATAGTTCTTGTCAATAATATCAAATGATGAAAGTATTGCTTTGCCTGAAGGGGCTCTTACCAGGTCTTGTGCGCTTTCTCTTCTGAACAGCTGTTTATAGCTCCTCACTTGGTTATTGAACACCTCTATTTGTGCATACTCAGGCACCTCTCTGTTTCCTAACAGCACAGGCAACCCCCTAATTCTATATTTAAATGTTAGTTTGTACCCCAGACTACCTTCGGCTTCAATTTCTTCAGTTTGTGCCAAATACATGCCAGATGCGGTAAATGCTTTTCTGTCAATAAAATCTGCAGCTGATGTCAGGCTTAGAAACAAATTTCTTTCTCTTACTCTGTCCTGAAGCGAACTGAAGTATTCTATTGTGCCATTTACATTGAATTTAAGTACCATGTTATTATAAATATATATACTGGAACCGTTACTCTCTGTTATCTGCCTTAAATAATCAATTTTTTGCTCTAGGAATCTCTCGGCAAACTGATCTTTTTGAATCTGGCTCATGGAAGATATTGAATTGCTGACGTATACTACTGGGAGGCTCTGCCTAATTTCATATGGGATATAGACATTTCGTTTAGCTGTTTCAAAAATATCTGACATGGAATAATAGTAGTCGTAGCCCTTATTGTCTTCAATCTCATTGACTCCCATAATGATATCAGATATATCTATTCCTTGTTCAGTGACCTTAATAGACTTTCCTTCTCCGGAAAATACAAAAAAAGGATCCCCAGTACCCAGATTGACTGTAAATGTCTCAATGTAGGGTATGGCATCCGTTATATTGTTCGGTTCTTTAACATCCCATGCTTTTGCAGCAATGTAGGTGCTTAGTTTCTCAGGCATATAAAAAACTATTGCTCTATCAGCGGCTTCAGTGTCGTAACCGCTCTCAAGTTCCTCTGTCTTTATGGTAGTTGAACTTAGAAGCTGGGCTACAATCTCTCTTGACTCATTCCAAAGATCGTATTTGTTGGCATCATACATCATCGTTATTGAATCCTGACCAAAGATTATCAGGTATTTGTTAGGTATAATCATGTCGGAAAGTAGATATGATGATGAGTAAGAGACTTCCGGTTTAAAGAATTCTGTAACACTCACCGGAAAATGTATCCAGAGTTTTTGAGTCATGTAAAGGCTTGAGCCTACCAAAAGAAAAAGGAGAATGGTCTTTAGCCTCTCCTTCATTTGAACCTCTCCTTATTTTTACCTTTATACTTATCTAATTAATGGTATTGCAGGGAGTATTGTATCCCTTGTGTATATTGGCCTTATTTCTACTCTTCTCAGTTCATAAGTGTATACTATGAATTCGCTTTTTTCGAGTCCCTCCACACCAAAGTCGATGACAATCTTGTTAATACCTCTCACAAGATCCATCTGCTTTTGAAAGAATCCCATATTGCCCGATATTGCTTTCTCAGTTGCAAGAAGGATATAGTCTTGGTCTAACGGCAGTTTGTCCAAGTTGAAGGACTTTCTAGTAAGATCTGTCGTACCGTAAACATTTATTGTAACCTCTGTTCCTGAGGGTGCTTTGCCATTGATTAGTATAACTCTCTCTGAGGAGGAATAAGTTTGTTTGTCAGGCTTGATTATCTCGTACTGAGCAGCAACTTCAGGATCTAGCTGGATAGTAGCAGTGTCTGGCATAATATTTACAGTGCCAGTTGCATAGCTATTCTTAGCAAATCCAAAAATTGCAATGGCCAGTGCAAGACTGACAAGCAATTTCTTTATCATACATCTGCCTCCTTTACATTATTCTACAAGAAAATTATACCGCAGTAATGTTACAAGAATATTACAGTGCCGTTAAAATTGAATTACGCAAGAGGGAAATAAATATCTGCAGTGGTTCCTTCACCGTCTTTGCTAATCAATTTTATTTCTCCATTATGCGCTTCAATAATCTCCTTAGCTATAGAAAGACCCAGACCAGTTCCGCCAAGATTCCTGCTTCGACCTTTTTCCACTCTGTAAAACCTTTCAAAAATCCTGTCAAGATCGTATGATGGAATTCCTATTCCGTTGTCTTTAACTCTTATTCGCACACGTCCTTTAGAAACATTCGTTGAAATTAGAATCTTTCCATTATCTTCAGTGTATTTAATAGCATTTGATATTACATTTATTAGAACCTGTTCAATGCCATCTCTATCGCCCATCATATAGGCAGATGAGTTCGATAGATCACAATCTGCTTCTTGTGATTTTTCCTGTAGAAGGACGTCTAGTTTAAGAAGAATATCTCTTATCAGCTCATTTACGTCTATTCTTACTTTTGCCCATTTAGTCTTTTTGTAGTCCAAATTTGACAATTGAAGCAAGTCTCTTACCAATCTGGCCATTCGGTCACATTCACTATCTATTACACTTAAAAATCTTTCGTGTACATCAGTGGGTATATCCTCTCCCATGAGTGTTTCCGTATAACTCTTAATAGTGGTAATTGGAGTCTTCAACTCGTGAGATACATTTGCAACAAATTCTTTCCTCATGTTTTCAAGCTTGTGTTCCTGTGTTATATCCTGAAAAACCATAATTATTCCTGCAATAGAATCTCTCTCGTCTCGGTATGGAGCATATTTAACTTTATATACTCCGTCTATTGTTTCATGTATGATTTCACCGTTAAGAGTCGAAGGATCATTGTAATCTATACTATCCAGATCCAGGTACTCCATATTAAACATAGTATCCTGGTGAAAATCTTTTTCTTCAAGGTCCATAAGCTTCTGCCCTATGGGATTAGCGTGAATAAGGAAACCGTTACGATCTACTGCTATTACCCCTTCCGCCATATAGCTAAAAATCGTATCTAGCTTACTCCTCTCAAGGTCCATTTCACCTATTGTCTGCTTGAGTTTCATAGTCAGCTGGTTAAACATACCTGCAAGCTGACCCAGTTCATCGTCGCTTTTAACTTCTACAAACTGATCGAAATCTCCCATAGACATTTCTTCAGCCTTCTTTGTTACGTCTCTTATTGGCTCTGTTATGCTGCTGGCAATTAAAAAACCCAAAATAATTGTTATTAATAAAGCTATGAGAGTAGCATTCGTAAGTATTATTTTTGAGTCATTTACTGTCCTTGTCACATTCGAAAGGTCTGAAGACATATATAGTACACCTGTTATCCGTCCCATGCTGGAGAGAACAGGATATGTCTTATGCATGTATTCGACACCCGTGGTCTCGTCTTTAATTATCTTTTCTCCCTTTGTTCCTTCAAAACCTTCAAGAATGAGTTCTGTGTCCATATATTTATATGCAAGAGCATTTTGTCCTAAAAGCCCTGTCGACTGCTTAGATGATGACGCAAGTATAGAGGGAACCTCTTCGTCATAGAGCACGTAAATCGTTTCTCCAGCTCCAAGCCTCCATTCCTCTATGGTATTCTGAATACCCTCCTGCCTTTCCAGCCAGTTTTCCCCGGAAACATCACTGGAGGTCGATACGATGGTCTCAAGCTGCTGTTCCATGGAATTTGATACGTTTTCCATCTGCTGATTCTCGAGGCTGTTTACTATAAATACGCCAATTATAACCATTGCAGTAAATACCAACAGGAAATAGACCACGATAAATTTCCATCTAATGCTTGAAAACATCCTAGCCCCTCCTGAAATAATATCCAACTCCCCGTTTTGTGAGGATATATTTAAATTCGCCTGAGTCGTCTTCAATTTTTTCACGGAGACGCCTTACGGTGACATCTACGGTCCTTATGTCTCCATAGTATTCGTAACCCCATACTTTTTCTAGAAGCTGCTCTCTTGTAAATACCTGTTCTGCGCTTATAGCTAGAAATTTGAGCAGTTCGAATTCTCTTAATGTAAGCTCTATGACTTCTCCGCTTTTCTTTACCTCGTATTTGCCAAAGTCTATTTCTAAATCCTGTGATTTGATTTCTGCTTCTCCAAAAGTGTGCGGATAATCGTAATCCATTCTTCTCAGATTTGCTTTAATCCTTGCAATAAGCTCTCTCATGCTAAATGGCTTAACCATGTAATCATCAGCGCCTAATTCAAGGCCAAGAACTTTATCGACCTCTTCTTCCTTGGCAGTCAGTACGATAACTGGGAACTTGTATGCAGGCCTTATTTCTTTTAACACCTGAAAACCATCTTTTCTAGGCATCATTATATCAAGGACTAGTAGATGCGGTTCCTGCTCCTTTATCCTTGCAATTCCTTCGACTCCATCGAAAGCCAGGTCAACTTCAAAGCCTTCTTTTTCAAGGTTAAATTTTATGATGTCGCCAATTGCTTTTTCATCGTCTACAATAAGAATCCGGTTTTTCATGGCATTCACTCCACTATAATCGTTTTAGGTAAGTAAATTATCTCTTAATAACACTCATAAGTCAATTAAACAATTCTAGGGTAAGCTTCGGAAGCAATTTGGACATAAAAAAACTCTGGCTAACCAGAGTTTTTATTTGCTACCTGAATATATAACCATATGGATTTTGGTTCGCACCATTTTTCAATACTTCGAAGTGTAAGTGAGATCCTGTGGATCGTCCGGTGCTGCCCATGTATGAAATCAATTGACCTTTATATACGCGATCACCTGCTTTAACAAGTAATTTGCTATTATGCGCATATCTTGTCACATAACCGTTTTCATGGTTTATCTCAATTAGGTATCCGTAACTGCCTTTATATCCGGCAAAACTTACTTTCCCACCATCTGCCGCATAAACTGATGTACCTAGTCCGTTAGCCAGGTCTATTCCCCTGTGCATACTTCCGTTTCTCATTCCATAGGGAGAAGATATTCTACCCTTAGTTGGCATTCCAAAACTTCCCACAGCTGCTGTCTTTGGCAATGCTTTTGTTCCCTGAGCCACTATTTCTGTCATTGGCTCTTCAAGGACTATTTCATTTATTATTATTTCGTCGACTAGCATGCCATTATGTCTGATCTCTTCAGCCAGTATGTCTGACTTGCCCTTGACTCCCTTGACGAGAATTTTCTTTTGATTCTTGTACATTGAGTCATCTTCTCTTACTTCAGTCTCAAAATCTACATCTGCTATATACTGAACCTCTTCATGTGTCACAACTGTTAGAAGTGGAACTGGAACAAATAACTTTACTTCATTTCCTGGCTGTAGTTTTGCAGGATTTAATTCGGGATTAGCTAGTTCTAGTTCTTCAACTGTTGTTTCGTACATCCTTGCAATAATCCAGAAGCTTTCCCCAACCTCAACCTTGTGAATACGCATAGCTTCCTTGCCAGCTCTGATTGCTTCGATTGCTTTTTCTGCATCGCCAAGACTTCCATAGTTAGTTGGTACTGCCTTAACAACCACGTCTTCTGCAAACTCTACCCCTCTTATTTTGACATCTCTTGAATCGTCAGCTACAGGTGCTACTGCCTCTGCCTTTTTCTCAGGCATTTCACCATCACCCAGTTTAACTACATCTCCAGGCTTAAGCTTGTCAGGGTTTAACTGTGGATTGAGCTCCATAAGAGTATATGGTGATGTATTGAAGTCTTTTGCAATAGTCCAGAAGTTTTCACCAGACTTAATTGTATGAGTCTTTGCTATTACAACTTCCTCTTCAGGCTCAACAATTTCCTCTTGAGGCTCTTCATACTTGAGTTTTGGAAGGAAAGGTTGCTTTATGCTATCAAGTATGTAGTTGACTTCTTCTCTGGACTTAAATACGCCTAATCTGTCGCCGTCTATATCCAAAGTGTAGCCAGTCACTTGAAAACTAACTTTAGATTTTATATTAATTCTTAATTCTGCAACTGAAGTAATTTCCTCATCATTGGCATGAGAAGGCTCAAATTCAAGTTCTTTATCAAGAACAACTCCCATGTCATATGTATTAATGAGGTTTTGTCTAATCTCATTATAGATTCTTATTGCTTCGTCTTCGGCTCTTACAACACCTATGGGCTCACCGCCCAGATATACTTCAAAAGCCCTTGTCTTCGCCTCGTTGGCTGAATTGCTTGCATAGCCTGCTCCAATCATGGATATAATAATCCCTAAGGCTATTACAATCATTACAGTTCTATTTTTGAAAGAAAGAAGTTTTATGATCCTCTCAAAGTTAAGTGGTGAAGAATCTTTCATCATTCAGTAATCTCCTCCAAACTTACCTTATTGAATACCAGGTAAAAGATTTTGTAACCATTTTGTAATAATCACGAGGATATTATATCAATACTGCACAGATATTACAACTTTTTGAGTCCGTTACAATTTTAATGCACTGATATAATAAAGGTCTCAGCAATTTAGGCTGAGACTCAGTGATTGCAACTGTTTATATTTTGTGTGTGATATTTTAAAAACGAAAATTATATTTGTTACAAAAATTTAAAATATTAACAAATGGCTTTAAGGTGCTCTTTTGACAGACTAAACACAACTTCTCTAGGATCAATCTTAAATAGTTCTCCATCTACATTTAAGTAACACTGACTGGCGACAGTTACAGCAACCCTGTCTGCCTTGTGAAATTCAACATATTTAGTATATTTGACGTGTTTTCCCTTGAAAATAGTAGGGAAAAGTGAAAGTATCCGTAAATTGCTGACATTTTTTACCACACAAATGTCAAGTTTTCCATCGTCAACCTTAGACATTGGAAGAATCATCATTCCTCCGCCGTAATAAGAGCCGTTGCCAACGGCTACAAGTGCAGTTTTTCTGTTAATAACCAAACCGTCAACGTCGATTTTCGTCTCACGGCTTCTATAAACAACAAGAGCTGTAATTACACCAAGGATATATGCAATTTTCCCTTTAATGACTTTTCGTATTTTTTCTGTATGTCTAACAACTTCTGTGTCTAAGCCCAGACTCGCTACGTTAAAGAAGTATCTTCCATCAACTGTTCCTATATCTACTTCTTTAACACTCCCTTTAAGAAGTGTATCTATAGACTCTTCGGGATCTTCACTTATTCCAAGAGCCCTGGACATGTCGTTTCCCGTACCACCAGGTATTATCCCAAGAATTCCATTTCCTCTTTCAAGAATACCTCTGGCTGTTTCATTTACTGTTCCGTCACCGCCAACAGCAACAACCACATCAAAATCTGGATTCGAAACCACAAGAGAAGTAGCATCCCCTCTGTGATTGGTGTTTAACACTTTATAATCCAATTTTGATGCTGTCATGGCTTTTTCAATCATGGGGGTATAACTCAAAGCCTTTCCCCCTCCTGCAACAGGGTTAACCAAAAAGAGAAATCTGGACATTGTCGCCTCCCCTTTCTCCAGTATCCAGTGCTTTCTCTCCTCTTATAGCTCTGTCGATAGCCTTAAATTCCTCAGGAGATACCGGAATAGCTGATTTGCCGTTTTTTACCTGTTTTGCAAAATTTGTAGATCGTTCTCTGCCATAGATACTTGTAATTACAAAGCCGTTATTATATGCATCAAGCAGTGCAATTGAAAAGCTGAGGTCACTGCCTATATCTTCAAAAGCATTGTATCTTACAAATCCAATTTTCTGTAAAGTAAATGTAAGTTTTGTTTCAAGGGATAAAATATTCCTTTCAATAAGGTTAATATCCCTATTTAGGCTCGAAATATCTCCATTTATCTTGTGTATCATATCTTCAAAGCTGATTCCTTCTACTCCTCTTGTTAGCCCTAAATACCTCTTTTTCTGTCTTCTCATGCTAACTGCAAAGCAAATAAGCACCAGTATAGATATAAAGGAAATAATCAGGCTTACTATTAACAACAGACTACTATTACTTTCCACAAAGGTCATTAAATACGTCATCTTTCCACCCTCTATATTTGTATGGATATCTCTTTTAAGGCATTAAGTGCATAATCAATTTCTTCATGTGTATTGAATACGCCAAAGCTAAATCTTACAGCACCCTGACTTAATGTCCCTATTGTCTCATGTGCAAGTGGAGCACAGTGTAAACCCGGTCTTGAATATATATCGTATTCTTCACTAAGAATATATGCAATATGTGATGAGTCTGCATCTCTAAGATTAAAAGCTACAACACCGGTTCTTTCGCCGTAGCCTTTTGGTCCGTACAACTTAATCCCTTCGATTTTTTCTGCCTCTGATGCGAAGTGAAAAGCCAGGTCATCTTCGTGCCTCTTTATGGCTTCTAATCCCTTTTCCATGACAAACTTAACCCCTTGGCCAAGTGCCGCCAATCCAGGTGCATTTGGGGTACCACTTTCAAATTTGTCAGGCATTGTATCAGGTTGTTCCGTGGAGTATGAAGAACTACCAGTGCCTCCAAAGCTAATAGGTGTCAAATTTATGCCTTTTCTTACAAATATTCCACCTGTGCCCTGAGGCCCCAAAAGCCCTTTATGACCTGGAAACGCCAGGATGTCTATGCAATCTGTATCTACATTTATCGGAGAAACCCCCGCAGACTGGGCAGCATCAACTAAGAATGTAATTCCCATCTCTCGAGCTTTACATCCTATTTCTTTAATAGGAAGTGTAGTTCCCAACAGGTTAGAGGTATGGGTAACAACTACGAGAGTTGTATTTGATCTGACATTTTCAAAGATTTCTTCAGATGTAAGCATCCCATTTTTATCAGCCCATACAATTGTAGTCTCAACACCAACAGCTTCCAGTGCCTTTAGCGGTCTTAAAACTGAATTATGCTCCAGAGATGTTGTAACTACATGATCACCAGGCTTTAAAAAGCCCCTTATCCCAATATTAAGCGCTTCTGTACAATTAAAAGTAAAAGCAAGGTCCATTGGATCCGAAATTCCAAACAATTCTGATATGGATTTTCTTGCTGTGTATAGCTCTCTGCCTGCTCTGAGAGCCAGCTTATGACCTGATCTCCCAGGATTCGCTCCATATTCAGTCATCGCTTCCATCGTCTTATCATAAACTGATTTTGGCTTAGGAAAGCTTGTTGCCGCATTGTCAAAATAATACATTTAAATCACTTTCTCCCTATTATGACAGTCTCCTGTATACTATTTCAAGCATATCTTCTTTAATTTGCTTACCTTCTTTCATCAGCTCTTCAATTCTCTTATTAATTATCTCTTTGAACTGATCATCCTTTATGCTCTTTAGATTAATTATTACATTAAATAGTGCCCCTTCAAGCCCTGAATACGCCAGGAGAGTTCCCACACCAACGTCTGTAATTGCATTCACATTTCCATAATTTGCAAAAACATCTTGAAGCTTCAATATATCAAGACATTTTTCTGCACATTTTAGAGGTACTTCCATAGCCTTCTTGTAACCTGCCTGTATGGCTTCACTTCTAATTTTCTTCTCTTCTTCAGTTTCCTTAGGCAGTTTAAATGCGTTCATAACATCATCAAAAGCTGTGGAGTCCTCGTCTACAATCAGAATCAATTCTTCTGTTATCTCTTCAATCTTTGTAAAAGCTTCTTCCATGACCACTCTCTCATTTTCAGGAACTTGTTCATAAGCTTTCTTATCTATTGTCAGGCTGCCAACCATATTAGTAAGCGCTCCTCCAAGGCTCCCTACAAGAGCTGCTACACTTCCGCCACCTGGAGTAGGATCGTCAGTTGCAACCTTTCTAACATAATCTTTTGCAGATAATTCTATCAGCATAAAAGCACCTCCATATTATTTTAGAATTTCATTACGCCTTCTAGTACTATAGAAGCAGAACCCCCCACTCTAACGAGAACTCTGTCTTCACTCTGTTTTAGAAAACAAGCTATCTGACTTGGCCTTCCCATATAATAACCTTGCCTTACTAGAAGCCTTTCACCTTTCAAAATCCCTTTTCTCTTGAGATAGTAGATTAACGCACCATTTGCTGTGCCTGTAGCTGACTCTTCAGGTATTCCAACTGCTGGTGCAAAATTTCTTGCTATAGCCTCGTCTTCCATATCAGGATCTAATGCAAACGCATGAACACCTGTAACCATCAATTCTTTACTGTAGTCTGAAAGGCCCTTGTTATTTACTACTATTTTCTTCAGTATCTCTTCGTTCCTAACAGGAAGTATTATGTCAGGAAGCCCTGTTGAAATTATTTCAGGTCTGACTTCTACGCCATTTATGCCGATATCTGTTTCTTCAATATTAAGTAATTCAGCTAATCTATTGATGTCCACATCTCTCTGAATAAATGACGGAGTGTCTTGATCCATAATTACATATTGCGGTTCATTATCCTGATATGCTACATCCACAGTAAGTGTGCCAACATTTGTTTCAATTCTAGCTTTCTTTGTACCTTTGCTGATTGCTCTGATATAACCTTTCTTCGCAAGAGTAAATATCCCTGCTATCGTTGCATGACCGCAAAGGTCAACTTCACATAAAGGAGTGAAATACCTCACCTTAAAATAACAGTCTTCAAGTTGTCGTATGAAAATAGTCTCAGATAAATTCATTTCATTTGCAATTTTTTGCATGTCACTTTCGCTGAGACCTTTAGAGTTCGTGACAACCCCTGCTGGATTTCCCCCAAAAGGTTTGTTGGTAAAGGCATCTACCTGAAAAATATTGACGTCCATCTTGTACTCCTTTCAAAGATGTTCCACGTGAAACATTATCTTGTAATCAAGTCTATAAGCCGTTCTAAGTCATCATTCCCATAGAACTCGATTTCAATTTTTCCTGCTTTTCTTCCTTGAGATAAGCTAACTTTGGTTCCCAGGGCATCCATAAGTCTTCCTTCTACTTCTGAGATGTGAACGTCCTTTTGGCTCTTTCTTACACTCTTCTTAGACCGTGCTGATTTAGCTTTTTCTTCTGCTTCTCTAACGTTCATACCTGTCGCGATAATCCTGTCAGCTGCCTTCAGTTGTTCTTCCTTATTCTTTATGGATAAAAGGGCTTTCCCGTGACCTCCGGTGATTTTGCCTTCATAAATATAGTCTATTACTCTTTTATCAAGATTTAACAGTCTTATGCTGTTGCTGATATAAGATCTGCTCTTGCCAACTGCCTTTGCCAGCTCATCCTGCTTGATGTCATACTCTGCCATTAGTTTCTTATATGCTTCTGCCTCTTCTATTGGATTTAAGTTTTCCCTCTGTACGTTCTCAATCAGCGATATTTTAGCAGCAGTTTCTTCGTCAATAGCTCGGACAATTGCAGGGATCTTTGTCAACCCAGCTTCTTTTGAAGCTCTGAAGCGCCTTTCTCCAGCAATTATCTCGTATCCTTCAGCAGTTTTTCTTACGATAATAGGTTGAATGACACCATTTTCAATTATTGAAGACGTCAGATCCTTTAATGCAACTTCATCGAAGATCTTTCTGGGCTGATCAACATTTGGTCTTATTTCATCTAACAAAATTTCTTCTACAGCTTCTACTGCATCAGACCGGGATTCGCTAATAAGTTCTGCTACCTTTTCTTTGTCCTGGATAAGAGCAGACAGCCCTTTTCCAAGTCCTCGTTTCTTTGCATTCACAAAATCTTCTCCCTTCTTCTTTTGCTGTCAGATATTAATCCTGCAGCCAGAGAAATTCTTCTGCTAGTTCCATATAACTCTCGGCGCCTTTTGACTTAGGGTCATAATCAATTATTGACTGTCCGTAAGATGGTGCCTCGGCAAGTCTCACATTTCTTGGTATTATACTGGTGTAGACTTTACCCTTAAAGAAAGATTTAACTTCCTCAACTACTTGAATAGACAGGTTTGTCCTTCCATCGAACATACTTAACACAACGCCTTCAATTTCCAAATTTGGATTGTAGCTGTTCTTTACAAGTTCAATGGTCTGAAATAGCTGACTGACCCCTTCAAGGGCATAGTACTCGCATTGTATCGGTATAATTACGCTATCAGCTGCTATTAAGCCTACTACACTCAGTATTCCTAATGAGGGAGGACAGTCTATAAAAATGAAATCAAAGTCATCCTTTATTTCTACCAGTATATCTTTTAGAACCGTTTCCCAATTCCCTTTTCCCGCAAGTTCAATTTCAAGTCCTGCAAGCTGGTTATTGGACGGTATCAAACTGACATTTTCTGCAGTTGTCTCGTAAATACCTTCAACAACAGATGCATTCTGACAAAGAATATCGTAAATTATAACTTCTACCTCGTTTTTTTCAATTCCCAGGCCACTTGATGAATTCCCCTGAGGATCTATGTCTACTAGAAGAACTTTCTTGCCCAGTCGTCCCAGCCCTGATGCCAGGTTTATGCTCGTCGTTGTTTTGCCAACGCCGCCTTTTTGATTAAATATCGCTACAATTTTCCCCATAGAACACACCCCTTTTTACTTAATGCGAGACTGGTTAACTATATAATAGCATATCCAGAATATAATTGGGCAAAAAAAGTTCCACGCTTAACATCAAAAAAATGTTTCACGTGGAACATTCGCTTCAAAGCCTGTATTTTTAAGGTGTTGAAGGTGTTCTTATAATCTTTTATTTGCTATAAAGGACTCTTCCTCGGTTTTCCGCCACCTCTTGGGTACTTTGAGGGTGTAGATTTAATCTTCTTTATCATTACGATTGAATAATTTATATCTGTACCTGGAAGCGTAAATTGTTCAATTCTATCAATCTTTCCACCAAGAATTTCAATTGCTTTCGAAGCTTCCTGAACTTCATCCTCAGCTGCTGGTCCCTTCATTGCAATAAACCAACCTCCAGGTTTAACAAAAGGCATGCAATACTCGCTTAAAGTGTTGAGCGATGCGACTGCTCTTGAAATACAAATATCGTAAACTTCTCTATGAGGAGCGCTAAGTCCCATTTCTTCAGCCCGACCATGCACGGCTTCAATACCTTCAAGCCCGAGTTGAGAAATAACTTCCTTCAGGAAGTTGACTCTCTTATTCAAGCTGTCAACTAGGGTAACATCGAGGCTGCCATTCCAGATCTTTAATGGAATCCCCGGAAATCCTGCACCTGTACCAATATCAATCAGCTTAAGATTGCCATTCAATTCGCCTGAAATGGCAGGGGAGAGGCTGTCAGCAAAATGTCTTATATCAATTTCATCACTTTCTGTAATGTTTGTCAGGTTAAATTTCTGGTTCCATTCAACAAGCAAACTCTTATACACGCTAAATAACTTAAGCTTTTCATCTGACAGCTGTATTCCCATACTATCTGCAGCTTTCTTCAGTGTATCCACATCTCCCAATTATGCTTCACTCCTTCTTCTGTGCTCAAGATAAATTAGAAGCACATTTATATCTGCAGGAGATACTCCCGATATTCTCGAAGCCTGTCCAACAGAGTCTGGACCAATCTTTTCTAATTTCTGTCTAGCTTCGTTACTCAGGCCTTTTACCTGGGAATAATCCATTTCCAATGGCAGCTTCTTATTCTCCAGTTTTTTAAACTGTTCAATTTGTATCATCTGCTTTTTAATGTATCCTTCATATTTAATTTCAGTTTCAACCAGTAAACGTATTTCTTTAGGCAGTTCAGATCTGCCCTTGTCTAGAGGACTAAGGATTTCGTAACCTAATTCTGGCCTCTTTATTAGATCATAGAGAGTCCATGCAGTCTTTATAGGAGCGGAATCACACTTTTCTAAAAAGTCATTTATTTCAGCAGTAGGCGTTATTACTATTTTCTTAAGCCTTTCCAATTCGTCATTTAACATACCCTTCTTCAAGAGCATTTTATTGTAACGCTCTTCACTTACCAGACCCAGGTTATACCCTTTATCTGTAAGCCTCAGATCAGCATTGTCCTGTCTTAGAGTGAGCCTGTATTCAGCTCTGGATGTCATCATTCTATAAGGCTCATCGGTGCCTTTGGTTACCAAATCATCTATAAGTACCCCAATATATGCTTCAGATCTGTCTAACATAAAAGGTTCCCTTCCTGTTAGATTGCACGCAGCGTTAATACCAGCAACAAGTCCCTGTGCTGCGGCTTCTTCATATCCCGAGGATCCATTTATCTGACCCGCGAAAAATAGATTGTTAATCTCTCTGTGCTCCAATGTCCTTTTAAGGATAGTTGGATCTATTGAATCGTACTCTATAGCATAAGCTGTTCGCATGAATTGAACATTCTCAAGCCCTTTTATCTTCTTGTATAATTCTATCTGAACTTCTTCTGGCAAAGAGGAGCTGACTCCCTGTACGTACATCTCTTTTGTTGATAACCCTTCAGGCTCAATAAATACCTGATGTTTATCTCGTTCTGAAAACCTTACAACCTTGTCCTCAATAGAGGGACAGTATCTCGGTCCTACGCCTTCTATGTATCCTGCAAACATTGGAGATCTATCCAGGTTTGCACGAATAATATCATGGGTAGCTTCAGTTGTATACGTTAGATAACATGGCACTTGCTCAATATCATATGTTTTGCCTGCGTTCAAAAATGAAAAGGGAATAACCTCGTCATCACCAGGCTGAATTTCCATTACGCTATAATCTATACTGTCTTTATGAACTCTTGCAGGAGTCCCTGTCTTCAGTCGTCTTAAGTCAAATCCTCTGTCCTTGAGTGAATCTGATAGAAGAAGAGAGGGGAACATACCATCTGGTCCAGACTGATAGTTTACTTCTCCTATATAAATCATTCCTCCCAAATAAGTCCCTGTAGCCACGATTACAGCTTTAGCTTTGTAGAGGCCACCTGTCCTAGTGACTACTCCTGTAACCGTGCCGTCTTCAATTACTATATCAGTTGCTTCAGCCTGTCTCAGCACAAGATTTGGCTCATCTTCAAGTACTTTTTTCATTTCCGCATGATATCTCTTTTTGTCTGCTTGAACTCTTAGAGAGTGCACAGCAGGCCCTTTAGACAAGTTTAACATACGACTCTGTATAAAGGACTTGTCGATATTTAGAGCCATCTCACCGCCTAGTGCATCGATTTCTCTTACAAGATGTCCTTTCCCAGTTCCTCCAATATTTGGATTACAGGACAGAGCAACTATACCATCTAGGCTTATGGTAAGCATGATAGTTTTAAGTCCCATTCTTGCAGGTGCAAGAGCAGCCTCAACCCCAGCATGTCCAGCGCCTATGACGACTACATCGTATTCTCCTGCAATATAATTTTTAATATCGTTCATAAAATCATCCCTATATAATCTAATTTTTCTCCTATTTTCCAATGCAGAATTCACTGAATATGCGATCTAACACATCCTCACCTATACTTTCTCCGGTGATTTCTCCCATATTTTCCCAGCAATTCTTTAAATCAACCTCTACACAATCCAGGGGAACTTTATTGGCAAGGTCAAGTAAAGCCGACTCAATATTCTCCATAGAAATTTGCAACAGGTTTTTATGCCTAATATTGTTTATTACCATGTCCGAATCAACAGATAAATCTCCCTCATAAAACATGTTTCTTATGCTGTTTTCTAACTGTTCAACACCGATTCCGCTGGTCAGAGACGTCGTTATGACTTCTTTGCCACTAAATAGGTCTGAATAGAAAGATTCTTCATATATACTTGGTAAATCAGTTTTATTCAATAGAATAATAGTCTTTTTATCTCTTATTAGTTCGATTATATGATAGTCATCGTCTGTTAACTCTTCTGATATATCAAAAATCGCAATTATTAGATCAGCCTTTTCCAAAGATTCCTTGGCTCTGTCAACACCAATTTTTTCAACTATATCTTCAGTATGCCTGATACCCGCAGTGTCGATAATTTTAAGAGGAATTCCATCAATGTTAATGTACTCTTCAATAACATCCCTGGTGGTTCCCGGAATATCAGTTACGATAGCCCGGTTCTCCCTGAGAACTGCATTGAGAAGAGAGGACTTGCCAACATTTGGCTTACCTAAGATTACAGTCTTAAGCCCGTCCCGTAATATTCTCCCCCTGTCAGAAGTCTGAAGAAGCTTTTCAATACTATTTTTCACACTGTTCCCACTATCTAAGAGTTCATCGTATGTCACTTCAGGAATATCTTCCTCTGGAAAATCAATGCTAACTTCTATATGTGCCATCATGGTTAATAGAATTCTTCTGATTCTATCGACTTCGCTACTCAAAGCCCCTTCGAGTTGCTTCATAGATATTTCGTGGCTTTTCTCAGTTTTTGCTTTAATTATATCGATTACTGCTTCTGCCTGAGGAAGGTCAAGTCTGCCATTCAAGAATGCTCTCTTGGTAAATTCACCAGGTTCAGCAAGCTGAGCCCCATTCCTAAGAACCAGTTCTAGTATCTTTTTAACAGGTATAATCCCACCGTGACAGTATATTTCTACCATATTTTCTCTGGTATAGGTAAATGGCTCTTTCATAAAGGTTATAAGCACTTCATCAATGATCTCATCGCTGTCTATTATATGTCCGTATAGTAGTTTTCTATTTTCACCTTCGGTTTCTGCTTTATCTTTGGCTCTCACAAAAACATTTTTTGCAATCTCAATTGCATTTCTCCCTGAAAGCCTTACTATTCCAATACCTGCCTCACCAACTGCTGTCGATATGGCGGCTATAGTTGAAGTCATTCTCTCACCTCTTTAAAACAATCATTTATACATAATTCTGTAACTTAATTTTATAGCATTTTTGATGTATGTCAACCAAAGAAAAAAGCCCTATAAGGGCTTTATTTGCTAGATGTTATAACAACTCTCCTGTAGGGTTCATTGCCTTCGCTATATGTTGTGACGCCATTTACACCTTGTAGTGCAGAGTGTATGATTCTTCTTTCATATGGATTCATAGGCTCCAATTTAACAGGTCTTTTGCTATACAATGCCTTGTCGGCCATCTTCTTAGCTAGCTTTACCAAAGTTTCTTCTCTTTTCTTTCTGTAACCTTCAGTATCCAGAACAACTTTTACATAGCTATCTCTGTCCTTGTTAACAGCAAGACTTAGCAGATATTGAAGAGAATCCAGAGTGTTGCCTCTCTTTCCAATCAGAATTCCCATATCAGAAGATGAAATATGATTAATTTCAGCAAACATAGTGTCATCTTTTAATTCAATTTCGTGCAGTGCAATTATTCCCATGCCTCTTAGAACATTCTCAAGAAACTTGTCAGCAGTCTCCTCAGGATCATTCTTAAGAGTAACTTTTACCTTTGCTTCTTTTGATCCTATAAGTCCAAACAGCCCTTTGGCAGGCTCTTCAATTATCTCAACTTCAACTTCACTTTCTTTTGCGTTTAGTTCGGCCAACGCTTCAGCAATGGCTTCTTCTAATGACCGTGAAGTCTTGACAACGTATTTCATATTATTTTGCCCCCTTAATAGACAGCTTTGACCTGTTCGAAATAACCTGCTGTATTATTGTAAATATATTACCTACGACCCAATAGAGAGCCAGTCCAGCTGGAAAGCTTCTCGCAGCCATAAATATCATGACAGGGAGCATATAGTTCATCATCTTCTGCGTTGCCATAGCTTGCGGATCCTTATTACTTTGACCCATTGTCAAACTTTGAAGATAAGTGGTTACAGCAGATAAAAGTGGGAGACCCCATAGATAAATATCAGGGTTTTCCAAATTTTGTATCCAGAAGAAGTTTTTAGCCATATTTATATACATTCCAGGCTCTGTAAATGCATACTTTGCAGGTTCCCTGAACACAGCAAAAAACGCAAATATTATCGGCAGCTGAACAAGAAGTATCAGACAGCCTGATGCCGGATTGTATTTGTGCTGTTTATACAATTCTTGCATTTTTACTTGCATAGTCTGTGGATCACTTTTGTACTTTGTCTGTATCTCTTTCATCAAAGGTTGAATCTCACCCATTTTTTTAGTTGACCTAGTTTGCTGCAAGTTAATGGGCAAGAGCATCAGTTTGAATATTATCGTAGTTATAATAACCGCTATTGCATAAAAAGAAATCTGACTGAATTCTGTCCCTATTGTACTAGAAACAAATCCATATACTGCTTTTAGGATCGACCCAAGTAAATTACCCAAAAAACCAATCATCGACAAACCCCCTTATTTTAGCGGATCATATCCTCCTTCGTGGAACGGATGACATTTTAAAATTCTACGGGTGCTCAAATAGCTCCCCTTTAAAAAGCCATATTTTGTGTAAGCCTGCAGAGAGTACTCTGAGCAGGTAGGATAAAATCTGCAATTTTTCCCAGTAAGGATGTATCTTGAGATAACCCTTTGGTAGAACTTAATTAATAAAATCGCTATCCGGGTCATTAAATCACCTTCTCCAAGACTCCAGATATCTTGTAAATATGTTTGAGTGCACTTTCCAACTCAATAAAACTAAGCTCAACGGCATTCTTTTTTGGTATGATTACCAAATCATACCCTCGCTTGATAGATGGGACAAGAGTTCTGTTTATCTCTTTAATCCGCCTTTTCAGCCTATTTCTTACTACTGCATTACCAACTTTTTTAGTTATGGAAATTCCTATTCTGACATTGTCTGTATGATTCCTTCTAACATACAAAATCAGATTCCTATTCCAGTAGTTTTTTCCCTGCTTATAGACCTTTCTGAACTCAGTATTTTTTTTAAGCCTGTTTTCCTTTTTCATAGTTTCTCCACCTTAAAATGGCCTTTAATAAAAGGCCACTAACAAGCGGCCTTATGCAGAAAGTCTTTTTCTACCTTTTCTTCTTCTAGCTTTTAATACTTCTCTACCTGATCTGGTTTTCATTCTTTTTCTAAAGCCATGCTCTTTACTTCTTTGTCTCTTTTTCGGCTGATATGTCCTTTTCATACGATACACCTCCTTCGATAATACGTACATCTATATATAAAATATAGAGTTAGCAATTGTAAAGCGCAAAACACTACTATAAATTATATGTATAGCACTGTGTGCTGTCAAGTTTTTAATTTAGCGAAGCGGCTTTGAAACTTCTGTTGACATACTGTTGACACTGTGGATAATTTAATTGAATATATCCTTGTGTTTTGATAAGATAGTAGAGGATGTTGATAAGTTTTGTCCTAAGTGGATAAGTTCAAGTTATTCACAGTTTGTGGATAAAATGTGAATAACTTTTAACCAAATACTCCATTTTATATTACGGATTCGTAATTTATTGGAATTTTTGTCCACAATTAATTTTACTCCAGAGTATTTAAAGAGTATATCTATTTTTTCTTTTAACCTTATCAACAGACAGTTTATAATATTATCCACAGAATACTTTAATTTTAACAGTCTGTGTTATAATTAATTTTCTGTTGAAAAATCTGTTGATAATTCCTGAGGAGGTATCGGTATGGAAACAAATTTAGACCAGATTTGGGATGAGGTTTTGAGTCTAATTAAAGTTGAACTTACAGAAGTCAGCTTTAATACCTGGCTTAAAACTATTGAGCCCATTAGTGTTCAGGGAGAAGAGATAACCCTGGGGGCTCCAAATGACTTTACTAAGGGAATTCTGGAAGGAAGATATCTCAATCTTATAAAAAATGCTCTGGTTCAAGTCACAGGAAACCAGTATAAAATTAAATTTATAATTCCAGGCGAAGAAGTAAAGCATACAACTCCTCAGTCAGGTAAAGATACAATCAAGACCATTAATAAATCGCAATTAAATCCAAAGTATACATTTGATACTTTTGTTACCGGCAAGAGCAATGATTTTGCTCATGCTGCATCTCTTGCAGTTGCGGAAGCACCCGCACAGGCTTATAACCCACTTTTTATCTATGGAGGGGTAGGTCTGGGAAAAACTCATCTTATGCACGCAATAGGGCATTACATTCTGAATCAGAATCCTGATGCAAAAGTTGTGTACGTATCATCAGAAAAATTTACAAACGAACTTATTAATTCTATTAGGGAATATCGAAATGAAGAATTTAGAAATAAATACCGAAATGTCGATGTCTTACTTGTCGACGATATTCAATTTATTGCAGGTAAGGAAGGAACTCAGGAAGAATTCTTCCATACTTTTAATGCCCTGCATGAAGCTAATAAACAGATAATAATCTCAAGTGACAGGCCACCAAGAGATATACCAACACTTGAAGACAGACTTAGATCTAGGTTTGAATGGGGGCTTACCACAGATATTCAGACGCCCGATTTGGAGACAAGAGTAGCAATACTTAAGAAAAAAGCAACAATCGAAAACCTAGTAATACCAGATGAGGTAGTTCTACTCATAGCAGAAAAAATTCAATCGAACATAAGAGAACTTGAGGGCGCGCTAATAAAGGTTGTGGCATATTCTTCATTGACCAATCGTCCAGTTACTGAAGAACTTGCTGAAGAAGCTCTAAAAGATATCATTATGAACCATAAACAAGTCGAAATAACTGCTGATATTATTAAAGACAGAGTCTCTAAGAGATTTGGTATCAAAATGGATGACTTTACTTCCAAAAAAAGAACTAGGGCTATTGCTTATCCAAGGCAGATTGCTATGTATCTTACAAGAGAGCTTACAGATCTATCACTTCCTAAGATAGGCGATGAATTTGGTGGAAGAGATCATACCACCGTAATACATGCATGTGATAAAATCTCTAAAGACATTCTTAATGATAGAAGCCTCAAATTAAAAATTGACGATATTATAGATGAACTTAAAAAATAACTTTGTCTGGGGATTAGTGGAATTGTTTTTCTAAATATCCACAAGTTATTAAACCGAGTTTTTTTGAAAACTGTCTTAGTTAGATATGTTATCCACATACTAACATGACCTACTACTATTACTACTATATTTTTGATACTACTATTCTATATAAGGGAGGAAGAAAAATGAAATTTAAAGTTGAGCAAAAAGATCTTGCAAGACATATTACAATAGCTCAAAGAGGTATTTCAACTAGATCAACATTACAGATACTAGATGGGATACTATTTGAAGCGAAAGATCATACACTAAAGCTCACAGCAACTGACCTTGAGATTAGCATTGAAACATTTGTGGATGCAGTAATAGATACTACCGGTAAGATTGTACTCAACTCGAGGATAATCGGAGACATCGTAAGAAAGTTGCCTGATGATACTATTTTCTTTGAAGTGAAAGACAATCAAGTTAATATTAAGTGTCAGAATGCAGAATTCAATATCATAGGGAACTCTGGAGATGACTATCCTGACCTTCCAATAATAGTTGAAGAAAATCAGTTTTCTATAGAAAGAGATCTTTTAAAAACTGCAATTAAGCAAACTGTATTTGCTACCACACAAGATGAGACGAGACCATCTTTAACAGGAGTACTTGTTGAATTAAACAGTGGAACAATATCTTTTGTATCATTGGACGGCTATAGACTTGCACTTAAAAAGACCCAAACAACTTCGCTAATTGATGAAAAAATCATCATTCCAGGAAGAGCACTAAACGAATTGAATAAAATTATAGAAGATAAAGAAGACGATATGATAATTAGCATATCCCATGGGCAGGTAATTTTTAACCTTGGCGAAACAATAATGTACTCAAAGCTTCTAGAAGGTCAGTTTTTCAATTATAAGGATATAATGAGAAGCGATCATAAAACAGAAGTAATAGTAAATAGAAGAAGCCTTCAGTTTGGATTGGAAAGAGCATCTCTTCTTGCAAAAGAAGAAAAGGCAAACTTAATAAAGATATCAGTAACAAATGGACAGCTCATAATCAAGTCCAATTCAGAAATTGGAGATGTATATGAATCAGTTGAAATAAATCAGTCAGGTGAAGATTTAAACATTGCATTTAACTCAAGGTATATACTTGAGGGAATCAAAATAATTGATTCTGAAGAAATAAGTCTTAAATTTGTAGGAAGCTTAAATCCATGCATAATAAATGGTACAGATGATGAAAATTACACCTACCTCGTGCTGCCAGTAAGGCTGGCTCAAGATGACTTTTAAGGGTGGTAATAATGGAAAAAATCGAAATAACCACAGATTATATTAAACTTGATCAATTTCTTAAACTGTGTGGAGCTGTACAGACAGGCGGACAGGCTAAGGAAATGATTTTAGAGGGAATTGTAAAGGTTAACGGAGTCACTGCCTTTGAAAGAGGAAAAAAAATCAGAAAAGATGACATAGTAGAAATTGAAGATGATGAAAAATTTATCGTCATTTGAATGCAATTTAATTAGGAGTGTATGGATTGGTTATAGAAGGCGTAAGACTTATTAATTTTAGAAACTACAAAAATATTTCTGTTGAATTTGGAAGAAATATTAACGTATTAATAGGGAAAAACGCCCAAGGTAAGACAAATATTCTGGAAGCTATTTACATGTGTTCTACAGGAAAATCTTTTAGAACTTCAAAAGATAAAGAACTTATATTATTTGGAAAGAAAGAAGCATATGTAGGCGCTGATATAAAAATTGGCAACTTGGAAAAGCTTACAGAAATTAAATTAGATGTAGAAAAACCAAAGAGAATAAAAATTAATAAAGTTGAGTTGAAAAACTATAGAGAATTAAATACTGGATTAAAAGTAGTAGTATTTTCACCGGACGACCTTAAGTTAGTCAAAGGAGGTCCAGGCTACAGAAGGGATTACCTTGATATTTGCATTTCACAGATAAAACCAGTTTATCAGTATAATTTAAACAGATTTTTAAAAGTATTGATACAAAGGAATAATCTGCTTAAATCAAAAACTGAAAAAAATGAACTAAATGCTCTTTTGGATGTATTTGATACTCAGATAGCAAGACTTGCCACTTTAATATCAATGGAAAGAAGGCAACATATTAAGAGAGTATTAAAAGAAGCAAGAGAAATCCATAATAATATAACTTCTGAAAAAGAGTTATTTGACATGAAATATATTACAAATATGCCAGATGAAGATTCACTTTTGAATATCGAAAAAAAATATAAAGATATTCTTTTATCCGAAAGAAAAAGAGATTTAGAATTTGGCAATACTTCAACTGGACCTCATAGAGATGATTTTTTGATGACAATAAATGGAAAGGATTCAAGAATATATGCATCACAAGGTCAACAGAGATCACTTGTCTTAACTTTGAAACTTTCAGAAGTAAATATATTAGAAAAAGAGACAGGATTCTTTCCAGTACTTTTAATGGATGATGTCTATTCAGAACTTGATGAAGAAAGAAGAGTTTTTATAACAAAATTATTTAGTAAAATGCAGACATTTATAACTATAACTGATGCAGTGGAAATAGAGAGTCTAGCATCCTTTAAAAAACAGATATTCTATATAGAAGAAGGATGCATAAGAGGAAATTAGACGTGGAGGGAAGTAAATGGCAAACGAGTTTAATGGCAACGAAAATGGCATAGAAAGACATTATACAGCCAACGAAATACAGGTTTTAAAAGGTCTGGAGCCAGTAAGAAAAAGACCTGGGATGTATATTGGAAGTACTGGACCTAAAGGACTCCATCACTTGGTATACGAAGTGGTGGATAATAGTGTAGACGAGGCACTTGCTGGGATATGTGACACTATAGATGTTGTTATTCACGAGGATAACTCAATATCTGTAAAAGATAATGGCAGTGGAATTCCTGTGGAAATACACCCACAGACTGGAAAATCTACAGTAGAAACAGTTCTTACAATTTTGCATGCTGGAGGTAAATTTAGTAATTCAGCATATAAAGTTTCAGGTGGCCTTCACGGAGTAGGGGTATCTGTTGTAAATGCACTGTCAGAATGGCTTATCGCAAGAGTTATAAGAGAAGGAAAAGAATACAGACAGTCCTTTTCAAGAGGAGAAGCTACTTCTGAGCTCGAATATATAGGAGAAGCTGAAGGTCGTGGGACCATGATCCACTTTAAGGCCGATGACCAAATATTTGAAGAATTAGACTATAATTTTGAAACTTTAGAATACAGATTCCGTGAAATGGCTTTCCTCAATAAGGGTGTAAAAATTACTCTTGAGGACAAAAGGACAAATGTAAAGAAAGAATTTCACTATTTAGGTGGAATTAAATCATTTGTGGAATACATCAACAAGAATAAAAGTCCTCTTCACAAAGATGTAATATATTTTGAGCAGGAAAGAGATCTTACTACGGTTGAAGTGGCAATACAATACACAGATGCTTACAGTGAAAATGTATTTACTTTTGCTAATAATATAAACACTGCTGAAGGAGGAACACATCTTTCAGGTTTTAGAACAGCTTTAACAAGATCTATTAACGATTATGCAAGAAAATATGGATTTTTGAAAGAAAAAGATGATAATTTATCTGGTGAGGATGCAAGAGAGGGAATAACTGCAATTTTGTCTGTTAAATTGCCAGAACCTCAGTTTGAAGGACAGACGAAGAGCAAACTTGGGAATAGTGAAACTCGAGGTATTGTGGAGTCTTTAATGAGCGAGTTTTTAAATAGCTATATGGAAGAAAACCCCAAGGTTTCAAAGATAATACTGGACAAAGCAATCAGCTCACAAAGAGCCAGAGAAGCGGCAAGAAAAGCAAGAGATCTTACAAGAAAGAGAAGCATTCTAGACAATACCACACTTCCAGGAAAACTTGCAGACTGTCAGTCCAGTGATATTAATGAAACAGAAGTATTTATTGTAGAGGGTGACTCTGCAGGTGGTAGTGCTAAGCAGGGAAGAAGCAAGAGATTCCAGGCAATTCTACCGTTGCGAGGAAAAATAATGAATGTAGAAAAGGCCAGACTTGATAAGATCCTTGGATACAATGAAATTAAAGCAATGATTACAGCTTTTGGAACTGGAATTGGTGAAGATTTCAACTTGGAAAAACTAAGATATGGAAAAATAATTATAATGACCGACGCCGACGTAGATGGTGCTCATATAAGGACACTTATGCTCACGTTTTTCTATAGATATATGAGAGAGCTCATCGAGAATGGTCATGTTTATATAGCTCAGCCACCATTATATAAAGTAACAAAGAACAAAAAAGAATACTATTGCTACAGTGATAAGGAATTGGATGCGCTTTTTGAAGAAATAGGAAGAAGTGGAAATCCAGTTATACAAAGATACAAAGGTCTTGGAGAGATGAATGCTGAGCAGCTTTATGATACGACAATGGACCCTGAAAAAAGGACACTTTTAAGAGTCACCACAGAAGATGCTGTAGCCGCAGACGATATATTTACAACCTTGATGGGAGATAAAGTTGAACCAAGGAGAGAATTTATCGAAGATAATGCAAAATATGTTAAAAATCTCGACATCTAGGAGGTAAATATGGATAGCGAAAAAGAGAGAATTATAGATATAAAAATTGAAGATGAAATGAAGACATCTTATCTTGATTATGCAATGAGCGTTATTGTTAGCCGTGCACTTCCAGATGTAAGAGATGGACTAAAACCCGTACACAGAAGAATACTTTATGCAATGGATGAACTGGGCATGTCACCAGAGAAGCAATATAGAAAATCAGCAAGGGTTGTCGGGGACGTTCTCGGTAAATATCACCCACACGGTGATAGCTCAATTTACGGCGCTATGGTAAGGCTTGCTCAAGATTTTAACACTAGGTATTTACTAGTTGATGGACATGGAAACTTTGGTAGTGTCGACGGAGACGGCGCAGCGGCAATGCGTTACACTGAAGCCAGAATGACAAAGTTAGCAACAGAAATGCTTAGAGATATAAGTAAAGAGACAGTTAGCTTTAAACTTAACTTTGATGAAACACATAAAGAACCAACTGTACTTCCAAGTAGATTCCCGAATTTACTGGTGAACGGTTCATCTGGAATAGCAGTCGGAATGGCTACAAATATTCCACCCCATAATCTTAGAGAAGTTGTAGATGGTTTAATATTCATGATTGATGATCCTGACATTTCAATCGATGATCTTATGAAAACTATAAAGGGACCTGACTTTCCCACAGGTGGAATTATCATGGGTAAAGAAGGAATCAGAAAAGCTTTTAGAAGTGGAAGAGGTAAAGTTACACTTAGAGCTGTTGCAGAAATTGAAGAATTGAACAGAGGTAAGCACAGCATAATAGTTTCAGAGATACCTTATCAGGTTAACAAATCAAATTTAATTGAAAAGATTGCCGAATACGTCAGAGATAAAAAGCTTGAAGGAATATCTGATTTAAGAGACGAGTCTGACCGTGAAGGCATGCGCATAGTTATAGAATTAAAGAGAGATGCTAATCCCAGAGTAGTGCTTAATAACCTTTACAAACATACTCAACTGCAGACAACTTTTGGGATAATAAATCTTGCATTAGTAAATGGCGAACCAAGAGTATTGAATATAAAGGAAATGCTCTATTACTATATAGAGCATCAAAAAGAAATAGTAATAAACAGGACGAAATTCGACCTTGGAAAAGCGGAAGAAAGAGCTCATATCGTAGAAGGCTTAAGGATAGCTTTAGATCATATTGATGAGATAATTAGAATCATCAGAGGTTCTTCTGACGACCAAGAAGCCAGAGAAGCGCTTATGAATAATTTTGCTCTGTCTGAAAAGCAAGCCCAGGCAATTCTCGACATGAGGCTTAAGAGGCTCACTGGACTTGAAAGAGATAAATTAGAAGAAGAATATGAAGCTTTGATAAAGGAAATAAATAGACTTAAAGAAATACTAGCCAGTGAAAGGCTTCTCATGAACATTATTAAAGAAGAACTTACAGAGATAAAAGAAAAATATGGAGACATGAGAAGAACCAGAATAAAAGCTGCATCTCACGAAATCAACATGGAAGACATGATAGAGGATGAAGATGTTGTAATAACTCTCACTCATTTTGGCTATATCAAGAGAACTCCAGAAGGAACATATAAACCTCAAAAGAGGGGTGGAAGAGGAGTATCAGCTCTTACCAAAAGAGAAGAAGATTTTGTAGAGGATCTATATATAACCTCGACTCACAGTACAATACTGTTCTTTACAAATAAGGGCAGGGTTTACTCTCTAAAGGCTTACGAAATACCAGAAGCCAGCAGACAGGCTAAAGGAACAGCTATTGTAAATCTGCTGAACCTTGATGCTGATGAAAAAATATCTGCGATAATACCATTGTATAAGCACGATCCTGACAGCAATCTGGTTCTAATAACTAAAGAGGGAACTATTAAAAAAACAAGCCTTGATCAATTTGAAAACATCAGAAAATCAGGTCTCATAGCGTTATCTCTCAGAGAGGGTGATGAGTTGATAAGCGTCAAACTGACTGATGGTGCAAAGGATCTGATAGTTGTAACAGGAAAAGGGCTTGCAATCAGATTTAATGAAAATGACGTAAGAAACATGGGCAGAAATGCAATGGGAGTAAAAGCAATTTCACTTAAACCTGACGACAGAGTAGTGGCAATGGATATTGTGGATGAAGAAAAGAAATTGCTTGTAATAAGTGAGAACGGATTTGGAAAGAGAACCCCACTTACCGAATACAGAGTGCAGACTCGAGGAGGAAAAGGGCTTCTGACCTATAGTATTAAAGAAAAAACAGGGGATATAGTCTCAGCCAAGGTGGTCAGTGAACACGATGAAGTGATGATAATCTCTATGAATGGTATAGTAATAAGGATAGAGGTATCTGGGATTTCTGTAATGGGAAGAAGTACCCAGGGAGTAACATTGATGAAGATGAAAGATGATAAGGTAGTGGCAGTAGCAATGTATGTTGAAGATTAGAAACAGCTAAATCTGTTTACATTAGCGTCTAATTATTATAGAATATTTTATAAAACAATATGGGATGGAGGTAAGAAATAATGTCATTAAATACCAAGGTAGATTTTGACCATGATGTGAATCAGTGGATTTTCAAACCTGTCGGTGAGATAGATATCTACACCTCATCTGAATTTAAGGAAGAAATACTCAAATCATTTGAAAAGCGGAAGGCAGATCTTGTAATAGACGGAAGGCAGCTGGACTATATAGACAGCACGGGACTTGGCGCTCTTATTAGCCTTTTGAAGATGCTTCAGGACACTGAATACAAAATTTTTATAGACAATATTAAGCCAAATATCAGAAAATTATTTGATATAACAGAGTTGGACAAACTCTTCAATATAAGAGGTGATGATGATGCTCAATGACAGTGTCAGAGTAATAATTCCGAACAAGGCAGATTATATCAGCCTTGTAAGGCTAATATCATCAGCTCTGGGAAGTAAGGCAGGGTTTAATATCGATGAGATTGACGATCTTAAGGTTGCAATAGGTGAAGCATGTATACTGACATTTATGCCTCATAGTCAGGATGAAATAGCAATAACCTATGATGTATCAAAGGAAATGCTTGAGGTCTCAATAGAAGGCCTTGGGAATTTGTCCACAAACGAGGAAAGTAAAGAAGCTCATTTGAGCAAAATGATCATAGAATCGCTAATGGATGAAGTCCACTATTTGGGTGATCAGTTGAGAATGGTTAAATATATTGATTAAGGATGGTAGTCCTATGGCTAACAAGCATAACTACAATAAAGACAAAAATAATAACAGTCTGGACAAAGCCGAAATTAAGGAGATGTTCAGAAGATATAAAGAGTCTCCTGACAAGGCTACAAGAGATACCCTTATAGAATACCATCTTTACATTGCTGAGATTCTGGCAAAGAAATATGCAAACAGGGGAATCGATTACGATGACATCTATCAGGTAGCGAGCATTGGACTCATTTATGCAATCGACAGGTATGATATTGACAAAGGCTTTGAATTTTCGAGCTTTGCAACACCTACCATAATTGGAGAGATTAAGAAATACTTCAGAGATAAGGGATGGACCATAAGAGTTCCCAGAAGAATTCAGGAGTTATCCAAGAAGATCAATAATGCAAAGGTTCATCTGAGTCAGGAATTACAAAGAATACCTACAGTTGAAGATATTTCAAATTACCTCAATACATCCGAAGAAGAAATATTAGAAGCAATGGAAGCCAGCAAAGTTTATACACCGCAGTCACTTGATGTGACTTTTGATTCTCACAACGATGATAAAGAAGTAAATCTGGCAGAATTAATTGGAGAAGAAGACTTTTATTTCAGCAGGATTGAGAATAATGACTTTCTTATGAAGACAATGGAAAAGCTCAACGAAATAGAAAGACAGATACTAATTGAGAGATATTTTAATAAGAGGACTCAGGTTACCATAGCAAATAATCTGAACATATCACAGATGACAGTTTCGAGAATAGAAAAGAGGATACTGGATAAGCTCAGAAAAGAAGTTGAGAGAACTATGATGGATTAGAATTAAGAGATAACTTTTCAAAAGGATAATCATAATAGATTATCCTTTTTTGATGTTTTTTTGAGCGAAAAAATACAGAATAATGAACATAAGAAAATTACTATTTAGTGTTAAGAAGATTTAAAAATAATTTTCAAAAACCAGTTGACACATCTGTAAACTAGATGGTATACTAACAAAGTCGCCTGTCAAAAGGGCGCATGAACCTAGATAACTAAACAGTGTGAGAACTTTGAATTAAAACAAATTTAGTCAGCAAAAATGAATGAGCTAATCAAACTTTTTAATGAGAGTTTGATCCTGGCTCAGGACGAACGCTGGCGGCGTGCTTAACACATGCAAGTCGAACGGAGCATACAAAGAGGAAATTTTCGAATGGACT
>JACDJC010000083.1_pt1 | contig 124770 bp, 121 predicted proteins | sample 7454191 | NCBI WGS metagenome assembly JACDJC01 (sample SAMN14253291, study PRJNA609438) | sludge metagenome | isolation source: sludge after 25d culture with pyrite and EDTA | collected 2018-12-20 | reverse complement strand
CAGGCGCCGTCGCCCACGCGCCGCTGCAGGCGCTCGGCCACGTACTGCGTGTTGACCTCGCGCAGGCCCGCCCAGTCCAGGTCCCGCAGCCAATCGGCCTCCAGCACGCAGGCCAGCAGGTCGCGCAGCATCTGGGGGTGGTGGAACACGCGCCGGTAGGCGGCATCGCGCTCGCTCATGGCGGCCTCCCTGGAGTGAATGTCAGGAGACCATCATGGCTTGGATCACGGCGCGGGAGTGGCTGCGGCGGATGGAATGGCCACTGCGGGAACTACCCGGGCGTAGCAAGCTCTAGCCGTGTCAGGCCGCGCCATGCCACGGCCCTGAAGCCAAAACCACGCCCGCAAGAGCATCAAGAATCAAGCTCCAACGCCCAGCCGCTCGCGCTGATAGCTGCCGTCCTGCACGCGGCGGCTCCATTCCATATTGTCCAGATACCATTGCACGGTCTTGCGCAAGCCGGACTCGAACGTTTCCCGGGGCGCCCAGCCCAGCTCGCGCTGGATCTTGCCGGCATCGATGGCGTAGCGCAGGTCGTGGCCGGGGCGGTCTTTGACGTGGGTGATGAGGTCGGCGTAGCGCGCGACGCCCGCTGGCTTGGCGGGGGCCAATTCTTCCAGCAGCGCACAGATGGCGTGCACCACGTCTATATTCTTCTTCTCATTATGCCCGCCCACGTTGTAGGTTTCGCCTACCTTGCCCTGTGTAACCACCGTGTACAGCGCGCGGGCGTGGTCTTCCACATAGAGCCAGTCGCGCACCTGGTTGCCCGCGCCGTATACCGGCAGGGGCTTGCCTTCCAGGGCGTTCAGGATCATCAGCGGGATGAGTTTCTCGGGGAAATGGTAGGGACCGTAGTTGTTCGAGCAATTGGTCACCAGCGTGGGCAGGCCGTAGGTGCGCAGCCAGGCGCGCACCAGGTGGTCGGAGCCGGCCTTGCTGGCGGAATACGGCGAGCTGGGCGCGTAGGGGGTGGTTTCCGTGAACAGGTCTTCGGGGCCTTCCAGGTCGCCGTAGACTTCGTCGGTGGAAATGTGATGGAAGCGGAACCGCGCCTTGGCATCGTCGTCCAGCCCTTGCCAGTACTGCCTGGCGGCTTCCAGCAGCACATAGGTGCCGACGATGTTGGTTTCTATGAAGGCGGCGGGGCCGTCGATCGAGCGGTCGACGTGGGATTCGGCCGCCAGGTGCATCACCGCCTGCGGCTGATGCTGCCGGAAGACGCGGTCCAGCTCCGCACGGTTGCAGATGTCCACGTGTTCGAAGGCGTAGCGGTCGCTGCCCGCGATGTCCGCCAGGGATTCGAGATTGCCGGCATAGGTCAGCTTGTCGACGTTGACGACCGAGTCGCCGGTGTTGCGAATGATGTGGCGAACCAGGGCCGACCCGATGAAGCCGGCGCCGCCGGTAACGAGGATTTTCATGGACGCGTTCCGATGTGATTTGCTTTGAAGGGATTATAAAGAGTAAAGCCGCCCGATCGGCGCAGCGGGCACGCCGCGCGCTGAACCGCGCCCGCCAGCCGGTACGCCGGCTTCATTTCCTGAACAGCAGATAGCGCGCCGTCAGGAAATTGACCGACATGCCCGCCAGGCTGCCGGCCGCGACGCCCAGGACCAGGTGCTGGCGCACCACGGGCTGCCACAGGACCAGGGCGCTGTAGACGCCATAGTTGACCAGCCCGCCGGCCAGCATCAGGACCAGGTAGGACAGGAACTCGCTCTTGCGCGAAAGCGCCGAGGCACGGCCGCGGAAAGCCAGGTTGCGGTTGATGAGCCAGGTGGCCAGCACGGCCGCCAGGAAGGAAAGCGCGCGGGCGTAGAAGGGGCCCATGATGCCCTGCAGCGCGTAAAGCACGGCGGTATCCACCATGAAGCCCACGGTCCCCGCCACGCCGAAGAGTATCGTTTCGCGCAGCAGCTTCACTACAGTTGGCAACACACTATGTCGTTCATGGGCGGTATTTTAGCGGCGCCGCCGCTACAATGGCGCGGTGCCGCAGCCATCACCATCATCGACCATGCAAAACCGACGCTTGCCGCAATTGACGGCGGTTTCCATTGAAACGCTGGGCGTGTTCCTGTTCTTTGCCCTGACCTTCGCCCTGCCCTCCGGGTACTCGTATGGCGCTTCCGTGCTGCTGCTGGGCGGGCTGGCGTTCGTCGCGCAGCGGCCGGCCATGTCCCTGTCCGCCGAGGACAAGGCCGTCGCCTGGGTGCTGGCCGTCTATTTCCTCGTTTCGCTGCTGAGCATCCTGTACCTGGACAACAGCACCAAGTCGCTGGATCAATCGCTGCGCTGCCTGCTCGCGATTCCCATATTGCTGTGGATGCTGCACGTGCCCTTTCAACTGGCCGCGCTGTGGGCGGGAACGGTGCTGGGTGTCGTGAGCTCGGTGGGCATCGCCGTCTGGCAGCTTTACGGCCTGGGCTACGACCGCGCCGAGGGGTATTTGAACATCATCCATTTCGGCAACATCGCCCTGGTGTTCGGCGTGTTCTGCCTGGGCGGCATGTTCTGGGCGGGCACGCAGGGCCGCAAGGCCTGGTGGTGGCGCGCGGCCTTCGTGCTGGGCATCGCCTGTAGCCTGTACAGCGTGGTGGCGTCGGGCAGCCGCGGCAGCTGGGTGGCCATGCCGGCGATCGCGCTGCTGTTCTGCGTGGCCTTCATCGATCGCCGCAACGCCTGGCGGGCCGGCATCGCCGGCGCCGTCGCGGCGGTGGTGGTGGCCGGGCTGTTCGCGATGCCCGACAGCCGGCTGAAGGCGCGTTACGATGCGGCCGTGTCGGACATCGTGCTGTTCATGCAGAAGGACGAGGCCGATACATCCATCGGGGCGCGTTTCGTGATGTGGGACGGTGCCGTCGAGAACATCTCGAAGCGGCCCTGGCTGGGCTGGAACGAGCAGGAATACGCCAACGAATTGCAACGCATGGTGGACGCGGGCGTGCTGGACGACGTGGCGCTGAAGTTCAGCGACAACCTGCACAACAATTATCTTCAGGCCTGGGCTTTCCAGGGCCTGCCCGGGCTGCTGGCGCTGCTGGCCTTGTACGCGGTGCCGCTGGCCGGTTTCTGCAGGCGCCTGCGCCACGCCGACATCACCGTCCGCACGCTGGCGTTTTGCGGTTCTTCGCTGGTGGCGGGCTATGTGTTCTTTGGCCTGACGCAGGTGATTCTACGGCGGAACAACGGGATCATGTTCCTGGTGCTGTCTTTGGTGATTTTATGGGCCGCCATGCGGCGCGCGGAAAAGGGCGGATCGCCCGGCGTTTGACCGCGACCGCATCAAACCCGGGCTTCAAGGAGCCGCGCCACGAATTCCATCAAGGGCATCCCCGCCCTGGCCCCCAGCGACAGGGCGAGCGGGTTGGCGCAGCTGATGATGCCGTCCCGGTAGGTGGATCGGGCGTCGCCGATGCGGGCGCTTTCGGCCGCGACGGTGACGCCCGCCACGCCCTGCCGTTCCAGCGCGGGCAGGCGGGTGGCGCCGGCGCCGTCCACGCCGATGCCGGCATCGTTGTAGGCGGCGGCGAATACGGCGTGGCCGCCTATGGCGGTGGCGGGGTCGCCGCCCTGCAGCCCGCCATGCGAGCCGGTGACGACGACGGCGCCGGCGTCTTCTTCATGGGCCAGCGACACCGAATCGATCAGGACCAGCCTGCGCCGGGCGCCCGGCGGCTGCAGCACGGCCCGCGCCTCGGCGGGCAGCGGGGGCGGCCGCGTGGGCGTGTTGCCGCCCGCGACCATGAGGCGGGCGGCGTCCATGGCGCTCATTCCGGGCTGCACGCCCGCCCTGCCCGCCGTGTGGTTGACGGCGGAAATGCGGCCGCGCCAGGCGGCGTCCTTGCCGTCGCCGATTCTGGCGGATAGGTGCGAAATCACGGCGCCCGCGATCCCGCAGTCGTCCAGCAAGGCCAGGCCCGATACGCCCGCCCGGTCGCGGCCGACGCCGGCATCGTTCAGCACGATGCCTTTGACGCCGGCCAGCGCCGCCAGGTAGGCGGCATAGCGGCCGCCATGGGAAGCGGCGATCACGATGGCGCCCCAGACGGGGCCTTGAGAGGGATGCATACCTTCCGGCAGCAAGGTCGTGACGCTGTCGTAAACGTGTATGCCAGGGACTTTCATGGCGATTTCCCGGTTTCATCCATGACCCAGGTGTCGCGCCCTTTGGCGCGCCGGTTCGACAAGGCCATGCGGTATTCGAATCGGGCCGGATTGTAGGCCGCGATCAGGTATTCCAGCGGCGTGCCGTCGGCATCGCGCACCACGCGCTTGATGCAAAGCAGCGGCGAGCCCACGCCGACATCCAGCGCCTCGGCGTGATGGACATCCGCCAGGATGGCGGTGAAGCTTTGCTCGGCCGAGGTGGGCTTCAGGCCCAGGCGGCGGAAGATGCGCTGCAAGGCATTCTGACCGAGATCGGCTTCGGTGTAGCGGCGCCCCACCGATTCGGGGACATAGGTCAGCAGATAGGAAAAAGGCTGGTCGTGGTAGTAGCGCACGCGCAATGCCTTCTGCACTTTGGCATGGGCCGGCAGTTCCAGCCGGGTGCGGACGTCCGGGCCGGCGGCTTCATAGCCGAAGGACAGCAGCCTGGCCTGGGTATTCGCGCCCATGTCCGACAAGTGGGCCATGAGCTTGTTGATGTCGGCCGGCAATGCGGCGGACGGTGCGCTGGGCGGGCACGGAAACGTACCCGCCCCTTGGCGGCGTTCCACCAGGCCTTCCTGCTGCAGGAGATCCAGCGAGCGCCGGATGGTCAGTCGCGACACGCCATACTGCCCGGCAAGCGCGTTCTCGCCGGGCAGCGCGCGGCCGGCATCGAATTGCTGGCCTTCGATGGCCTGCTTGAGCAGCCGGTAGATCCGGTAGTAGCGAGGCGTGGGATTGGCGATCATGGCCGCGTGCGCCGATGGGGGTGGTGGTCAGTCGGCCGAGGCCCCCGTGAACTTGACGACTTCGGCGTAGTGGGCGATGTCTTTCTTGATGAATTCCGCGAACTCCGCCGGCGTGTTGGTGACGACCTGGCCGCCGCCGTGCGTCATCAGGCTGATGAAGGACGGGCGCTTGGCGCCTTCGACCACGGCTTTGTTCAGTTCGGCGAGACGCTCGGGGCTCAGGCCCGCGGGACCGAATATGCCGAACCAGGCCTGGGAGGTGAACCCGGGCACGGTGTCGGACACGGGGCGAAGGCCGGGGAACTGCTTCAGCGGCTTGTCGCTGGTGACCGCCAGGAACTTGATGCGGCCCGAGTCCAGCAGCGGCAGCACGTTTTCGACGCTGGCGAACATGAGGTCGACCTGCCCGCCGACCAGGTCCTGCAGTGCGGGCGAAGTGCCTTTATACGGCACGTTCAGGCCTTCGATGCCCGTGACCATCTGGAAGCTGGCGGTGGCCATGTGCAGCGACGAACCGATGCCGCCCAGCGCGAAGCTGAGTTCCTTGGGCTTGCTCTTGCCCAGCTTGATGAGCTCTTCGACGTTGTTGGCGGGGAAGTCCTTGCGGGCGACCAGCACGCTGGGCACCTGGGCGAGAATGCTGATGGGGGTGAAGTCTTTTTGCGGATCGAAAGGCAGCTTTTTGTACAGGCTGGCGTTGACCGTGAAGCTGGTGAAGCTGACCAGCAGGGTGTTGCCGTCCTTGGCGGAGCGGGCGACCTGATCGGCCGCGATGTTGCCGCCGGCGCCGGGCTTGTTCTCGACGATCACGGTGGTGCCCAGGATGTCGGACATTTCCTGGGCGATGCCCCGCGCCACGCGGTCGGTCGTGCCGCCGGGCGATGCGCCGACGATCAGCGTAATGGGTTTGGGGGCCTGGGCGTATGTGGCGGCGAGGGGCAGCAGGCTGAAAAGGCCGGCAAGCAGGCAGCGGCCGAGTACGTTCTTGTGCACGGTGGGTCTCCTGGAATGGAATATCGGGTTCTCGATGGCGTGAATCAGTCTAACTCATATAGTTGTATTGTCAACAATACAACCTATGGAAACTGGGTTTATGCCTGGATCCCCACAGCGTGCGTGTGCGTATGGCCAGGCGAGAACCCTGGCCTTTATTTCGCCGTGGCGCCGGACTGCTCGACAATGGTTTTGTAGCGCTCCAGTTCCGCGTTCATGAAGCGGGCCAGCTCGGCGGGCGAGTATGGCGCCTGCACGAATGCTCCGCTTGCGGCAAGCCGGCCGGCCACGGCCTCGTTGGACAGCACTTCTATGCATTTGGCGTTCAGGTAGCCCACGATTTCTGGCGGCATGCCGGCCGGACCGACCAAGGCGTACCAGGCGCCTGTCACCATGTTCGGATAGTCCAGCTCGGCGAAGGTCGGCACGTCGGGAAGGACGGCCAGCCGTTCCTTGGCTGCGACGGCAAGCGCCCGCAGGGCGCCGGACTTCACATGCGCGATGGTGCCGGTGTCCAGCACCATGGACACCTGACCCGCAAGAAGCGCCATGCCGGCCGGACCGCCGCCGTTGTAGGGAACATGCGTGATGTCGAGCCCCAGCTGGTGCGAGAACATGGAACCCGCCAAATGCTGCGACGATCCGATTCCGCCCGACCCATAGGTGAGCGCACCGGGATTCTTGCGCGCCGCATCGATCACGTCCTGCAGACTCTGGAAGGGAGAGCTCGGATTCACCTCGAGAATATTGGAATTCGCGGTAAGCAGCGCAATGGGGGAAAAATCCTTCACCGGTTCGAAAGGCAGGGATTTGAAAAGCCAGGGCCCGATGGCATTGGTGGAGCTGGTAGCCAGCAGCAGCGTATAGCCATCCGGACGGGCGCGCGCGACCGCCGCCGTCCCGATGTTGCCGCCCGCCCCCGGCTTGTTCTCGACGATGACCGGCTGGCCCACCGCCTGGCCCAGATACTCCGCAAAAACGCGGGTCGCCGAGTCCGCCGGCCCTCCGGCGCTCCAGGGAACGACGATGGTGATCGCCCTGCTTGGATAGTCCGCCGCCGTCGCCACGGAACACAAGATGGAAGACAGGAGCAGCAGGCATGCCGATACGGAGCGCCGCAGGCTCCGGAAAAAGATAGAGGCCCGTTTGGGCAAGGTGCGTATGCGCATCATGATCTTGATCTCCGATGGGTGTGCGCGAGGCGACACCGCCAGCGCGACCATTGGGATGATAGGTGGTTTGTCGAATGCGCAAAGCGAGTTTTTCTCCTTATGAATCAAGAGAATAGTTCACGCCGGCCCATGCTCGGCGCTGTTAAGCTAAGTGCGTCGTTCAACTCGAAGAGGCATTGAAATGCACATCGACCTGTCAGATAAAAAGGCCGTGGTCACCGGCGCGAGCCAAGGACTCGGCAAGGCCATCGCCTTGCGCCTCGCCGCTTCGGGAGCCGACGTGGCCCTGCTCGCGCGCACGCCCGGCCCGCTGCGCGAAACCGAGCTGGAAATCCATGAACGGACCGGCCGTCGAGCCATCGCCGTGCCCTGCGACGTATCGCAAGAGCATGAGCTGGATCTGGCTTGGAAACAGATCGAAGACCAGTTCCAGGGCGTGGACATCCTGGTCAACAATGCCGGCACGTCGTTCCGGCGGCCCGTCCTGTCCGTGACGCGCGGAGAATTGTTCAGCGACATCGATCTCAAGCTCTGGGCCGCCATGCAATGCGTGCAACGTGCCTCGCCCGCCATGCGGGACAAGGGATGGGGAAGAATAATCAATGTGGTCAGCATCGCCGGGAAAGCGCCGCCGGCGGGCGGCGCCCCCACCGCCGTGACCCGGGCCGCCGGCATCGCGCTGACCAAGGTCATGGCCGGAGAACTGGCCGGCCACAACATCCTGGTCAATGCCATTTGCGTCGGCTGGATCGAAACCGAGCAATGGAAGCGGTTTCATGAAAACGACCGCCCCGGGATCGACTATGAAAGCTATATCAAGGAACGGGGGCTTGCCGTTCCGCTGCGGCGCCTCGGGCAGGCGGTGGAAGTGGCGAACCTGGCGTGCTTCCTGGCGTCGGATCATGCGTCGTACATCACCGGGGCAGCCATCAACGTGGACGGCGGACTGAGCCCGGTCGCATAGCGTCGCGGCTCGCAGGAATTTTTCTCTTGTTGTAATTCGAAAATTAGTCGTTTGTGGAATTCGATTCGACTCGTTAATCTTTTCGCATGAGCAACGGCATCCCAAAATATAAAGGGCCACGCATGACTACTTCGGCAAACGACATGGGTCGATACGACCAAACCGTTCTTGACGCGTTCAGCAAGCTGCCGAATTCGGCCGTCTGCGATGCCATGTACGCGCTGGGGTTTCCCGAAGCGGTGATGAGCGCCGGCATCGGCCAGATCAGCGGCGCGCCATTCATTGGCTGGGCGCGCACGGTCGACCGTTCCAGCGGCGCCCGGAATGCACGCCAGGAAAAGCTTTCCCCGGAGCTGCTGCTTGGAACGCAGATGGTCATCGACACCCTGCGCAAGAATGAAGTCCTTGTCGTTGCCGTCGGCGAGGATGTCTCCGGCGCCGTCATGGGCTCCAACATGGCCGCCCGCGCCGCGTTTCGAGGCGCGGCGGGGCTGGTCACCGACGGGGCGATCCGCGATCTCGAGGCATTGCGTGAAATGGGCATGGCCGTTGTGGCCAAAGGAACCTCACCGCGCGTGAATTTCGGCCACATCGTGACCAGGTCGATCGACCTGCCCTCGATATGCGGCGGCGTGCTGATCTGCCCCGGCGACCTGATCAAAAGCGACGGCGACGGGGTGGTCGTCATCCCACGGGACGGCGCGGAGGCGATCCTCGAAAAGGCCATCGCCATAGAGAACACGGAAGAAGCCATGCTTGCGGCCATCAAGGGCGGACAGCCCCTCGTGGACGCCATCAGGCAGTTCAAGCAACGTTGAGTTTTGAACGAGCACAGACATCAAAAGGAATTGAATCATGCCGGAAGCAGGCGCCATCTTGAAAACGGAAAACAGCGGCCATGCGCATCAGGGCGGTCTTCGGGCGCGCCTGAAGCGCCGGGAGGCATTGCTTGCCGCGTTCATCCCCGCGCCCTCGCCCGAGCTCGTAGAAATCGCCGCCTACAGCGAATTCGATTTCGTCGTCATCGACGCGGAACACGGATCGATGGGGCCCGGCGAGATCACGCACATGATCCGGGCCGCCCAGGCGGCGCACCTGCCTTCCATCGTGCGGGTTCCGCTCTGCACGAAAGACTATGTGCTTCGCTCCCTTGATGCGGGAGCCCAGGGCGTGCTGGTGCCGCAGGTCGACACCCTGGAGGACGCCCAGGCCGCGGTGGCCGAAACCCATTATCCCCCGCAGGGGCGAAGGGGGGCGGCGTTCTATTCCAGGCAGCACCGATACACCCGGGACAGCGGCTGGCAGGTATTGCAGGACGCCAACGACAGCGTCGTCACGGGGGTGATGATCGAATCCGCGGCGGGCGTGGAAAACGTGGAGGCCATCAGCAGGCTGGAAGGAATCGACCTGATTTTGTTCGGATCTTCCGACCTCAGCGTATGCCTGGGAAATGGCCCGGACAATGCCGAAGCCGTGCGCCAGGCCCGCCAGCGCGTCGGCGCGGCGGCACAAAGGGCCGGCCTCAGCGCAGGCTGCTCGATCTCGCTGCCGGAAGAGGCGAAGCGCCAGCGGGACGCGGGATACAACCTGCTCGTCACGGGGCTATTGCCCTTGCTTCTACGGCAGGCGTCCAGCTTCACCGGCCAGGTCCGAAAGTAAGCGCCATGTGGCCGGCAGCCGCCGCGGCCCCTTGAGATGTGTTTTTTGAAATAGGGAGGCGATGTGCCTACGCCAACACTCAAGCAACTCGAGGCCTTTTGCTGGACAGCGAAACTGGGAAGCTTTCAGGCGGCCGCGGACCGATTGAATACGACGCAATCCGCGATATCGAAACGCGTCGCCGACCTCGAACACCTGTACGACCTGCAGCTGCTGAACCGCAAATACAGAAGGGCCAAGCTGACGCCCGAGGGAGAACGCTTGCGCATGTCCGCCGAGGAAGTCCTGGCGGCGGCCAACAAACTGTCCTTCAACATGGAAAAGGGCTCGTCGTTTCAGGGAACGTTGCGGATCGGCGCCAGCGAGCTGGTGGCATTGACGTGGCTTCCAACCCTCGTCCAGAAAATCAAAGAGGAATACCCCGCCGTCGTCATCAATTTGAATATCGAAGCGGGCGGGCGTGTGCTCGATCGCCTGAAGAGCGGGTCCGTCGACCTGGCGTTCATAGCCGGCCCGATGTGGGGCAAGCAGTTCGCCAGCGAAAAGCTCGCGAGCGTGGAGTTCGCCTGGATGGCCAGCCCATCCCTGAAGATTCCCAAAAGAGCCATCACCCCGGAAGAGATGGCTTCGTATCCCATGCTGGTGCATTCCCCCGACGGCATTGCGACACGCTTGTACGCCCTGTGGCTGCAGAAAGTCGGCGGGACGACACACCATGCGCTCAGCGCCAACACATTGAACGTCATGGCGCGATTGACCATCGGCGGCCTGGGGATCAGTTGCCTGCCCACCTTGTTTTTTGCCGAGCAGCTGAAGAAACGGCAGCTTGTGCGCATCAAGACGGACCCAGCCCTGCCGAAGCTCGACTTCTTCGCCGTATACCGGCGGGAAGAACTTTACGAGCTGACCGAAAAAATCATCACCATCGCCAAGGACGTCTGCGACTTCCGCAATGCCTCGGGCTGAAGCGGCGCCGTCGATCGTTGCGGGGCACATTTTTATTTCATTTCAGATAGGAGTATTGCTATGAACGGCGCCAGGAGCCTGGTCGAGACCTTGGTGAAAGCGGGCGTGGACACTTGCTTCGCCAATCCGGGAACCAGCGAAATGCACTTCGTGGCCGCCCTGGACCAAAGTCCCGGCATGCATTGCGTGCTGGGATTGCAGGAGAACATCGTGACGGGAATGGCCGACGGCTACTACCGCATCGCGGGCAAGCCGGCCTGCACACTGCTGCATTGCGGCCCGGGCCTGGCAAACGGGATGGGCAATCTGCACAACGCCCGCCGGGCCCGCAGCGGCATCGTGAACATCGTGGGCGACCAAGCCACCTACCATAGGCCGTTCGACCCGCCTTTGACCGCCGACACGGACGGCATGGCGCGCACCGTATCGCAGTGGGTGCATACCAGCATGCGTGCGCAAGACGTCGGTCGGGACGCCGCTGCCGCCGTTCAGGCCGCAAGGACTTTTCCCGGCCGGATCGCCACGCTCATCCTGCCCTCCGATGCCTCATGGGACGGCGGCGGCGTGGTCGCCGACCCGATCGAGCCGCCGCTTCCCCCCGCCATAGACGGCAATGCGGTGGAGACGGCAGCCAGGACATTGCGGGATTTCGGCCCAAAAACGCTGTTGTTGCTGGCCGGCAGAGCGGTACTGAGCGAGGGGCAGGCCTTGGCCTGGCAAGTGACGCAAGCGACCGGCGCGGACGTACTCGCCGATTACGTGACGTCCCATCTTGCGCGCGGACGCGGGACGCCGCAGCTGGAACGGGTACCGTACGGGACCGACCAGGCCGTCCAGGTTCTCGCAAAATACGAGCACATCGTCCTGGTCAACGCCAAGCCGCCGGTGGGATTCTTCGCCTATCCGGGCAAGCCATCGCGCCAGTATTCCCCCCAAGCCCAGCTGCATGTGCTTTCGCGGGCGGATCAAGACCCCGGCGCCGCGCTGCGCCTGCTCGTGGCAGCGCTCCAGGCGCCGCCGGCGCCCATTCCGGATCCCGGGCCCAGGCCCGTGGCCGCCGCCGGCGCGCCGACCCCGGAGGGCCTGGCAAGAACGGTTGCGGCGCTGATGCCGGATCATTCGATCGTGTCGGATGAAAGCATTTCATACGGCCGCGGCTTCTATCCCCAGACCCATGCCGCTCCCCCTCACGACTGGCTGCACCTTGCCGGAGGCGCGATCGGAGACGGGCTGCCCGTTGCGACGGGGGCGGCAATCGGCGCGGGCAGGCGGCGTCGGGTGATCAGCCTGCAAGCGGATGGGTCGGCCATGTATTCGCTGCAGTCTCTCTGGACGCAGGCGCGGGAACGCCTGCCAGTGACCACCATCATCTTGAACAACTCGAAATACAACATCCTCATCGGCGAATACAAAGGCGTGGGCGCCGTCCCGGGCGAGTCGGCGATGAACATGCTGGACCTGGGCAACCCGGAGTTGAGCTGGGTCCATCTGGCAAAAGGAATGGGCGTGGAGGGCGCCAGAGCCGCCACCATGGAGCAGTGCGCCGACCTGCTGCGCGCGAGCTTCAAACAGGATCATCCCTTTCTGATCGAGCTGATGATCTAGAAAGGCGGATTGCCGAATTTTTCGTGATCAACGCCATGGCATCGGCGCATCAAGCAAGACGGTAGCAAAACCCGTCGCTCACCAGGAGACAAGCTCATGTCCGCTCTCAAACACATCGCCGCCGGCAGGAGGCTGAAATGCCTGCTTGCCCTGGGCGCGTGCCTCGCCGCCGGCGCGCCTTTGGCCAACCCGGAAACCGATCGCTACCCCGATCGTCCGATTACTTATGTAATCGGCTTTTCGGGAATTTCCGACGCATTCGCCCGCGCCATAGGCGGCCACCTGCAGAACCGGCTCGGCCAGCCCATCGTCATAGAATCGAAGCTGGGCGCACAAGGGGAAATCGCCGCGGCGGCGGTGGCTAGGGCCAAGCCCGACGGCTACACCCTGGGCATGGTGATCAGCAATATCGTCACCAATCCGCTGATGGGCAAATCGAAGTTCGATCCCATCAAGGACTTTTCCCAGATCAGCATGCTGGGCAAAGTCCCCATTTCCCTGGTGATCAGCACCAGCGCCAATCGCAGCCAGGATCTCAAGCAGTTCATCGACATGGCGATCGCGAATCCCGCAAGCGCCTCGTTCGCCTCGGCGGGCATGGGAGGCATGACGCACCTGACCGGCGCGCTGCTGAACAAAGAGGCCGGGATCAAAATGGTCAATATCCCTTACAAGGGAGGCGGCCCGGCGCTCAATGATCTTCTGGGCGGGCAGGTTCCGTCGCAGTTCATGACGACGACGCTGAGCTTGCGGTACCTGGACGACCAGCGTGTCAAGTTCCTGGCGGTGGCGAGCGACGAGCGGATTCCCGAAATGCCGGATGTGCCGACGTTCAAAGAGCTCGGTTATCCCGCCGTGAACGTGAACGAATGGTATGCGCTGGTGGCGCCCGCCGGCACGCCTCCCGCGATCATCGACAAGCTGAACAAGGAAATCGTGGAGATCCTCAAGGAGCCGGACGTGGCGAAGATCATGCCCACGATGATCACGAAAGGCAGCACGCCCCAGGAAGTCAGGGACTTCATGCAGGCGGAAGCCACGCGATGGGCGCCTTTCATCAAGGAACTGGGCGCCATGGATTGATGCCCGCAACGGCGCCGCGAGACGCCGCCCATGGGAAGTGGCTCAACGGCGCGTGCCGAGATAAGTGCCGAGCAATATGGCGACCAGGCCCACGGCATGCCAGGCCGAGAACGGCTCGTCCAGCAGCAGGATGGCGAACAAGACCCCGAATACGGGAATCCAGTATTGGTACATGGCGCTGCGCGCGGCGCCGATTTCGATCAGCGCCCGGTTCCACACCATGTTGCCGATGGCGGTGGCCACGACGCCCGAGAACAAGAGCAGCATGACGAGCCACCAGCCCGGGAAAGCCATGCCGGGGATCTGGCCGGCGATTTCGCTGAACGCCAGGTGCACGCACAGGATGAACGTGCCGATGGTGTAGATGATGCCGCTGATGACCAGCGCACCGAACTGCTTGGCCATCGACTGGATCAGCACGCCGCCCGACACGAAGCTGAGCAGCGCCGAAAACACCTGCAGGTCCCCCCACCCCGCGCCCTCGACGGCCGCGCCGCTGCGGTTGAGCACCACGGCCGCCACGCCGCCGAAGCCGATGACGATGCCGACGAGCCGCCGCCGGGTCAGGGTTTCGCGGAACATGGCCGCCACCAGCAGCGACGCCATGAGCGGACTGAGCGCTGAAATCAGGGCGGCGTTGGTGGCGCTGGCGCTGCGCATCCCGGCGGTGAACAACACCTGGTTGCCATACACCATGAGCAGCGCACAGAGCAGGAAGCGCAGCCATTGCTTGCGCGTGATGCCGCGCAGCTTCAGCGGCTGCCTGGCGAGGAAAAGCGTGAGGTTGATGACGGCGACCGCCAGCACCATGCGCAGACAGGCCACCAGGAGAGGGTCCAGCTGTGTCGTCAGTACTTTGACCGCGGATATATTCACGCCCCAGATGGCCATCACGCCGATCAGGAGCACCTGCATACTGACGGGATTCATGCGTCTTCGTAGGGCTGTCTGGATGGCGAAAGCATATCAGGTAAGGCGGGGTTTGTGGGCTCCGCAACCCCGGCTTTATGGCGCCTTCAGCCTCTTTCCAACGCCCTCGAGGCCGCTTCGGCGATTCCTTGCGCATCCACCCCGAAATAGCGCCGGAGCTCGGCCCGGGTATCGCTGCGGCCGAAGCCGTCCGTACCCAGGCAGCGATAAGAGCGTCCTTCGGGCAGATACGCCCTGACCGACTCCGGCACCAGGCGCACATAGTCCGTGGCCGCGATGATGGGGCCTTGCGTGCCGTCCAGCACCCGCCGCAAGTGCGGAACCTCCGCGCCGTCTTCGCAGCGGGCGCCGTCGCGCGCCAGTTCGCTCCAGCTGGTGACGCTGATGACGTCGCTGGCGACGCCCCGTCGGGCGAGTTCCCGGGCCGCCTGGATGACTTCCGTGAGGATGGCGCCCGAGCCCATGAGCGTCACGCGCGGCGCCCGTTCCGGCGCGGCGCCCTCGGCGGCGTATGCGCCGTGGCGATACGCGCCCTGGACGATGTCGGCTTCGACGTCCGCCGGCAGATCGGGCTGGGCGTAGTTCTCGTTCATCACCGTGATGTAGTAGAACTCGTCCTGCTGCTCCACCATCATGCGCCGCATGCCGTGCGCCACGATCACGGCCAGCTCGCCGGCGAACGCCGGATCGTAGGCCCTGCAGTTCGGCACGGCGGCGGCCCACAGGTGGCTGGCGCCGTCCTGGTGCTGCAGGCCCTCTCCGGCGAGGGTCGTGCGGCCCGAGGTGGCGCCGATCAGGAAGCCGCGCGGGCGCTGGTCGGCGGCGGCCCAGATCAGGTCGCCCACGCGCTGGAAGCCGAACATGGAGTAATAGATATAGAAAGGCAGCATGGCCAGCCCATGCACGCTGTAGCTGGTGGCCGCGGCGACCCAGCTGGAGATGGCGCCGGCTTCGCTGATGCCCTCTTCCAGGATCTGGCCGTCGATGGCTTCACGGTAGCTGAGTATGGAACCGATATCCTCGGGCTCGTATTTTTGCCCGACGCAGGAATAGATGCCGACCTGCTTGAACAGATTGGCCATGCCGAAGGTGCGCGCCTCGTCGGCGACGATGGGCACGATGCGCGGCCCCAGTTCCTTGTCGCGCAACAGCGTGCCCAGCATGCGGACGAAAGCCATGGTGGTGGACATTTCGCGGCCGCCGCCCTGAAGGGCGAAGCGGGCGTAGGATTCGGCGGGCGGCACGGCGACCGGGTCGCAGTCCGTGTGGCGCGCAGGCAGGTGGCCGCCCAGCGACCGGCGCCGCGCCTGCAGGTATTGCAGCTCGGCGCTGCCTTCTTCGGGCTTGTAGAAGTCCAGCCGCCTGGCCTGTTCGTCGGTGAGCGGCAGGCCGAAGCGGTCGCGGAACTGCAGCAGGTCGGTGTCCTCGAATTTCTTTTGCGAATGCGTGGTCATGCGGCCCTGGCCGGCGCTGCCCATGCCGTAGCCTTTCTTGGTGTGCGCGAGGATGACGGTGGGCCGGCCCGTGGTCGCCATGGCGGCGGCATAGGCCGCGTGGATCTTGACCAGGTCGTGCCCGCCGCGGCGCAGGCTGTCGATTTCCTCGTCGCTCAGCCCTTCCACCAGGCGGGCGAGCTCTTGGTTCTGGCCGAAGAAGTGGTCCCGGTTGTAGCGGCCGTCGTTGGCGGCGAAGGTCTGCATCTGGCCGTCGACCGTGTTGGACAGGGCCCGTGCCAGCGCCCCGGTGCGGTCCTGGGCGAACAGGCCGTCCCAGTCGCTGCCCCACAAGACCTTGATGACGTTCCAGCCGGCGCCCAGGAAGAGTTTTTCCAGCTCGTCGATGACCCGGAAGTTGCCGCGCACGGGGCCGTCCAGCCGCTGCAGGTTGCAGTTCACCACCCAGATCAGGTTGTCCAGCCGTTCGCGGGCGGCCAGCGTCAGCGCGCTCATGGATTCGGGCTCGTCCATTTCGCCGTCGCCGAACACGCCCCACACCTTGCGGCCGCCGCAATCGAGCAGGCCGCGATGCGTCAGGTAGTGCATGAAGCGCGCCTGGTAGATGGAACTGATGGGACCGATGCCCATGGAACCGGTGGGAAACTGCCAGAAATCGGGCATGAGGTAGGGATGCGGGTAGCTGCACAGCCCGCGCGCGCCTTCCCGGGGGCCGCGGATCTCCTGCCGGTAATGGGCCAGGTCGTGTTCGGTCAGCCGCCCTTCCAGGTAGGCGCGCGCGTAGACGCCCGGCGCGCTGTGCGGCTGCAGGAACACCAGGTCGCCCTTGTGACCGCCGGGCTGGCGCTCGCGCGCGCGAAAGAAGTGATTGAAGCCGACCTCGAACAGGTCGGCCGCGCTGGCATAGCTGGCGATGTGCCCGCCCAGTTCGCCATAGGCGGCGTTGGCGCGCACCACCATGGCCAGGGCGTTCCAGCGGATGATGGCGCCCAGCCGCTGCTCCATGGCCAGGTCGCCCGGGAAAGCCGGCTGCCGGTCGGCGGGTATGCTGTTGACGTAGGGCGTGCCCAGGGGCGGCCGCCAGGCGAGCTTGCCGCCGAGCGCCAGGCGGGAGAGCTCGTCCATCATGAAGGCGGCGCGCTGCGGGCCGTGCGCTTCGATCAGGGACCGGAAGGATTCGTGCCATTCGGCCGTTTCCTCGGGATCGATATCGTGGGCCGCGCCGGGGCCGGCGTCCGGCCCGCTCTGGGCATCGGCAAAGACGGGATCCTGCATCCAGGCCTGCATGGGAAGGGGTGAGTTCATGGCGGTCATCCGAAATAATGCTGCATACCGATATTCTGCCCCCGCCGACGCGGCATTTGCTGTCGAAGAAAGTGGCTCTTATCGCACTTTGCAGCATAAAATGCCGAGTGAAACATCAGGGAAAGCACATGAAGCTGGACGCCACGGATTTACGGATACTGGACGAGCTGCAACGCGACGGCTCGCTCAGCAACGTGGAGCTCGCGCGCCGGGTACATCTTTCGCCCTCGCCTTGCCTGGCGCGCGTCAAGGCGCTGGAGGCGGCGGGCATCATCGCGCGCTACGTGGCGCTGGCCAATGCCGCCGCGCTGGGCCTGGGGCTCAACGTGTTCATCTCGATCAGCCTGAAGTCGCAGGACAAGGCCGCCCTGAACCATTTCGAGCAGCGCATCGCCGAGCATGACGAGGTCATGGAGTGCTATTTGATGACCGGCGATTCCGACTATCTGATCCGCGTGGCCGTGAAGGACATCGCGGCGCTGGAACGGTTCATCCTTGAACAGCTGACGCCCATACCGGGCATAGACAAGATCCGGTCCAGCTTCGCGCTGAAGCAGGTCTTGTATAAGACCGCGCTGCCATTGGGAAGGTAGCGGCGTGGCGCGGCCGCCGCTACCTTCCCTCAAAGAATTTCTAGGTCTATTTCGGCGAGCGCGCCGTAGACGGCTTTGAATGCGTCGCCCTGCCGGGCGCGCGCCAGGATGTTGCAGCTGCCGGAACTGACGATTTGCCCCCGGGCTATTTCCCTACCCATCCCATTGAGCTTGTTCGCCAGCCAGACAATAGGGGCGACCGGGTGTCCCATGACGTCGGAGGCGCGCCCCCGGGCCTTGGGCTTGCCGTTCTTGTAGAGCGTAACCTCGATATCGCGCGCGAAGGCTTCCCGCCACGCGTCGACTTGCCGGCCCATGACATACCAGCCGGAAGCAAAGCCATCGGCAATGATGAATTCCTTGGACGGAAGCCTGTCCTCGGGGTAGCGGCACTCCGCGATTTCGATGCCGACATGCACGCGTTCGATCGCTGCCATGACGTCGTCAAAGGCGTATGGCCGGCCGCGGCTTGGCAGGGCGCGGCCCATGACGAAGAAGAATTCGCATTCCACGATGGGGCTCAAAAGACGCTGCTGCGGAAGCGCCGCGGGCGCGCTCAGGAAATGCTCGTGAAATGTGGGACCGAATACCGGGGAGTCCGTGCGCAACTGCGCTTGCATCTGTTCGTTGGTCGCGGCGATTTTCCAGCCAGCCTGCCGCCAGCCCAGCGCGCTCGACACCGCGAACATGGTTTCGTAGGCCTCCTCTTCCGACTCCAGGCGCCATGCCGCGTCCATCCGCGCCAGCGGCCGGACCTCCCGGCGCGCGTTCCGCAGCGCTTCGACCAAGCTCGCATCAACCGCCATCGCCGTTCCTTTTCATGCCGGCTCCCCAGGCGGCGGCCCGTTGGGCCTGATCATGGTCCGGGCGATGTCTATCATGGACCGGACATGGTCCACTTTGCCCGACAGCGCATGAATGCACTGCAGATGCGAAACGATCTCCGTTTGCACGCGGTGGAACCGCACGCCGTTCAAGCCGGTTTGCGCCAGGCATTCCGGTACCAGCGCAACGCCCATGCCCTTGGAAACCATGGCGACCGCCGTCAGCCACTGCTTGGCATGGTGCTCCATGCGCGGCGAAAAGCCCGCCTGGATGCAGATGGACGTGATCGTGTCGAAATAATGGGGCGAGGCGTCGCGGTCGAAGATGATGAAATTCTCGTCCTTGAAGCGCGCCAGGTCCACGTCGGCTTCGGTCACCCGGTAGTAATCCGGGACGCACAGCAGAAACCTTTCCGTGAACAGGTTGATGCATCCCACCGCCCGGCTGCTGATGGACGCCAGCGAATGCGTGAAACCGATGTCCAGGTCGCCCGCAAGGACGGCGTCGAACTGCGCTTTGGAAGACATCTCATACAGGGAAACCGGTACGTTCGGGACTTCCGACTTGAACCTGCGTATGGTGTCGGGCAGCCCCCGGAAGATCATGGACGCATGGAACCCGACGCTGATGCCGCGCGACAAGCCTATGGCGAAATTCTGGATGTCGCTGAACGCCTGATTCGCATGGCCCGTCACCTGCAAAGCGTAGGTGTAGAATTCGCGCCCCGCCTCGGTCAATTCGACATTGCGGCTGGACCGGATGACCAGTTGGATTTCCAGATAGGATTCGAGCTGCTGGATCGCGACGCTGAAGGGCGGCTGCGAAACATGGCATCGCATCGCCGCCCGGCTGAAGTTCAGTTCTTCGGCCAGCGCGATGAAATACTTCAAATGCCTCAGCTCGATCGCGTCGATGCGCATCTAGCACCCTTTACCGGCAACGAGCTTGAAAACTCCGTTCGCCATCGCGATTTTCTCGCCTCGTTCGTTGAACACGATGCCTGTCGCGAAGCACATGCTGCGGCCACGGCTTTCGCACCGGCAATCGGCATAGAGATCCGAATCGGCCGGCTTGATGAATTTGATGGAAAGATCGATCGTCAGGACGGTATGGGCAAGCGGCGCATGGGCGCGCGCGCTCGCGGCCATCGCGAAATCCAGCAAAGCCATTATGGCGGGACCGCTGACTGTGCCATGGACATTGCAGTTCTCTTCAAGAAAGGGAAGAATGGCGGACGCCGTATTTCCATCGCTCATTGAATTCGGCTTGATCCCGAATCGGTCGATCATGGGCGCGCGGATGCCGAAAAAAGAGCCGTCTTCGAATCTCATGACGACTGCCCGTATCCATAGTAGGCCAGCACTTCGCTTTGCCGATCCGGTCCGGGCTCGAAGAGCTCCAGCAGGATGTTGTCGGGCGCTTCCAGCATGAAATAGCCGCCGCCGTCTATGCTTCGTATCGGGTTTCTCAATGCCATCCCCGCTTCTTGCATCCGGCGATACAGGTCCTCCAGGCCGACCACCTGGATGCCCAGGTGGTGCAGCGCATTGCGCGGGGCGGTATCCACTTTCTTTTCATACAAATGCATGGCGCCGATGCCGATTTTCAGGAAGACGTTGCGCGTCCCGGCATAGTCCCCGTCCCATACGACTTCCGCGTCGAACCAGCGGCGATAGAAGTCGATGGTCGCCTCGATGTCGGCGCACAGGATATGCGGGTGGTGTAGATGGTACCGTTTGCCGGAGCCATAGGGAAATCGCAGCGGCTGGGTCATGCCTCTTCCTTTTCGATTGCCGCCAGCGCCGGCGGCGCGTGGCGATACGTGGCCGGTGTCCGGCTCAGGCTGATGGGCGACGCGAGACCTTTATACTCGTCCTCCAGCTCGACCACCAGCCCCGCGTGGCGGGTATGCGGGTCGCACAAGGCGTCTTCCACCGTATTCACGGGCGCGCACGGCACGCCGATCCGCATCAGTTCCAGCGCCAGGCTCCGTCCGTCCTCGGGTTTCAGCGCCGCTTCCAGCAGCGCCCTCAATGCCGCGCGGTTCACCGAGCGGGAAGGATTGGTGGAGAAGCGCGGGTCGGAAGGAAGTTCGTCCAGGCCCAGACGGCGGCAAAACAAGCCGAATTGCGCATCGTTGCCCACGGCCAGGTAAATGTGCCCATTGGCGGTGGGATAGCTGTCGTACGGATAGATGTTGGGATGCGCGTTGCCCGTCGGAGCGGGGCAGCGGCCCGTCGCAAAATAATTGGGGGCATGGGGGTGCAGCATGGACAAGGCATTGGCATACAAAGTGGTTTCCACCAGCTGCCCCATGCCTGTGCGCTCCCGGTTCTGAAGCGCCAGCAGGACGCCGATGACCGCATTCAGGCCGGTGGTCATGTCCACGATGGGCAAGCCCACCCTCAAGGGTCCCGTCGAGTGGTCGCCGTTCACGCTCATCAGGCCGCACAGCGCCTGCATTGCCGTGTCATAGGCGGGCAAGCCCCCATAAGGGCCGGTCGAGCCGAAGCCCGACACCCTGCAATGCACCAGGCGGGGAAATCTTTCCGTGAAGCCGGAAACGTCGATTCCCCATTTTTTCAGCGTCGATTCCTTGAAGTTCTCTATGAGCACGTCGGCCGTCTCGAGCATCGCAAAGAAGCGGCTTCGCCCGGTTTCGGATGCGAGGTCCAGCGTCACGCCCTTTTTGTTCCGGTTCGCGCCCGAGAAATATGCCGAGTTCCTGCCCAGATAGGGAGGCCCCCACTGCCGAGTGTCGTCACCCGCCGGGCCTTCGACCTTTATGACCTCGGCCCCGTGGTCGCCCAGGATCTGGCCCGCGATCGGCCCGCCGAGTACCCTCGAGGCGTCGATCACGCGGATGCCGCTCAATGCCCCGCCGCTTTCTGTCTTCAACATGCTTTCCTTCTGAATCAATTGGCGAACCGATGCCGTCGGACCGCCTCACGCCGACAAGTGTAGGAAAACATATCCCCGCGATGATTCAAATTAAATATCGCGCTATTGGTTTATCAGATAAATCCCGCGTGAGCCCGCTGCTAAGATCCGCCGGGCCAACATACAGGAGACTGACAATGACATTCCGATCCTTCGTCGCCGCCGGCCTGGCGGCGCTCACTCTCGGTTTAACAGGCGCAGCGCATGCCACCGACGAATTTCCATCCCGGCCCATCACCTTCGTGGTGCCTTATGCGCCCGGCGGCCCGGCCGACCTGATCGCGCGCATGATCGCGAACAAGATGAGCGAGTTCACCAAAGAGCCGATCATCGTTGAAAACCGGGCCGGCGCCGGCGGCAATATCGCGGGAGACTATATCGCAAGGGCCAAGAAGGACGGCTATACGCTTCTGTTCGGCTCGTCGCCCGTGCTGGTGATCAATCCCGCCTTGTACAACAACCTGAAGTTCGATCCGCTGAAGGATTTCGAACCGATAGCGGAATTCGGCAGCCTGCCCAACGCCGTCCTCGTCACCAGCAACTTGCCGGTCTCCAATACGAAAGAGCTCATCGACTACGCGAAGAAGAACATGGCGACCTATGCGTCCGCCGGCAGCGGGGGCACCACGCATCTGTCGGGACTGATGTTCGCCAAGTCAGCCGGCGTGGAATTGACGCACATCCCGTTCAAAGGATCGGGCCCCGCCCTGCAGTCCCTGCTTGGGGACCAGGTGACCATGACATTCACCGACGTCTTCACCGCGCATCCCTTCATCGAAGCGGGCAAGCTGAAGATACTCGGCGTGACGTCGTCGGTGCGCTCAGAGCTGTTTCCGGACGTCAAGACCTTGCAGGAGCAAGGCATGAAAGACATCGACATCAACGTCTTCTTTGCCCTGCTGGCGCCGGCGGGCATTCCGGACGCCGTGAAAAGCAAGCTTGCGGAATTTTCCGGCCGGGTGCTTGCCGATGCGGAAGTTCAGCAGAAGCTCAAGGCGCGCGGGCTCATCCTGCCGCCCAGCGCATCGCCTGAATACCTGCGCAAGAAGATGGAAACGGAAACGCCTCTGTGGGCGCAGCTCATCAAAGAAACCAACGCCAAGATCGATTAAGGCCTGTCAACGCTAAACCGGCGCCACGCCCAGCGTGGTGCCGCCGCAGATATAGATCATCTGCCCGGTGATGAAGCCGTTTTCGGGCGCGACCAGGAAGGAGACCAGGCGCGCGACGTCTTCGGGCGTGCCCAGGCGCTTGACGGCGATGCTGTCGATGATGCGCTGGGTGGACGGAGCGCCCGCCGGGTTGCTGACGCGGAACAATTCGGTGTCGATCGGGCCGGGCCCGATGGCGTTGGCCGTCACGCCGTATTGGCCGAGTTCCATCGCCAGGGTGCGCATCATGCCCACCATGCCGGCCTTGGTCGTGGAATAGACCAGGCGGTCGTGCTTGCCCAGCGCGGCGCGCGAGGAAATGTTGACTATCCGGCCTTGGCCGCAGTTCTTGATGGTCGGCAGGAAGTGCTGGACCAGTTTCAGCGGGGTTTCGATGTGCAGCGCGGTGACGATGCGCAGGTCTTCCGCGTTGGCGGACTCCACGCTGCCGGGCCGCGTGGCGCCCACGTTGTTGACGAGCGCCGTCACCTGGAAGCGGGCGGCGACCTCGCCGGCGACGCGCGCCGTGTCGGCCGCATCGGTCAAGTCGGCCTGGTAGTGGTGGACCTTGTCCAGGGTCCAGTCGGGAATCGACCTGTCGATATTGACGACGGTGGCGCCCTTGGCGGCCAGGTCTTGCACGATGGCGCGGCCGATGCCGTTGCTGCCGCCCGTGACGACGCAGGTGACGGTACTGTAGGCTTGGTTCATGGGTGCTGGATTCTTGTGTGGTGTCGTAGCCTGTGAATATACCAGTTGAAAGGCCGTGCCCCGCACGAGACCCGGCCTTGGACTATCAGGTTCCGAACATCTTGCCGGGCAGCCAAAGCACCAGGTCCGGGAAGAACACGGTCAGCAGCAGGCCGAGCAGTTGCAGCAGCACGAAGGGAACGATGCCCAGGTAGATCATGCGGGTGGAGACGCTGGGCGGGGCGATGCCCTTTATATAGAACAAGGCATAGCCGAAGGGCGGCGTCAGGAACGAGGTCTGCAGATTGACCGCGAACAGGATGGCGAACCACAGCATGGCCTGTTCGGACGGCATGCCGAAGTCCAGCCCCGCGATGATGGGGGCCACGATGGGGATGACGATGAAGGTGATCTCGACCCAGTCCAGGAACATGCCCAGGATGAACACGAAGAACATGATCAGGAACATGACCCAATACGGGTCGGCTTCGCCGCTGCTCACGCCCAGCATGTCTTCGATCATCACGTCGCCGCCCAGCTTGCGGAAGATCACGCTGAAGATGGTGGCGCCCACCATCACGAACATGATCATGGCGGTGGTCTTGGTGGTGTCCCGGATCACGTCGACGAATTGCCGGAAGGCCAGCTGGCGCGAGAACAGCGCCAGCAGGAAGGCGCCCAGCGCCCCGAGCGCCGCCGCTTCGGTGGGCGTGGCCACGCCCGCGATGATGGAGCCCAGCACGGCGATGATCAGCAGCAGCGGCGCCAGCAGGTCGCGGCACAGCCGCATGAGGGCCGCCGAGACATCGATGTGCTCGGACTTGGGCAGGGGCGGCATGACCTGGGGCCGGAAAATCGCCAGCACGATCAGGTAGGCGATGTACAGGCCGCCCAGCAGCAGCCCGGGGAACAGCGCCCCCGCGAACAGGTCGCCCACCGAGATGCGCATGGTGTCGCCCAGGATGACGAGCATGATGCTGGGCGGGATCAGTATCCCCAGCGTGCCGGTGGCGGCGATCACGCCGGTGGCCAGGCGCGGATCGTAGCGGCTTTCCAGCATGATGGGCAGCGCCAGCACGCCCATGAGCACGACGGAGGCGCCGATGATGCCGGTGGAGGCGGCCATGACGATGCCGATGATGGTGACGGCGAAGGCGTAGCCGCCGGGCAGCGGGCCGAGTATGCCCGCCAGCGAACGCAGCAGGCGCTGGGCGATGCCGGATTTTTCCAGCATGAGGCCCATGAACACGAACAGCGGCACGGCGATCAGCAGCCAGTTGCTGAGCACGCCGGAAAAGATGCGCGATACGCCGGTCGACAGGAACAGCATGGGGACGTCGGCCAGCACGGCCACCGCGACGCCTATGCCCGCCAGGACGAAGGCGACGGGGTAGCCGGTGAAGATGCCGGCCAGCAGGGCGACGCACATGAGCAGAGGCCAGAAGTACGTCATTCTTGCTCCTTTGGCGACGCCTCTGCCGGCAGCGTGGAGGTGGCCAGCTGGATGCCCAGGCGCAGCACCCGCGCGACGCCGAACACCACCAGCAGCCCGAAGCCCAGGGGCAGGAACGCCTTGATGATCCAGCGGTCCGACAGCCCGCCGTAGGACGAGCCTTCGCCGGAATGGAAGGCGGCCATCATGTAGTCCCATGCGTACACGGTCATGATGACCGTGAAGGGCAGCAGCAGGAAGAGATCGCCCAGCAGGGTGACGATGGCGCGGGTGCGCGGGCTGAAGCGGCAGGCCAGGAAATCGACGCAGACGTGGCTGTCGTCGTGCAGTGCGTAGACGCCGCCCAGCATGGTCATGACGGCAAACAGATGCCACTGCAGTTCGGTCAGGTTGCTGAGGCTGAGGTGCTCGCCGAACAGCGGCAGCCGCGCATCCCATCCCACCAGCACGTTCATGCGCAAATGCACCATGAGGATGGTCAGGCAGGTGCCGAGCACCAGCAGCGGCACCGTCCAGGCCGCCGCCTTGCCGAACCGCGCGCAGCCGCTTTCGACGGCCTTCAGGTAGCGGACCATGATCAGTTCAGGCGCGGCAGGGATTGCAGGTCGGTCCAGCGGCCCACGCGCTTGATGTAGGCCGTGAGCGACTCATAGGCTTCCTTGAAGAGCGGGTCTTTCTCGGCCTCCTGCTGCATGACTTGCTGGGCGGTTTCCTGCAGGGCCTTCAAGACCGGTTCGGGGAAGCGCTCGATTTTCACGCCCGCTTTTTCGATGGCTTCGATGGCGTCGATCTGGGCGCCCATCTGGTCATAGTTGTTGTAGGTGATGTTGGCGTAGCAGGCTTCGGTCATGGCCTTCTGCTGTTTCTCGGTGAAGGAATCCCATACTTTCTTGTTGATGATGATGCTGTCCCAGCTGGACGGCTGGTGCCAGCCCGGGAAATAGTAGTATTTGGCGATCTTCTGCAGGCCCAGGCCGAGGTCCAGCTGCGGCGTGGCGAACTCGGCCGCGTCGATGCGGCCGCGCTCGAGCGAGACGAAGATTTCGCCGGCGGGCACCAGCTGCACGGTCGCGCCCAGCCGTTCCATGGTCTTGGCCCCCAGCCCGGCGATGCGCATCTTCAGGCCTTTCAGGTCCTCGACGGACTTGATTTCCTTGTTGAACCAGCCGCCGGCCTCGGGCGCCACCAGGTGGCAGGGCAGGATCTTGACGTTGTGCGGATCGTAGGCCTTCTGGATGATTTCCAGGCCGCCGCCCTTGAACATCCAGCCCAGGAACAGGGTGGGATCCGGCCCGAAGGGCATGGAGCCGATCAGGTTCGCCACGGGTATCGTGCCGGACCAGTAGCCGATCCAGTCGAAGCCCATGGGAATGGAGCCGTTGGAGACCGCGCCGAATACTTCGAAGGGCGGCACGAATTCGCCGGCGCCATGCACCTTGATCTGGATTTCATTATTGGTCATGAGCGCCACGCGTTCGGCCCACTTGACCGGGCTGGAGCCGATGGACGGCACCTGCAGCGAAAACACGCTTTGCAGGTCCAGGCGCTTGACCTGGGCGCCCGCCGGCGCCGACAGGGCCAGGGCGGCCAGGCTCAGCGCCCCCGCCAGCACGGTTTTATTGAACGCGGACTTCAATTTGAACGCTGACATTTTCGTCTCCTGGAATAGTAGTTGTGGTCATGGGTTCTGCTGAGCGAGGTGCTTGCCGGCGATGTAGCCGAAAGTCAGTGCCGGGCCGAGCGTGATGCCGGCCCCGGGGTAGTTGCCGCCCATGATGCTGGCGATGTCGTTGCCGACGGCGTACAGGCCCGGGATGGGCCGGCGCTGCCCGTCGAGCACGCGCGACAGCCCGTCCGTCGCCAGCCCGGCAAAGGTGCCGATGTCGCCCACCACGAGCTTGATGGCGTAGTACGGCCCGCGGCCCAGCGGGGCGAGGCATGGATTGGGCAGGCGGGTGGCGTCGCCCTGGTAGCGGTTGTAGGCCTTGGAGCCCTTGCCGAACAGCGGGTCTTTGCCTTCGGCGGCGTGGCGGTCGTATTCTTCGACGGTCGCCTGCAGCGCGGCCGCGTCCACGCCGATTCTGGCGGCGAGCTCGGCCAGCGTGGCACCGCGCTTCAGGTAGCCGTTGCGCAAGTATTTGCCGTAGGGCACGGGGAAGGGCGCGACGCAGCCCAGGCCGTAGCGCCGCAGGGTCTTGTGGCTGCATAGCAGCCATGCGCCGACCTCGGACCGGCCGGCGGCCCGGCAGGCGGCGACCATGTCCTGCACGAAATCGTGGTAGGAGTTCCCTTCGTTGGTGAAACGCCTGCCCTGCGCGGTCACGGCGATCACGCCGGGCTTGGCCCGGTCGATGAAATGTGGCATCACCCCTTGCGTGCCGTCGTCGCGCTCGACCACCGAGGTCGGCACCCAGGCGGCGGCTTGCGGAATGGTCGCATCCACCCAGCCGCCCACGGCTTCGGCCATGCGCAGGCCGTCGCCGGTATTGCCGGGCGGCGACGGCGTATGGTGTTCCCGCCCGGTGGGGGCATGCGGGAACAAGGCCTTGCGCCGCTCGATGTCGTGTGGAAAGCCGCCGCAGGCCAGCACGACGCCGCGCCGCGCCCGCAGCGTGCTTTGCGCGCCGCCGCGTTCGATGCGCACGCCCACGACCCTGCCCTGCTCGGTGACCAGCGACAGCGCGCGGGTCGACAGCCACAAGGGGATGCCCAGGTCCATGGCCGCCCGCCGCAGCCGCCCCGCCAGGGCGTTGCCGTTGGTCAGCGTCATGCCGCGGCCGTGGCGCCGGACGTCCAGCAGGTGCCGGCCCAGCCGGCGGCATACGAACAGGAACGAAGGCAGCGAACGGAAGGCCCGCATGAAATGCAGGATTTCTTTGCCCGAACCCAGCATCATGCCGAACACGGTGAGTTCCGGCAGAGGCGGCGCCAGGTGCTTGATTTCGTCGCCGAGCTCGCGGCCGTCGAAGGGGCGCGTGACCATGGAGCGACCGCCGGGCTGCCCGCCGGGCGCTTCGGCATGGTAGTCGGGGAAGACCGCGGGCATGTCGAATTGCACGACGGTTTCGCGGGTGAAGAAATCCACGGCTTCGGGGCCGTACTTCAGGAAGGCGCCGACTCTTTCCGGGTCGAAATGCGCGCCGGCTTCGTGCCGCAGATAGCCCAGCGCGGCGCCGTCCGGCTCGATGATGGCCTGTTCCTTGGCCAGGCGCGTGCCCGGTATCCAGAGCCAGCCGCCCGAGCGCGCGGTGGTGCCGCCGAATTGCGCTTCTTTTTCGATCACGAGGACGTCCAGGCCGTTCGCCGCGGCGGTCACGGCCGCCGCCATGCCCGATGCGCCTGAACCGATGACCACGACATCGTAATCCGCTGCCTGTTGCACGGGTTTTGCCTCCTTGCTGGTGCCGCTGCGCGGCGTTTTCTTGATATTAGTTAATAACAGATATGTTCGTTGTTTGCATCGGTCGCCGTAAAGAGGGCCGGCCACTGGGAATAACGCCTATTGAAAAAAGCTCGACCTGATAGTAGATGCGTGATATCATCGACCTGCTGAACACAGGCCCTCGCCCGCATTTCGCGGCCCAGCCACTTCTTGTCACCAGCATGCGCATGAACCATGCGCCGCCGGTTGCTCCATACACGCTTCCTTCCAGAAGCGCAGCAAAACGCCCACTTGGCGTCACGAAGCACCCAACGCCCCTGACCGCAACGCGGTTTCCCGGATGCCTGCGCGCAGCCGGCCCGGTGCTTTTTATGTTTTTTATGAGGAAAAATCCATGGCCAAAGAAGAATTGATTGAAATGTCAGGACTCGTTACCGAAGTGTTGCCCGATTCCCGCTTTCGCGTCACGCTCGATAACGGCCATCCCGTCGTCGCGTACACCGGCGGCAAAATGCGCAAGCACCATATCCGCATCCTCGCCGGCGACAAGGTCTCGCTGGAAATGTCCCCCTACGACCTCAGCAAGGCCCGCATCACCTTCCGCCATATCGCCGGTCGCCCCGCCGCCGCTGTTACGCGTCGTCGCCGTTAAGCGGCCGGGCTGGCCGTACAATCGATCACAACGTTCACTTTCAAAAAGGAATGCCTGTGGTCAGTCCATCGTTGCCCGGCGTCGCCGCCGGCTCTCCGGAATCACGGCCTTTGTCCGAACTGCCTGAGTGGGCCGCATTCTGCGGCGCCGCCAAAGCTTCATCCATCGATACGCGTAAACTGCGGCTGATCGACGCCGCCGGCATCCAGATGGACATCAGCGGGCAGGTCTGCTCCGGCGAGCTCGCTGCGGCCGCCCGCGCCCTGCTCGATGCCCGCGGCTTTTCCGACATGCGCCGGCGCCTGCTGGACGGCGGCATCGCCAACGTGACCGAGAACCGCGCGGCCTGGCACACCAGCTTGCGCATCCCCGCCCCCATTGAAGAAATCGCCGCCGAGCGCCGGCGGCTCAACGAGTTCGTGCGGCTGGCCGATTCCGAGCGCCGCTGGCGCAACATCGTGCACATCGGCATCGGCGGCAGCGACTGGGGCGTGCGGCTGGCGGTGGGCGCCTTCGGCTATGCGGGAACCTGGCGCAACGTGCATTTCGTGGCCAACATCGACGGCCATGCGATCCAGGGCGGGCTGGCCGGTCTGGACCCTCACGACACGCTGATCGTGCTCGCCTCCAAGTCCTTCACGACCGCCGAAACGCTGCAGAACGGGCGCCGCGCCCTGGAATGGCTGCAGGCGTCGGGCGTGGCCAATCCCTACGAACAGGTCGTCGCGATCACCGCGCGCCCGGAGGTGGCGCGCGCCTGGGGCATCGCCGACGCCCATATCTTCAAGCTCTGGGACTGGGTCGGCGGCCGGTTTTCCGTGTGGTCGGCGGTCAGCCTGACGACGGCGCTGGCCGTGAACGTGGACGTGGTGGCCGGCATGCTGGCGGGCGCCGCCGCGATGGACGCCCATTTCCAGCAAGCGCCGCTGGAGGAAAACGCGCCGATCCAAATGGCGCTGGCCGGCATCGTCAACCGCAGCGTGCTGGGCTATGGGTCGCTGAACATCGCCCCCTACGACTTCCGCCTGTTCAACCTTGTGCCCTACATCCAGCAGCTGGAAATGGAATCGCTGGGCAAGTCGGTCAACCTGGCGGGCCAGCCCGTGGGCGTGCCCACCGGGCCGGCGGTGTGGGGCATGCCGGGCACCGACGCCCAGCATACCTTCTTCCAGTGGCTGCACCAGGGCAGCGAAGGCGCGCCGGTGGATTTCATCGTGTGCCAGCATGCCGACCACGGCTGGCCCGACCACCATCGCAGCCTGCTGGCGAACTGCCTGGCGCAGCGCGAAGCCCTGCTCAAGGGCAAGTCCTACGACGACGCCCTGGCGGAATGCCTGGCGGGCGGCATGGACGCCGACGAGGCCAAATGGCTTGCGCGCCATCGCGTGCACCCCGGCGGGCGGCCTTCCACCCTGATCGTCCTGCCGCGGCTGTCGCCCTATACGCTGGGCGCCCTGCTGGCCTTGTACGAGCACAAGATCTTCGTGCAAGGGGTGGTATGGGGCATCAACCCCTTCGACCAATGGGGCGTGGAATACGGCAAAGTGCTGGCCAAGGGCATTACCGCCGAACTCGCGGGCGAGGCGGCGGTGGATGCCCGGCACGACGCCTCGACCGCTTATTGGGTCGGGGCTTTTGGGTCGAATCAGGCGTCCAGTTCCTGAATCATCGCGTCCGGTACTTCGATGCCGTTTGCGGCGGAGCGCGCGGCGATCTGGGCGCGGCGCGCTCCGGGTATGCGGACCTGTTCATCGGCCAGCATGGCTTCCATCAGGGTTTCGACGCGTTCGAAGTAGACGTCGTTGCCGGCCAGGGCCGACGGGTCGATGGCCAGGAACACATGGCCCACGTGCGGACGGTTGCCCTGGGCGCTGAAGAATGAATCGGCCTCGAAGGCGAAGGCCGCGCCGGTCAGCGCCACGCACAGCAACTCCACCATGAGGGCGAGCATCGCCCCTTTCACGCCGCCGGCCGGGCACATCATGCCGTCCAGCCCGGCCTTGGGGTCGGTGGTGGGTTTGCCGTGCTTGTCCAGCGCCCAGCCCAGCGGGATCTCCCGGCCTTCGCGCGCGGCCACCATGAGCTTGCCGCGCGCCACCTCGGACAGCGACAGATCGATGCTGACGGCGCTGCCGTCGCGGCGCGGAAAGACGGCCGCTATCGGGTTGGTGCCGAACAGCGCGCGCGTGCCGCCCGGCGCCGGCATGGCCGCGGGCGAATTGCTGAATGCGAACGCCACCATGCCCGCCTGGGCGGCGGCTTCCAGGTGCAGGGCCGCGACGCCGAAGTGGTGGCTGCGGGTGACGCCGGCGAAGCCGATGGCGTATTGCCGCGCGCGGGCGATGGCTTCCCGGACGGCGAATTCGCAGGCGGGAAAGGCCAGGCCCTCGTCCGCATCGACCAGCACGCCCGCGCCCCGCTCGGCGCGGATGGCGGGAACGGCGGCGCCGTTGACGCGCCCGCTGCGCAAGTGCGAAGCATACTGACCCACCCGGGACAGGCCGTGCGAGCCCATGCCCTGCGCTTCGGCGGCGACCAGCGCCCGCGCGGTGCTGAGCGCCATGTCATGTGAGGCGCCGGCCTTTTCCAGCGCATTGGTCACCCGCTGGACGAGTGAATCGATAGTGTGCAACGCCATGCTGTTTGCCTTTTTTTCGGTTGATTGGCTTGGAGGGTGTCGATGCCTGGCCCGGGAAGCTAGGCTTTCAGGAATCGCGCGACTTCGTCGGCGATCATCTGGCTGACCCGCTGGTTGGACTCGGCGGTGACGCCGGCGATGTGCGGCGTCAGGATCAGATTGGGCGCGTCGGCAAACGCGTTGCCCGCCTTGAGCGGTTCCTGCGCGAAGACGTCGAGCGCCGCGCCGCCCAGCCGGCCCGCCCGGAGCGCGTCGGCCAGGGCGGATTCATCGACGATGCCGCCGCGCGCGGTGTTGATGAGGATGGCGCCCGGGCGCATCTTGGCCAGGGTATCGGCATCGAACAGATTGCGCGTGCTTTCTATCAGGGGCACGTGCAGGCTGACGACGTCGGACTGGGCCAGCAGCTCGTCCAGCGGCAGTTGCCGGACACCGGTTTCCGCCCATACCGGCGCGCTGCCCGGAATGCCCGGGTCGTAAGCGATGACGGTGAACCCCAGGCCCTGCGCCAGGCCGGCCGCAAGCCTGCCGATACCGCCGAAGCCCACCAGGCCCAGCGTCTTCCCGCCCGATTCGCGCCCTTCGGACAGGCGCGTGCGGGGCCAGTCGCCGCGCAGTACATCGGCGCTGGCAAGAAAGCCGCCGCGCAGCAGCATCATGGCCGAGGCAATGACGTATTCGGCCACCGCCCGGGAATTGGCGCCGGTGGCCGGGATCACTTTGATGCCCCGGTCGGCGCAGGCTTTCGTGTCGATGTTGTCCAGCCCAACGCCCAGCCGTCCCACCACCTTCAAGCCGCCCGCGGCCGCCAGCAGTTCGCCGCCGACCTGGGTGCGATTGCGCACGATCAGGCCTTGCGCGCCGGCCACCGCGGCGCGCAAGTCGTCGGGCCTGTCGACCAGCGCAGGGTCGTAGACGACCTCGAAGCCGCTGCGCAGCTGGTCGACGGCGGCGGTGTCCATAAATTCGGAAATGATGATTTTCATGTCGGCTCCTGTGATGAGCCAGATCGTATCCGCGTCCTGATGGCAGTGTCAACTAAATGATCTATATGACATGAGATGGCCGAGGGCGGGAAGCCGTGGGCGTGGGGCTCATGAGGCGCCGTCCCCGCCGGCGCGCGGCACGGCGCTTGCTCGTCCGGCTGCACCAAACGGCATGATCGCCACCCGATACACCGAGCAGGAGCGCCAATGAACGCCAAGCAAGACAACGATGCCAAGGCCGCCGCCGGCAAGCAAAGACGCATCCAGGACCAGCAAGACGAGCTGGACCAAAGCAAGCCAAAATCAGGCGGCGAGGGCAAGGGCAAGCCGGCGCAAACCGGCGCGCGCCCGCATCCCGAGCCGCCCCTGCCCGGACAGCACCTGGAAAAGCCCGGCCTGGAACAAGACCTCGAGCTGCAACCCCAGTTCGAAGCCCCCCTGTACCAGGGCAGCGGCAAGCTGCGGGGCCTTACCGCGCTCATTACGGGCGGGGATTCCGGCATCGGCAGAGCGGTCGCGGTATTGTTTGCGCGCGAAGGCGCCGACGTGGCGATCGTCCATCTGGACGAAACGCCGGACGCCGAGGAAACCCGCCGCCACGTCGCCGCGGAAGGTCGGCAATGCTTGGTGATCAAGGGCGACGTCAAGGATCCGGCCTTCTGCGAAAAAGCGGTGAGCACGACCGTCGACACCTTCGGCAAGCTCGACATCCTGGTCAACAACGCCGCCTTCCAGGAACATGCCGACTCTCTGCTGGACATCACCGACGAGCGGTTCGACGAAACCATGCGCACGAATGTCTATGGATACTTCCATATGGCTCGCGCCGCGCTGCCGCATCTGAAACCCGGATCCTCCATCATCAACACCGGTTCGGTGACCGGCTTGCGGGGCCAGCCGCAGCTGCTCGATTATTCGACGACCAAGGGCGCAATACACGCTTTCACGATGTCGCTGGCCGGCAACCTGGCGGAAAAAGGGATACGGGTGAACGCCGTGGCTCCGGGCCCGGTCTGGACGCCCTTGAATCCCGCCGACCAGCCTCCGGAAAAAATAAAATCCTTCGGCGCCAAGACCGCGCTGGGCCGGCCGGCCCAGCCCGAAGAAATTTCACCCGCCTATGTATTTCTTGCATCGCCGGTGTGTTCCAGCTATATCACCGGCATCGTCCTGCCGATCACCGGCAGCCCGGGCGGCTAGGACCTGTTGACGCTACAAGGCAGGCGGCACCGGCCCCAGTGCCGCCTGGTAGCGCTCAGGGGCCCCGGTCGAAGAAATGGATGTCTTCCAGCGCCATTTTCAGGATGGAAAGAGCGTTCAGCGCGCCGAACGGCAGCGATACGTGCTTGGTGGAGCGCGACAGCTCGGATTCAAAAGGGTTGATGCGTATCAGCGGCGCCCGCTGGCGCTCGCTGAACTGCCGCACGACCGGCAGGCTCGAGCCCGCGCCGATTTCGACGACGATGGGATTGGCCGCATTCCATAGCCAGGTATTGAGCCTCATGCGCTGGATCATGCTGCGCGTTTCGATCCAGTCCAGGTCCTCGAACATCAGGATATTGGGCCTGGCCAGCCCGCCGCACTGGGGGCAGCTTGGCGGCTTGTTCAAAAGCAGGCAGTTCTCGTCGTCCACCTCGGGCTCGAAGCCTTCCGCCGACCAGACGTTCTGGTTGCAGTTGTTCAGGCACTGCAGATAATGGATGGAGCCGTGGCATTCGACGACGCGCCCTTCGGGGAACCCCGTCTTCTGGAAATGCCCATCGACATTGCTGGTGAACACGAAGGCGTCATGGTTCAGCCGCGCAGCGATCTCGCGCAGGATGTGGAAGCCCCCATGGGGCTGCATGCGCCGGTACAGATTCAAGCGGTGGCCGTAGAACCCCCAGGCCAGTTCGGGCCGCGTCCGGAAGTGCCGGGGGGTCGCCATTTCTTCAAAAACGATGCCGGACGCCTGGAGCGCCGGGTAGCTTTTCCAGAATCCTTGCCGGCCTCGGAAATCCGCCAGCCCGGAGTCGACGCCCATGCCGGCCCCCGCGGTGATCAATAACGCATCGGCATGGCTGATGAGCTGGGCAGCCTTGACGAATGCGTAATCGTGGATTTCCATAACCCGGCCTTCATTCTGATTTTTTAAACATAAACATATATGAGCAACTCGTAAAACTCAATCGCCAATCATCAAAGAATTCTCCGGCGATTCGGTGTATTTTGACCGGCGGCCTCAACGGCATGCTTGGGGCGGGCCGGCGCCGAGCCTTGGGGTCCCGTCAACGCTGAAAGGCGGGCGGCACTGGCCCTGGAATCTAGAACAAGGTGAGCTGGCGGGAGGCGGCCTCCGCCGGACGGGTGAATTGCGTGACGTCGAGCTCGACCCGGCGCGCGTTCAACCCGAATCTGGCGCAGGCTTTCTGGAATCGCTGCCTGAGCAGGTCCGCGAACACGCCGGTGCCGCGCATGCGCACGCTGAACTCGGACTCGTAGATCTTGCCGCCATGCATCTGCCGCAGCTGGTTCATGACGTGCGCCTCTTTCAAGGGGTGATGGGCGCGCAGCCATTCAACGAACAGGCCGGCGACCTCACGCGGCAGGCGCAGCAAGGCATACCATGCGTCCAGCGCGCCCGCCTCGGCCGCCTGGCCCAGGATGCGCTCCATGTCGTGGTCGGTCAGCGCGGGAATGACGGGCGCCACCAGCACGCCGGTGGGTATGCCTTGCCGGCTCAAGGCGCGCACGGCTTCCATGCGGGCGGCGGGCGTGCTGGCGCGCGGTTCCAGGGTGCGCGCGATGTGCCTGTCGAGCGTTCCGATAGACATGAATACGCGCAGCAGGCGCCTGGACGCCATGTCCGCCAGCAGGTCCAGGTCTCTGGTGATGGACGCGGACTTGGTCGTGATTCCCACCGGGTGGCCGAATTCGCTCAGCACCTGCAAGATCGCGCGGGTGATGCCCAGACGCCGCTCGATGGGCTGGTAGGGGTCGGTATTGCTGCCCAGCACGATCACCCGTGGCCGATAGGAGGGCCTGGAAAGTTCGCCACGCAAGACTTCCGCGGCATTTTCCTTGGCGTAAAGCCGGGTTTCGAAGTCCAGGCCGGGGGACAGGTTCAGGTAGGCGTGGCTGGGCCGGGCATAGCAGTATATGCAGCCATGTTCGCAGCCGCGATAGGGGTTGATGGATTGCTCGAAGGGGATATCGGGCGAGGCGTTCCGTGTGATGATGGAACGGGCCCTTTCGGCGGTGACGGTGGTGGCGGGACGCCATGGCGGTTCTTCCTGCGCGGCCGGCCAGTCGTCGTCGAAGGCTACGCGGGTGTGGGCGTCGAAGCGTGAGTTCTGGTTGGACAGGCTACCCCTGCCCTTGATGGGGGTGGCGGGCATGATGAGCTCCTTGAATACTGTTCAAATATACAGTATTCAAGGAGCTCATGGGCGTCGCGTGGGCCGTTTCTTGGCAGCCGGTCGGCCTGCTCGCCGGCCGGCTGCGGCCCCCGTTCAATCACGCGAAAACGGCCGCCCGTTGAAATCCAGGGTAACCAGGTTGCCGTCCAGCCGCCCCATGCCCGGCGCATTCAAAGGCATGCCCGGCGCCGCAACGCCCCTGACCGCGGGCGCCGCCAAAAGCTTGCGCACCGCCGCAGCGGGCACATGCCCTTCTACAATCTGCCCCGTGCCATCGAAGACCGCCGTATGGCAGGACGCCAGCTCGCCGGGGACGCCGAGCTTCTGCTTGACGGCCGCCATCTGAGTCGTCTTGACCGCCTTGACGTCAAAACCCGAATCGCGCATGTGATCCACCCACCCCGAACAACAGCCGCAATTGGGATCCTGGTAGACGGTAAGGGAACCGCCCTGCGCGTGGACGACCGACGCGGCCGCCGTCAAGGCAAGGGCAAGAAGGCCTGCTTTCATTTGATGATCCTGGAAATGACCGCGGCGCGCACACGACGCCGCCGTTGCTGGTTATCGCATTCTGGGATTCGGCTCGAATCACGGTTTGAGAAACACCTCGATGCATCCGTCCAGTTTATCCCGAAATGCCGCTCCTCCAAAGCTGGTGTCCATCGCCGATGGGCTGGACTCAAGCGCCGCACACCTTCACCCACGCCAGGGGCAGGCCGGTGACGATGGTCGCGGCGCATGCGAAGACATCGAGCATGAAAGTAACGCGCCACATGAATCGCGCATTCGCCCGGGCCTCGTCGGCATCCGCATGGGCCGGCGCCAGGGCGGCCAAGCTGCGCCATGACATGCGGGCCAACAGAAGCACATGCACGAGCCAGAGCATGATCAAGGTCCACCTGGCGATGTCGGCCCCGCTCGTATCCGGGCTGACATAAAGACAGGCCAGGGCATGGCCGGCATACAGGACGACGAACGCCAGTGCCCACACGACAAAACCGGCAAAGAGCCGAGAAAGCGACGGACGCGTCGCAGCGGGCGTGGCGAGCCTGTGCGTCTTCCCGATCATGCGCCGCCTCTCAAGGAAAGTATCAATACCATCAGGGCCGCTCCTCCAGCCGCCGAATAAAGCGTCCACATTCCGAAGATCCGCGTTTCTTCGCTGAAGGGTGCAGCACGGCCATGGCGGATACGTCGCAGGGCAATGAACGCGGCCATGACGAGCACCAGGGCCAAGTGCACCGCCATGTAGGCAAGCGCCACCATCATGCAAGCCCAGTAGGCATGACTGGCAGGATCCTCCAGCCTGCCGATTATGGCGGCCACCGGAACAAGCGCCAACACGGTGAAGCCGGCACAGCCGTACAGCCATCCGCCGCCGGCGCGTGGCCGGTTCCCGCGCCAGACGCACAGTGCCATGCCACCGTAAGCCAGGAATATCCACGCCGCTTGCAGAGGTGGAATGCCCAGCCATTGCCCGGGCGGCCAATTCGGCGCGTAGAGCCTGAGGAACACAATGCCGAAAACCAGCGACGCAAGAAAGGTGCCGTTCGCCAGTAGCGTACATGCCATGCCCCACCACCCTGGAGAACTCCGGCAGTCCGTATGCACGGGCAGCCACACGCCCGGCTTCGCCTCGATCGCTTCCTGCGATCCGCGCGGTGACTCCATCCAGACCCAGATCATGAACAGCAACGCGACCACGCCCGCGAACAGCAAGGCCACGGCATATGCTTTGAACAGCAGGCCAAGGAAGAAGACGCCGGTTGCCAGGCCGCAATAAAGAGGAAGCCAGCTCGATCCGGGTAAATTGACCACGCTTTGGGGATTTCCAGTCAATGCATCCACGCTCATGGTCTGGCGGTGGGCGGGCGGGTATCCGCCCAGCCAATGCCTGCCGCCGGCAAGCTCGGCCCCTAGCGCCGAGTTCCGCCACAATGGATACCGGTGCTCGACGTCCGGCTGGGTCGCAAAGTTGTAGGAAGCAGGCGGTGTAGGCATTGCCCACTCGAGCGTGCCCGCCGTCCAGGGGTTGCGCGGCGCGGGCGTGCCCCTGCGGGCATGCAGCCCCACATCGAGCAGGAGCACGGCAAACCCGATCGCCTGTATGAACCCGCCCATGCTGGACGTCAGATTCAGCAAATCCCAGCCCATGTCGGCCGCGTAGGCATCGATGCGTCTCGGCATGCCCAATAGCCCTGTCAAGTGCATGGGGAGAAACGTGATGTTGAAGCCGCCGAATATCAGCCAGAACGCGGCGGTTCCAAGGCTGCCCGAAGGCATGCGGCCGGTAAAGTGAGGCAGCCAGTAATAGCTTGCCGCCAACAGGGGAAACACCATGCCGCCCGTCAGAACATAATGCAGATGCGCCACCACGAAATGGGTATCGTGCACCTGCACGTTGAAGGGCACGAGCGCCACCATGACGCCCGTCAGGCCGCCGATCACGAAGATGAACAGAAAGCCGCCCAGGTATAGGACCGGCAGCCGAAGAGCAACCTGACCGGCCCACAATGTGGCGATCCAGGCGAAGAACTGGATCGCGGTCGGTATCGCCACCAGCATGCTCGCCACCGAAAAGAACGCCAGGCTGAGCTGCGGGATCCCGACTGAAAACATGTGGTGAACCCATAGGCCGAAGCTCAGGAAACCCATTGCGACGACGCTATTGACCACCCAGGAATAACCCAGCAAGGGGTGCCGGGCAAATGTCGGGATCATGGTCGACACCAGCCCCGCCGCAGGCAGGAAAATGATGTAGACCTCGGGGTGTCCGAACATCCAGAACAGGTGTTGCCACAACAGATTGTCTCCGCCCAGGGCAACCGAAAAGAAAGGCAGACCGAAAGCCCGCTCCAGCTCGAGCAATATGCTGCCGAGGATCAATGGCGGGAATCCCACCAGTATCATTCCGGCGGTCACCAGCATGTACCAGGCAAAAATAGGAAGCTGCCGCAAACTCATGCCCGGCGCGCGTATCTTGAGTATGGTGGCGATGAGCTCCACGGCCCCGCACAAGGCGGAGATCTCCGCGAACGTGATGCCGATCAGCCAGATATCGCTGTTGATGCCGGGGGTGAACTGCTTGCCCGACAAGGGGGTATACATGAACCACCCCTTGTCGGGCGCCACGCCCAGAAGCATGGCGACGATGAGTATCAATCCCCCGAAAAGGTAGCACCACCACGCATAGGCGCCAAGCCGCGGATAAGCCAGGTCCCGCGAACCCAGCATCTTGGGCAGCAGATAAAAGGCAAACCCCTCCAGCATCGGGATGGCGAACAAGAACATCATCACCGTGCCATGCATCGTAAAAATCTGCGCATACAGATCGCTGTCGAGGAACGCGCTGCCCGAGGTGGCCAACTGAGCACGCATCAGCATCGCAAGCACGCCGCCCACCAGGAAGAAGCACAAGGCGGCGATGATGAAGCGCATTCCCATCGTGCCGTGGTTCACGGCCGAAAGGCTGCGCCAGCCCTTTGGAGAGGCCCATTGGCGCTCCAGGGCATGATGCAGCGCTATCGGATGCGGTCGCTCGTCGTTCACGGTCGCACTCCTTCCGTGGTGGGCAGGCGCGACAGGAGTCCATCCAGCGCGTCTGGCGGATGCGCGATGACACGCAGCTGCATGACTGCGTGTCCGGTCCCGCAATATTCGGCGCAGGTTCCCAGGTAGACGCCCGGTTCCGGCGCGACATAAACAATGCGGTTGGTCCGCCCAGGTATCGCATCCATCTTTCCGCCCAGCTTGGGCACCCAGAAGCCGTGGATCACATCCGCGGAGCGCAGCTCGATGCCCACTGCCACACCCGCCGGGACATGCAGTTCATTCAGAGAATAGCGTGCGCCGTCAGGCGCGTCCGGATAACGGACTTCCCACCACCATTGATGCGCCGTCACCTGCACATGGTAAGCCGCCTCATCCTTCGGCGGAGCCTTCGCATAGGCATAGACCAGCAAGGCCGCCATGACGCTGACCGGAAACAGCACGCCGCCTGCGATCAGCAGCCAATGGCCTCGACGGGCTGAAACACCCGCGTCGCCGTCTTTCGACCTGCGTACCGCCACGGCCGTCAGCGCCAGCATCAGCAATAAGATGCCGGCGCCGCCCCAAGCCATGGCGTACCATACGTCCGCCACATGCCGAGCGCCGGCGCTTGCGGCGTCGATCGCGGACAAAGGCGCATCGCGACAGCCCGCAAGCGCGCCCGTAAGCAAAACAGCGGCCTTTCCTGCACCGCGGCATGGTGCTTGCTGAGTGCCGGCCTGACGACTAGAAGCGGCCGGGCCAATGGAAGATCTTTCTCGACAGCACTTGCAGGAATCACCGCCTGGAGGCTCTCCCAGTGCGGTGGCCTTGGGTAGCCATCCCATCCATCCCATGCTGGTGCCCTTCCCCATCGCCTTCCTCATCACGGCCACCGCCAGCGACATCGGTTTTCTCTTGACGCTGGATTCGTTCTGGGCTCGCGTCTCGCTGTGGTTGCTGGGCGGCGGCGCAGCCATGGGCTTGGTCGCGGCCATCGTCGGCACGGCCGAGCTTCTGATCATCGGCTCCATTCGCCGTCGCGCCGCTGCATGGAGCCATTCCGTCGTGGCCGTGATGCTGTTGGCAGTGGCCTTTTTCAACTGGTTCATGCGACTTTCCGACCCTGTGTCGACCATATACCCCGCGGGTATTCTGCTGTCGGCGCTGGGCTTGCTCCTGGTGTCGGCGGCGGGCTGGCTAGGGGGAAAGCTGGTGTTCGAAGAACGGGTAGGGGTGAAGGAGGCGTGAGCGCGGCATCGATGTAGTCGATTCTGGGCTTTGCCAGCACCAGCCATAGCACACAGGGAATCAGAGCCAGTGGCGTCAAAATGCGCATCACCCTGATTCCGGCATTCGCCCGCTCGGCTTCATGCGTCTGCTTGGCCAGGATAATACCGCAACGCGCATGGACGACCGACATCAAGGCCACGATCGCCAGTTTCACGGCAAACCACGGTTCAGTCACATCGCGCAGGGCCACGAGCGCCGTGCCCGACAAAATCGCGATGATCGCAGCCGGCGAGGCCAATACGACAAAAATCGTCCGGGACATTGCGTGGACCCGCAGATACTCCGGCTCGGAAAGCTTTGCGCTGTGCGTCGCCATGATCATGGGCAGATAGATCAGCGCGGCACTCCATATCAGTATGGCAACGACGTGCACAGCTTTCACCCATACCATGCGCGCTCCTATCGTTGTTCGTTCGTCGGCGTCGCAACGCCTAGCAAATCCCGTGCCCGCGGCCTCTTGCTGACAAGTAGCTGAACACGGCATAAGTCTTGCTGCACCGCGCCTTTCAGGGGGATTACGTCCATGACAAGACCAGATCAGAAAGCAAGACGCGCCGGCCCGCATGCGGGCCTTCACAACCAGCGCCCAAGTCCGTATGCGGGTCCTGCCGGCGGATGGGGTTCCGCCCGTTCGGTTGCAGGCATCATTTCCCGGACAGGCGCCTACGAAGCCGCCGCACGCGTGCTGCCACGCCAGAACAAGCCTGCCGGCTTCGCATGCGTCAGTTGTGCCTGGGCCAAGCCTGCGGAACCTCACGCCCTGGAGTTCTGCGAGAACGGCGCCAAAGCCACCGCGTGGGAAGGCATGAGCAAACGAGCCGGTCCGGACTTTTTCTACCGGCACACCGTGGCCGAATTGCGGAATTGGTCCGATCATGATCTGGAAAGCGCGGGCCGCCTGACCGAGCCGCTGGCCTGGGACGCCGGACAGGACCGCTATGTGCCCATCAGCTGGGAAACGGCACTGTCGGAGATCGGCGCCAAGCTCGAGCGGATGGCGCCGGATAAAGTCGCTTTCTATACGTCCGGCAGGGCGTCTCTTGAAGCCTCCTACATGTATCAGTTGATGGCCCGCGTATATGGCACCAACAATCTTCCCGACAGTTCCAACATGTGCCATGAATCCACCTCGGTGGGTTTGCAAGAAAGCCTGGGGCTGGGGGTGGGCACGGTCCGGCTCGAGGACTTCCAGCAGGCGGAAGCCATCTTCTTCTTTGGCCAGAACGTCGGCAGCAACAGCCCGCGCATGCTTCACGAGTTGCAAAAGGCCAGCGAGCGCGGCGTTCCCATCGTCACATTCAATCCTCTGCGTGAAAAAGGATTGGAGCAATTCAAGAATCCCCAGCGCCCCGCGCAAATGCTCGGCGCGCCGAGTACGCCGATCAGTTCGCACTATCACCAAGTGGTCCCAGGCGGCGACATCGCGGCGCTTGCGGGCATGTGCAAGTCGCTGCTGGATGTTGACGAGCGTGCCCGCGCGCAAGGACAGGTTCCTCTCCTGGACTGGGATTTCATTCGCGAGCACACCGCTGGATTCGAGGATTTTGCAGGGTTCCTGCGGGCCACGAGCTGGGACGACATACATCAGCTTAGCGGCCTCGGCAGGGAAGCGCTCGAAGACGCCGCCTGGATCTATGCCCGCGCCGATGCCGTGCTGCTGGTATACGGCATGGGCCTGACTCAACACCTGGGCGGGGTCGACAACGTTCAAATGCTCGTCAACTTCGCTCTCATGCGAGGTAATGTGGGCAAGGCCGGCGCTGGTATCTGTCCCGTTCGCGGACACTCCAACGTACAGGGCCAGCGCACCGTGGGCATCACGGAAAAGCCCGAGCTCGCGCCCCTGGATCGCCTTGCCGAACTATATGCGTTCGAACCGCCCCGTAAAAAAGGCCTGGACACGATAGGAACCTGCGAAAGCGCATTGAAGGGCGACCTGCAAGGCTTCGTCGCGCTTGGTGGCAACTTCGTCCGGGCCGCGCCCGACACGGCCTCGCTGGAACCGGCCTGGAGCCGTCTGGACCTGACTGTCCATATCAGCACCACGCTGAATCGCAGCCACCTCTTCCCCGGCAAAAGCGCCTACGTGCTGCCGTGCTTGGGCCGCAGTGAAATCGACCGGCAGGCGGGCGGCGTGCAATTCGTTTCCATAGAAGACAGTACTTCCTGCGTCCATGGCTCCATCGGCCGCAAAACCCCGGCCGGCACTCAACTGCGTTCGGAGCCCGCCATCATTGCCGGCATTGCACTGGCGATTCCACGTCTTGGCCAGGCAAAAGTGCCTTGGCAGGCATGGATGGACAATTACGCGCTCATAAGGGAAGCCATCGAAGCGGCTTACCCCCAGCGTTTTTCCCGGTATAACGAACGCATCTGGAATCCCGGCGGCTTTCCTCTTACCAACGCCCCGCGCGAACGCATATGGAACACAGACACCCGAAAGGCGAACTTCAAGATACCGCAGGACCTTACCGCAAGATTGCGGCAGGAATCGGACGAGGAAACGGTGCTGCAGCTCATGACCTTGCGCAGCAACGACCAGTTCAACACCACCATTTATGGGTATGAGGATAGATTTCGCGGCATATCCGGCACGCGGCAAGTCGTATTGATGAATGCCGACGACATCCGGGCACATGGGCTCACTGAAGGTGAGCGCGTCATGCTGCACACCGCTGTCGATCTCGCCAATCCTCGCAGCATCGGCGACCTGCGGGTAGTCGCCTACGACATACCACGAGGCTCGTGTGCCGCATACTACCCGGAATGCAATGTCTTGCTGCCGGTGTGGCACCATGCCAGGGAAAGCCATGTCCCCGCCGCCAAATCCATACCCGTGCGCATTGCGCCTGCCTCGGCCGGGCCGCGGCCTACCCCGGATCCTGCCGGTTGACCTCTCTTTGCATTTCCAGGACCTCCGGCGGCCAGGTGCTTTTTATATAGGTCAGGACCGCGATGATGTCCTCGTCGGACAAGACGGCGCCATAGGCCGGCATGTCGCTTTCATAGCCCGCCGGCGCCGTGCGTCCCGGCACCAAGCCGTTCTTAGTGATGTCGATCAGTACGGAATCGGGATGGTGCCAGGTGTGTCCGGTTTCGTCATGCGGCGGCGCCGGCAAACGCCCGTTATCCATCCGTTCGCGCCAATTCGGCTGGCCGCTGAGGTCGGCCGCGTGGCAGGCGGCGCAATATGCGTCGTATACCCTCTTTCCGCGCACAGCCATCGCACTGTCCGAGGGATCGATGAATGCGGGCTCGCGCGCCTTCCAGAGTGCGTATGCCGCCGTTGCCAGGCCCATGGCGAATATGGCCATGACGATGGCGTTTGCTCCATTTTTCAACATGGTTTGGTGGCCGAGCTTATGCGCCGGACAATATGATCGATTTACCGTTATAACAGGATCGAGGCCAGACCCCGTACGGGGCCTGACCCCTTTCTTCGCCCCAGAGAATAACCTTCTGAACCACCTCGGAGACCACACAAGTGAAACGTTATCAACTGAAGATCGGAGGCAAATCGGTCGACCCGGCGTCAGGCGACTGGTTCCAGACGCAGAATCCCTTTACCGGCGAGGCCTGGGCCGAGATCCCACGCGGCACATCCGCCGATGTCGATATTGCAGTCAATGCTGCGCACGATGCGTTCATTTCCGGCCCTTGGCATGAAATGACCGCATCCCAGCGCGGGCTGCTGCTGCACCGCCTGGGCGATCTCATCGCCCGCGACGCCCGCAAGCTCGCGGAAACCGAGGTACGCGACAATGGCAAGCTGATCGCGGAAATGCAGGGCCAGCTGAACTACCTTCCGCAATGGTTCTATTACTACGGCGGCCTGGCGGACAAGATTCACGGCGCGACACTGCCGCTCGACAAGAAAGGATACTTTTGCTTTACCCGCCACGAACCGCTAGGCGTCGTTGCAGCGATCACGCCATGGAACTCGCCATTGATGCTGCTGGGCTGGAAGGTGGCTCCGGCACTGGCAGCGGGCTGCACTGTCGTGATCAAGCCCTCGGAGTTCACCTCTGCTTCCACGCTCGAGCTCGCCGACCTTTTCGACGAGGCGGGCTTTCCGCCCGGCGTCTTCAACGTGGTCACCGGCTATGGGAAGGACGTCGGGCCCGCGCTGGTGGAGCATCCTCTGGTACAGAAAATCACTTTCACGGGCTCGGACCAGACCGGCCGCGTGATCAATGAACAAGCGGCGCGTCACTTGAAACACAGCTCCCTGGAGCTGGGCGGCAAATCGCCCAACATCGTCTTCGAAAGCGCCGACCTGGAGCAAGCCGTCTTCGGCGCCATATCCGGCATCTTCGCCGCCACGGGACAGACATGCATCGCTGGATCGCGACTGCTTCTGCAGGACAGCATCTATGACGAATTCGTGGAAAAGCTCTTGGCGCTTGCGGCCACCGCCCGGATGGGCGACCCCATGGATCCCGACACCCAAGTCGGCCCCGTCACCACGCCCCCACAGTATCAGAAGGTGCTGGAATACATCGATATCGCGAAGCAAGAAGGCGCTCGCCTGCTGCTGGGCGGCAAGCCCGCCGACAGGCCGGAATGCGGCAGCGGCGGCTGGTTTGTCGAGCCCACCATCTTCGGGGACGTCGACAACAGCATGCGGATCGCTCAGGAAGAAGTGTTCGGCCCGGTGCTGTCCATCATTCGCTTCAAGGACGAGGCGGACGCCGTGCAGATCGCCAATGACGTCCGGTTCGGCTTGGCGGCAGCGGTTTGGACCAGCGACATGGCCCAGGCATTGCGCATGACGGAAAAGCTCAGGGCCGGCACGGTGTGGGTCAATACGTATCGAGCCGTCAGTTTCATGGCGCCCTTTGGCGGCTATAAGGATTCGGGCCTCGGACGCGAGAACGGCATGGACGCCATCAAGGAATTTCTTCAGACCAAGAGCGTCTGGCTCAACAGCGGCGCGGTGTCCGGAAATCCGTTCGTCATGCGCTAAGCCCTACTGAAAGGAACGACGCCCGCGCCAGCAAGGCGCCGGCGCCGTCAGGCAGCGCTTTTCAAGACTTCCTTGGTATGGTCCACGTGCTGCTCCAGCAACTTGACCGCAAGGTCGACGTCGCGCGCCATGCACGCCTTCAGGATTTCCCTATGCTCGGACTGCGGCGACTTCCGCCCCACCCGGTAGCTTTGCAGCGCCCGCAGATGCATGGCGATGCCGCGCACCATCTCTTCTATCATCTTCAGCAAGCGCGGCAGCCCGCAGGGCCGGTACAGGCACAGGTGGAATTCCAGATTGAGCTCGGCCCATTCCCTGGGCAGATCGCTTTGGTCGTACTTGGCGAGAATTTCCTCGGCGGCGCGAAAATCCGATTCCTGCATGTTGGGGATCGCCAGTTTCAGCGCGCGCGTTTCCAGGCCGATGCGGATGTCCAGCGTCTCCAGAAGCTGCGGTATGGTCTGCCCGGCGACGATCGAACCCTGATGGGGCGTATGCTCCACCAAGCCCTCCACTTGCAGGCGCTTCAATGCTTCGCGCACGGGTATGCGGCTGACCCCGAAGCGTTTGGCCAGCGCTTCCTGCTTCAGCTGCACGCCTATGGGAAAACCGCCGGACAGAATCATGGCACGCAATTCAGTCGTGATCGCATCGGCGGACAAAGCCCGGCCCACTTCTTCATTCATCGATGATTCCTTCATGGCAAACGGTTCCGAAGAATGAAATGATAAATTGAATCCGACACGGGATCCAACTCCTCCCAGACGCTCGAACGGGAAAGGCCTGGCTCCGCATGGGGTTTGATTCCATTTGCGGCGAAGCGTTGACAAATGGATCCAATAACGGATACGATCTTCATGCATCCAACCACTGGCCGGAGAGACATGAATACCACCCAGAAAAAATTCGACGTCGCCGTCATCGGCGGCGGCGTGATCGGATCGGCGGTCGCCTATTTCCTGTTGAAGCAAGACCCGCAGCTGTCGGTTTGCGTCATGGAACCCGATCCCACTTATGAATACGCTTCGGCGCTGCGGTCCTCCGGCGGTTGCCGGGTGCAGTTCACCGGCGAAGAAAACATCGCGATGTCGCTCTTCAGCATCGATTTCATCAAGAATTTCGAGCGCACCATGTCGACCGGCAAGCATCCGGCCCACGTGGACTGGGTCGAAGGCGGCTATTTGTTCATCGTCCCGCCGGAACACGCGGCCCAGCTCGAAAAGAACGCCGCCTTCCAGCGGTCCCGAGGCGCAACGGTCGAACTGCTTTCGCCTTCGGAATTGAAAGACCGCTTTCCCGCGATGCATGTGGGCGACCTGGGCGCCGGCGCCCATACCCCGCATGACGGGTGGTGCGACCCGAACGGCCTGCTGTGGGGCTTTCGCCACAAGGCCGTCGACCTCGGCGCCGTCTATATCGCGGCGCGCGTCGTCGGCGCCGAAACCAGCGGCGTGAAGGCCGTGTCCGTCCGGCTGGACGATGGCGCGACCGTACGCGCCGACGCCTTCGTCAACGCGACCGGCGCCTGGTCCGGCGACGTCGCCAAGATGTTCGGCATGAACCTTCCCGTATCCCCCATGCGCCGCTTCGAGCACTACTTCACCCCCGGCACCAAGGTCGGCCACCTGCCCTATGTCAAAGACCTCTCGCGCCTGGCTTTCCGCTCGGAAGGCCAAGGCTATTCGGGCGGCCTGGTCGACGGCAGCGCCGCGCGCGGCTACAACTTCGAAGTGGACCACGATTATTTCGAAAACGTCGTCTGGCCGGCCGTGGCACACCGCTTCCCCGCCTTCGAGGCCGCCAAGTGCCATCGCACCTGGTCGGGGCTCTATGAAGTCAACGAACTGGACGGCAACGCGGTCATCGGCGCCTGGAACTCCAGGCTGCCCAATCTGTATACGGTCGCCGGCTTCTCCGGGCATGGAATGATGCACGCCCCGGCCGCCGGTCTGGCCATCGCCGAACTCATCGTCAAGGGCCGCTACGAAACCCTCGACCTCACGCGACTCGGCTACGAACGGGTCGAAAACAACCGGCCCTATCCTGAGCTGGGCATACTTTGAACGCGAACGGGACGCCGCATCCATGAACAATGCTTTTATTCTGAAGAACGGCAAGCTGCTGGACCCGCGCCAGGGGCGCCTGCTCGACGGCTACGAAATCGCCGTCAGGGACGGGTACGTCCAGGACGTCCGGCAAGGCGCCACGGAATGCCCGGGCGCGCAAGTCATCGACCTGCAAGGCAGGACGGTTATGCCGGGCCTCATCGACGCGCATGTGCACATCTACATGAACGAGGCGAACATCGCCGGGCTGGGCCAAGTCAGTCCCACATACATGGCGGCCAAGTCGACCGTCGTGCTGCGGGGCATGCTCCAGCGCGGTTTCACCACGGTGCGCGACGTCGCCGGCGGCGACTACGGCATGCGCGACGCCATCGAGGCGCAGTACGTGGAAGCCCCGCGGCTCTTCATGGGCGGGCGCGCGGTCAGCCAGACGGGCGGCCACGGCGATTTCCGCAATCGCGCCGAAAGCGGCTACGGCTGCGCCTGCTGCACCGGGCTGTCCCTGTTCAGCGTCATGGCCGACGGCGTCCCGGAAGTCGTCAAGGCGGTCCGCGAAGAACTGCGCAAAGGCGCGGACCACATCAAGATCATGCTCAGCGGCGGTGTCGCCTCTCCCAATGATCCGCTGTACAGCCTCCAGTACAGGGAAGACGAAATCGATGCCGCGGTCCAGGAGGCCACGCGCTGGGGATCCTATGTATGCGCCCACGCCTATTCAGACGAAGCCGTCCGGCGCGGCATCGAACTGGGCGTCAGGACCATCGAGCACGGCAATTTCCTGACGCCCGAAACGGCCGCCATCATGGCGGAAAAAGAAGCTTTTCTCGTGCCCACCCTGATCGTCTATGAGGTGAACAAACGCCTGGGCCCGGCATCGGGCAAATCGCCGGACAGCCTCGCCAAGAACGAGCAGGTCCACGCAGCCGGCCTGAAGTCGCTGGGCATCTGCGAAAAAGCGGGCGTTCGCATCGGCTTCGGGACGGACCTGTCCATGCACACCCAGCACTATCAATGCGAAGGCCTTGCGATCCAGGCCGGCGCCCTGTCCAACGAGGCCGTCATCCGGTCTGCGACCCTGGTCAATGCCGCCATCCTGAGGCAGGAAGGCAAGCTGGGCGAGCTGGTGCCCGGCGCCTATGCGGACTTGCTGGTCGTGGACGGGAATCCCTACGACGACATCACCGTGTTCGACGCCGAAGGCACCAATTTGCGCGTCATCATGAAACAAGGCCGCCTGTACAAATTCGATCTTTAAACAAATCCAGGAGACAAAACCGTGAAACGAATCACTTCCATACTGCTCGCCCTTCTGCTATGCGGAGGCCTCGCACATGCCGATTATCCGGACCGCCCCGTGAAGATGGTCGTCGGCTTCGGCGCCGGCAGCGCCACCGACACCCTGGCCCGCATCATTGCCGCCGACTTGAAAGATGAGCTGAACCAAAGCATAGTGGTCGAGACCAAGCCCGGCGCGGGCACGGCGGTGGCGGCGGGCCATGTTGCCAACAGCACGCCGGACGGCTACACCTTGCTGGTGGGATCCAACGCGACGTTCGCCGTCAATCCCGTGCTGCACGACAAGCTTCCATACGACGCCAAGAAAGACTTCGCCTTCATCGGCCACATCGGCGACATGCCGAGCTTCCTGATCGTATCGGCAGAATCACGCTTCAAATCGCTGGCGGACTTCATCGATCATGCCAAGCAGCATCCCGGCGCCTTGACCTATGCCTCGTCCGGCGTGGGGTCGACGGGGCACCTGGTGGGCGAAATGCTTGCCCATGAAGCCGGCGTCAAGCTGCTGCACGTGCCGTACAAGAACGGGCCCGACGGCTTGCGCGCCGTGGTCGCCGGCGACGTGGACGCGATTTTCTATACGTCCACCGCGGCGGCGTCCATGATCGATAGCGGCAAAGTGAAGCCGCTCGCCGTCAGCACCAGCTACCGGACCAAAGACCTGCCCCGGATACCCACGGTCGCCGAATCGGGCTATCCCGATTTCAATTTCGTGGGATGGATCGTGGTGGCCGCCCCGGCCAAGACGCCCGAGGCCGTGGTCGAACACCTGCGCAGCGCCCTGCGGCGGACCACGTCCAAGCCGGCCATCATCCAGAAACTGGAAGAGATCGGGATCCCCATGCCGCAGCGCACGCATGAAGAGTTCATGCGGTTCGTCGAACGCGACCAGCAGAAAATGGTTGAGCTGGGCAAGGCCGCCGGGCTATCGGCAAAATAGCGCCGCGCCAAGAAGAACCATCATAAAACGGCAAGGGAGGAACCTTATGCCAACAGCGGCAAGCAATGAAGCAATCAACGGCATCGTGGACCGCCTGCGCGGCTGCGTGGGTTCGGACACCTGCCGGCTGAGCCCGGAGGGCCTGCTAGGCCTGATCACCGAGATCTTCGTCCGCGCCGGCGTCCCGGCCGGTCCGGCGCGGATTCTGGCCAGAACCTGCGTGCATGCCGAAAGAGACGGCGCGCACAGCCATGGGCTGCATCGCATGCCGGCCTATCTGGCCACCCTGGCCACCGATTGGGTCACGCCCGGCGCCCGTCCCCGGGTCCAGGAATCCGCAAGCGGCACCGTGCTCGTCGACGCCAATAACGGCTTCGCCCAGCCCGCGCTGGCGCAAGCCATGCCCCTGCTCACGCGCAAGGCGAGCGAGGCCGGGGTGGCCGTCATGCTGATGAAGAATTCGCATCACTTCGGCGCCCTGTGGCTGGACGTCGAGCCTCTGGCCGAACAAGGCTTCGTCGCCTTGACGATGGTGAACTCCAGCAGCCACATGGCGCCCGTGGGCGGCACCAAACCCGTGTACGGCACCAATCCCATGGCGTTCGCCTGCCCGCGCGACGGGCGCCCGCCCATCGTCTTCGACCAGGCGACGAGCGTCATGGCGAAGGGCGACATCCAGCTCGCCGCCAAGAGCGGCAGGCCGGTTCCGCCCGGCACCGGCCTGGACAAGTTCGGCAAGCCCACGGAGGATCCGGCCGAAATCCTGGACGGCGGCACCTTGCTGCCCTTCGGCGGCCACAAAGGCTCGTCGATCGCCATGATGGTGGAAATCCTGGCCGCGGCGCTGACCGGCGGGAATTTCTCATGGGAAATCGACAAGTCGGGCTATACCAACGCCCATACCTCCAGGGCCGGGCAATTCCTGCTGTGCATCGATCCCCGCCTGTCCGGCGAGAACGCGTTCGCGCAGCGCATCGAGGCGCTGGCCCGCACCCTAATGGAAAGCGGCCAGTCGCGGCTGCCCGGCGACCGCCGCCACGCCAATCGAAAGCGCGCCGAAGACGAGGGCATCGCGGTGAACCCCGCGCTGCTGCTGTCCTGGTATGACGCGCCCCGCCCCGGCCCCGCCTGATACGGCTTGCGCCGGCGCCCCCTCAACAAACATGAAGGAGACATCATGAACCCATCCCTATTCCGCGCCCTGCGGCGCTGCGGCGGCATCATGGCGCTGGCCGTGGCCATGCCCGCCGCCCAGGCGGCAAGCGACGCCGGTTTCCCCAGCCGGGTCATCAGCATCGTGGTGCCGTTCTCGGCGGGCGGCGGCAGCGACACCGTGGCCCGCATTCTTGCGGACGGCCTCAGCAAGCAATTGAACAACCCCGTCATCGTGGAAAACAAGACCGGCGCCAGCGGCAACATCGGCGCCGAATACGTAGCCCGCGCCAGGCCGGACGGGCACACCCTGCTGTTCGGCAGCATGGGGCTGATGACGGTCAACCGCCATCTCTACAAGAACATGCCCTTCGATCCATTGAAGGACTTCACCGCGGTCGCCCGCCTGTACGACACCCCGCACGTCATCGTCGCCAACGCCAAGCTGCCCATCGCCTCCTTGCAAGATCTGATAGACCAGGCCAAGGCGCGGCCCGGCCAGATCAGCTTCGGCTCCGCCGGCGCCGGCACCTCCACCCACCTGGTCGGCGAACTGTTCATGCACGAGACCCAGGCCAAGCTGCTGCACGTGCCCTACAAGGGCAACGGCCCGGCGCTTACCGACGTCGTCGCCGGCCACATCGATGTCATGTTCGACCAGGCGACCAATTCGGTCGGCCACATCAAGGCGGGCAACCTGCGCGCGCTTGCCGTGACGTCCGGAACCCGCGTCGGCAACCTGCCCGACGTGCCCACGGTCGCCGAACTGAAGTACCCCGGGCTCGAAACGACGTCATGGACGGTGCTCGCCGCGCCGGCCGGCACGCCCGCGGCCGTCGTGCAGAAACTGGCCGAGGCCGTGAAGGCCGTGCTTGCCGATGAGAAAATCCAGGCGAAGATCCTGGAGTCCGGCGGCGTCGCTAACTTCGAAGGGCCGCAAGCCGCCACGAAGCTGGTCGAGGCCGACGACAAACGCTGGGGGTCGTTGATAAAAGCGGCCGGGATCGGGGCGAATTAAGAGCGCCGGGAACCGCAACGCGGCCTGCATCCCTCATCCAGCAAACCGTCCACCGGCCTGGCGCCGGCCCGAACCATCAATGCACGATTTCGGACAAGAATTTCTTCGCGCGCTCGTGCCGCGGGTGCACGAAGAATTCTTCCGGCGGCGCATCTTCCAGGATTTCGCCCCGGTCCATGAACCACACCCGGTCCGCCACCTCGCGGGCAAAATTCATTTCGTGCGTCACGCAGATCATGGTCATGCCGTCGGCCGCCAAGGTCTTCATCACATTCAGCACTTCGCCCACCATTTCAGGATCCAGCGCGCTGGTCGGCTCGTCGAAAAGAATCAAGGGCGGCTTCTGGGCAAGCGCGCGAGCGATGGCGACGCGCTGCTGCTGGCCTCCGGACAGGTTTGACGGCATGGCGTTCAACTTCTCTTCCAAGCCTACTTTGCGCAGCAATTCCTCAGCGAGTTCATAGGCTTCCTTGCGCGCCATGCCGCCCACTTTGATCGGCGAAAGCGCGATATTGTCTTTTACCGACAAGTGAGGAAACAGATTGAACTGCTGAAAAACGAAACCGATGCCGGCACGCAGACGGTTGATGTCGAGCTTTTCGTCGGTAATGTCCTTGCCCTGCACCCTTATGGTTCCGCGCTGGATTTCTTCCAGCCTGTTGATGGTGCGGATCATGGTGGACTTTCCGGAGCCCGACGGGCCGCACACCACCAAGACCTCGCCGTCATGCACTTCACCACAGATATTGTTCAGCGCCTGGTATTTTTTATACCACTTGCTTACGCCTTCGAACTGAATCATCTCCCGTCTCCCGTCAACTCGCTTGCGCGATGATGCCCATCTGCTTGTCTTTCAAATGGTTCTCCAGCGCTTTGGCCAGCCTGGACAACACAAGGCATAAAAAGAAATAGAACAATGCAAGGATCAGATAGGTTCGAAGCGCGCCCGTGAGCTCGATGCTATTGATTTGCTGCGCGGCAAATGCGGCTTCCTGCACACCGATGATGTAGACGATGGAAGTCGCCTTGATGGTCGATACGAACTGATTCAGCAAGGAAGGAATCATGTTGCTCAGCGCCTGCGGAAGCTGCACGCTCGCCAATGTCTGCACCGTATTGAGGCCGACCGCCCTTGCGGCTTCGACCTGGCCCTGCGGGACGGACTGTATCCCGGCCCGGATGATCTCCGCCAGGAATGCCGATTCATAAACAACGATCGCCGCCAAGGCGATCCAGAACGGCGGCAGCTCCGTTCCCAACAAGACGGGCAGTAGAAAATAGGCCCAGAACACTATCATGATCAAGGGTATCGACCTGAAGGTGTACACCCATATCGTGGAAGCCATTCTCGTTACGCCGGTGCCCGTGCGGGCGATGCCGATCAGCATGGCGAAGGGAAACGCGCCGGCGAGGCCCAGAGCCGCCAGGAGTATCGTGCCCGCGAAGCCGCCGATCGGCCCGTTCGGCCAGGACCCCACCAGGAACATCAAGCCATAGGTATGAAGAAACTCGATCACGACGGCACCTTGAAGTCCGGAGGGTACTTTCTTGACAGCCGGGCCCCCAGCATGGCGATCAGCAGCGACATGCACAGATAGATCATCGTGCCGATCAAGAAAATTTCAAACGTCTGGAACGTGATGTTCTCTATTTTTTTCGTTTGATAAGTCAGTTCCGTCACGCCGATCACCATGGCCAGGCTGGTGTCCTTGAACAGGATGATGGAGCGGTTGATGAGCGGAGGCACCGCGTATCTGGCCGCCTGCGGCAGCACGACATAGACCAGGGCCTGCACCGCCCCCAGCCCGATGGACCTGGCGGCTTCAACCTGCGTCGAAACGATGGCCCGGATGCCGGAACGCAGATCTTCGTAGTAATAGGCGCTGACATTCAGGGACAGGGCCACCAGCGCGAAAGAGAATTCGGTATTGCCCTGATTCACCCAAACCCGGATCGGTTCCGGCAGGATTTCCGGCATGCCGAAATACCACACCATGATCTGCACGACCGTGGGCACGTTCCGGTGGTATTCCACGTACAGGGACACCAGGCCGCGCACCAGCCGAGACGGTATGAGATTGACGCCCGACAGCAGCAGGGCGACCGCGAATCCGCCCAGCAACGCGCCGACAAAAAGCCTCAGGGTAATCGCCGTGCCCTTGCCTATCATCCGCAGCACATCGGGATCCGACAGCAATGAAAAAGAAATGTCCATGCAAAGATGCCAGGGCGGCGCCCGCCCCGTTCTCCCGTTCTACTTGGAAGCGTCCTTCTTGGAGGCCGCCGCAACGTCCTCCACGGCGAAGTCGCGCGTCATCTTGTAAATGGATTGCGAGCCCATCCATTTGTCGTAGATCTTCGTCAGTTCGCCCGACTTGTCCAGTGATTCTATGGCGGCATTGACGGCGGCCAGCAGTTCAGGCTGGTCTTTCTTGACGATGATGCCTATATGCTCGGTATAGGTGGGCTGGTCCAGCAGTTTCATTGGCGTGCCGGCCTTCTCGGCGTCGTTCAGGAAACGGCGCAACACCAGTTCGCCCGCGGTCATGGCTTCGACCTTGCCGCTTTGCACGCCCAGATAGCACTGTGAAATGGTCTGGAACGTAAGCACCTGGGCGTCGGGCAAGACCTTTTCCGCTATCGCCGCCGAACTGGAACCGGACGATGCGCAGACTTTCTTTCCGGCCAGGTCCTTCAGCGAGGATATCGCCGCGTCCCCTTTGACCAGCACCTTGATGTAACCCTGGAGATACTGCTTGCTGAAATCCACTTGCTCGGCGCGCTGCGGCATCCAGGCGACCGACCCGGCCACCATGTCGACGCGGTCCATTCGCACTTCCGGTATCCGGGCTTCGGTGGAAAGCGGCTTGTGCTCGACTTTCAAGCCCATTTCCTTGCCGATGGCCATGCAGACGTCCACGTCGTACCCCACGTACTTCCGGGTATCGGGATCCTGGAAGCCGTAGGGGCTGCTGGCATTCTGCGTTCCGCAGACAATGGTTCCCCGCGCCTTGATGTCGTCCAGCCGGTTGGCGGCCGCATTGCTTCCCCAGGCAACGGCGAGCGCCGCCGCGCACAGCGCCAGACTCTTTGTGGTTTGATGTTTCATGCTTGTCTCCTTTAAGTTGTGTCAATGATCAATGGCGAATGTGTCGCGCTCGCGCTCGTCGATCTGGGATACCAGGTTGGTTTCCCACTCCAGGTACTTTCTTGCGGCTTCCTTGTTTCCATCGTGCCGATCATGCACGAAAAACAGGTAGTCGATGCAGGCCTCGTCAGGCATGTGCTCATGGGTCTCGACCGGCAGGCCGGCCGAGTGCGGGAAGCCTTCTCCCACCAGACAAATATGGACGTCCGCAAACCCGTTGGCTTCCAATTCCTGGGCGAGCAAAGACAAGCGGTCTTTCCCATGGCCCAGCAGCACCGCCGGATGGTCCGCATGCCCCGCGAGCGCCATGGACACGTTCGGCCGCGTCGTCCAGCGTGCGCCTGAAATGCTGGCCTCGCGGAACTTCAGGCTGGGCCGGGCGTCCAGCAACAGCGCATCGGGATTCCGCTTCAGGAATTCGGACAGGCCGGCAAGCGGAAGGTCCTGTGTGTGCCGCAGCGCCGGCTCGTAGCGCTTCGGCTCCGGCAGGTCCCGCAAGCCGTCCGCATCCTCCAGCAGGAATACGTTCCATCCCAGCTGCTTCAGCCAGCTGGCGACGACGGGCGCCCGGATGCCATCGGTATCGCACAATACGATCCGGGCCTTGCGCACGCCCACGTACTGATCGGTCGCCTGGATCAGCTGACCGCCCGGGGTATGCTGGACCGCCGCCGGCAGATCCCCTCGGCCATGTTCTTCATCGGTGCGCACGTCGCACAGGAATACGGACGCCGTCTCGTCCCGGACCCAGCTCCTGACGGTCTCCGCGTCGACGATCGGGATCTCGAAGCGGCGGCTCAAGGCCTGGGAACGCGCCCGCAAAGCGTCTCGGTCCTGCGCGCTGACATCCTTGGGATACAAGCGATTGGATTTATGCTCCAGCGGCAGATCGGCGAGATACCACCCTTGCGTCCCGTTCTCCAGGGCATATACCTTGTTGGGCACGCCAAGATTGATCAAGGTCTGGGCGCCGATGATGCTGCGCGTGCGGCCCGCGCAGTTCACGACGATGGTGGTGTCGGGGTCGGGCGCCAGCTCGCCGATACGCAAGGCCAGCTCGCCGTTGGGGCAGCAGACCGCGCCCGGTATGTTCATTTTCCGATACTCCGGCACGGGGCGGCCGTCCACGACCAGAATTTTCCGCGTGCCATCGTTCAGCAGCGCATGCAGGTCGCCCGCCGATATGCGAGGCGTGCCGTATATGTGTTCAGCGATCTCGCCGAATGTCTTGCTCGGCAGGTTCACGCCCGCAAAGCTCGCAAACCCGGCGTCCTTCCATGCCTCGATCCCGCCCCTCAGCACATGAACATTGGAATAGCCCAGGCCTTCCATGGCCCGTGCCGCGGCCGCCACCACATGTTCCGTGCGCCGATCGCCGTAGAGCGCCACCCTTACCGCCGGCCGGGGCACCAGCCGTCCAAGATGCAGCTCCAGTTCGCTGTAGGGCAGGGAGACCGCAAAAAACAGATGGTCCTCTCCATACTGCCCGTGTTCGCGCACGTCCAGCAACGCCACCTCATCGTCGTCGTGAATCCACTCTTTCAGCTGGCGCGCGTCCACATAGCGCAAGGTCGAATACGTCATGTTCCAATCACTCGGTTGCTCAGTGCGCCAACGCGCCCAATAATTTGCTCAAATCGTTTTTGAGGTCTTGCGGATCTTCCAGCCCGATATGCAGGCGGAGCAGGTAGCCCGGCGGCACGGCCGCGTCGCGATAGCGTGTGCGCCGCACGTCGACGGGCAGCACCAGGCTTTCGTACCCGCCCCAGGATGCGCCGATGCCGAAAAGCCGCAAAGCGCCAATGGCCTGTTCTATGCGCCCATGATCCAGGCCCGGATCGAACTCGACCGTGACCAGCCCATTGCTGCCGTGCGCATCGCGCCGCCACAGGGAATGATTGGGATCGCTTTCCAGCGCCGGATGGAAAACCGTCCTGATCGCCGGCTGCGATGCCAGCCACGCGGCGATCTCCAGGGCGCTGTCGGCATGACGGCGCAAGCGAAGATCGAGCGTGCGCATGCCTCGCAGCACCAGGAACGCGTCCTCGGCCGACACCGTCTGCCCCAGATTGACACTGGTCTTCTCCAGCTCCGCGAAACACGCCTGCCGGGCCGTGACCGACCCCATCATCACGTCGGAATGGCCTCCCAGGTACTTCGTCGCGGCCATCACGGAAACGTCGCAGCCCAGTTCCAGCGGGCGGTATATCAGCGACGAGCCCCAGGTGTTGTCGGCGCACAGCAATATCCCCCTGGGCCGGCACACCTCGGCGATCGCCGGCAGGTCGAACATGTCGTACAGCAGCGATGAGGGCGACTCCACATAGACCAATCGCGTTTCGGGCGTCAACGCTTTCCTCCACTCCGGATCGCGCGGGTCGAAGAAACTGAAGCGCATGCCGTAATTGGACAGCTGCGATTCGCACAGCTGCCGGGCGGGCTGGTATACCCCTTCGGAAATCAGGACGTGGTCGCCCGCCTTCAGGTAGGCCAGGAACGCCGCGGCAATCGCGGCCAGCCCCGTGGGAAACAGTTTGCTGCGGTAGCCGCCCTCCAGCGCCGTGATGGCGTCCTCCAACGCAAAGACCGTTTCGTTGCCGCGAGCGCCATAGGACAGGACGCGCTGCGCGTCGCGCTGTTCGCGGGCGGCGCGCCATTGCGCCAAGTCCTCGAACAGATAGGTGCTGCCCTTCACGATGGGCGTGTTGGCCCAGCCATGGCTCGGGCGTCCCAGGCGCGCAAGCAAGGTGGCGAGTGCATCCTCGGCCATCAGTTGCCGCTCCGCCGCGTCTTGACGCCCACGTCCATGATCTTGCAGGTATGGTTCTCGAGGTCGAACGCCAGACGCCGATCGAGTTTTTCGAGGGCGAGGCCATACATGTGAAGGTGTCTGATGCTGGCGTCCTCGATGCGCACCGCGTGGATGTCGTCCGCCATCAGCGCTATGCCCTGTCCGGGCCCGACCGGCTGCATGCCGACCTCTTTCAGCGTGGCGTGCCCCGCCTTGCCGCCGTCGTCCGTGCGCTCGTACAGATAATTGCTTTCGGTGCCTTCGACCGCCGCAATGCAAGCCCAGGTGGTGTGGTTGTGCGGCACGATCTTCTTGCCCGGCTTCATCACGTTCAGGTACAGGGCATACGTGCTGTCGGGTTCTTGATGAATCAAGTACCGCGCCTGCAGTTCGCCGCCTTCCGGAGCCGGATATTCCTCGCCGTTCCACCAATCCTTTTGCGAGGCGAGGCCGACCAGCGCTTCCTTGATCACATCCAGGCTTTCGCGCGTGACGCCCGCGCCCCCATGTCGCTTTGCCAGATCGATGAAATCGGCGACGGCCGATTGCTTTGCATTAGATGCTTGCATGTCTTCCTCCATAATTCCAAGAAAATATAGAGGGCGCAGCAGCCGTCCACAAATTAATTGTTATAAGATACATATAAGCAGTGCTTATTGTTTCCCTATGAGCGGCGGCCTTCCGGAAAACTGGACACTAGGGTAAACCCCATGATGAATTTGGACCTCGACCTGCTGCGGACCCTGCTAACCATTGAGAAAACTAATACGTTTTCCGGCGCAGCCGGCGCGTTGTTCCGCACCCAATCCGCGGTCACGCAGCAGATGCAGCGCCTGGAAGCGCAAATGGGCTGCCCGCTGTTTCAAAAGAAGGGCCGCAACAGAGTATTGACGCCCCAGGGCCAGCAACTCGCGGAATATGCGCGAAAAATGCTGGCCATCAACGACGAGGCAGTGCGCAGCATCGGCAGGAAGCAGATGGAAGGGGAGATCCGCCTGGGCGCTCCGCTGGACGTGGCGGACACCATCCTGCCGCCCGTGCTCACGCATATCGCCCGCCATGCGCCCCGCGTCCGCCTGGAGATACGCGTGGACCGCAGCCCCTTCCTGATGGATGCGCTGGAATCGGGCGACATCGACCTGACGATCTCCACAAGGCAAGCCCCCGACTTGCGCGGCTTCGCGCTCAGGACCTCTCCCACCGCATGGATCTGCGCAGCGGACTTCGTCTACAACAAGCGGGTGCCGCTGCCTCTGATCCTGGCGGACGAACTGAGCATTTTCCGCAGGATAGCGCTAGAGGCCTTGAGCCATACCCAGCGTACCTGGCACATCAATTACCTGGCGCCCACTCTGGTGGGCATCAAGGCCGCCGTGCGCGCCGGCCTGGGCGTAACGGCACGCTCCGTCGAATTCCTGGGCCCGGACATGAGGGTGCTGGGAGACGCCGAAGGCCTTCCACCCCTGCCGCCGGTGACCTACACGCTATGGACGCGCCCCGACACCATCAGCCCGCTGACCTTGGCCATCTACGAAATGCTGAAGGGGCAATTCGAGCAGAAGTCCGCCGAAGCCAATTGAAAACGGCGGCCGCCGCGGCTCCGCGCCATGCCTACAGCCTACAGCGTGGCGGCCATTCTCCGCAAGAACCGCTCGCATTCTTCCAGCTGTTCGATGTCGATGAATTCATTGGCCTTGTGCTTGCTTGCCGAGTCGGACTTCACATGGTACGCGCGCATGATGGGAATAGGCATTCGTATTTTTTCCCTTAAAACCGGGAAAATTGGAATTTTATTCTGGATATGTCTCTTTAGAATGATGCGTCATACCAAGTCGACAGCAAATCAGACCATGTCCGTGCAAAAGCAGATCGAAAGCATCTTGAATCCCCGCTGGGTGGCCGTCATCGGCGCCTCCAACGACACAAACAAGTGGGGCGGCAGCGTGCTTGCCCTGCTGCGCAAATTCGGCTTCAAGGGCGAGCTGTTCCCCATCAATCCCAAGGCCGACATGGTCCAGGGCCTGAAAGCCTATGGCTCGGTCTCCCAGGTCGGGCAAGCGGTCGACGTCGCCGTGCTCACCGTGCCCAGCGACAAGGCGCCCAGCGCCCTCGAGGACTGCGCCCGGGCGGGCGTCGGCGCCGTCCTGGTCATGACGGCCCAGTTCGCGGAATCCGGCCCCGAAGGCATGGCCTTGCAGCAGGAAGTCGAAGACATCGTCTCGCGGGCGGGCATGCGCATGATCGGCCCCAATTGCATGGGGTATTTCAGCAGCGCCTCGGATCTGTGCCTGCTGAACGCGCAGGCCTTCATCCGCAATGACACGATGCACAAAGGCCATATCGCGCTCATCAGCCAAAGCGGCGCGCTGGCGGGCGCCATGCTGGCGCGCTCCTATGACATCGGCGCGGCCTTCAGCTTTTGCGTATCGCTCGGCAACCAGGCGGACCTGGAAATATGCGACTTCCTGGAATATGCCATCGCCGACGCCAACACCCGGGTCATCGCGCTATACGTGGAAGGCCTGAAGAATCCCGGCCGCTTCACCGCCCTGCTCGAAGCCGCCAGGCAAGCCGGCAAGCCCGTGCTGGTCACCAAGGCGGGGCGCAGCTCTTCCGGAACCAAGGCCGTGCAGTCGCACACCGCCAGCATGGCGGGCGCCTATCAAACATTCCGCGCTGGCGGTCGACGCCCTGGAATTCGCCGAAAAGCTCACACGCTTGTCGCCCGCGGTGCTGAAAACCATCAAGCGCGCCGTCGCCCGCACGCTTCCGCGCTCGCCGGCGGAAACCGCCTACCCCGACATGGGCGAGCTGAACGATCTGATGACCGGGCCGGACGCCATCGAAGGGGTGGCCGCGTTCAAGGAAAAGCGCGAGCCCAGATTCGGAAACCCCTGATCCGCCTTTCCAGCCGAGGCAACCATGATTGAAATCGACAAAATCGACAGAGCGATCCTGAAGATCCTGCAAGAAGACGCGACGATCTCGATTTCCGCGCTCGCGGAACGCGTGAACCTGTCCAGCACACCCTGCTGGCGCCGCATTCAGCGGCTGGAAAAAGAAGGGGTCATCAAAAAACGGGTAACCTTGCTGGATCCCGAAAAAATCAACGTCGGCGTCACGGTGTTCGTGGCCATCAAGGCGCAGCAGCACAATGAGAAATGGCTCAGGAAATTCAACGACGTCGTCACGTCCATGTCGGAAGTGGTCGAGTTCTACCGCATGAGCGGCGAAACCGACTACCTGCTGCGCATCGTCGTCCCCGACATCAAGTCCTATGATGCCGTATACAAGAGACTCATACGCGACATGGACTACCTGGACATCAATTCCAGCTTCGCCATGGAACAGATCAAGCTGACCACCGCCCTTCCGCTGGACTACACTTGAAAACCGCCATGCTTCAAGAAAAAGAAATTCTGCACAGCTCCCACTGGGGCGCTTTCTACGCCCGTCCGGGCCGGGACGGGCTGCAGGTCCGCCCTTATGAAGACGACCCCAATCCGAGCCCGGTCATCGGAAACTTCACCGACGCCCTGAACCACCCGGCCCGCATCAGGCAACCCATGGTGCGCAAAGGCTGGCTGGAACGCGGTCCGACCCGGGGCGCGGACCGCAACGGCGACACCTTCGTGGCCGTCAGCTGGGAGCGCGCGCTCGATCTCGTCGCCCGGGAACTGCGCAGGGTGCGCGACGAATTCGGCGCCGGGCAAATCTTCGGCGGCTCGTACGGCTGGGCCAGCGCCGGGCGCTTTCATCATGCGCAGAGCCAGATCCATCGGTTCCTGAACACCTGCACGGACGGCTACGTCCGCTCCGTCAACAGCTACAGCGCGGGCGCATCGACGGTCCTCCTGCCGCACGTGGCCGGGCCTTTCGACGATGTCTCGCGCCGCGGCGTCACCTGGCGGCAGATCGAGCAATACACCGACTGCGTCATCGCCTTCGGCGGGATGGCCACCAAGAACTCCATGGTCGCCAGCGGCGGCATCAGCCACCACATCGAAGAGCCGTCCATGGCCGCCGCCCGCCGGCGGGGATGCCATTTCATCAACGTAAGCCCGCTGCGCACCGACCTGCCTGAGGGGGCGGACGCGGAATGGGTGCCCATACGTCCGGGAACCGACGTTGCGCTGATGCTGGCGCTGGTGCACGAGCTCGTCGCCATGGGGCGCCATGACCGGGCCTTTCTGTCCCGGTATTGCGTGGGCTGGGACCGGTTCCAGGACTACGTGCTGGGCACCGCCGACCGGCAGCCCAAGGATCCCCGCTGGGCGGCAGGGATCACCGGCATCGACGCGGGCACCATACGCGCACTGGCGGCGCGCCTGACGCAAGGCCGGGTGCTGGTGACGGTGTCCCACTCTTTGCAGCGTTCCGAACATGGCGAACAGCCGGTCTGGATGGGGCTGGTGCTGGCGGCGGCGCTGGGGCAGATCGGCCTGCCCGGAGGCGGCTACAGCTATGCCCTGGGCACCATCGCCCACTACGGGCGGCTCGACAACCGCATCCGCTTCGCCTCGCTGCCGCAAGGCCGCAACCCCGTGCAGGCCTTCATTCCCGTCGCCAGGATCAGCGACATGCTGCTCAATCCCGGCCAGGAATTCGACTACGACGGCGCCGTGCACCGCTATCCTGAAATCAGGCTGGTGTACTGGGCGGGCGGCAATCCGTTCCACCACCATCAGCAGTTGGCCAGGCTGCGCGACGCCTTTCGCCGTCCTGAAACCATCATCGTCCACGAGGTCGCCTGGACGGCCACCGCCCGCCATGCGGACATCGTCCTGCCATGCACCATGACCCTGGAGCGCGACGACCTGGGCGTCACCCAGACCGATTCCATGCTGATCGCCATGAAGCGCGTGGCGGCCCCATACGCCCAGGCGCGCGACGACTATGACATCTTCGCCGAACTGGCCAAGCGCCTGGACCGCCACGAGGCATTCACGGAAGGCCGCGACACCATGGGCTGGCTGCGCTGGATCTACTCGGAAACGCAGCGGCGCAATGCGTCCTCGGGCCAGGCCCTGCCCGACTTCGATACCTTCTGGGAACAAGGCCGGCTGGAACTCCAGAAAGCGCCCGACGACGGCGGCATGTTCAGGCGCTTCCGCGAAGACCCCGCGGCGCATCCGCTGCCCACGCCCAGCGGCCGCATAGAAATCGTGTCGGAACGCATCGCGGGCTTCCGGTACGAGGACTGCCCCGGCCACCCGGCGTGGCTGGCCAAACGCGAAACGCCCACCGAGCGCTATCCCCTGTGGCTCATCGCCAACCAGCCCGCCACCCGCCTGCACAGCCAGCTGGACTTCGCCCGATACAGCCAATCGAACAAGCGCCATGGCCGCGAAGTCTGCACCATGCATCCGGCCGATGCCGCCGCCCGCGGAATATCCGACGGCGGCCTCGTGCGGCTGTACAACGAGCGGGGCGGCTGCCAGGCGGCGGTACGGCTGTCGGAAGACGTCATGCCCGGGGTGGCGCAGCTGCCCACCGGCGCCTGGTACGACCCCATAGACCCGTCCGCCGCGCGGCCCGAGTGCCGTCATGGCAATCCCAATGTCCTGACCGGCGATCTCCCGACCTCGGCGCTGTCGCAAGGCTGCAGCGGGCAGCTGGCGCGCGTCGAGATCGAACGGCTGGACGCCGAACCCGAACCCGTCCGGGCGTTCGTGCCGCCCCCTTTCATCAGCGAGCCGGAACCCGGCCGTCGCTGACGCCCGACCCACCCTTCATCGAGGAGCCATCTTGTTCAGCAGAATTTCATCCGCGACACGCGCTTTCGCAGGGATTGCGATGTGCGCGGTCCTTGGGGCTCCCGCGCAGGCGGCCAGCCCGTCGTGGTGGAAAACCGCAGCGGCGGCGGGGGCTCGATAGCGGCGCAGGCCACCGCCGCCGCGAAGCCCGACGGCTATACCGTGCTGGTCGCGCCCATCGCCGTGGGCGCCATCACGCCGCACCTGCGCAAGCTGCCTTATGCGCCCTTGACCGAGTTCGCGCCCGTGGCGCAGCTGAGCCGGTTCGACGCGGTGGTCAGTTCATCCAGCCGGCATGCCGGAAGTCGACGCCGGCACCTGGTTCGGCGCCTTCGCGCCCATGGGCACGCCCCCGGACCGCATCGCCGCCCTGGGCAAGCTGATCAAGGAACTCAACATCAAGCTCGATTAAGCGCCGCACTCGCTTCGAAAAAAATTATTCTAGCCTTTAAGGAATTCGAAGCGGATGATTCCCATCCAGGCGCCTGGATGGGGGGAATTTTGACAGAATTTTCGCTGTTCACGCTCCTATACTGAACCTGTACTTTTCAATGCGCGGCGGGCCCCGCACCGCCGCGCCAAACAGGCAGGTATCCCATGAAAGAAAGCACTCGGCTCGTCAGCGCCGGCCGCAATCCAGAGCGATTCGAAGGGGTCGTCAACACACCCATTGTGCGCGGCTCGACGCTGCTGAGCCCCAATATGGCGCACTGGGCGGACAAGAACCGCAGGCACGCCGACGATGAATTCGGCGTCAGCATCTATGGGCGCTACGGCACGGCCACGCATCACGCGCTGCAGGAAGCCATCACGGAAATCAGCGGCGGGCACCGGACCATGCTGTACCCGTCCGGGCTTGCGGCCATCGCCAGCGTCGTGACCGCGCTGGTGTCCACGGGCGATCACGTGCTGCTGACCGACAGCGTGTATTCCGCCACCACGCAGTTCCTGGCGCGCACCCTGAAACGCTTCGGCGTCGCCGTCACCCGCTACGACCCGCGCGTGGGCGGCGGCATCGCCCGGTTGATACAGGACAACACCCGCGTGGTCTTCGTCGAATCGCCCGGTTCCGAAACCTTCGAGATGCAGGACATCCCCGCCATCGCGCGGGCCGCCCATGCGCGCGGCGCCTACGTCGTCATGGACAACACCTGGGCGACGCCCTTGTTCTTCAAGGCATTCGACCATGGCGTCGACGTCTCGATCCAGGCCGCGACCAAATACATCGTCGGGCACTCGGACGCCATGCTGGGCGTGGCCACCTGCAACGAAGCCAGCTGGAACGCCGTCCGGGAAACCTCGCAGGATTTCGGCCAGACCTGCAGCCCCGATGACGCCTTCCTGGCGCTGCGCGGCCTGCGCACGATGAGCGTGCGGCTGCGCCAGCATTGGGCGTCGGGAGTCCAGGTGGCCCAGTGGCTGGAAAGCCGTCCCGAGGTCGACAGCGTTCTTCACCCCGCCCTGCCCAGCCACCCCGGCCACCCACTATGGAAGCGCGACTACACGGGCGCCTGCGGCCTGTTCGCCATCGCCTTGAAGCCCGTGCCCGAACCCGCCCTGCACGCCTTCATCGACAGCCTGAAGCTGTTCGGCCTGGGTTTGTCGTGGGGCGGCTACGAAAGCCTGGCGCTGCCGTTCTCGCCGGCGGGGCGCGGCAGCACCCAATGGCCTTACGCCGGCCCGGGCGTCAGGCTGCATATCGGCCTGGAAGACCCGGCCGACCTGACGGCGGATCTGGAACAGGGCTTCCAGGCCATGAGCCGGACGCTGCGCGGCATAAGAGGGGGGCTGGCCGCCTGAGCGGCCGGCCATGCGCGGTCACTCGATGGAAATCTTGGACTCCTCGATCACTTTTTTCCATCTGGCGGCCGCGGTGTCGACCACTTTTTGCATTTCCTCCGGAGTGCTGCCCACCATGTTCATACCCATATCCGCGTATTTTTTCTTGAATGCCGGCTCATTCAACGCCGCGGAAATGTCAGTCTGCAGTTTCTGAATGACCTCTTGCGGCGTTCCCTTCGGCACGGCGAGGCCGAACCACATATCGGTCACCAGATCCGGATAGCCTTCTTCCACCACTGTCGGAAGATTCGGATACTGGGGCAGGCGCTGGGACGTCATCGCGACCAGGGGCTTCAGGCGCCCGTCCTGCAAGTTCCCATAATTGGATGCGAGAATGTCGATCATCAATTGCACGCGATTCGTAGCCAAGTCGCCCACCGCCTGCTGGGAGCCCGGATAGGGCACGTGGATGAAATCGGTTCCGGTCACGCGCTTGAACAGTTCGGTTTGCAGATGAATGATTCCCCCGACGCCGGCCGACGCATAAGACAATTGCCCGGGTTTTTCCTTCGCCAGCCGGATCAAGTCCGACAGGCTGGAAACCGGCAGCGCGCTGCTTACCATCAGGATGTTCGGCGCCGTGCTGACCAGCGTGACAGGCACCAGGTCTTTCAGGGGATCGAATCGCAAGTTCTTGTACAGAAAAGGCGCGACGGACAGGGTGCTGGACGACGCCATCAAGAGGGTATAGCCGTCCGGCTTCGACCTGGCAACGTATTCCGCCCCGATCATGCTCGCCGCGCCGGGCTTGTTCTCGACGACGACCGGCTGCCCCCATTTCTTGCTGAGCACCGTCGCGACCTCCCGTGGAATGATGTCGATCATCGCTCCGGTTCCAAACGGAACGATGATTCTCACCGGCTTGTCCGGAAAGGCCGCCACAGCCGTGCCGCCGGCCAATGACATTGCAACGCCCGCCAGGAACGGCAAAACTATCGATTTCATTTTCATCATGTGTCTCCTCGACGATATTGGAAAAACCACACAGACTGCTCACAGCATCAACGATGGGAATAAAGAAGAGCGCCCCGCGCCGGAAGCGTCGCCTTGAGAATCGCTCCGCTTTCGCTTTCGGTGATATACAGCTGGTCCGGCGCCTCGGGGGCGAAAGCGACATTCGTCGTTCTGATTCCGGCTTTGGACCTGATGCGGGCCCGAAGCTCGCCAAGTTCGTCAAACCACCACACGGCCCCAAGCCCCGAATGGGCCACGACAAAAGAGCCGTCTTCGCAAAACGCCATTCCGTCAGGTCCGGCCAATCCTCCGCTAAGTTGCACGAACAATCCCAGGTTGCATGCCTTTGCTCCCCTCCATTGCGCACGGAGCACTTGCAAGGCGCGCGTGACGGTGAAACACAAGGCGTCCTGCCCCGGGGCCAGAGCCAGGCCGTTCGGATAAGCGAGGTTCTCGGCGATCGCTTCGAACCCGCCGTCCGGCCGTTGAACCAGCACCCGCCCCGACGGATCGGCCAGGCTGCTGGCGCCCGGATCCGTGACGAGCAGCGTGCCGTCGCTGGAGAAGTGCAGGTCGTTGACCCCTCGAAAGGGCGCGTCCACGGGGCCATGCCAAGCGGAATCAACGGAACCCGTCGACGGATCGAAGACCAGGATTCCGCGCTGCGCATCGGCGACGAATATCCTGCCGTCGCGATGAATCTTCAAGCCATTCGGCTGGCCGCCGTAATCGGCAAACACCTCCCAATTGCCCCGCCTGTCGATGCGGAAAATCCGGCCATGGCAGACATCGGTGCAGTAGAAGTTGCCGGCGCGGTCAAATGACGGCCCTTCAAGAAAAGAGTGCAGCGGCCCGCCTCCGCGGGCGTCGCTCCATGGTGTGCGCGCGCCGCGACGCAAAGAATCCGGCAGGCGATAAAGAACTTCCGCTTCCAATTGCATGACGTTCATCGAAACTCCTCCTTCCGTGTTTTCAGCCGCAAACCGCGGCGCCGGCGCTCAATCGATGCTGATGTTTCCGTTCTTGATGACAGCCGCCCATTTCCGGATCTCTTCCTCCTGGAATCTTGCAAGCTCTTCAGGCGTGCTTGCCACGATATCCACGCCCAGCGCCTTCATGCGGTCGATCACATCCGGACGCTTGAATATTTCCCGTATCGAAGCGCTCAGCCGGTCGCGTATTGCGCCATCCAGCCCAGCGGGCGCAAAAATCGCTTGCCAGGAGACGACTTGATAGCCGGGCACTCCCGACTCCTGCATGGTGGGCAAGTCGGGAAACGAAGACTCCCGTTTCGACGACGTCACGGCCAGCGCCCTGACCGCCCCGCTTTTTATTTGCGGGCTGGCGACGATCAGGTTCTCGAAGCTGAACGGAACTTCTCCCGCCATGACTGCCGACAGCGCGGGGCCGGCGCCCTTGTATGGGACATGCAGCAACTTCACGCCCTCGGTCTGCGCGAACAGCTCGGCCGACAGGTGCTGAGAAGTTCCGGCCCCCGCCGACGCGAACGGCATCGGCTCTGCCGATTTCCGTATGGCGCCGATCAAATCCTTGACGCTGTGATACGGCGTCTTGGGATTGACGATGAGCACGTTCGGCGTCGTTCCCACCAGACTGATGGGCGTGAAGTCCTTTTTCGGATCGAAGCCGATTTGCTTGTACAGGCTGGTATTGATCGCGTGAGTCGCGATCGACGCGCCGCCGATGGTGTAGCCGTCCGGCGCCGAACGCGCGACATGCTCGGTGCCGATATTGCCGCCCGCGCCGGGCTTGTTGGTGACGACGACCGGCGTTCCCAGCATGGCGCCCAGCTTGTCCGCGACCACTCTGGCGATGATGTCCGTGCCGCCGCCGGGAGAGAACGGCACGATATAGTTGATGGGCTTGTCCGCAGGCCATGCCGCATATGACGGCCCGCACACGGACAGCACGAGGCTCGTAAAGATCAAGCCCGCGGTGGATCGTAATTTCATTGCCAGTCTCCTTTCTTTCAAATGAACAACCCGGGATCAGGCGCCTGCGCCGTCCTCCATTTCAAATCACTGAAATTGCAATCGCTTGCAAAAATTTTCGAACGAACAGGCCTTGCCTCCGCGGCCCGTCGATAATCTATAAAGGAAGCGTGGTGGCGCGAATGACGGCCCGCACGGGGGTCACCACCCGCCGTGGCGTGGCGGCGCCCGATTCGATATGCTCCAGCAGAATTGCCACGGTCGCCCGGGTCATGAGTTCGGAGTCCTGCTCTATAGTCGTCAGTTGGTATCCGCCCCAGGCAGCCTGCGGGACGTCGTCGAAGCCCACCACCTGGACGTCCTGCGGCACGTTCAGGCCCAGGTCGATGCGCAGCGCATCCATTACGGCGAAAGCCATGTGGTCATTGGCGACGAACAAGGCGTCCGGCCGTTTTTTCTGGCTGAACAGTTCCCGTGTCGCGGCTCTTGCCACGCCGAAGTCATACTCGCCGGATATGCGTGCGAAAAGCGTTTTACGGTGCCGGGCCAGCTCTTCCATGAAGCCTTTCTCGCGATCCTGTGACGTCGATGAATCTTCCAGGCCGCTGATGAAGCCTATGCGGCGCGCCCCGCGTTCCAGTAGGACCTGGGCGGCGAGGCGCCCGCCTTCGATGTTGTCGGAAGTCACCATGCTGGCCTCCTCGACGGGCGCCACCCGGTTGAACAGCACGACGGGTATCCCCACCGACTGGCAGTGCGCCGCCAGTCGGGACGACATCACCGTGCTGGCGAGCACTATTCCATCGACCTGGTACTGAAGAATGTCCAGCACCAACGAGTCCATTCCGTCGTCGCTGGAGTTCGAATCGCTGCTGATGAACAACAGCACATGGTAGCCGTGGGCCTGCAGCAGCTGCGACAGCCGTTCGATGACGGCGGGGTAGAACTGGTTATGCAGATATGAGACCACCACGCCGATGATGCGGGATTTCCGAGTGGATAAGGTGCGGGCGATGGCGTTGGGGCGATAGCCGAGCTTCTTGGCCGCTTCCAGGACTCGGGCCCGGGTTTTTTTCGCTACGCTGGCGCCAGGGGTAAACGTACGGCTCACGGCCGACGTGCTTACACCGGCAAGAGCGGCCACGTCGGCCAGTGTCGATTGCCCCAAGCCCGTGGGCGCCGGTTTCACGGATTCAGTCATAGTTCGCAGCCTCAAACGCAGCGCCGGCCCGGGTTTTGAGCAAAGCCGCCGTGACCTCCGAAAGGCTCGCGCAACCCAGCAAAGCCATGTCTCTATCCAGCTCGGTGGCCAGAATGGACAGCACGCGCCGCGCCCCGGCTTCTCCGGCCACCGCGGCACCGTACAACGTTGCCCGCCCCACGAATACCAATTTGGCCCCCAAAGCAATGGCTTTCAAGACGTCGGTGCCGCGCCGGAACCCGCCATCGATCATGACCGGAAGCCTTTCGGACACAGTATCGATGATCGCGGGCAAGGCGGCAAGCGGCGCTATCGTCCCGTCCAGCTGGCGGCCGCCGTGATTGGATACGATTATCCCGTCCGCGCCTATCTGCTCGGCCTTTTCGGCATCCAGAGGGTGCATTACGCCCTTCAACACCAGCCGTCCTTTCCACTGCTCACGCAACCACACCATATCGTCCCAGCCAAGCCTGTCCCGACCCGTACGGAAACCGTGGGCGGGTTCCTGCGTGATGGGCGGCCCGATTTCTTCGTACAGATTGGCGAATCTGGGAATCCCGTTCGCATACAAGGTTTTCAGGAAAACACCCACGCTCCAACGGGGATGCAGCATACCATCAAGCAGCAGCCTAGGCGTCATTCGGAATGGAATGATGAAATCCATCCGGGCGTTGTTTTCCCGGTTGGCCGCCACGCAAGTGTCTATCGTGACGACCAGCACGTCGATCTTCGCGGCGCGCAGCCGGTCGAGAATGCGGGACATCCGTGCGCGGTCCCCGGGGAAATAGGCCTGGTACCAGTTGTCCCTGTCCTCTTCCTGCAGCTTTTCCAGGGGAACGCTGGAAGACCCGCTGATGATGAAGGGAACGCGGGCCTGTTGCGCCGCGCGCGCAAGGTCCAGGTCGCACTCATGCCGCAGCAGTCCCGCAAGGCCGGTGGGCGCGATGCCCAACGGCATGGCGTACCGGCGGCCCCACAATTCCGTCGAAAGCTCCCGTTTGTCGACGACGTTCAAGCCGCGGGGCAAGAATCCAAGCTCGTCAAACGCCTGGCGGTTGGCCCGCAGAGACCGCTCGTCTTCGGTCCCTCCGCGCACGTAGCCGTATACGCAACGCGGAAGGAATTTCTTGGCTGCTCGTTCGAAGTCGGAAACCGACAGCAGACGATCCAGCTTCATGTCGCCAATACCTGCTTGTTGACGACCATGCCCGGGTCGAGCGTGCCGTCGAAGCAATCGATGACGTTCTGCGCCGCTTCGAGCGACATGCGGCGCAAGCCGCCGTCCGTCAGGGCCGAGACGTGTGGAGACAGCACGACGTTGTCCACCCGGCACAACGGGTGGTCCGCCGCAAGAGGCTCGGTCTCGAACACATCGAGGCCGGCGCCCAATATATGCCCGCTCTTCAGGGCGTCGATCAGGCCGCCTTCGTCTATCACGCCGCCTCGCGCGGTATTGATCAGTATGGCGCCTTGCTTCATGCGGCGCGGATCGATCGAGTTGCGCGTATCCGGCGTCAGCGGCATGTGCAGGCTGACGACATCGGCGCGCGCCAGGGCTTCATCCAGGTCCGGCACGCGCTCGATGCCGTCGCCGACGGCCGAGCCGGCGGGCAAGGCCGGGTCGTAGGCCGCGACATGCATGCCGAACGCCCGCAGCCGTTGCGCCACGGCTTTGCCAATGCGCCCGGCTCCGACGATGAGCGCGCGCTTTTCATACAGCTCGAAGATCGGAACCGACGCGTTCCTGGACCAAAGCCCCGCCCGGACGTCTTTGTCGAACGACACCGACCGCCGCGCCACCGCCAACAACAACGACAGCGCATGCTCCGCCACGGCGACCGCGTTGGCTCCCGCGGTGATCGTCAGGGGAATGCCGCGCTTGTCCAGCTCGGCGACGTCCACTGAATCGTAGCCCACGCCATGGCGCGACACGACCTTCAGCTTCGGCGCGCCGGCAATGTCGGCGGCCCTGAGCGGCTGGAAAAACAGGATGACGCCATCCGCATCGGCCAGTCTGCCGGTGAAGTCGCCCGGCCCCGGGTTTTCGAGCACGTCGACCGTAAAGCCTTCCCGGGCGCGCAGCAGCGCGATGCCGGGATCGGCGATCTTCTTCGAAACGAGTATGTGCGGCATGGTGCGCCTCAGTGAATTTCGGGGTCCGGGATCGGTTCCGTTCCCATCAGGAAATCGAAATCGCAGCCTTTATCGGCCTGTTGTATGTGGGCCATGACGAGCTTCCCATAGCCACGCGAGAATCGCTCGGCCGGCCTCGTCCAGTTCTTGCGCCGCTCGGCCAATGCTTCGTCCGGCAACAGGACCTCCAAGGTCTTCGCGTGCGCATCGAGCCTGATGGTGTCGCCGGTCTGTATCAGCGCCAGCGGCCCTCCCACCCAGCTTTCGGGCGCGACGTGCAATACACAGGTGCCGTAGCTGGTGCCGGACATGCGCGCATCCGATATGCGGACCATGTCCCGTATGCCCTGTTTCAACAGTTTGCGGGGAATGGGCATCATGCCCCACTCGGGCATGCCCGGGCCGCCGAGCGGGCCGGCGTTGCGCAGGACGAGAACGGAGTCGCCGTCGACGTCCAGATCGTCGCGATCGATGAGGTCCATCATGTGGTCGTAGCTGTCGAACACGACGGCGCGGCCGGTATGCTGAAGGAAGCGCTGGTCCATGGCGCCGGTCTTGAGCACCGCGCCATCGGGCGCCAGGTTCCCGCGCAGCACCACCAGGCCGCCGTCCGCTTTCACGGGATTGTCGCGGCGGCGGATCACGTCGTCATTCCAGATCTTCGCGTGGGAGATGTTCTCGCCCAGCGTCTTGCCATTGCAGTTCAATGCATCCAGGTGCAGCAGGTCTTGTATTTCCCGCAGCAAGGCCGGCAGCCCCCCGGCATAGTGGAAGTCTTCCATCAAGTATTTGTCCCCGACCGGACGGATGTTCGCCAGGACCGGCGTGCGAGCGCTGATCGCGTTGAAATCATCCAGGCCGAGGTTCACGCCCGCGCGGCCCGCCATGGCGACGAGATGGATGACGGCGTTGGTCGACCCGCCGTTGGTCATCAGCGTGGTCGCGGCGTTGTGGAATGCATCGGGCGTGAGGATGTCCCGTATCTTGAGGTCTTCCCATACCATTTCCACGATGCGCTTGCCGCACTGGGCGGCCATGCGGCCGTGCCCCGAGTCGGGCGCCGGAATGGAGCTCGCCCCCGCGAGCGAAACACCCAGCGCTTCACAGATCGCCGCCATGGTGGACGCGGTTCCCATGGTCATGCAGGTGCCGGGAGACCGGGCGATGCTGGCTTCCACCTCCCGGTGTTCTTCTTCGGTGATGTTCCCCATGCGCCGCTCGTCCCAGTACTTCCATTGGTCCGACCCGGATCCCAAGGTCTGCCCTCTCCAGCGCGCCGTCAGCATCGGGCCGGCGGGCAGAAAAATCGTCGGCAGGTTCATGCTGGTCGCTCCCATGACCAGCGCGGGCGTCGTCTTGTCGCAACCGCCGAGCAGCACGACGCCGTCGATGGGATACGACCGCAGCAGCTCTTCGGTCTCCATCGCCAGCAGGTTGCGGTACATCATGGTCGTGGGCTTCTGTATCGTCTCGGCCAGCGTGATCGCCGGCAGTTCGACGGGAAAGCCCCCCGCCTGCCATACGCCTCTTTTCACGTTGTCGGCGCGCGCCCTCAGGTGCGTATGGCAGGGATTGATCTCCGACCACGTATTGACGATGCCGATCACCGGCTTGCCGACGAAATCCTCGCGGTCGAGCTCCATCTGCATGGTGCGCGACCGATGGCCGAATGCCCTGAGGTCTTGCGCGCCGTACCACCTGTGGCTGCGCAAGGTCTCCGGGGTTTTCTTGCGTTTCTTGATGTCGTTCATGATCAGAGCTTGATGTTCAGTTTCTTGATGATGTCGCCCCACTTCCTCTCGTCGTGACGCAGATTGTCCGTCACTTCCTGGGGTTTGGAGACATGCAGGCGTACGCCGAGGGCATCCGTTTTCTGGCGCAGCTGCGGATCATTGCCCAGTTCCTGCAGTGCGAGCGACAGCTTCGACTGGATGTCCGCGGGCAGGTTCTTGGGCGCCACCAGCGCCATCCAGAAGACGGCTTCGAAATCCTTCAAGCCGGCGGCTTCGTTCATGGTGGGCACGTCCGGCAGCATGGCCAAGCGTTCCGAAGTGGTCACGGCAAGGCCTTTGGTCCTGCCGGCGGCCATCATCGGGGCGGCCTCGTTCGCGGCGGAGAACATCATCTGGATCTGCCCGCCCACCAAGTCCTTGGCCGCGGGCGAGCCGCCTTTGTAATGGGCGACGATCATGTCCAGCCCGAACTCATTGATGAAGTATTCGGCGGCCAGATGGTTGATGGAGCCGACCCCCGACGTCCCGATCGCGAACTTCCCGGGACGCGCCTTGATGAGGTCGATCAACTCCTTCACGTTGCTCACCCCGAGGTCTTTGTTCACTTGAAGCACGAAGGGCGAGTACAGCAGCATGGATATCGGCGTGAAGTCTTCATACGGTTTGTAGCCGACCTCGGGCTGCAGGATGGGATTCAGCACCAGCGATACCGGCGCCGCGTACAAGGTGTAGCCGTCCGCCTTCTGATGCACCATCCAGTTGCTGGCCACCGTCGATGCGGCTCCCGGGCGATTCTCGACGATGATGTTGCCGTTGAGCTTCTTCGAAAGCGCTTCGGCGATCGTCCTGGCGGATACGTCGCTCATGCCGCCCGCCGGATACGGCATGATGAGCTTGATCGGCTCCGCGGGGTAATTACTGGCCGCGGCCGTCGCCGTAGCCGTGACGCCGGCCAGGCCGAGCATGGCGGCGCCCAAGGTCAGCAATGCGCGCGAAAAAAGGTTTTTCTTCATGGTGTCGTCTCTCCAATAAATGCCTATTGAATTAGGCTAAGTTCCACCGGTGTACAAGTTTCCGGTCAATGAATGTCGTCGGCTTCCTTCATGGCCCTCTTCAGGTCTTCCATCGAGAAGCCCGGGCGCTTTGCGGCCTCTATCAGGGGCCGTTCCTTGGCCGTGATGACTTCTATGCCATGCGGCAACGTTGCCAGCCCTTCGGGCGGAATGACCACGGCTCCGTGCCTGTCGGCGTGAATCAGGTCGCCGTCTTCGATGGTCAGGCCGTGAATTTGGACGGGCTGGCCGATCGTGACGATTTGCGCGTAGCCATGGCTGGGCGAAATGGTCGCGGCCAGAATCTGAAAACCTTCCGCCAGCATGCCGAAGTCGCGCATGGCGCCGTTCGTCAGCACTCCGGCGACCCCGAGGCCCTTCAGGACGTTGCTGTGCACTTCCCCCCAGAAAGCGCCCAGTCCAGGCTCGTCGTCGATGTCCTCCATCACGCAGAACGTGGGGACGCCCTTGCCTTCCAGGTGCTCGTACCAGGCGATGCGTCTGGCCTTTATGGCGTCCAGCGGTTCGGTATAGGGATGGGCGGTGCGCAGCGTGGCCGTGCGCGCGAAACCCATCACGGGCTTCATGCCGGGATGCGCCGCATGAAACGCCCCCCGGGTGAAACCCTTGTTCGTGCGGGTGCCGGTGGCGACCTCGAGCGCGTTGCATATGGTCGGCGTATCCACCGAAGTAAGCACTTCAATCAGCTCCGGCGTCAGCAGCGCGGGATCGATTTTCTTTGACATACAGGACTCTCTCGTAAGGTTCAGTTTGTTGATTCGTACTGCCCGCCTCGATGGCCTCAGGCGGCCGTCCATCCCCCGTCGATCATGATTGCCGAGCCGGTAATCATTGCGGACGCATCGCCGGCAAGGAAAACGACGGCGCCCATGATGTCTTCAAGGCGGCCCATCCTGCCCAGCGCGATCTTGGACTCGACGAACTCCTTGAAAGAAGGATCATTCAGCATGTCCTTGGTCATTTCGGTTTCTATGAACGTCGGGCAGATCGTATTGACGCGAATGGACGCCGGCCCCAGCTCCAGGGCCAGCGCCTTTGAAAAGCCCTCGATGGCGTGCTTGGTCGCGCAATAGACCGTACGCTTCGGCCCACCGACATGCCCCATCTGCGAAGACACATTGATGATGCTGCCGCGCAGGCTGTTCTCCCGCATCAGTCGGACCGCCTCGCGCGTCACATAGAATGCCGCCTTGACGTTGAGATCGATGACGTCATCCAGATCGGCGTCCGCGACATCCGAAATCAGGGCCGGCCGGTTGGTCCCCGCGTTGTTCACGACAACGTGGAACGGGCCATGCTCGGCCATGCCCCGCCTGACCGCGGACGAGTCGGTAACGTCGACCGTCCAGAGCGTTACCTGGGCGCCGGGCTGATCCGCCTCTATCCGCTGCCTGGCGGCCTTCAAGTCGTTTTCGGTTCTGGCGGCCAGCACCACTTGGGCTCCCGCCTGCGCCAGCGCGGCCGCGGCGGCCAGGCCGATTCCGCGGCTGCCCCCCGTGACCAGGGCTCTTCTCCCATCCAGACGGAAACTCGGTGTTCGCATGGCGTTCCCCTTTTCAGTTTGCGGGCATTGCTCAGGCCGCTTTCGGAGGGACGGGCTCATACCACGGCACGTCGGCCCGGTCGCCATACCGGCGGACGCGCAGATTGGCCTGCTCGGCGTGCCCCGCGAAGTTCTCCATGTGGCACAGCCGCGAACCATATTCTCCGATGAGCGCCGATGCCTCGTCGCTGGTGACTTTCTGATAGGTGCACGTCTTGATGAACTTGCCGACCCACAGCCCGCCCGTGTAGCGCGCCGCGCGCTTGGTGGGAAGCGTGTGGTTCGTGCCGATCACCTTGTCCCCGAAAGACACGTTGGTGCGGGGCCCCAGGAACAAAGCGCCGTAGTTGGTCAAATGCTTGAGGAAGAAGTCGGGGTCTTTCGTCAGGACTTGCACGTGCTCGTAGGCGAGATCGTCCGCCACCTCGATCATTTCTTCGTCGGTATCGCAAAGTATGACCTGGCCATAATCCGCCCATGAAATGCGCGCGACATCCGCGGTGGGCAGGATGCGCAGCTGCCGGTCGATTTCCGCCAGCGTCTCGCGCGCAAGGGTTTCGTCCGTGGTCAGCAGGATGGCGGGCGAAGTGGGGCCGTGCTCGGCCTGCCCCAGCAGGTCCACCGCGCACATCTCGGCATCGGCCGTGCTGTCCGCGATCACCAGGGTCTCGGTCGGCCCCGCGAACAGATCGATGCCGACCCGCCCGAACAGCTGGCGCTTGGCCTCCGCCACATACATGTTGCCGGGGCCGACCAGCATGTCGACCGCGGCGATGCTGCCGGTTCCAAGCGCCATCGCGCCAATCGCCTGAACGCCGCCCAGCACGAGAATTTCATCCGCGCCGGCAAAATGCATGGCGGCGACAATGGCCGGATGAGGCGCCCCCTGGAAAGGCGGCGCGGTGGACACGACGCGCCGGACGCCCGCGACCTTGGCGGTGAGCACGCTCATGTGGGCGGAGGCGATCATCGGGTATTTGCCGCCGGGTATGTAGCATCCCACCGCGTTGACCGGTATGTGCTTATGCCCGAGCACCACCCCGGGCATGGTTTCCACCTCGACGTCCTTCATCGATGCGCGCTGTATCACCGCGAACCCGCCGATCTGCTTCTGGGCAAACTTGATGTCTTCGATCTGCAAAGGCGACAGCTGTTTCACCGCTGCTTCGATCTCCGCCTGCCCCAGATGAAAGTCCTGCGGCGCCCAGTTGTCGAACTTCTTCGACAAGTCGCGCACGGCGTCATCGCCCCGCTTTTCTATGTCTGCGAGTATCGTTTCAACTATGGCCCGAACCTTTGCATCACTTTCGGCGATCGCCTGGTCGTCCTTGCCTTTCTTCAAATATCTGACGGTCATTTCATATTCCTGATAATTTTTGCAAGCGGTTGCAAAATTGACTGCAAAAGTCCAAATGAAGCAGCCTTCGGAGGCACTATAAACCTCATTGCAAGCGATTGCAAATATTTTTTTGTGTCCCCGCCGCACGTTCGCCCGCCTGCGCGCGGGCCATCCTGGGCAAGGCCGCCAAGGCAAGCCGTATAAAATCCCGGTGATCCCGTCAACAGGCGTCACGGCGCAGGTGGCCGGCGCCCTCATCAACCTTCGATAGTGTTGCCCACATGAAACTAAAAGGAAAAGTCGCGATCATCACCGGCGCAGGCCAAGGCATCGGGGAAGCGACAGCGCTCAAATTCGCGCGTGAAGGCGCCGCCCTGGTCATATGCGACATGAACGACGCCTCGGTCGCAAAGACCGTCGCCTCATGCAAGGAACTGGGCGCGGAAGCGATCGGGTTCTCGCTCAACGTCACCGACCGGGACGCGTTGGACTCGATGGTCGAAGACGTGGTGCGGCGGCTCGGCAGGATAGACGTCCTGGTCAACAACGCCGGCATCACGCGCGACGCCCGTGTCGAGAAAATGAGCGTCGACGAATTCGATGCGGTGATAGACGTCAACCTGAAAGGCGTCTTCAACGTGACGCAGTCCGTCCTTCCCACCATGGTGGCGCAACGCAGCGGCGTGATCCTCAACGCAAGCTCGGTCGTCGGCATCTATGGCAATTTCGGCCAGACGAACTACGCCGCCGCCAAGTTCGGCGTGATCGGCTTCACCAAGACCTGGGCCCGCGAGCTCGGCCCCAAGGGCATCCGCGTCAATGCCGTGGCGCCCGGCTTCATCGAAACCTCCATGCTTTCCAGCGTGCCCGACAACGTGCTGACCCGGATGTGCGAACAAGTGCCGCTGAAGCGGCTCGGCAGGCCCGAAGAGATCGCCAACGTGTACGCCTTCCTTGCCAGCGACGACGCCAGCTACGTCAACGGCACGGTGATCGAGGCCAGCGGCGGCCTGACGCTCTAGCCTGGCGGCCGGCTGGACGGGGCGGACGCCTGCTAGGCGGTCAGGGCCTGCATGACGCGGTACAGGTCCGCCTTCCCCTCGAAGCCTATGCCGGGCAATTCGGGCATGGCGATATAGCTGTCCTCCACTTTCACGCCATCGGGAAAACCGCCAGCTTGCCGTGGTCCTGTCCGGGATAGTAGTAGCCGCCGGCGGCGTAGACGAAAACCTTTTTTATTGGGCCGGCCATCGCCATAGCGTTCGGCCAACAGCCGGGCGAGGCCGGGCCCGCTTCCAGCACGCGCGGAATGATGCGGCCGCGCATCAGCGCGCCCTGCCCATAGCGCCCGTTGGAGTTGAACCCGGAGCCGATGACGGGCATGCCGCCGCGAATGACGCCGGTGCCGATGCGCCAAGCCGTTCGAACGTCAGGCTCGCCACATTCTTCAGCCACGGATGCGTCTGCCAATGCCTTGCGGCGAACGCTTCTATCGCCTCGCGGTGCGCCAGGGAAGCGCCGATCAGGTCCTGGCCCTGGATGAACATGCCGCGATGGCGCGGAGACAGATCGAAGGCGATTTCCCGTTTGCCGCTGCGCACCCGCATCGTTTTCAAGTCTATCGCGATATGGCCGCGCTCCGGAACCGACACGTCGTCCATGAGCGCCCGGACGTCCGGTTCGGAAGCCATCACCAGCAACAGCCGGTTGTTCATGGCGTTGGAATAGAAGATTTCACCGAAGCTTGGGGCGATGATGGCTCGTATGCCGAACTGCTGCAGGCCCCACACGGCATGTTCCCGGCTGGAGCCGCAGCCGAAGTTGGGCCCCGCCAGCAGGATGCGAGTCCGCGCATAGTCCGGGCGGTTCAGGATGAAGGTCTCGCGCTGCCTGCCCGCCTCATCGAAGCGCATGTCATACAGCAGGCCCTTGTCCAGCCCGGCCTTGTCGATGCCCCGCAGAAACTGCTTCGGCATGATCTGGTCGGTGTCGAGATTGGCCAGGGGAATCGACGCCGCCAGGCCTTCGATAACTTGGTGCTTGTCGTGCATCATTGCGCTCCTGCTTGCGTGCCCGCCAGGTATCGCCTGACGTCGGTGATTCGACCCGTGACGGCGGCGGCCGCGGCCATCGCCGGGCTCATGAGGTGGGTGATGGCCCCCCTGCCCTGCCGCCCCTCGAAGTTGCGGTTCGTCGTCGATGCGCAGCGCTGGCCAGGCTGGAGGACGTCGTCGTTCATCGCCAGGCACATCGAGCATCCGGGCTTGCGCCATTCGAAGCCCGCCTCGATGAGCACGCCGTCCAGGCCTTCGCGCTCGGCCTGGCGCCTGACCGCGCCGGAACCCGGCACGACCATGGCCCTGACCCCCTCGGCCACCTTGCGGCCACGCACGACGCCGGCAACCGCCCGCAGGTCCTCGATGCGGCCGTTGGTACAGGAGCCGATGAACACGTGCTGGATGGGCAGCCCCAGCAGGGTGTCGCCGCTGCTCAGGCCGACATAGCGCAATGCGCGCTGCATCGAGGCGTCGGGCCTGCCCGCGGCATCGGCGGGGATGTCGGGTATCGTGCCGTCCACTGGAATCGCCTGGTCGGGGCTGGTGCCCCAGGTGACGTACGGCGCCGCCTGACCGGCGTCGAAATAATGCTCCACGTCGAACACCGCGCCTTCGTCGCTCCGCAGCCCACGCCAGTGAGCGACCGCGCGCTCGCGCGTGTGCCCCTCGATGTCAGCCGCGCGCTCCAGCACATAGTCGATGGCCAGGCTGTCGGGGGCGATCAGCGCGCCGCGGGCGCCGGCTTCCACCGCCATGTTGCACAGGGTGAAACGCGCCTCCACCGACAGCGCGGCGATGGCGGACCCGCGGAACTCCACCACATAACCGCGCGCGCCCTGGGCGCCGATGCGGCGAATGATCATCAGGATGAGGTCCTTGGCGGTCGTGCCCGGCGGCAATTCCCCATCGACGCTGATCCGCATGTCGCGGGCGACACGGTAGACGAGCGTTTGCGTCGCCAGCACGTGTTCGACCTCCGAGGTGCCGATGCCGAAGCCCAGCGCCCCCAGGGCGCCATAGGTGGTGGTGTGGCTGTCGCCGCAGATCACCACCATGCCGGGCCGTATCATCCCATGCTCCGGCGCCACCACGTGCTCGATACCCTGCAGCGCGTCGTTGGTGTCGAACAGCGGAATACCGTGCCGCAGACAGTTCCGCTTGAGGTTGCTTGCCTGCAGCGCCGAGGCCGGGTCGGCGATGACGCGCAAGGCTTCGGGCCGGGTGGGAATGATATGGCTGACGACGGCCACATTCTGGCCGGGCAGGGGTACGCCCCGGTCCTGCTCATGCAGTCCGGCGAAGGCTTGCGGGCTTGTGTACTCGTTCATCAAATGCAAGTCCGCAAAAAGCAGGACATTCTCGTCGTCCAGCCGTGTCACGGCATGCGACTCGACGAGCTTCTGGTATAGCGTGCGGGGGCTCATCCTGTAGTCATCCCAATCAAGTTGCTTCATCCGGCGGGATCAGTTGGCCTTGATGCCCGCCGCCGAGATCACTGTGTTCCATTTCTTCATGTCGCCGGCGAGCAGCTTCCGCGCCTGCTCTATCGAGGAAGGCGCCGGGTCGTAGCCTTCGCGCGTCATCCTTTCCTTGAGCGCAGGGGAATCGAGCGTCTGGTTCAGGGTGGCGTTCAGCTTTTCGAGCACGGGCGCCGGCGTTCCAGCCGGCGCGAACACCATGAACCATGTCTCAAAGCTGTAGCCGGGCAGGCCCGCCTCGCCGATCGTGGGCACGTCCGGCATCAGGGCGGAACGCTTGGGGCCGGTCACGCCCAGGGCGCGCAGCTTGCCGCCCTGCACCTGCGGCAAGGCGGCCGACAGCACGGGAAAGGACATTTGCACGTGCCCGCCAATGGTGTCCAGCATGGCCGGCCCGCCGCCCCGGTACGGAATGTGCATGATGTCGGTCTTCGAGACCGACTTGAACAGCTCGGCAGCCATGTGGAAGGTGCTGCCGCTGCCGGCCGAGCCGTAGAGCAGCTGGCCCGGCGCAGCCTTCGCGGCGGCGATGAGCTCGGCCACCGACCGGGCCTTCAGGTCGTTATTGACCACCAGCACGTGCTGGGAAGTGGCCACCATGCCGATGGGCGCCAAGTCCTTCAGTGTGTCGTAGGGCATGTTGTCGTATAGCGAAGGATTGATCGCCAGCGACACCGTCTGCAGGCCGATGGTGTAGCCGTCGTTCTTGGCCTTCGAGACGATGTCCACGCCGATGTTTCCGCCGGCGCCCGAGCGGTTTTCGATCACGATGGGCTGGCCCAGCTTCTTGCCCCAGTCGTCGGCGATCAGGCGCGCGGCGATGTCGGCGCTTCCGCCGGGCGCGTAGGGCACCACCAGCTTGACGGGCCGTTCCGGGTAGGATTGCGCGGCCGCCAGGATGGGCAGCGCAAGCAGCGCACAGCAGGCCAAGCGGCGCACGAAAGGAAGCTTGTACATGAATGTCTCCCGATGAATTGTTGTATGAGGGGGAAGCCTTGGGCTCCCATGCCGGTCAGGAAAACCGGCAAGACCAATGCTAATATGTCCTGATCTCAGCATAATGTCGATTCTTCTAATACATTATTTCTTTGTACGACATAATAAAATCGCAGTTCGCCATGGACGCCATCTCCGATCTCCGCTTTTTCGTCACGCTGGCCAAGCACGCCGCGCTGTCCCGCGCGGCCCAGGAATTCGGCGTTACGCCGCCCACGGTAAGCAAGCGCCTCGCCGGCCTGGAACAGCGGCTCGGCGTGCGGCTGATGAATCGCACGACACGGCGCATCAGCCTGACGCTCGAAGGGGAAGCCTATCTCACCCAGGGGGAAAGACTGCTCGAGGAAATCGACGCGCTCGAACAGACCGTGGCCGGCGGCAGGGCGGCGCCGCGCGGCTTGCTGAGGGTGCATGCCACGCTGGGATTCGGGCGGCGGCACATCGCGCCCGCCGTTTCGCGCTTCCTGCAGCGCTATCCCGACATCGACGTACAGCTGCACCTGAGCCATACGCCGGCGAACCTCGTGGACTCCGGCTTCGACGCGGTCATCCGCTTTGGCGACGCCCCCGACTCGCGCCTGACCGCCCGCACGCTCGCCATCAACCGACGGCTGCTGTGCGCATCGCCCGCCTATCTCGCCAGGGCGGGCGAGCCGGCCGCGCCCGCCGACCTGCAAGCGCACCAGTGCATCGTCATCCGGGAAAGCGACGAAACCTACGGCGCCTGGCACCTGTCGCGGCACAACCGCGTGCAGACGGTCAAGGTGGCGGGCCGAGCCAGCAGCAACGATGGAGAAGCCGCGGTGGAATGGGCGCTCGATGGGCTGGGCATCCTCATGCGCTCGGAATGGGACATCGCCCGCTACCTGAACTCGGGCAGGCTGCGGCAGGTCCTGCCGGAGTGGTCCCTGCCGTCAGCCAACGTGGTGGCGGTCTACCCCCGGCGGCAGCATGTGTCGGCGCGCACGCGCGCCTTCCTGGACTTCCTCATGGACTGGTTCGCCGACCAGCGCAAGCCGACCGGCGACTCCCACAGCCGCTGGTAGCATCCACGCTGGCGCAGCCCCCGAGCTGGAGACCTGGGCCCTGAATTTCATCGATGCCGATTCCATCGAACAGGTATTTGCTTCATGATCCCAGGCCGGCGCCGCGGACTCTAAAGTCTAAAGCTCCGTCAGCCCCCGGCTCGCCCCGTCGTCGGGCGGCGGCCCGCCCGCCCAGCGCCGTACGATGCGCTGAAAGATCAGTGCGTTGGGAATCTGCAGCAGCGCGCCGCCCTGCCCGGGCTGGCTGTCCTGCAAGGTCACGTAAAGCAGGCTGATCGCGATCACCTCGCCTTTCGCGCCGGGTTTTTCAGCCGTATCCAGAATCTCGACGTAGTCGCCCACCCGCAAAGGCCGGGCCGTGAAGATCAGCAGCGCGCAAAAAATGTTGGACAGCACGCTCCAGGCGGCAAAGAAAGCCACCGCCGCGACCGCTGCGAAACTGGTGAAGGCCGTCCAGAGCACCGTGCCGGATACGCCTATCCTGCCCATGATCAGCATGGCCGCGGCTATCGTGATGATCCACCGCGTCAGCCACATCGAAGAACTGGTGAGGTGCCTGGGCAAGTCGTAGACGGCGCCGGCCTTCAGGATCAGCTTGCGCAGCGTGCGCTGCAGCAGCCAGGCGCCGGCGGCGATCAATAGCACTTGCGCCGCGAGCAAGCCCGGGCCCGACCATGCGTACAGCCAGACAGGAAGAGAAGAATGAAAGTCCACGGTCACACGGGAAAATGAATTCCGCCGATTTTACCGAAGTCGCGGGGATCGTGGCCCGCAATGCCGCCGCGGGGGCCCGTCAATGCAAAAAGACGGGCGGCACCGGCCCTAGCGAGCCTCCGCCAGCAATTCGTCGCGGAGCTGGGCCAGTGTTGCGCAAAACATCGCCGCCGGCAGCGAGGTCACGGCGGGCTCGGGCCCATGCCCGGTATCGTGAACCAGCGTCATTCCCTTTGTGGACATCAGCACCGTGCGCAAGCCCAGGGATTGCGTGATGCGCGCGCGGACGGCCCGCGCGACCAGCCGATGATGCTCAATGGAGCCGAATGGAATCGACTGCCCCGACCAGTACACGGAGCTACGGCCCGCCTGCTCGCCGGCCCGTTTCGCATCCCAGGCGCTGGAATGAAAGGCCTGCGCTCTGCGGGGATCGTCTTCGGGGAACTTGATGCCCTGGATGAAGCCTTCCACCGAAGCCAGCAGTGTGTCGTCCAGGACGAAAGGCGAAAGCGTGAAGTTCGAAAGCGCCACGCCGCGCCAGTCGGTCGACGTGTAGGCTACGTTCAAGCTGCTGGGGGTCGCCGGCATGGCATCACCTCGGGATTGTGGGGTTCACCGTATCCGGGTGATTTTACATAGTCGCGAGGGCCGGCAGCGACGCGGACTGCGCCCGTCACGCGGCGCCATCGCCGATGAGCTTGCGGACCCAGTCTCCCAATACGCGCGCGACCGCCTCGGGCTGTTCGGGAATCAGCGCGTGACCGGCGTTATCGATGACTTCGACTGTCACCCGGTCGCCCAAAGCCTGTTTCAGGACGTGCGAGAACCGCCGCGGCGCGACGGTGTCTTGCGCCGCCTGCAGGTCCAGCAGCGGCGCCGAGCCCGCGGCAAAATAGTCGTCGATCGGCGTGGCTCGCCATGCGGCGGTCTGGACGGCTTTCAATTCGGGATACCAGCCCGTCAGCCATGCGCTCGGATCGTTGCCCGGAGCAAAAAAAGCCTTCCGCAGATGGAGGAGGCGCTCTTCGTCGGGAAGCGACGGATTGCCGCTTTCATACACCGACTCGAGCACATCGGCCGGAATGCTGTCCTGGCCTTCGGGCGCCTTGCCGGCGGATCCCGCAAGCAGCGCCACCCCGCGCACCAGCGCCGGGAAATCGGCGGCGGTGGTGCGCGCAATGAAGTTCCCGAGCGCATGGCCCGCGATGACCGCATCCGGATCCCCTTCCTGCCGGATGACGGCGGCTACGTCGCGGGCGTAATCATGCAGCGTCAGCTTGCCGGATGCGGCCCGCGAAGCGGCGTCGTGCAGGCCCCTGGGCACCGGCCGCAGGACTTTGAAACCCCGCAGCGCCAGCAGCCCGGCAAGCTCGTCGTAGTCGGCCGGGCCTCTTCCCAGAGAAGGAAGGATGACGATGGGGTAGCCCGTCCCCTGCGCGGTGTATTGGATGGTCGCTTCGCTGTGGCTGGCGGCTCGCTGGTGCATCATCGGCATTCCTCGTCTATCTGCATGGCGCCCGAAGGCGCGGGGCCCGCGTCCTATTCCAAAGAGATGCCGGCATCGCGAATGATTTTGCCATGGGCTTCCAGCTGGGCACGCAGCACGACCGCCAGCCCCTCGGGCGTCGACGACGTCACTTCAGTGCGCATGCCCTTCAAGCGCTTCAGCACCGCGGGGTCGTTCAAGGCGTCCGTCATGGCAACATTCAGTTTGGTGACGACATCGGGGGGCATGCCGGCGGGGCCGAACATGCCGAACCAGGACTGAATGGGGAAATCCTGAAACCCGGCCTCGGATATCAAAGGAACATCCGGGATTTCCGCATTGCGTTCACCGGCGATCACCGCCAGGATGCGCAGCTTGCCGGCCTCCACCATCGGCAGGCCGGTGCCGAGCGTCGCCACGATCGCCTGGACGCGCCCGCCTATCATGTCGTTCATCGCGTTGGTTTCCCCCTTGTAGGGAATATGGGCCATGTCCAGGCCGGCCTTCATGGCCATGTAGGCGAAGGACAGTTGTCCGGTAAGGTTTCCGGACGCGTAGTTCAGCATGCCGGGGTTGGCCTTGGCGTATTCGATGAATTCGGGCAATGTCTTTGCCGGGACCTCCGCCGCCACGTACACGGCGAAGGTGGCACGGCCAATATCGGATATCGGCGTCAAGTCCTTCAGAACGTCATAGGGCGGGTTTTTCTTCAGATTGGGCACCGCCGACAAAGGACCGTTCGTCACCACCAGCAAGGTGTGGCCGTCCGGCGCCGCCTTGACCACGTCCATCACGCCAATGACGCCGTCCGCACCGGCCTTGTTGTCCACGATGACCGGCTTGCCCAGCCGGGCGGTCAAGGCGTCTGCGACGGTGCGGGCGACGATATCCGTCGTCACGCCCGCCGGGAAGGGCGCAACGATACGTATCGGCTTCGAGGGGAAATCGGCGGCCATGGCTTGCGGCGCCGCAAGGCCCATGACGGCTGCCGAGGCCAACGAAAGGGCTTTGAATAGAATCGGTTTCACGGATGTCTCCTGGATGGTTATATGCGAGTGAAGCGTGTGGCGCCGCGCCGGCGAAAATGAATCCTAGGGCCTGTCAACGCTAAAGGGTAGGTGTCACTGGCCCTAGCGCAGCGGCCCATTCCGGCCGTGGCGGTTGCCCGGCGCATCAAGAAATTCCTGGATCGCCCGCACGGAGCGGCCGGCGTCCCGCGCCACCGCCGCCAACGCATGCGCCACGAAGCGCGGACTGTTGACCTGCATGAAATGGCCCGTCGGGGCGAAAATGCACGCTGCGTGGGCACACAGGCCGGCCAGGCGGCGGATCTCGGCTTCCGGGCGCAGCGCATCATAGGTGCCGCCCACCAGAAGGGTGGCCTTGGGCAGGGCCGCCACGTCCGCATCGAGATCCTGCGTCGCCAGCATGCGATAGACGGCCGCCAGCGAATGCGGATCGGCCGATAGCCAGGCCGAACGGTAGGACTCGTAGCGGGCCGGATCGGTCCGCAAGGCCTCGGGGTAGGCGGTCTCGAACAGGCGCGCCCCTTCGCTTCGAAGCCCGTTGCCGGCAATGCGCTGGGCCATTTCCATGGCCGCCGCCCGGCGTTCGGGCGCCACGCCGCAGGCCGGCGCGAGCGCCAGCAAACCGCCGACCCGCTCGGGGTGCCGGGCGGCAAAGGCCATCGCAATGCCCGCCCCCACCGCCACGCCCGACAGCACCACGGGTTGCGTGATGCCCAGCGCATCCAGCAGCGCCAGCAGGTCGGCAACGTGCTGCTCCATCGTCATGGGGCTCCTGACCTTTTCCGACAGGCCGAAGCCTCGCTGGTCATACAGCAGCACGCCGGCATCGGGCGGCAAGCGTGCGGCGGCCTCTTCCCAGCTCTCGATGGAGCCGCCCATTTCGTGCAGCAGCACATAGGTCGCATCGGTCCCTCGGCGATAGGCGTAACGCAGCGCAATCCCGTTGGCTTCGATCCACGTCTTTTCATTCATGCTCGTCTCCTGGCGTTCACGCGCTCAGCGAAAGGCGCCGATGCCGGTCAGTTCGCGCCCGTGTATGAGAGCCAGTATGCCCATGGTGCCGTCCGGCACCTGGAACATCCGGGCATCGCGCCACATGCGCTCCAGCGGCAATTCCTGCGTGATGCCCATCGCCCCATGCAGCTGCATGGCCAGGTTGATGGCGCGCTCGCATGCATGGGTGGCGTAGCGCTTGGCCATGGCGGACGTTCCATTGGCCCGCAGCCCGCGGTCCATGCAGCTCAATGCGTAGTAGCACATCAGCCTTGCGCTCATGACCCGGGTCTCGATGTCGGACAGGTCCTGCTGCACCAGCTGGTGCGCGCCCAGGGTCTTGCCGAACTGCTTGCGCAGGCCCACGTACTCGCGCGTCATGTCCAGGGCGCGCTGCGCGAGGTGCACGGTCATCAGGCCCAGCAACGGGCGGTTGGCGTTCCAGGCCAGCGTCAGGTATTTGCCGGCATCGCCGGGCTCGCCCAGCACATGGCTCAGCGGAACGCGGCTGCGGTCGAACTCGATTTCGCTCAGATGGCCTTGCTGCAATCCGGTGACGGGGGTTTCGCGCACCTCGAAGTCGGACTGCGAGCGGTCCACCAGCACTCGGCGGGTGAGCGGCTTGCCGCCGGGGCCGGCACCGGCGGTGCAGGACACATTGACCACATCGCAGATGGAGGCGTTGGTGATCCACATTTTGCGCCCGGTGATGTAGGCATGATCCCCGTCGATTTCCAGCCTGGTCTTGACCGCGTTGGAATCCGAACCCGCGTCCGCCTCGCTGTTCGCGGTGCAGGCGATCTTGCGCCCTGCAATCAGATCCGGGAGATACGCATCCCGGATCTCCCGCGGGCAGCCGGCATGGATGCGCGATATCGTGCCTTCATGCGAGATCAGCGACAAAGCCACCACCGGCGGCAGCTGCTCGATCAGCATGCCGTAGTCGAGCATCTTGAGCCCGCCTCCGCCCGCTTCTTCGGGCAGCCGGGGCGCGGTGATCCCGAGTTCCGCCAAATGCGCATAGATGCGCAGCATCGCCTCTTTGGGCAAGGGCGCCGATACGGGGTGGCTTGCCATGATGGGCTCGATGGCGTCCCGGCTCACGCGCTGCACGGCCGAGACCATGGCTTCCTGGTCTTGCGTCAATTCAAAATTCACTTGCTGCCTCTCGTCATTGCCAACCGGCTCGCCCATGCATGGACGGCCTCTCGTTCATTCCTCGGCACCGGCCGTTCATTCACCCGTGTATCGCGGCGTACGGCGCTCGGCGAAGGCCTGGCGCCCTTCCAGGCGGTCACGCGAATCGCGCAGCAGGCCCCATTGCAGATTGGACTGCGCGATGAAATCGCGCGGCGCCATGTGGCTGGTTTCCTGCGCCAGGCGCTTGACGGCCTGAACCGCCAGCGGGCCGTTCGCCGCGATGCGCTCGGCGATGGCGCGCGCGCTCGCGGCAAGCTCGGCCTGGGGCACGACCTGCGACACGAGCCCGATGCGCAGCGCGTGATCGGCGTCGATCCGGTCCCCCGTCAGGGCGAGGCTCAACGCATTGGATGAGCCGACCGCGCGCATCAGGTGCTGCACGCCGCCGACGGCGGGCACGCTGGCGACCTTGACCTCGGGCAGGGCGAAGGTGGCGTTGTCGCTTGCGATGCGGATGTCGCATTGCAATGCCAGCTCCAGGCCTCCGCCCAGGCAATATCCGTTGATGGCGCCGATGATGGGTTTCCAGATGTCCAGATCGCTTATGTCGATGAGCCGGGTGTATCCGCCGCCGCCCGCCTCGGCCCGCCGGCTCTTGAAAGCGCCTTGGGCGAAACCCGCGGCCGGCGGCATCGTCTTCTTCAGATTCGCGCCGGTACAGAAAGCCTTTTCGCCGGCGCCGGTCAGAACGATGGCCCGGACGGCATCGTCGTCTTGCAGGGACACGAGCAAATCGCGCATCGCCGCGAGGTCTTCGACGGTGAGCGCATTGAGCGCCGCCTGCGCATCGAGCACGATGGTGGCGACGTGCCGGTCAATGGAATGATGGATCGTCATGGTGTTTCCCAGAAGACCGCTCAGGCGATGCGCTCGAATACGGCCGCCATGCCCTGCCCGCCGCCGATGCACATGGTTTCGAGCCCATAGCGCGCCTTGCGGCGCTCCATTTCATGGAGCAGCGTGGTCATGATGCGCATGCCCGTGGCGCCGATGGGATGCCCCAGCGAAATCCCCGAGCCATTCGGATTCACGCGCGGATCGTCGACCATGCCCCATTCCTTCAGCACGGCCAGGATCTGGGCGGCAAAGGCCTCGTTCACCTCGACCACGTCCATGTCGTCCAGCGACAAGCCGATGCGGGGCATGAGGCGGGCGACCGCGGGCACCGGGCCGATGCCCATGCGCAGCGGATCGCAGCCCGCGGCCGACCACCCCAGCAAGCGCGCCATCGGCTCGATGCCGGTACGCTGCAGGAAGGACTCGGAAACCACCAGGCAGCCGGCCGCCGCGTCGTTCTGCTGGCTGGCATTGCCGGCGGTGACCGTGCCGCCCCGGATGATGGGCTTGAGCTTCGCCAGATCGTCCAGGCTTATGTCGGCGCGTATGCCCTGGTCCTCGCGGAACAGAACGGGGTCGCCGCGGCGCTGCGGCACCGGCACCACTTCCGTGTCGAAGCGCCCCTCGCGCCAGGCCGCGGCGGCCTTGCGGTGGCTGTGGCAGGCGTAGCGGTCGGCCTCTTCGCGGCTGATGCCATAGTCTTGCGCGAGGTTCTCGGCGGTCTCGATGGGGCCGGAACATTCGCCGAAGCGGCTGGCGGGCTGCGAGCGCACCCGGCCGCTTTCAAGACGGTCATGCAAGACGACCGAACCCAGGCGCTTGCCCCAGCGCATGTCCGTGGAGTAGTACTCGATATTGCTCATGCTTTCCACGCCCACCACCATGGCGCAATCGAGCACGCCCGTCTGGACCTGCATGGCCGCATCGGCAATCGCCTGCACGCCCGACCCGCAGCGCCTGTCCACCGTGTACCCGGGCACTTCGATGGGCAGTCCGGCCAGGTTCGCCGCGTAACGCCCCATGCATGGCGCCTCCGAAGACTGATAGGACTGCGAAACGATCACTTCTTCGATCAGGCCCGGCTCCACCCCGGCATGCCTGACGATTTCGTTGATCATGAACGCCGCCAGCTCATCGGCCTTCAAGGGCATCAGCCCGCCGCCGAACTTGCCTATGCCCGTCCGCAACGGTGAAACAATGTATGCGTCGGTCTTTTTCATGTGTTTGCTCCTGCAATCGTGATCGTGCGTGGTCCCGAAGAATCCTTCAGAACATTCCCATCAATTTGCCTTCGTCCGCCAGGTCGCCCGGCACGCCCTCGAAGATCAGCTCGCCGGATTTCATGACCACGACCCGGTCGGACACGCTGAAGGCCTCGCCCACCTGCTGCTCCACGAGCAGCACCGACATGGCGCGCTTCTGCTGGTATTCGCGGATGGGGACCAGCAGGTCCTGGAACAGCTTGGGCGCCAGGCCGATGGAGGGCTCGTCCAGCAACAGGATGGACGGCTCGGCCAGCATGGCGCGCCCTATGGACACCATCTGCTGCTGCCCCCCGGAAAGCTGGCCGGCCCGCCGCTGCCAGAACTCCTTGATGCGCGGCAGCACCTCCAGCACTTCACCGATGCGCCGCTCGGCGTCCTGGCCTTGGATCTTCGCCGACCACAGGGCGAGCGCGAAGTTTTCCTTCACGGTCAGGCCGGGAAAGACGCCCCGGCCCTCGGGCACGTAAGAAACGCCATGGCCGGCCATCTCGCTGGGCGTGGGTTTGATCTCCCGGCCATGGAAGCGGATGACGCCCGCGTTATGCGGCAGCAGGCCGAACAGCACCTTCAACAGCGTCGACTTGCCCGCACCGTTGTGGCCGATCAGGCACAGCACCTCGTTAGTGTTGAGCTTGAGACTCAACCCTTCAAACACGTTCCGGCCCTTGTAGCCGGCGGCCAATTGCTCGACCGCCATGGCGGGGGCGAGCCCGACTTCGACATTCGTCATTTTCATTACCTGCTCTTGCCAAAGTAGATGGAGATCAGTTCAGGATCGCGCAGCACCTTTTCAGGCACGTCTTCCGCGAGTTTCCTGCCCCGGTCCAGGAATGCGATCCGGTCCGCGATTTCCGTCATGACGTCCAGATTGTGTTCAATCAGGCAGATCGTGACGCCGCGGCGGGTGGCATCGCGCAGCAGCGAGATGAAGCGCGTCCGGGAGTTGACGTCCAGTCCCGAAGCGGGCTCGTCCAGCAGCCAGATGCGCGAACCCGTGGCGATGATGCGCGCGAGCGACAGGAACTTGGTTTCCGCGTAAGAGAGGTCGATGGCCCTGCTGTCGGCCATGCCCGCCAGGCCCGTCTGCTCCAGCGCCTCGTCCACCCTGCGCATCCGTTCGCGCTGCGCGGCCCTGCCGCCCGGCTGCCAGAGCCACGAGGACGGCTCGATCGCCACCAGCACGTTGTCGCGCACCGTCATGTGCGTGAACAGGCGCAGGTCCTGGAAGCTGCGGGCGATGCCCATGCCAGCGACCTGATGCGGCCGCAGGCCGAGTATGGATTTCCCCCGCAGGGAAATCTGCCCGCTGGACGCCGGCAGGTTGCCCGTGATCAGGTTGAACAGCGTGGTCTTGCCCGCGCCGTTCGGCCCCGCCAGCGCGGTCACGATGCCTTCCTGAAGATCCATGTCCACCGACTGAACCGCGGCCAGGCCGCCAAAACTGATGCTCACTCCACGCATCGACAGCAATACGTTCGACATGCGTCGCTCCTCACAGTTTTCCGGCGATGCCGGAGGGGCGGAAGATCATCAGCAAGGTCATCAACGCACCGTAGATGAACTGCTGGACCGTCCCGATTTCCGTCGGCGGGATGAAGGGGATGAACGAGAGCAGGGCCGGCAGCGAAAGCAGCACGATGGCGCCGATCAGCGGTCCCGACAGCGTGCCCACGCCTCCGATCACGACCATGGCCAGCATCAGGATCGACTGCTCGAACGTGAAGCTCTCCACGTTGACGAACATCAGGTTGAAAGCGAACAGCGTCCCCGCGACGCCCGCGAAGGCGCAGCCCACGAACATGGCCAGGGTCTTCAGCTTGGGCACGTTCTTGCCGAAGCTTTCCGCCGCGGTTTCGTTGTCCCGGATGGACATCAACGCACGCCCGAAGCTCAGCCGCATGAGCCGGCGAATCGCATACAGGACCAGCGCCAGCATGAGGGCGCACACCAGCAGGAATGCGCCGGGCGAGGACACGTCCATGCCGAAGAGCGTGGCGGGCGGAATGCCGACCAGGCCGCCGTGGCCGCCGGTAAGCGCATGGGCCTCGCTGAACACGGTAACGCCCACCATCTGCAAGCCCAGGGCGGCAGCCACGAAGTACTCGCCCCGGACACGCAGGGCGGGCACGGCGAGCAGCAGGGAAAAGACGCCGGACGTGGCGGCCGCCGCCAGGCAGGCCAGGACGACGTCCGGGCTCACCAGCAGGGCGAACTGCGCGCCGGTGTACGCGCCTATGCCGAAGAATATGGCATGCGCCACGCTGAAGATGCCCGCGTAGCCGACCAGCACGTTCAGGCTGGACGCCGCGATGCCGTAGATGGTGACGAGAGTCAGGATGCTGAATAGGTAATTGATCATTTTTTTACCGCCATGCCGAAGATGCCGTGAGGACGGAACATGATGAAAGCGAACAGGACCAGGAAGCTGACGGCCTCGCTCCATTGAGTGTCGACCACCGTGATGACCAGGTTCTCGACCACCCCCAGGAGCAAGCCCGCCAGGGCGGCGCCTCGCAGGCTGCCGATACCGCCCACGATGGTGGCCGCGAGGCTGATGAGCATGACGCGGTGGCCGGAAGCCGGCTGGATGCCGATGGAGACCGCCGTGAAGATGGCCGCCGGCACCACCAGGGCCGAGCCGATCACGAACGCCAGGATGGTCAGGCGCCTGGAGTCCAGGCCGAACGACTCGAGCAGGGCCGGATTCTCGGACAGCGCGCGCAGCCCCAGGCCCGCGTTCCGGCGGTCCAGGAACAGGACCACGCAAGCGAACACGACGGCCGCCACGACGATGGACACCGCCAGAATGGGCGCCAGATACAGATCGGGCAGCGTTTCCCTGGCCATGGTGAGCGGCGTGCTGACCGTGACCGATCCGCGCCCGAAGAAGTACTGGACCAGGCTCTGCACCGAAATGCTCACGCCGAAGGCGGCCACGAACACCGTGAAGAACGAGCCTTCGCTGCGTTGGATGGGCCGATAGACGTACAGGGCCATGGCCACGCCGAACGCGATCGCGGTCGCGAACGCGGCGAGCGTCGCCCAGGGCCACCACACCCCCAGCTGATGCAGCTCGTAATACGTATAGCCGGCAATGATGAAGGTCGCCCCGTGCGCGACGTGAAATATCTTGGTCGCGCCGAAGATCAGCGCAAAGCCCGCCGCGGTCAGCGCATACAGGATTCCCGTCTGGATTCCCGATGCCAGAAGTTGAAGAAACAGCATAATGAATTCGACCCAAATGATGGAACAGAAATTGGGCTGCGCATCGGCGCAGCCGATGGCGGCCGGCCGGTTGCCTACTTGATCTTTTCCGTCACGCCGTTCTTGATGCGGTTGATCTGCATGGCCGTGGTCACCGTGCTGTCGCGGAATCGCGCTTCGCCGCCCGCCAGGGAATACTTGCCCACGCGCTCCAGCTCTTCAAGCAGATTCGCCCCCGTCGCCGGCTTGCCGGCCTGCTCCAGGCCGCGCAGCAGATAGCCATACAGCAGCGCGCCGTTGTAGTAGTTCAAGCCATAGGTCGTCGGTTCGGTGCCGTAGGCTTTGCGCCAGTCGTCCACGAAGCGCTTCATCGTGGGCTCCGCAGACGCCCAGTCGGCGGCCTGGCTGGTGAATATCAGGCCATCGCTTTCCGGCAGCTTCGAAATGGACGGAAAGTTGGCCACGCCGTACGTGATGAGCTGGGTGTTCAGGCCTCCGTCGCGCACTTGCTTGATGATGTGCGAAATCTGGGTGATGTTGGGGCTCGCGATGTAGATGACTTCCGGGTTGTCGTTGCGCAGGCGCGCGATGATGGGCGAGAACTGCTGCAGGTCGGGCGTCACGCTATATGAGGACACCAGCTCGCCGCCCACGCCCGGCAGGCCTTTCTTCAATTCGCTCAAGATGCCCTGGCCCAGCGGGTCGTCGACGTAGATGGTCGCTATCCTTTTGATCTTCTGTTCGCCCAGCCATGGAATCAGGAACTCGACCTCCTGGTTCGCCAGCGGAATGATGTTCCAGAAGTACCTGGACAATGACGCCAGGTCGGGCCCCACCGCGCCGCCGTTCACCATCAGCACCTTGGCGCGGTCGCCGATGGGCGCCGCCGCCTTCGATACGCCCGTGAAGCCGACGAGCGCGTAGGGCACTTTCTCCACGTTCACCAGCCGGGACATGCCCACCGCGCCTCCCTGCGGCGTGCCGAGGCTGTCGGTGGGCTTGACGCTTATTTTTCCTTTCAGCCATTTGTCGTCCTCCAGGTGCTTCAGCGCGAGGTCCACGGCGTTGGAATAGATGGCCCCGGCCTCGGCGTTCGGGCCGGACATCGGGAACAGCGTTCCCAATGTATAGCTCTGCGCCCAGGCGGCCGCGGGCGCCGCCACCGCCAGGACCAGTCCCGCGAGCGCGGCGGCGACTCCGCGCCTGGAAGCATGCCGCTTGCCGTCCATCGTACATTGCCATGTCGTTTTCATTGTCAGTCTCCTTGAGTTGGTGGATGTCACTGCTTGCGATCAGTCAAACCGCAGCTCGGCTTCGGTTTGACTGATCAGATGGTCCTGCGTTACGCCAGGCGCCATGTCTATCACCCGGAAATGGGTTTGGCGCACGTCCAGCACGGCCAGGTTGGTGTATACGCGATCCACCGACCCGAATGCGGTCAGCGGATAGCGGCACTCGTTCACCAGCCGCGGCTGGCCCTGCTTGTTCACATGCTCCATGAGCACCCAAAGGCGCTTCGCCCCGACCGCGAGGTCCATGGCGCCGCCCACGGCGGGCGCCGTGTCGTCCCGGGACAAGGCCCAGTTCGCGATGTCGCCGCGAGCGCTCACGTCGTAGGCGCCGAGTACGCAGAGGTCCAGGTGCCCGCCCCGTATCATCGAGAAGCTGTCCGCATGATGCACGAAGCAGCCGCCCGGCCGCAGCGTCACGTATTGCTTCCCGGCGTTGATGAGCCAGGGCTCGATGCGTTCCGGATCGGGCGCCGGGCCCACCCCGACCACGCCGTTCTCGGCGTGAAAGATGACTTCCTTGCCGGCGGGCACGTGATTGGCGATGAGCGTGGGAATACCGATGCCCAGGTTCACGAACCAGCCCTCCTGGATGTCCCGCGCGGCGCGCCGGGCCATCTGGTCGCGCGTCCAGGGCTGAACTTGCGCTGCTATCGTCGACATAATGATTCCGCTTCCTGTCAGTTCTAGAGTTGAGGGGCGCCATAAGGCAGATGAACCACGCGGTCCACGAAGACGCCCGGCGTCACCACCGCTTCGGGATCCATCTCGCCCAGCTCCGCCACATGCTGCGTCTGGGCGATCGTCAGCGTGGCCGCCATCGCGCATACCGGGTTGAAATTCCGACCGGACTGCTTGTAGGTCAGGTTGCCCCATCGGTCGGCCCGCCAGGCCTCGATCAGGGCGACGTCGCCATGCAAGGCCTCTTCCAGCACATATCGGCGTCCGTTGAATACGCGCACCTCCTTTTCGGCCGACAACATGGTGTCCACGCCGGTGGGCGTGAAGAACGCCGGGATGCCCGCGCCCGCCGCCCGCATCCGCTCGGCGAGCGTGCCTTGCGGAACGAGCTCCAGCTCGATTTCGCGATTCTTGTACAGGGTCTCGAATATCGTCGACCCGGCTATCCGCGGGAAGCTGCATATCAGGCGGCGCACGCGCCGCTCTTCCAGCAGGCGGGCCAGGCCCACGCGGCCGTAGCCGGCGTTGTTCGCCACCACGGTCAGGTCGCGCGCGCCTTGTTCGATCAAGCCTTCGATCAGATGAACCGATTGGCCCACCGCGCCAAACCCGCCCAGAAGCACGGTGGATCCATCCTGGATTCCCGCCAATGCCTCCGCGACGGAACTCACAAACTTTGAAATCATTATTTATCCGCCAGAAAGTCCGTAATACGGACATTTGTCCGATATGTTGAAAAAATAAAAAGCGCTCAGATGCCTGTTCCCGGTGCCCGCATACGGTGTCATTCGAACACGGAGGACGCAGGCCGGGTGCCGGTGTAACCCTCCGACAAAGGGCTGTAAAAATAAAACGTGATCTTGCGCGACTTGAATTTCCATTGGCCCGCCTCGCGCACGCACACGTCATCGTAGTGGCCCGCGGACACGTACGAAACGCCATCGGTCACCGAAATGTATTCCATGGAGATCCGGCCGGTGGCGATGTCTCCATCGATGTCGATGGTGCCGTTGGTGCAAAAATGCCAGAAACGCTGGGCGACGCGCGGCACATCCTGCGAGAAGAATGCCATCAGGGCGTCCCTGCCCTGGACTTTGTTCAGCCCTTCGAAAACGCCGTCTTCGGTAAAGAGCCCGACAAAGGCTTCCCATTCCATGTCGTCCAGCAGATGGCAATAGCGCGCCCGCAGTTGCCCGATGGCCAGTTCGTCTTCGATCCGTTGTATGCGTTGTTCAATGCCTGGACTCATGCTTCATCTCCCGATACTTGCGTTCGCCGTCCGATCAGCCTACGACCTTCATTTCACGCGCCACGACCTGGTTGATCTGGATCGGCATGGTGGACGTGCCGTTGTCGTTGAACGCAATGTCGCCGCCCGCCAGCTTGAAGGTCCGGATGCGCAGCATGGCCGCCCGCATGGTGTCGCCGTTCACATCCTGCCCGGTCTTTTCGAGCTCGGCCAGCAGCTGCGCATACAGCATGGCGCCGTTGTAATAGTTCTGCGCATAGCTGCTCGGATCGCGCTTGTATTTCTCGCGCCAGGCGGAGATGAATCGCGATGTGATCGGGTCGGAGCGCGTCAGGTCGTTCAGCTGCGTGGTGAAGATCAGCCCTTCGGATTCGGGCAGGTTGATGACCGAGGGAAGGCTGCCGATCGAGTAGGTCAACAGCTGTTGATTCAGGCCGGCGTCGCGCAGCTGCTTGATGATCTGCAGCTGCTGCGAACCGTAGCTGGCAAAATAGATCGCATCGGCATTGGTTTGCCGGATCTGGGCGGCAATGGCCGAAAACTGCTCCATGCCCGGCGGCACGCTATAGGATCCGACCAGTTCGCCGCCCACCTTCGGCAGCCCCGACTTCAGCTGGCGCAGCACGGCGGCGCCCAGGGGATCGTCCACGTACACCAGCGCCACACGCGTCTTGCCCTGCTTCTTCAACCACTGCAGCGCGGGCGGGATCTCCTGGTCGGCCAGCGGGATCAGGTTCCAGAAGTACGGAGACATTTCGGCCAGCTCGGGGCTGACCCCGCCGCCGTTGACCATGACGACCTTCTTCCTGGCCCCGATGGGCGCGGCCGCCTTGGACACGCCCGTGACGCCCACCAGCACGAACGGCGCGTTGTCCACGTTCACCAGGCGCGACATGCCCACCGCGCCGCCCTGGGGCGTGGCCAGGCTGTCCTGTGCCTTGAGCACCATGGGCCGGGACAGCATCTTGTCTGCGGCGATGTGCTCGAGCGCGAGCATGACGCCGTTGGTGAATACCGTGCCGAGCTCGGCCACCGAGCCCGACATGGGAAACAGCGTGCCCAGCACGTAGCTGCCGCCGGCCTGGGCCTTGACGTTGAATGACGACAGGGCGGCAAGGCCTGCCGCCGCCTTGATGAGGGATCTGCGCGTATTGTCCATTTTATCTCCTTGGGCCGTGGGCCTCTCAATCGCGTTCCAGGGCGTACCCTATTTTTTTGGCTTTTTCCTGCAGTATCGGCAGGTAACGCTCGATCATCATCTCGCCGGATATCTTGCCGGCGAATGAAACCACGTTGATGGCGGCGATCACCGCCGAATGCTTGTCTCGTATGGGAACGGACAGCGAACGCACGCCGAGCTCCAGCGCGCCGTCGCTGAGCGCATAGCCGTCCTTGCGGGCGGCCTGCACGATTTTCTTCAGCTTGCGCTTGTCCGAGATGGTGTTCGGCGTGTATTTGACCAATTCGTTGCGCGCCAGCCAGGCATCCAGTTCCGCGTCGGTGTATCCGCTGAGCAGCACCAGGCCCATCGAAGTGGAATGGGCCGGCAAGCGGGTACCGATTTCGATGCGATTGGAATAGATGCGGTACTTTTCCACCCGGGCCACATAGACGATCTCGCTGTCGTCGAGCACCGCCATGGAAGAGGTTTCGTCCAATGCGTCCGTCAGTGCCTGGATGTGCGAATAAGCGGCCTCGCCCAAACCGAAAGTAGCCAGGTAGTTGCTGCTGAACTTCAGCACTTTGTGCGTCAGCCAGTAGTGCTTTTCGTCCGTCGCAATGTAGCCGAGCTTGCATAGCGTCAACAGGAACCGCCTCGCGGTGCCGCGGGTCAGGTCGGTGCGCTGCGCCACTTCGGTCAGCGTCATCTTTTCGTGGCCTTTTCCAAAGCAGCTCATCACAGCCAGGCCTCTTGCCAGCGAATTGACGAAATCCGGGTCGCTCATTTTTTGTTCTCCGTGTATGGAATCGGCGGCAAAGTTACTACTCTTTGGTTTCCGGCGCACGATACCACTTGGGAAAATGCTCGCGCACGAGCGTCCCCGAGTCTCGGTATGCATGGCAGGCGCCCAGCTGCAACGGTTTGTCGGTCTCCTTCGCAGGCAACAGGCCCGCCGTCGTCTGCACCGCGACGGTGGCCAGGTTGCCGACCAGCTCGGTGATGTGCGTACAGCCCCTGGCGCCCCCCACCACCTTTGCCAGCTCGCCCCGGAAGCCGGCCTGGATCCGAAGGCCCACCAGGCCCGCATAGACCGGCGCGACGGACCCGCAGTCGGGGTTGTAGGGCGCCGCCAGCGTGACGGCCTCGGCCGCGCGGATGGTCAGCGTGTCGTCCACGGTGATGCGCAGCTTCATGCTGTGGATGGGGGTGTGGGCCGGATGCACGTGGGTTTTCAACACATGGTCGACCGCTTTGACGTCCTGGATCTCGCCTTCGATGTCCCATAGGCCGTCGCTGCGCCGATACCCGTCGATGACGATGGTGCGCCTGTGTATTTTCTTGCGGCTCACGCCGGGCTCCGCGCTCTTCTGCGCGAGGCCGGGCGGCAGGGGCGCTGCTTCTTTCATGGGTGCATCCCCGCTCATTCAGGCGCCCCAGCTCGCGGGCTCGAAACGGAAGCCATCGCCTTCGGCGCGTATGTAGCCGAAATACGGGTCCCCGAAATGCACGGGCAGCATCAAGGCGCCGCTCTTGGCCGTCTGCTTCAGGAATTCATAGCGCGTATTGCGGGCCTGATCGGGATACAGACAGTAGCCGGAATTGATTTCCGGCTTCACGATCTGGATCGGGCTATGGAATATGTCGCCGCTGAATACCGCCTCTTCGCCTTGTGAGCGCACGCGGAACGCCACCTGGCCGGGGCTGTGGCCGGCCGCGTCGACCACTTGCAGGCAATCGGCGATTTCCATGCCGGGGCGCATCATCACCGCCAGCCCTTCTTTCACGATGGGCATGACGCTGTCATCGAACGACGCGCCAAAGACGTCCATGCCTTCGACTTTGTTGCGCCCCGATTCACAGAACCGGAAGTCGGCTTCCGGAATGTAGTACTTGGCATTGGGAAAGGTGGGCGCCCAGCGGTTGTCGACCCAGCGCGTATTCCAGCCCACGTGGTCGGCGTGCAGGTGGGTCAGCGCCACGTGCGTCACCTTTTCCGGCGGCGCGCCCGCGGCCTCCAGCCATTCGAGAATCAGGTTGTTGAGCATGTGCATACGGGGGATGTCCGTACGCTGCTTGAAGTTGCCGACCCCGGTGTCCACCACGATGATGTCGTTGCCCGCATGCACGACCCAAAGCTGGATCGTGACCACCAGCTTGTTCATGTGCGGGATCCAATGCCGGGGCGCCATCAGGCTTTGGTTTTCTTCCAGGGCGGCGCGGTCCAGGTCCGGAAACAGGAAGGACGGCGCATGCGTGGGGCCGGAATATTCCTGGATGCGCGTGATGGTGACATCGCCGATTTTCTTTACTTGCATAGCAATCTACCTGTTGATGTGCCGGTGGCTTCATGCCCTATTTGATCGAGCTGGGGTGCTTGGCCAGCGGCACGACCTTGAGCGAGAAGTACGGAAACATGGGCAGGGAAGTCAAAAGCTCGTGCAGTTCGTCGTTGCTTTCGCAGTCGAAGATCGAGATATTCGCCATGCGGCCGGCGACGCGCCAAAGGTGCACGAACTTGCCGGACTCCTGCAGCTCGATCGCGCGCAGGCGTTCGACTTCCTTCAGCTTGGCGAGCTCGGCCGAGTCCATATCGGCCGGCAGATTGACGTCTATCATCACGCAGTACAACATTTCCGCCCCTCCGGGATTGAATTATTCGCTTGGTTGAATTTGTCCGTATACCGGACTTTTGTCCGTATAAAAGACATGAAAGGGATTATAGGCACGCACATGCGGCTGTCAATCGCTATATCGTTTTATTGGCGGAAACATGGTGGAAACCCCTAGCCCCGGCTCCACCCATGCCGCCCGCCTCGCTCGTCAAGTCGACAGAATCGTCACCAGCGCCACGGCCGAATCGCCGGCCAGTTGGCCGCCGTTGTTCTCGGCCAGGGCCACGCGGGCGCCCGGCCGCTGACGCTCGCCCGCCTGCCCGCGCAGCTGCCAGGTCAGCTCGACGATTTGCGCCGCGCCCGTGGCGCCCAGCGGGTGGCCACGGCTCAACAAGCCGCCGCTGGGATTCACCGAGATTCGCCCGCCGATGTCCGTATCGCCGGAACGGATCAGCTTCGCGGCGTCGCCCGCCGCGCAAAAGCCCAGGTTTTCGTAGTGGATGAGTTCGGCCGGCGCCGAGGCGTCATGCAATTCGGCCACCTGTATGTCTTCCGGCCCGATGCCGGCCTGCTCGTAGGCGGCACGCCCCGCGCGCACGGCCACCACTTCCGGATTGCCGGGCTGGGCCGACACGATGCTGCTGGCACGAATGAATACCGGCTGGTTGGGCAGCTTGCGCGCGTATGCTTCAGAGCACAGGAAGATGGCGGCCGCGCCGTCGCCGATGGACGAACACATGAACAGCGTCAGCGGATCGCTTACCATGCGGCTGTTCAGGACCTCGTCGATGGTGGTTTCCTTGCGGAACTGCGCATAGGGATTCATCGACGCGGCCTTGCGGCTCTTCACCACGACCCGCGCGAAATCGCTTGCATCGGCGCCGCATGCGTTCATCCATTTACGGGCTTTCGCCGCGTAGATGTCCATGAAAATGGAACCGCTGCCCGACCCGACACCCTCGGGCATTTGCTCCTCCACGTCCACCGCGCCGGCGAATGCGCCGAACGAGACGGCCTTGTCTTCATGGGAAAGCTTTTCCGCGCCCACCACCAGCGCGGTCTCATGTCGGCCCGACGCAACGGCGACCCACGCCAGATGCAAGGCGGAGCTGCTGGATGCGCAGGCATTTTCCACGTTGAACATGGGCTTGCCGGCGAGGCCCGTATTGCGCAACGCGGCTTGCGAACGGATCATCTCCTGGCCATTGACCGTGCCGCCCGCGGCATTGCCGAAGTACACGGCGCCGACTTCGTCGGCCGTCACGCCCGCATCCGCAAGCGCGGACCTGACCGCTGCTTCGCACAGCGATTTGACGTTGCGCTGCAGAAACTTTCCGAAGGGGGTCATCCCCACGCCACTGATTACAACCTTATTCATGATTCAACTCCGTATGACTGTAGAAGCCGCGCTCAGACGCTGGGGCTGGACAGCGACCGCCCGCCACATACATACAGCGTCTGCCCCGTGACGTACGAGGCTTGCTCGCCCGCGAAAAAGAGCGCCGCGTGCGCCACGTCGGCCGGGTCGCCCATGCGCCGCGCGGGCACCGTTTTTGCCAGCTTGTCGCGTGTTTCCTGACTGTAGCTGCGCAGCAGCGGCGTATCGATGATGCCCGGCGCGATGGCGTTCACCGTGATGCCGTCCTTGGCCAGCTCGATGGCCAGGCTGCGCGTCAGGCTCACCACACCGCCCTTGGACGCCGAGTAATTGGCTTGGCCGAAGCCGCCCAGCCAGGCGCGCGAGGAAATATTGACGATGCGGCCGTGCTTGGCGGCGATCATGTCGGGCACGACTTCCTTGCAGCACAGGAACTGCGACTTTAAGTTGACGCCGATGACCAGGTCCCAATCGGCTTCCGACATGTTCACCAGGCGGTTGTCGCGCGAGATGCCGGCATTGTTGACCAGCACATCGACCTTGCCCGCATGCCGGCGGATTTGCTGAAAGGCCGCATGCACCGCGGCCGCGTCGGTCACGTCCGCCACCACCGCGAAGCAGTCGGCGCCGCCCCCGGACAATGCCGTGCGCGCCTCTTCCAGCGCCGCGGCGTCGCGATCCAGCATCGCGACGCCATACCCGCTCTTCAGAAACAGGGTGCTGATTTCCAGGCCGATGCCGCTGGCGCCGCCCGTGACCACTGCGAATCTTCTACCGCTCATTGCCGTCTCCCGATGCAATCGATGAGCAGGATGTTAGGGAGCGGCCCCATCGCGGTCAAACGACATTTACTATATGAGCATCAACCAAAAGTTAATCGAGTGCAGCCATGACACCAACCGCCGAACGGCTTCCCCCGCTGAACGCCTTGCGGGTCTTCGAAACAACCGCCCGCCTGCTCAGCATGCAGGAGGCCGCCTTGGCCCTGCACGTGACGCCGGCGGCGGTCAGCAAGCAGATCCAGCTTCTGGAACAGCACCTGAACACGCAGCTGTTCATACGCAGCCATCGCAAGCTGGCCCTGACCCCGGCCGGCGAAAAATACTATGCCCACGTCAGCTCGGCGCTCAACTCCATCCGGCACGCCACGCATGAGGTCGCGTCCCGCTCCGTATCGAGAAGCCTGAAAATCAGGGCATACACCACGTTCTCGATGTACTGGCTGATTCCCCGCCTCACCTCTTTCCACGGCCTGTTTCCCGACATCAACATCGAACTCACGACGTCGCTGAAGTGGATGGATTTCGACACCGAGGACGTGGACGCCGCCATTCGCCTGGGCGACGGCGACTGGCCGGGCCTGGTCGCCCTGCCCCTGATCCCCAACATACTCGCCGCCGTCTGCAGCCCCGCGCTGAAGAAGTCGCTGCACACGCTCGACGATCTCAAGAAAACCGTCTTGCTGCATACGCTCGCCCGGCCGGACGACTGGAGCCAATGGCTGGCGTCGCAAGGCTACACGGACCTGGACGGCATGCACCATCGCAACTACGAAAGCTCGGTGCTGGTGTACCAGGCGGCGATGCGGGGACAAGGCGTGGGAATCGCGCAAAAGGCGCTGGCGGTGCCGCTCATTGAAAGCGGCGATCTGGTCTACGCGTTTCCGCACGAGCTCGACATGCACGCATATACCTATTATTTCGTCATGCCGGGAAACCGCCCGATCCGACCGGAACTGAAGGTGTTCCACGACTGGCTGATGAATCGCGCCGAAATGGACGGATAGCCGGGCCGGCGCCTGGCGCGGGGTACGGGGTGCCGGGCGCGTGGCGGCCGACGGCGACCGGCTCCGGCAAACTCGACGCGCCGCCCGGTGCCGCGTGCGCCGGCTTATGCGCTTTTCTTCAATTGCATCCAGGTCGACGTTGCGAAGGCGACGGTTTCGCCCTCCTCGTCGGTCATCGTCGACTTCAGAAAAGAGATGCCGCGGCCGCGGCGCACGAATTCGCCGCAGCAACGGATTTTCCCGTGGCGCACCGCCTTCACATACTGGGTCTTCATTTCCAGCGTCGTACCCGGCCCCTGCAAGTGATTGAGCAGATGCCCCATCGAGATGTCGAGCACCGTGGCGATGATGCCGCCATGCAAGGAGCCTTGCGGGTTGAACATGAAGTCCTTCGGCTCGAAGGTGACGACGCAGCGCTCGTCGGTGTAATCGAATTCCAAGCCTAGGAAGCGCGCCAGGAAAAACTGCTCGAATTCCGGCTTTTGGGCTTCTATCGCAAGATTGAACGCTGATGCCGCCGCACGCTCATCCATGGGGTTGCTCTCCTGAAGTTGCCGATGGCGGAATTTTCAATACGCCTTTTGCGTGCAAGGCGGCCAATCGGTCTGGTGGCAATCCGATATTATCGGCCAGAATTTCTGAAGTATGCTCGCCCAGCAAAGGGGGCGGCATATGATTCCTGATTTCCTGGTCGTCGAAACGGAAGGGGCTCGTAGTCAGTTCAGTTCGGCGAACAGCAGGGGGGGGCAGCCGTCCGGAAAAGGAACGGCCGCGCTTTTACTTTCAAACAGGTACCGTGCCCACGTTATATGTAACCAGCTACTGAGCCGGTTTCTACCGGGTCATTACAAGTCGAACAAAAAGCAGACGTGGTGACCTGTTCAGGCTCTTTAAACCTATCAGGCAAATTCGTTGTGCCACTACAGCGATCCGCAGGTGCGATCACTGTGTATCTACCGAGCGATCACTTTTCAGCCGGTTCCAGTACGCCAGCGAGCTTATAGACGTTTGCAGCTGTCCACGAGAACAGCGACGCAATCTCGTATTGTCCCGCGCCAATCGTCAATCGCTTGAACGCGTTCCACAGCGTCGTGTATGAGAAGCTACCTTTGTCAACTGGAAAATTGCTTTCGAACATGCACCGCTGTGCGCCAAATAGATCAATGCACGCGTCGGTGTAGGGGCGAATCGCATCTGCAATCTGCAACGAAGTTGGCGGTTTCGGTTGGCGGTGAAACTCGAATCCAAGCAAGGGCATCCCGAATCCTCCCAATTTAATGTACACGTTGGGACAGGTCGCAAGCTCTGCGAGATTGGTGCGCCAAGTGCGAAACACTTCATCATCTTTTCCCAGGTACGGCCCAATTCTCAGCGGCCCTCCCAAGTGGTTTAGAACGATAACCGTATCGGGGTATTCATGCGCCAAATCGCACAGTTCGGGAATTTGAGGATGGACAAGCCAGGTATCGAAGCTGAGTCCCATGCGGGACAAATGCCCGAAGCCGCGACGAAAGTTTGCGTCGGCAAGTCTGCCAGCATGCAAGGGGCTGGATGTCGAAATACGCATACCATCGTGCCATGCAACGATATTCCTCACGCCGCGCAACAAGCCACCACCGGCAACTATGCCCGCTTCCAGTACAGGCGCTACGGCGTCCCCTAGCGACAAATCAAAGTGACCAACGATCGCTGCGCAGATGTCCGTTTTGCTGCCTCGCTCAAGAGATTCGATCCGCTGTTGCCGTGCGAACTCGATTTCTCCGATTGAGCGAAAGACGGGTTCACCATCACTCTTGTAGTTTGTCTTGCACTGCATGAAAACCGTCGCCACGACATTATGTTGCTTGATGTCGTGGAGAAAATCGGCATTATCGTAGTGCTTGCCCGGCATACCGAACAAGTGATGGTGCGCATCGATTATTGGCAGCTCTGCAAAGAGAACCTCCTCCCTGTCCTGGGCAAGCCAGTCCTCCCGAATGGGGGCATGGGGCGACCATGCCCCTGGTGTCGCCGCCGAACTCACCTGTTTCCCTTTAATGCGCAGGTCAGTACCATTTTTCTACCGTCCTTCATGTCGATTCCTTGCATAACGACTAGCTCAAAGAAGCTCAGTCGACTTTTGAGCCCGATATCTTGACGGCTTCAGCCCAGCGAGCATGCTCTCTTTCAAGATGATTTTTTGCATCGCTTGATGAGCCTCCAAGAATAGAGCGACCGTTGCGGTTGTATTCAGCGACAAGCTCAGGATCCTTCAAAACTTCGTTGATGACAATGTTGAGTTTCTCAATGATAGGAGCGGGCGTGCCTTTGGGTGCGAGGATGGCCGTCCAGGGGACGACCTCCAACTTTGGTAGACCTTGCTCCGCCAGAGTAGTAAGCTCCGGGAAGCCAGGGTGGCGTGTCAAGGTGCCAATTCCGAGAAACTTCACGAGGCCGCTTTCCTGCATGGCTATTAAGGTGCTGATCGGTTCGAATCCGACAATGACATCCCCACCGATCACGCCGTTCACCATAGCTGGTGAACCCTTGTAGGGAATGTGCAGCATATCGATGTCGGTTTCCTTCTTCAATAACTCCATCGCGATGTGGCCGGTTGTCCCGCTTCCTGCGGAACCATAGGCGACAATACCAGGATTAGCCTTGGCGTAAGCGACCAGCTCCTTCAGATTATTAATGGGCGACTTTCCAGATACGAACAGCACGTGCGGCGTCGCAGTGGCCAACACGATCGGTTCAAAATCTTCCAACGGATCATAGGGAAGATTGCTGTAGAGCGATGGATTGATGGCGAGCGTGCCCGTCGAGCCCATCACGAGCGTGTAGCCGTCGGGAGCTGCGATTTTGACTGTGCGGTGCGAAATGCCACCTCCAGCGCCCGGCTGATTGAGGACTATGACGCTCTCCTTTAGGATGTCGGACATTCCTTTGGCGATCTGCCGGGCAGCCAGGTCAGTGCTCTGCCCTCCAGGGAATCCGACCACCATTTGGATCGTCCGCTCGGGAAAGGAGGTAGCAGTGGCGCTCCCCCAACCGACCAGCAGCAACCCGGCAATAAATGAGCGGGCAACAATCGCCGTGTAAGAGTGTTTCATTGTATTGTCTCCACTAATTGAAAAATAAATTGCAAACGTAGGGTTGCGGCCCAATGGTGCTATGCATCGTCCATAGTCAAGAATTTACAAGGACAAAATGCATGCCACAACCTTATTGCAAGTTATATTTTTAATTCCTATTGGTTATTAATTTTGACGGATCCTGCCTGCAGCTGACGACCTTGAAATTGGCTTCAAAGTTGCGCGTCGTGGTCATCGTCGGGAGGACTGGATCGTGATTTCGCCGCCGACGCTCCTAACCGGAAGTGGGCGGCAAATTTCACTTACGCCTGGACGGCTGAGGGTTGGCTGTATGTTGCCGCCGTGATGGATCTGTACTAGTGTCCTGTCCCAGTAATTCGCCCGCAGAGCCGGGCGAGCTTGTCAAGGATCGAATCGGCAGTGGCAGTCCAAGTGAACGGTTTGCAGCTTTTGTTGTACTGACCAACGAATCCGTCAATCTTCTTGGTCAGTTCTTTGACGCTTTTGAACGAACCGCGTCGGATGGCCTTGTCAGTGATGATCGCGAAGAAGCGCTCGACTTGGTTGAGCCAGCTGGAGTAGGTCGGAACAAAATGCATGTGCCAACGTGGGGGCTGCGCCAGCCATGCACGCACTTTGGGGTGCTTGTGGCTAGCGTAGTTGTCCACCACGCAATGCACGTCCAGATCTTTCGGCACGGCCTTGTCGATTTCACGCAGGAACGATAGTAATTCCTGATGGCGGTGGCGAGGCTTGCAACTGGCCAGAACCGCCCCATTGAGCACGTTCAGCGCCGCAAACAGTGTGGTTGTTCCATGACGCACGTAGTCATGGGTGAGGCCTTCGACATAGCCCAACCCCAACGGCAGCATCGGTTGCGTGCGCTCCAGTGCCTGGCACTGGCTCTTCTCGTCCACGCACAGCACCAGGGCGTTCTCGGGGGGATTGAGGTACAGGCCCACCACGTCGCGCAACTTCTCGATGAACAACGGATCGGTAGACAGCTTGAAGCTTTCCACGCGATGCGGCTTGAGCTGGAAAGCCTGGAGATAACGGGCAACCGTGCTCTTGCTGATCCCCGTCTCACCGGCCAGCGTGCGCGTGCTCCAGTGCGTGGAGCCGTTGGCCGGCTTGGTGTGCAATGTCTTGTTGATCAGTGCGGCAGCCCGCTCATCGTTTACCGTGCGCGGCCGCCCTGAACGCAGCTCGTCGTATAGCCCGGGCAGTCGATCACGCGCGTAGCGGCCACGCCATTTCGTCACAGTCGCCCGATTGACTCCCAATGCTTGCGCCACGTCGGTGCTGGCCTTGTCCTGGCCTTCACAGGCCAGCACGATTCGTGCACGCAACGCCAATGCGGCCGGCAGCGATCTCGATCTGGCCATTGAGACCAGCTCTGCTCGCTCGCCTTCGCTCGGGCTGATGGTCGTTGTACGGGTGTAGGCGTTGGGCATGGGGCATCTCCAAGGATGCCCCATGCCAAGCAGCTTTTGCGCCTAGGAATTACTGGGACAGGACACTAGCGTGTGCTCGCCATTGGTTCGAGCGCGAAATGCCTAAGCTTGCAATGCTACGCGCGCGGGTAGTGTTGGGTGCCCGAACCGTCGCGGAAGTAGATGACGCGGATCTTTGAGCTGAATATTCAGTTGCAGGCGGCGGCCGTGTCCTCGCGCTATGTGCCGGTGATCTGTCAGTTAGCGATATTGATATGCGCCGCCAGCTTTGCAAATCTCGCTGTTTCCTTCTGCAGAAACTCCATGATCTCGAATTCGCTCATCGGTTTGCTGGGCAGCACAAAGCGCGAGGTCAAGGTATCCTGAATATCCCGCTGAGCCAGAAGCTTGGCGGTGACTTCCTGGAGCCTGCTCAAGGAAGACTGAGGAGTTTTCGCGGGCGCGAAGAATCCGAACCACCCCTCGTAGGTCAGATCCGGGTAACCCAGTTCCGACATGGTCGGGATTTCTTTGGCCATAGGCAGGTTTTTCTCGGCCGTTGTTGCCAATGCCCGCATCTTGCCGGAACGGATCTGGGGCAGGGCCGCCACGGCGGTATCGAACATGAAATCGACTTGTCCGCCTAAAAGGTCGACTACTGCAGGCGAGCTTCCCTTGTAGGGAACATGGGTGGCATTGATACCCGTCGTCATTTTCAGCAACTCTCCGATCAGGTGGGGACTGGAGAAATTACCAAACGATGCGAAATTGAGTTTGCCCGGATTGGCCTTGCCGTATTCCACAAGATCGTTAAGGCTCTTAATGGAGGAATCGGCTCGCACCACGAGCACATAAGGCAGCTTGCCCACAAGCCCTACCGGCTTGAGATCGCGTGTCGGGTTATAGGCTTCGCGCGGATTGAACACCGGTTGAATCGAGATCTCGATGGAGGACGCGAGAATGATGTTTGAACCATCAGGCTCGGAACGGATGACCTGCGACGTACCGATCGTTCCACTTGCTCCGGGGCGGTTGTCCACAATCACGGTCCGGCCCAGTTCAGCTTCCATGGGCACGGCCAGCAGCCGGGCGGTAACGTCCACACTCCCACCGGGCGGGTACGCCACCACCACTTTCAGTGGGCTCGTGTCCACGGCCTGCTGGCTACGCGCAACGCCGTGGCCCAATGTGGACATGATCACTACGCCAAGACTCAGTGCCAAGAATTTTCTGCGAATATTCATCAACTATCTCCGGTTTACTTATTTGAATGAGATACAGACCGACGGGCCTGCCCTCCTCCAGCTATCAGGTCAGATATGGTCTCTCTCAAGCTCACTGTCCCACTTCTTTTCAAAAATCTTTTCTTCGTTCTCGAATGCCTCCAACTTAATCCGTGCATAGAACTTGGTCTTGTCACATGTCAGCTTTGAGGTGATGAGCGTCCTGGAGGCCCATTCGCCCCGGCTGAAGTACCACTCCCAAGAAATCTCGGCCTGAGCAGAACTTGCATCCGTACTGCCGATTCGATACGATTCGCGCCCCTTGGCCCCATATTTCCAGTCGGTTTCATGAATATGAACGGGTCCGTTACTGAGCTCAATCACGGTTTCCGCCTCTCCCGTGACAAGGTCGTGGCTCACCGAACGGCGGGATGCCGACGGCTCTTCAACGGTCTTCCTCAAAGTGGGCCGTTGGGGAGGCGCATCAAACACCGGGCTCTGTAGCTCGTCCGACGCCTGGAGCAAGGGGAGGCTGAGCTGGCTGCCTGCCAGATTGACCTGGATTTCAGCCTGTTCGGGGCTCGGCCATACGACTGGCCAGTACGACGTTGAGATCGCCAGCCGCACGCGATGGCCCGGCAGGAATCGGTAAGCAGCGAAGTCGAGCGGCAACTTCAACGTGTATTTGCGACCCGGCTCCAGCTGAACGGGCGCCCGATCACTGCCGCCTACTTCAGGACGTTGGTTCAGATTGAATACCCCCACGGACACCCGTGTGGAGGCACCGTCAGGTTTGATGTCACACAGACGCACCGCCAGCATGGCAACCGGCTTGTCAACGGTCACTTCAAGAGTCAGCTCCGGTGCGCCAACATACTCGAGAGCCTGTTCCAAGGGCTCACTGTCAAAACACAGCGACTTGCCGTCGTCGACGCGTTGGTCTCCGGGTAGCTCAGGGCCGGCTCCAAAAGCGAACCAGGGCATCAGCTCGCCGGACATCGCCCCTGTGTCCAAGGGGGATTTATGGCGGAGCGACTCGCCGGGTAGTGCCTCATGGTCCTGCAGGCGGCCCCCGCCCAAGTGAAAAGTTCTGCGCGGCCCGGACACATCGGGCAGTTTGGACAAGGCCACCCAACGCCCGCTCGCTGCCTCGTAATAAGATACGGCAGGCGTGTCTTCCGCCACAAAGATTCTTAATGGCGCTGGAGCAGGAATCTCTTTGTCGCCGCGTAGATGACGGCTGAACCAGTTCGTCGCTTCCGACAGGAAGTCGATTGCGGGGCCGGGCATGGCCACGTTGGGATATTTGTGTCCCCAAGGCCCAAGCAGCGTAGCGGCCTCGCTCTTCAGCTGTGACATCAGGGCGGGCGGTGTCTGCGCATAGTTATTGTCCGCCAGGCCCGCCGTCATATAGACCGCGACAGGCGAGTCTTCGATGCCATACGCCGTATGCTCGTCCCAATACTCGTCGCGACGCTGATGAGCAAACAGATGCCGTAGCTCAGGCTCATGCTCTTCCAGCCTCTTGAGCCAAAGCTCACGCCACTGTTCGCCCAGCACCTTGGGGTCTGGCGGACGAGTGGAGAAACCGGTGATGGAGGTCACCCAGCAGAAGTTCTCGTTCAGCAGGCAGCCATTTTTCCAGAGCATGCCAACACCATAACGATCATGACTAGACGCGTTCGTCAGAATGGCCTTCAAACCGGGCGCCTTGCGCGCCGCGGCCATGAAAGAATTGGTTCCCCCCCAGGAAAGTCCCATCATTCCCAGAGCACCTGAACACCAGGGCTGCTCCCTAAGCCAGGCAAGAATCTCGGTGGTGTCCTTATAGGTACGATAGGCGTCATGCAGGCCCTCGGAATCACCATGACCCCGCATGTCGACCCGCACGGTGGCGATGCCCTGCTCCGCGAAGTAGGAGCACATCTGCTTATCGCGCTCCAGGAACATGTCACCCTTGCGGTAAGGGTGAATTTCGAGAATGGCTGGCACTTTTTCCGTCACAGCCGGAAGCCAGAGAGACGCCGAGAGTCGCACGCCGTCGCTCATCGGAATCCAGCAGTGTGAAACGTATTTCACCGCATTTGCAGACTTGGACATAAATTAACTCTTTAAACAGTAAATTTCGCTCAGCAGGTCGTCGACCGGTCAACGCTACTCAACAAGAGCTGGAATCAATCGAAAAGGACATAGGTCTTCCTAAGCCTGGCATGGACGTGCCAGGTTCCTCGGCAGTCTGCCGGCCAATAGGTCGCATCGCCTGCGCACAGCTCGATGGGCTCCCCTCGTCCGGTACAAAGGTGCAATACCCTTCCAAAAAGTGACTAAACTCGCGCTGAGTAACTTCCCGGCGGAACACACCCGGAGAACACTCCCAAATTCCAGCATCGACATGTTCCGCTGCGTCCAGAGGCATCGATGCAAATCGGGTTTCTGCACATTCGCTTTGTTCCACCTGTGGCATGCGCCGCGACTCGGACATCGGCCCAACCGTGGCGACATTAATAATTGAAGGTTTCTTGATAGTCACGGCTTTTCCTTAAGATTTATCTTCCAGACCAGAAGGCGCAAACTTTGCCAAACGCAGGTCGATCCATCGTGGCCGCTGCCCCATTGCTTCGGCGCGCTCCTTGCGGATAACCGCGTTACGCACTGCATTACCCCCGACATATCTGATGGGTTCAGGGGGGAACTTGCATGCAGGGCGCTCCACAAGCCCGCTTTCGGACCATTCGTTGCGGAGCCCGAGAGCCAGCGCGGAGAGGATTTTTCCTCCCAGCTGGCTGGGCGCCACTCCATTTCCGCTCCAACCGATGCCGTAGAAAATATGGTCGGCGGATTGCAGTCGGCCAAATACGGGCATGCTGTCATAAGTGCGATCGACGGGCCCTGTCCAACCAGTGGCCAAGGGTACATCTACAAGCTGCGGGTAGGCACGGCGGAAATCGCTTTCAGCGAGCCTCAAGGCTGGGGCGTCATGGCTGAAAATTTCGCTGATCTTCGCTCCAAACTCGATCGCCCCGGTGCCCTTCCCGTAGGCAATCCGGCCATCCCGCGTCGTGCTATAGAAACCGACAAGCAGTTGCGAGTCTGTAATGCATTCGCCGCCGGTCCAGCCGATCTCTCGCAATCTCTCGGGAATAGGCTCGGTAACGACAATAGAGCTGTTAACGGGCGTGATCATGCGCCGTAGCTCGGGAATGCTCGCAGCCCAGACATTATTCGCAATAACCACCGCTTTTGCCGTCACCTCCCCAGCTTCCGTGGTCAGAACTGCGGGGCTTTGAGTGGACAATTTTTGCACACAGGTGTTCTCGTGAATTACGATGCCCTGAGCGATTGCCACTTTGCGCAGGCCTGCGACCAGCCGCGCAGGCTGCACAGTAGCGTTGGACGCTTCGTACACCCCGCTGTGGTGAAACGGAGACCCGGTGCGACGCGCCACTACAGCAGCCGGCAATTCGACAAAAGGGGTGTGACCAAGACGTTTGCATGCCTCAATCGTGCCAGCCCAGGCATCCCGTTGTGCCTCGTTGGTCGCCGTCCATAACCACCCGCCCTGCGTGAAATGGGCATCGATCCCATGTTCTTCGCAGAACCGACCCAGTTGGTGCACTGCCTGTTCGGAAGCAAGGGCGAGGCGACGCGCTCCGTCGGTACCGCACAGTTTGATGAGTGTGGAGATCTTGGGCCACCAGGACATTGCGAAGCCGCCATTGCGGCCGGATGCTCCTCCCCCGCATACATCCTGCTCGAGAATGACAACCTTGATTGTGGGCTGTTGGGCCTTGATGGACAGCGCCGTCCATAAACCCACATACCCGCCTCCAATGATGGCGATGTCAGCGGAGATTCTTCCTTCCAACCGAGCCGCCTGCACCGTTGGCAGGCTGGAATCCTGAAACCAGTGACTTCTTACCAGCGCGGGTACGCCACGTACCGAATTCATTGCTAACTGACGGCCCATGCCGCTCTCCATCCGACCATGCCCGGCCTACAAAAAATATCTATATTAATTCTGCATGTAGAAATAATATAGGTTTTGCGATATCCTTTTCCACAAGGGTTAACCCTTAACAATGAGCGTGCGCTTAGAAGACGAGGGGCATTTGATGGCAACATCTACAATCCCGGCATCTTCCGTGACAGGCAGGACACAGATGGCAGAACTTGGAATTGGTGATGTAGCTCGCTTAACCAACACGAATCCGTCCACACTCAGATTGTGGGAGAGGCATGGGTTGATCCGTCCGGCCCGATCCGCCTCAGGGCAACGGGTCTACAGTCCGGAAGATATTCAAACCATCCGCAGTATCCTCAGGATGCGCAAGGAAGACGGGTTGAACATGTCTGCCATCAAGCGAGCATTGCTTCCCAGCATGGAAAGCCCGCAGCAGGCTTCCGCTTCCTTGGATCAGGCCCAACATGACGAGCTCACAGCGAGGTTGGGGGAACGCTTTCGGAAGGCGCGGCTGAAGCGCAAGATGCCCCTCAAGGAAGCCGCAAATCTCACTCAACTGTCGGCCTCTTTCATTTCCACCTTTGAGCGTACCGGCCTGGGCGCGACCGTCACCAGCCTTCAGAAGATGGCCTCCGCCTACGGTACGACCGTGACAGAACTCGCCCAGCTAAGCGAGCATCCCAGCAGCATGAACCCCTTCGTAGTGCGCCGGGGCCAGGCCCGGCCAGGCCCACGCTTTGGTCCAGGCATTCAGGTATTTGAACTCGCGGAACGGCTCAATACCCTGGATTGCCAGCGTTGGGTGCTGGAGGCGGGCGCAGGTAGCGATGGCTACTACTCCCACGAGGGAGAGGAGTTCATTCATGTATTGGAAGGGCGATTTAGCATTTCCATTGAAGGCGGGGAAATGCACCAGTTAGAGGCTGGAGATAGTATTTCCTTTGACAGCCGGCTTCCCCATACCTGGCGGGCCTCCGGCACTGCTCCAACCATCCTCATCTGGGTGAACACGCCCAAAAGCTATTGATGCTCTTGGTGAGGCGCTTCGCATTCTTCTGGGCGCCATCAGCGTTTTGCCGACACAGTGCGGTCAATGACTATTCCACCGTCACGCTCTTAGCCAGATTCCTTGGCTTGTCCACATCCGTGCCTCTTGCGCATGCCGTGTGATAGGCCAGCAGCTGCAAAGGAATGGTGTGCAGGATGGGCGACAGCTTGCCGTAGTTCTCGGGCATGCGGATCACGTGGATGCCGTCGCTGTTCATGATTTTCGTGTCCGCATCGGCGAATACGTATAGCTCGCCGCCGCGCGCGTGGACTTCCTGCATGTTGGACTTGAGTTTTTCCAACAGCTCGTCGCGCGGCGCGATGGTGACGACCGGCATGGCGTCGGTGACCAGAGCCAGGGGGCCGTGCTTGAGTTCCCCGGCCGGATAGGCCTCGGCGTGGATGTAGCTGATTTCCTTGAGCTTGAGCGCGCCTTCCAGGGCGATAGGGTAGTGCATGCCGCGCCCCAGGAAGAGCGCGTTTTCCTTGCTGGCGAAGCGGTCGGCCCAGGCCATGATCTGCGGCTCCAGGGCAAGCACCGCGGCGATGGCGACGGGCAGGTGGCGCAGCGACTTGAGCATTTCTTCTTCGCGCGCGGGACTCAGCACGCCCTTGGTTTGCGCAAGCGCGAGCGTCAGCAGGAACAGCGCCGTCAGCTGTGTCGTGAACGCCTTGGTGGAAGCCACGCCTATTTCGACGCCGGCGCGCGTGATGTAGCTGAGCTTGCATTCGCGCACCATGGCGCTGGTCGCCACGTTGCAGATGGTCAGGGTGTGTTCCATGCCCAGGCTGCGCGCGTGTTTCAGCGCGGCCAGGGTATCGGCGGTTTCGCCGGATTGCGAGATGGTGACCACCAGGGTGGTGGGGCTGGGCACGGTGTCGCGATAGCGGTATTCGCTGGCGATCTCGACGTTCACGGGCACCTTGGCCAGGGATTCTATCCAGTAGCGCGCCGTCAGGCCCGCGTAGTAGCTGGTGCCGCAAGCCAGGATCAACACGTTATCGATCTCTTTGAAGACCCGGTAGGCGCCGTCGCCGAACAGTTCGGGCGTGATGCTTTCGATGTCCTGCAGGGTGTCCGCCACGGCGCGAGGCTGTTCGAAGATTTCCTTCTGCATGTAGTGGCGGTATGGCCCCAGTTCCGCCGCCCCCGTATGCACGTGCACGGTGTGCACGGGGCGTTCCACCGGGCGCCCGGCGTGGTCGACCACCCAGATGCGCGCCAGTTGCAGATCGACGACGTCGCCGTCTTCGAGGTAGATGATTTGGTCGGTGGTGCCGGCCAGCGCGAGCGCATCGGAGGCCAGGAAGTTTTCGCTTTTGCCCAGCCCGACGACCAGGGGCGAGCCCTGGCGCGCGCCCACCACGCGGTGCGGTTCGTCGCGGCAGAATACGGCTATGGCATAGGCGCCTTCCAGGCGCCGCGTTGCCTGCTGGACGGCCTCGAACAGGTCGCCGTTGTAGAGGTGGTCGACCAGGTGCGCGATGACTTCGGTGTCGGTCTGGCTTTCGAATGCGTAGCCCGCGGCCTGGAGTTCGGCGCGCAGTTCGTCGTGGTTTTCGATGATGCCGTTATGCACCAGGGCGATGCGCGCCGAGCCTTTGCCGTGCCCGGAAAAATGCGGGTGCGCGTTATGCGTGGCCGGCGCGCCGTGGGTTGCCCAGCGGGTGTGCGCGATGCCGGTGAAGCCGGCGATGTGTTCTTTGGCGACTTGCTCTTGCAGCTGCGCCACGCGTTCCGTGCTGCGCGCGCGCTTCAGTGCGCCGTCGGCGTGCACCGCCACGCCGCAGGAATCATAGCCGCGGTATTCGAGGCGCTTGAGGCCTTCCAGAAGGATGGGGGTGATATCGCGCTGGGCGACCGCGCCGACAATGCCGCACATGAGAGACTCCAGGGAATGATTTGTATTGCCGTTATTGTGCGCAATAATGAAAGAAATTAGATTTCTATATTCTATTGATTATGGTATTTTATTTCTGTATCTTTTCATGTCGGAATTTTCTTTCATATATTTATTATGCAAGAAATAAAAACAGAACCGATTGTTCTGGATGAGCTGGATCTGCGCATCCTGGAGCAGCTTCAAGCGGACAATTCCTTGACGAATCACGAGCTGGCCCGGCGCGTGCATGCGTCGGCGCCCACTTGCCTGCGGCGCGTGCGGCGTTTGCTGGACGGGGGCGTCATCGAAAGGCAGGTCGCCATTCTGGATCCGTCGAAGCTGGGCAGCAGCCTGACGGCGATCATCGAGATCACGCTGGATGTGCAGACGGCCGAGGCCTTGCAGGCTTTCGAGGCGCATGTTGCGCGGGAGCCGGCCATCTTGCAGTGCTATCGGGTGTCGCCGGGGCCGGATTTCATCATCATGGCGCAGGTGACGGACATGCCGGCCTATCATGCCATGGCGCATCGGGTCTTCACGTCACAGGCGAACGTGCGCAACGTACGCTGTTTCTTTTCCATTCACCGCAGCAAGTTCGAAACCCGTATTCCGCTAGGGGGCAGCGGCGGGCAGGAGCCTGCGTCGTCGCCTTAGCCCGGGGGCCGCGTGCGCCGGCCGTCCGCCAGATCTTCGTAAATAGCCAGGTAACGGCGCCCCATCGTCCCGGCGTCATGTTCCCGCTGGACATAGGCCAGCGCCTTCTCGACCGTCGCGGCGCGCAGCCCCCGGTCGGACAGGAGCCGGTCCATGGCCTCCGCCATGGCGGCATGATCGCCCACCGGGCACAGCAGGCCCCGTCCGTCCGCCAGGATCTCAGCCAGGCCACCGGTATCGGTCCCCACCACCGGCACGGAATACAGGAAGGCGTCCAGCACGCTCGTGCCCAGGGCCTCGTGCCGTGAACTGATCACGAAGACGTCCATCAAGCGGTATAGATCCTCGATCGCGGTACGGAATCCGGCGAAGAGGAAATGGCTTTCCAGCCCCAGTTCCTTGACCAGGTCCTTGGCCCCGCCCTCGGCATCCCCGCCCGCGCCCAAATGCACGAACACGAAATCGTCGCGGCGCTGGCGCAGCTCGTGCACCGCGCGCACCAGTGTGCAGGGGTCTTTTTCGGAGCTCAGGGCGGCGGCGGTGCCCAGCACGTGCTTGCCGGCCAGATGGAATTCCTGCGTGAACGCGCGCACGTGCGCGGCGTCGACCGGCTTGGGGACGATGGCGCTGGGGATGATGGCGGCCTTCAGGCCCAGACGCAGGGGCTCGGCCGCCGCCGCCCGGCTGATGGCTACCAGGGCGTCGACGCGCCGCCATTTCCATAAGGTGCGCCGCTCGCGGCGCGCGGGCACGGGAAAAGCGGTGCGTCGGGTGAACACCACTTTTGCGCCCAGCCAGGGTTTCAGCGCGGCCAGCCAGGTGAGCATGTTGGCGGTCTGGGCATGCAGGATGTCGAAGCCGCGCCCCTGGCGCAGCAGATACGCCGCCACGCCGAACAGGCTTGCGGGCTCGTGCACCGCGAAGCCCTCCCGGCGCGCCCTTTGCGCCAGTTCCGAGCCTTTGCGCGCCAGCAGCCGGGCTTCGTGCCCGGCATCGCGGAACTGCCGCATGCAAAGCAGGGTCTGCCTTTCGCCTCCGCGCCAGCCGCGCTCGAAATTCAATTGCAGGATCTTCATGCGTCAAGGGCTTCCGTGCTCATGTCGCCGGCCTTGCGGCGTTAACGGGGGCTAGAGTTCCAGGTCCGGTATAGGGCTGAAATAGCGCGCGATGTTGATGCCCAGGGCGATCAGCGCGCAAAGACTGCCCGCCGCAATGGCCAGCACCGGCCCGTGCTGATGGCTGAGGTTGAATGATACCGCCACCAGGGCCGTGCCGAAGCTCTGGCCGAATACGCGCGTGGTCGCCTGCAGGCCGCCGGCCGCCCCGCTGCGCCGGCGCGGGGCGCCGGCAAGCAGGGCGCGGTTGTTCGGCGTCTGGAAGAAGCCGAAGCCGACGCCGGCCACCAGCATGCCCAGGACCAGCCACAGGAAATCGGGCCCCATGGGCAGCACGATGAGGGACAGCATGCCCAGCGCCATGCTCAAGGCCCCGATCCCGCACAGCACCGCCACGGGATACCGGCCCGACAGATACCCCGCCAGAGGCGCCATGGCGGCGCCGCCGATGGACCAGGCGCCCAGCAGCAGCCCGACGTCGGCGTAGGAATAGTCGAGGACGTGGCGGAAATAGAAAGGCAGGGCGACGAAGGCGGACATCTGCGCGGCGAACGAAAAGCCGGACGCCGCCACGGCGAACGCCAGCGGTTTGATGCGCAAAAGGTCTATAGGCACCAGGGGCGCGGCCTGGTCGCGCGAGCGGCGCACCAGGGCCCAGCCGGCCAGCCCGGCCAGCACGAAGCACAATGCGGCCAGCGCGGGGTTCTTGACCAGCGCGTCCAGCCCCAGGATGGACAGGCCGAAGAAAGGCGCGCTCAGGGCGCAAGCCATCCAGTCGAACCGGCCGCTGTTGCGGGGGACGTCCGGGAGGAAGCGCAGGCCGAAGAAGATCAGCATGCCCACCGGGATGGTGATCAGGAATATCCATTGCCAGGACCCGACCTCCAGGATGAAGGCCCCGAGCGTCGGCCCGAGTACCGCCATCAGGCCGACGGTGGCCGCGTTCAGGCTCAGCCCCAGGCCCAGCTTGCGGTTCGGATAGATGTTGCGCACCAGCCCGCCGAACAGGCACATGATCATCGACGAGCCGAAGCCCTGGCCGATGCGCGCGAGCGTGATCTGCCAGAAGGTGCCCGACAGCGCGGCCGCCACCGACATGACGATGAACAGCGCCACCCCCAGCCCCAGCATGCGCCGAAAGCCCATGCGCTCGGCGACCGCCGACAGCGGCAGGATGGACGACACCACGGTGAGGTTGTAGGCGATGGCGACCAGCACGACGTCGCCCGGGTTGATGTCCAGGTCGCGGGCGATGGCGGGCAGCGCCACGTTCGCCATGCTGGAATCGAGGACGGAAACGGTGATCGTCAGCAACAGGACCGCGGTGGCCCAGTACATGCGGGGCGGTTCGAGCCCATCGGGTATGGCTGACGATTTGCCTCGCGCTGCTTCCGCACTATTGCTCATGCCTGCGATTTCTTGACGGGCCGCTTCCAGGATTCTATGGTTTTCTGGCTGCTGCGGGAAAGCGTGAGCCGGTTGGCCGGCGCATCCCGCGTCAGGGTCGTGCCGGCGCCCAGGGTGGCGCCTTTGCCGACCCGCACCGGAGCCACGAGCTGGGAGTCCGACCCGATGAAGGCGTCGTCCTCGATCACGGTCTGGTGCTTGTTGACGCCGTCGTAGTTGCAGGTGATGGTGCCGGCGCCGATGTTCACGCGGGCGCCGACCTGCGCGTCGCCGATATAGGCCAGGTGGTTGGCCTTGGAGCCGGGGCCCAGTACGCTTTTCTTGATTTCGACGAAATTGCCGACGTGCGCCTCGCCGCCGATGTCCGCGCCCGGACGCAGGCGGGCGTAGGGCCCGATGCGGGCGTCGTTCGCCACCTGCGCCTCCTGGATGTGGCTGTAGGCTTCGATCTGGGTATTGGGCCCGATGACGGCGTCGCGGATCACGCAATGCGGCCCGACGCGCACGCCGTCGGCGAGTTCGACCCTGCCTTCGAAGACGCAGCCGACGTCGATGAAGACGTCGCGCCCGCAGGACAGCGTGCCGCGCAGATCGAAGCGGGCCGGATCCGCCAGGGCCACGCCCTGTTCCAGCAGCAGCCGGGCCTGCCGCGCCTGCCAGTGGCGTTCCAGTTGGGCCTGCTGCAAACGACTGTTGACGCCCAGCGTTTCCCAGGATGCCGACGGATGGGCCGCATGGACGGGCAGCCCATCGGCGACGCACAGCCCGATGGCGTCGGTGAGATAGTATTCGCCCTGGGCGTTGTCGTTGCCGATGCGGCCCAGCCAGGCCTTCAGCCGGACCGTGGGCGCGACCAGGATGCCGGTGTTGACTTCGGTGATGGCCTGCTCAGCCGCCCCGGCATCCTTGTGCTCGACGATGCGCTGGATTTCGCCGCGCTCGTTGCGCACGATGCGGCCGTAGCCCGACGGGTCGTCGAGGCGTTCGGTAAGAATCGCCATGCCGTCTGCGCGCGCGTCCAGCAGGCGCTGCAGCGTATCGGCCTGCACGAGCGGCACGTCGCCATACAGCACCAGCGTGGCGCTGCCGGGCGTGCCGTCGTCCAGCAACAGGGGCGCGGCCTGCCGGACCGCATGGCCGGTGCCCTGCTGGGGGTTTTGCAGGGCGAACTCCAGGCCGGGCTGGCCCTGGAAGGCGGCCTCGACCTGGTCGGCCCCATGCCCGACCACGACGATGATGCGCGCCGGGTTCAGCTTGCGGGCGTTGTCCAGCACATGCGCCAGCATGGGCTTCCCGGCGATGGGATGCAGGACCTTGGGCAGATTGGACTGCATGCGCTTGCCCAGGCCCGCGGCCAGAATGACGATATTCAGCATAAATGGTTTCTTGTCCGGCTTTTTACTTGGATGGCCCCGAGCCGCGGCGCTTGCCGGCCGCGGCCTTGGCTTGCGAGCCCGCCGCGTCGCCGGCCTTGGCGGCGGAACGCGTTGCGCGCTTGGCCGCCGGCGGCGCCTTGGATTCGCCCGCCATGCCTTGCTGGGCCGCCGCGCGCATCGCCTCGGCCCCTTGCAGGGTTGCGCTGGTGGCGGTCGCCAGGGCGTCGAACTGCTGCTGCAGCATGTCCCACCAGCCCTGGGCCGCGGCGGTTGCCTGGGCCGCATAGGAATCCGCCCCTTCGGCCTGCGACGCGGCCGCCTGGCCGGCGGCGGGCGCGGCGGCAGCGGCGGCGGCCGCCATGCCGGCGCCCGCGCCCGACACGAAGGACTTGAGCGTGGCGATGGTGGCCCGCTGCACTTCCAGGCCCTGGATGGTGCTGGACAGCATGGACAGGTTCATGCGCAGCCAGTTTTCCACGGCCCGCAGATCGCTGATGCGCCGGTCGAATTCCTCCAGGGACATGGAAGGCGTGATCTTGGCGGCGTCGAAGCCGCCCGCGCCGGCCAGCCCTTCCCAGGCCTGCCGCATCATTTCCATGCTGGCCATGAGCGGATTCTGTGAGAGGTCGCCGCTTTGGCCGAAACCGGGCAGCACGAAGGGATTATGTGATTGAGTCGCCATGTGTCGTCCTTTTTATGAAATGCGGCCTTCCTGCATGCGCCGTTCCAGGCCTTCGAGTATGACCAGTTCCGCCTCGCGCGTGAACTCCCCCGCTTCCACCATGGACCACAGGTCGTCCAGCGGAACGAGCCGGATTTCGCTGACTTCGCCGTCGAGGTTGCGGGGCGCGACCGTTTCGGCAAGCACGACGTCGCTCACCAGCACGTCTTCGACCTGATAGCCTTCGGGCAGGCGCCTGTGCATGCGCAGGATGGTGCGCAGCGGGGTGCGCGAGCCGATGTCGGTGGGCTCCAGCCCGGCTTCCTCGTTGCTTTCACGCAACAGCGAGGCATCAAGGTTTTCCCCTGCCCCGGCCAGCCCGCCGACCAAGGTGTCCCACATGCCGGGGTCGGTGGATTTGGTCAGCGAGCGCCTCGCCACCCAGAGCCCGCCGTCGGGCGACCAGGCGTTGAGGTGAACGGCCTTGGTCAGCAGGCCCAGCGGCCGCACGGCGGCGCGTTCGATCACCGACAGCCGTTTGCCTTCGCCGTAGACGTCCAGGAGTTCGTCGCGCCAGCCGCGCAGGCAGCCGGCGTCGCGCAGCGCGAGCGCCAGCCGCTCGAAGACACGGGGCAAGGACATGCGCTGCTGGGGAAAAGCGGTGACGTGCACGGCTTCGTCTTCGATGTGGATGCCGGGCAGGCCGTCGGCGTGGCGGGTGGCCGTTTGCGTGATCCAGCCCGCGACCCGCCCCGATACCGTCAGTGGCCGCGACCCGGTAGGCGGCAATTGCTGGATGTGTTTCGCAAGCTGGTTCTTGCGCCTGGCCAGCCGAGGCGCGAGCGCGGAAGCAAGGGCGTCTTTCATGCCGACAATTGTAGTGCAAAGCCCGCCGGCCCCGGATGCGGAATTGGAGAAAGGAAAAGGAGTAGCGCCAATGGCGCCATGGGCATTAAACCCACGGTCAGCTCTTGTTCGCTATAATTCCGCGGGACACTATAGTAAATGAGCAGGCAGTCCCACGCGTTAACATTTTAAGCCTGCCTCCCAATAATTTTGTGCCCGCCCAACGTTATTTCGCCATGGTTGTTTGACGATAATCAACGTTTGGTGACTGGGCAACGCATTTAGAGGTCAGCATGAAGAAGGTGAGAGGGATTCTGGGTACCGGCGCCCTGCTGTTCGCAGGCGCGGCAAGTGCCCAGGTGAAGGATATGCCAGGGGGCCCACGGGTCAACCAACTCAATCTTACAGAGGGGGTGACCAAGATCGCGCAGGACATCATGTGGATACACTGGATGATGCTCATTATCTGTGCGGTCATTTTCGTCGGCGTGTTCGGGGTGATGTTCTACTCCATTCTCATGCACCGGAAATCGCGCGGCGCGGTCGCCGCCAAGTTCCACGAGCACGTCGGCGTGGAAATCGCCTGGACCGTCATCCCCTTCCTCATCGTCATCGGCATGGCCCTGCCCGCAACCCGCACCGTCGTGGCCATGAAAGACACCTCCAGCTCCGACCTGACCGTCAAGGTCACCGGCTACCAATGGAAATGGGGCTACGAATACATCGACGGCCCCGCGCAGGGCGTCAAGTTCCTCTCCAATCTGGCCACCCCCCGCGAACAAGTCACCGGCCAGGCGCCGCGCTCCGACCTCTACCTCATGGAAGTCGACAAGCCGCTGGTGGTGCCCGTCAATAAAAAAGTGCGCATCGTCCTGACCGCCAACGACGTCATCCACTCCTGGATGGTGCCCGACTTCGGCGTCAAGCAGGACGCCATGCCCGGCTTCCTGCGCGACACCTGGTTCCGCGCCGAAAAGATCGGAACCTACCGCGGCCAGTGCGCCGAGCTCTGTGGCAAGGACCACGCCTTCATGCCCATCGTGGTCGACGTCGTCTCGCAGGAAGACTACGACAAGTGGGCGGCCGACCAGAAGAAAGCGCTGGCCGCCGCGGCCGACGACCCCAACAAGGAATGGACCAAGGACGAGCTCTTCGCACGCGGCGAAAAGGTGTATGCTGCCAATTGCGTGGCCTGCCACCAGGCCAACGGCAAGGGCCTGCCCAATACCTTCCCTGCCCTGGACGGCAGCGACAAGTATGTCCTGGGCCCCAAGAAAGACCAGATTCTCACCGTGCTCAACGGCCACCCGGGCACCGCGATGGCGGCTTTCCGCGATCAGCTGAACGATGTCGAGATCGCAGCGGTCATCACCTATACCCGCAATGCCTGGAGCAACGCCGGCAAGGGCCAGGATCCGGTCGTTCAACCCGCTGACGTCAAAGCACTGCGCTGATACCCACGAAAAGCGCAAGTCAACCCACTAAGTGTTTTTCCGGGCTGCCTGCCAGGCAGTCCGGTCGAGTAGGAAGGAGTCCATCATGAGCAGTGTTACTGCCGACCACGTCCCTGCCAGTCACGGGCACGAACACCACGATCACAAGCCGCACGGCTGGCGCCGCTGGCTATTCGCCACCAACCATAAAGATATCGGTACCATGTACCTGATATTTTCCTTCTGCATGCTGCTCGAAGGCGGTGTGCTGGCGCTGCTGATCCGCACCGAACTGTTTTCGCCGGGCTTGCAGTTCTTCCAGCCCGAGCTGTTCAACCAGTTCACCACCATGCACGGGCTCATCATGATCTTCGGCGCGATCATGCCGGCTTTCGTGGGCTTCGCCAACTGGATGATCCCGCTGCAGATCGGCGCATCCGACATGGCCTTCGCGCGCATGAACAACTTCAGCTTCTGGCTGCTGCCCATCGGCGCCATCCTGTTCACGGTCTCGTTCTTCGTGCCCGGCGGCGCCAACGCCGCGGGCTGGACCATGTACGCGCCGCTGTCGCTGCAAATGGGCCCGGGCATGGACTTCAACATCTTCGCGGTGCACATCCTGGGCGCGTCGTCCATCATGGGGGCCATCAACATCATCGTGACGGTGCTGAACATGCGCGCCCCCGGCATGACGCTGATGAAAATGCCGCTGTTCTGCTGGACCTGGCT